>Ga0209792_1000338_pt1 | contig 40028 bp, 43 predicted proteins | sample EBPBio142005_DNA_FD_185860 | JGI IMG/M metagenome (GOLD analysis project Ga0209792, IMG submission 185860) | Wastewater treatment Type I Accumulibacter community from EBPR Bioreactor in Madison, WI, USA - Reactor 1_6/14/2005_ DNA (SPAdes)... | ecosystem: Engineered > Bioreactor > EBPR >... | reverse complement strand
CGATCGCAAGACCCTGGCCGATATGCTGCCGGGCGCGGTGGCCGGCGTCGGGCTCGGCTGGTGGCTGGCGGCGTCGGTCACGCCCGATATGATCCGGCTTGTCGTCGGGTTGGTGGCGATGGTCTTTGTGTTGCGCTGGTTTTATCTGACCCTGCGCCACGGCGCTGCGCATGCCGCCGACCCCAACCGTGTGGCGGCTGCGTTCTGGGGCGCGGTGTCCGGTTTCACCAGTTTCGTCGCCCATGTCGGCGGCCCGCCCTTCCAGGTCTACGCGCTGCCGCTGCGGCTCGACCCGAAGGTGCTGTCGGGCACCACGGCGATCTTTTTCGCCATCACCAATGCGATCAAGCTCGTGCCCTATTTTGCGCTCGGCCAGTTCGACGCGACCAATCTCGCCGCCTCGGCGGTGCTGATGCCGCTGGCGCCGCTCGCCACGCTGGCGGGCGCCTGGCTGGTGCGGCGCATGAAACCGGACGTGTTCTATCCGCTCACCTACGCCACCGTGGCGCTGATCGCCGTAAAACTGGTCTATGATAGCCTGATCGACCTGTTTTGACGGGTGACGGCGGTTCCGCCATCGGCTAAGGGCGTTTCGGTGATCCCGGAGCCCGCCGCATGGCCAATCCCTACGAGCAGAACCTCGACAAGAACGCCGCCAATTATCAGCCGCTGACGCCGTTGACCTATCTGGAGCGGGCGGCGAAGACCTTTCCGGATCACGTCGCGATCATCCACGGGCCGGCGCGAGTGACCTACCGCGACTTCTGGCGACGCTCGCTGAAACTCGCCTCGGCGCTGGCGAAGGCCGGCATCGGCAAGGGCGACACGGTCTCGGTGATGCTGTCGAACACGCCGCCGATGCTGGAAGCGCATTTCGGCGTGCCGATGACCAAGGCTGTGCTACATTCGCTCAACACCCGCCTCGACGCCCCGATCATCGCCTTCCAGCTCGATCATGCCGAAAGCAAGGTTCTGGTCGTCGACCGCGAATTCTCCGGCGTCGTCAAGGAAGCGCTGGCGCTCGCCAAGGTGAAGCCGCTGGTGATCGATTTCGACGATCCGTTCTACGCCGAGGACGCGCCCTATCCCAAGGGCGAGCGTATCGGCACGCTGGACTACGAGGACTTCGTCGCGACCGGCGACGAGGACTTTCCATGGTCGATGCCGGACGACGAGTGGGACGCGATCTCGCTCAACTACACATCGGGCACGACCGGCAATCCCAAGGGCGTCGTCTACCATCATCGCGGCGCGGCGCTGATGGCCTACACCAACACCATCCATGCCGGCATGGCGAAACATTGCGTCTATCTCTGGACGCTGCCGATGTTCCACTGCAACGGCTGGTGTTTCCCGTGGACGCTGGCCGTGCAGGCCGGCACGCATGTCTGCCTGCGCTGGGTGCGCGCCAAGGCGATGTATGACGCGATCGCCGACCATGGCGTCACGCATCTGTGCGGCGCGCCGATCGTCATGTCGACGCTGATCAACGCGCCGGCCGCCGAGAAGCGCGACTTCCCGCAGACAGTGACCTTCAACACGGCCGCCGCCCCGCCGCCCGAGGCAGTGCTGTCGGGCATGGCCGACGCCGGTTTCGCCGTGACCCATCTCTACGGCTTGACGGAGACTTATGGCCCTGCGGTCGTCAACGAATGGCATTCGGATTGGGACAATCTCGACAAGGGCCCGCGCACCGCGAGGAAGGCGCGTCAGGGCGTGCGATACGCCGCGCTCGAAGGGCTGAGCGTGCGCGATCCGGCGACGATGGCCGAGACGCCGCATGACGGCGACACGATCGGCGAGGTCATGTTCCGCGGCAACATCGTCATGAAGGGCTATCTGAAGAACAAGGATGCCAGCGACGAGGCCTTTGCAGGCGGCTGGTTCCATTCGGGCGATCTCGGCGTGATGCACCCCGACGGCTACATCCAGTTGAAGGACCGGTCGAAGGACATCATCATCTCGGGCGGCGAGAACATTTCCTCGATCGAGGTCGAGGACGCGCTGTACAAGCATCCGGCCGTCGCCTCCTGCGGCGTGGTCGCGCGTCAGGACGACAAATGGGGCGAGGTGCCGATCGCCTATGTCGAACTGAAGCCCGGCAAGACGGCGACCGAGGCCGAGATCATCGAGCACTGCCGATCGCTGCTTGCGCGGTTCAAGGTGCCGAAGGCGGTGATCTTCACCGAGATTCCCAAGACCAGCACGGGCAAGATTCAGAAATTCCGGCTGCGGGAGATGGCGAAGGCGCTCTAACGCTGGGCCTTGCCGCGTATGTTGCGCATCATCAGCCGCGCGTAGAGGCCGGGCGACAGGCGGTTGATCAGCCAGGCAAGCCGCGCGACGCGACCGACGGGAATAAAGGCGCGCCGCTTCTCGACGCCATCGAGAATGATCCGCGCCGCCTCGGCCGGCTCCATGTAGTCGACACCGTCCGCCGCAGAACCAGGACGCGCGATGCCGCCATCGCGGCTTTCGGGCCGGCCGATATTCGTCGCGACAAAGGACGGCGCGGCGATCAGCACCGCGACGCCGTGCTCCCGCTCTTCCTCGCGCAGCGTGCGAAAAAAGCCCTCCAGCGCATGCTTGCTGGCGGAATAGGTCGTGCGGCGGTGCAGAGGCGCGAAGCCCGCGACCGACGAGATGGCGAGATGCACGCCATGGCTGGCGCGGATATCGCCAAGCAGCGCGGCGCACACATGGACCGCGCCGAAATAATTGATGTCGATGACGCGCCGATGCGCCGCCAGCGGCGTCTCGGAAAACAGGCCGATCTGCGTGATGCCGGCATTGTAAATGACCAGATCGATCGAACCGTGCTCCTGCCTCATCCGGGCGCACGCGGCTGCAACGGCTTCTGGATCAGTCACGTCGCAGGCATAGGGGCGCACGGCGTCCGTCGCGCATGCATCAAGCTCCGGCCCCGGCAGGTCGAGCACGGCGACCCGCCAGCCTCGCTCGACCAGCAGCAAGGTCAAGGCTCGGCCAAGCCCTCCCGCTCCGCCGGTGATGACGGCCGTCTTCACAGGCCGACGCTCTGCCGCCAGGCTTCGAAGGCTTCGGCGCTGGTCTTTTGCGGCGTGTAGCCGAAGACCGTCTTGAGGCGCTTGTTGTCGAGCACGGGGCGATATTGCAGGAAGCGCACCTGCTCGGGACCGTAGCGCGACAGGCCGAGCGGTTTGGCGGCGCCGAGCGCGGACTTGAGCGCCCACGCCGGAATGCGCAGCACGGATTTGCCAAGACGTTTCGCCAGATCGTCGACACCGAGCGCACCATCGCCGGCGACGTTGAAGACGCCAGGCGGCCCGTCGGTCGCGGCGCGCAGCACGATCCGCGCCAGGTCGTCGATCCAGATGAAGACGAACGGACTGGCCGAACCCTTGATGGCGAGCAGGCGCGGCCGCCTGAACAGCGCCGTGATCTGGTTGTCGAGCTTTGGACCCAGCACCGTGCCGACCCGCAGCACCACCTGCTCAAGCTGCGGGTGCGAAGCCCGCGCCTCGGCCAGCATCTCCTCGACCAGACGCTTGTGGTGCGAATAGGCGAATTCCTCATTGCCGCGCACCGGGCCGTCCTCGGTCAGCGGCACGCGATTGTCCGCGTGATAGCCATAGGCTGCGCCGCTCGAGGTCACCACCAGACGCCGCACGCCGTCCCGCATGCAGGCATCGAGCACATTGCGCGTGCCGGTCACGTCGACCGCATATTCGAGCTCGCGCGTCGACCCCTTCGGCGGCGTCACGATCGAAGCGAGATGAACCACGGCATCCGGTCTGGTCTCACCGATCACCGCCTCGGCGTCGCCGCCGCGCACGTCGAGCGTCCGGAACTGCGCGCCGGGCGGCAGGCGCGCCGGGATGCGGATGTCGCCGGCAATGATGTCGTGGCCGGCGTTGGCGGCCAGGTCGAGCAGCGACTGGCCGACCAGCCCGGCCGCGCCGGTGACGAGAATGCGGGTCATGCCGGCGCCGGCGCGGGGTCCTTGCGTCGGACCCAGTTGGCGAAGGCAAGGCCGGACACGGCGTGCCAGATGCCCCAGAAGGCGGCGGCGACCGTCATGCCGCCCAGCCCGTCGAAGAAGGCGAAGATCAGGATCAGGCCGAGGCCCGAATTCTGGATGCCGCTCTCGATGGTGATCGCGCGCCGGTCCGCGTCCGGCACTTTCGCCAGCGTCGCGATGATGTAGCCGCAGGCCAGCGCGATGCCGTTGTGCAGCACGACCAGCAGCGCCACCTGGCCGACATAACCGAGGAAGAAGCTCCAGTTGGCGGCCAGCGCGGCGACGACGAAACCGACGAAAATGAACATCGACAGGATCTGCAGCGGCTTGCGGATTTTCGCCGCCAGCGCAGGCCAGCGGGCATTGGTCAGCATGCCGAGCGCCATCGGCAGGACCAATAGCAACATGACGGTGTAGAGCACCGAAAGCGGATCGATCTCGGTGGCGCGCAGGATTTCGCGGGTCGGCGGATAGAGGCTGCCCCAGAAGGCGATGTTGAAGGGCGTAGCGATCGGAGCCGCAATCGTCGTGAAGGCGCTCATCGACACGGAAAGCGCGAGGTTTCCCCGGGCGCGGTGCGTCAGGAAGTTGGAGATGTTGCCGCCCGGACAGGCCGCGACCAGCATGAGGCCGAGCGCGATGCTGGGTTTTGGCTCCAGGATGATCACCAGGAGATAGGTGAGCGCGGGGATCGCGATGAATTGCGAGACCATGCCGGCCAGGAAGGATTTCGGCCGCCGCGACACCTCGCGGAAATCGTCCGCCTTCAGGTCGAGCGCGATCGAGAACATCACCACGCACAGGATGATGTTGAGCAGTGTCAGCGACGCCGGGCTGAAATTCAGGACGATGTCGTCGATGTCTGTCACTTGCCGTCCCCCTTGAGCGCCCTGATGCGGTCGGTCACCGCCGTCCTGAACGTATTCTTTTCGACGTAGTAGGCCATGCGCGGCAGGTCGAGATAGTCGACGCCACCGGTCAGGCGACCGAAACCCGCAGCTTTCTCCGCCTTGATTTTCTGCGCCGCAGCGCTGCCGTCACGCAGGCCCTTCAGATAGCGGGCGACGAGTTCGGCCTGCTCGTGCCGGCCCTGCCAGCCGAGGCCCGACGCCTCGACCATGCCGAGGACGAAGACATCGTCGCGGGTCGGGTGCATCGCGTTGAGGAAGAGATGCGGCGCCGAGCCTTTCCAGTTCAGCAACTCGCGCTCGACGAAGGGATAGTGCAGCCGGTAGCCGGTGGCGGCCAGCACGAGATCGTAGTCGGCGCTGGCGCCGTCCTTGAAACGGACCGTCTTGCCCTCGAACCGGTCGATGTCGGGCCGCACCCTCAGATCGCCGTGGCCGGCATGGAACAGCACCAGCGAATTGACGATCGGATGCGATTCGTAGAGCGCGTGGTCGGGCTTTGGAAAGCCGAAGCGCTGCGCGTCCCCGGTGAACCATTTCAGGATCATCCCGTCGACGCGGCGCTTCAGCCACATCGGCAGCCGGATCGCGCCGCCGATCGTGTCGGCAGGCTTTCCGAAAATGTATTTCGGCACGAAATGATAGCCGCGCCGCATGGACAGGTCCGTGCTCGCGGCGTGATGAATCGCGTCGACCGCGATGTCGCAGCCCGAATTGCCGGCGCCTACGATCAGCACGCGTTTGCCGGCCAGTTGCGACGGCGATCGATAGGCGCTGGAATGGATCAACTCGCCGGCGAATGCGCCCTTGAACGTCGGCATGTTCGGCTCCGACAGCGTCCCGTTGGCGATGAGAAGGCCCGCGAAATCCCCTTCGTGTTTTTGGCCGTTGGCGTCGCGCCAGGTCACATGCCAGCCTTCGCCCGGTGCGCCCAGCGGCCTGGCGCTGAGAACCTCGGTGTTGAACAGGAAGTGGCGGCGCAGGTCGAACCGGTCCGCGAAGGCCGAAAAATAGCGGCGCAGTTCGCGGTGAGACGGGTAGTCGGCGACCGCTTCATCCATCGGAAAATCGGTGAACTCGGTCTTGCGCTTCGAGGATATCAGGTGCGCCGTCTCGTACATGGTCGAGCGCGGCCCATCGATGTCCCACAGGCCACCGACATCGGAATGCAGTTCGAAGCCTTGGAAAGCGATGCCCTGCTCGACAAGCACCTTGGCTGCCGCCAGCCCCGTCGGGCCGGCCCCGACCAGCGCGAATGGCCGCTCGTCACGTCCGCTCATTCCAGATTTTTCCCCCAGCGAAAACGGCGCCTGCTCCGCCCCGCGCCGGCGCGATGTTCGCCCGCCGGAGCCCGAGAGTCGAGGCCGCATCAGCATTTCCGCGGCCCCGTTAACCGTCCATTAGCCTTTACGGGCGTTTACTATGTTCATCCAGTTCTCTGGATTCTTACCGGGTGGTTGGAGCCACTCTGTTTGACGCCTCCCTGTTAACTCTCGAGAGCCGCTCCCCAGCGGCTCTTTTTTTGTCCGCGCTTTGGGGACGCCCAATTAACCTTTTGTTAAACATGTGCTTGCGTCGATGGGGATGGCGAGTCATCGTCTCACTTCGCGTTGATGACGGCTGTCAGCGGAACCGCTCTCCTGCTATGAGCGTTGCCGGCAAGTTCGAGTACGGGGTGGACAGATGACCGAGAGGGGCTCACAGGGCAACACGATCAAGCTCGCCGAGCGCCGCGTCTTCTCTTCCTCCTTCAAGCCGCTCTACAATGAGGGCATGGGCCTCGTCGAACGGGCCGCCGAATATCTCGACGGCGAAGGCAGGACCGAGGCGAAACGTCTGACCCGCGTCGGCGCGACGCTCTATGCCGCCGAATCGATGCGCCTGACGACGCGCCTGATGCAGATCGCGTCATGGCTTCTGTTGCAGCGCGCCGCCAATTCCGGCGAGATGACCCGCGACCAGGTCGCATCGGAGAAATCCAAGGTTCGCCTCGACACGGCTTCCGCGCAGGAGAGTGCGCCGGGCTGGGACGAATTGCCGGCCCCCTTCGTCGATCTGGTGCGGCATTCGCTGCGGCTCCAGGGCCTGGTCCGCCGGATGGATGAAGAGATCTATGGCAACGCCCGCGCGGCCGCGGCAGGCCCGGCACGGCCGGCCAACCCGGTCAACGACCAGATCACGCTGCTGAACACGGCCTTCGCCCGCGGCTGAGCTACATCGACAAAAGTTCGCGCCAGGGCAGCGACAGCACCGCCGACAGGACCACGAGTCCGAGGGTGATCTGTCGGTAGCGGTGGTCGCTCGTCCGCCCGTAGAACGCCCATCCGGTCAGGACGCCAGCGAAATAGACCGGCGTCACAACCGCTCCGATCGCCGTCGCCTCGGTCGTGAACAGGCCGGATAGATGCAGCGTCACGATGGTGATGAAGGTCGACAGGAAGAACAACGTCAGCAGATTGGCCCGGATGACCGCCGCCGACAGCGGCGAGGCGAGCCAGTAGGCCAGAACAGGCGGACCGGGAATTTGCGCCAGCCCCGACAGCACGCCCGCGACGGCGCCGACGCCAAACGATTTCGGCAGGTCGCGTGGACCGGAATAGCGCCAGCCCCTCCAGAGCGCGACGGCGCAGAGCAGGATGGCGGCCGCGATCGCCAGGCGCAGAGGCAGTTCCGGCGCATGCGACACGATCCAGACGCCGGCGGGCACGAAGACCGTCATGCCGGCAAGAACGGGCAGCACCTCGCGCCAGGCCGCGATGCGGAACGCGGGAATCGTCACCGGGATCGACGGCAGCAGGTCCATGATGACGACGATCACCACGGCCGCCTTGGGACCATAGATCGCCCCGGCGACGGGAGCGACGATCATGCCCGTGCCGAATCCGGCGAGGCCGCGCGCCACGCCGGCGACGAGCACCGTCAGCATCAGCAGGAACAGGGAGATGTCGAATGTCGGGAGTTCCATGGGGCGATCCGCTCGTCGCGCTTCGCCTAGCGGGCCGGCCCATCCGCCGCAATGCCGCCGCCGCGCAAAAAGCTGGTCCACAGAATGTTTCTGATTTGTTCACAATTCGCTGGCTTCCATCGGCGGCAAGGGCATAGTGAGTCGGGACATGCAGAGCGCGATTCGGATCATCGGCATCGACCCGGGCCTGCGGCGCACCGGCTGGGGCGTCGTGGAGACGGCGGGATCGTCGCTTCGCTTCGTGGCGTCGGGAACCGTGAAGCCCGACGAGAAGGCGGAACTCGCCGAACGCCTGCGCCAACTGCATGACGGATTGGTCGATGTGGTGCGCGCCCATGCACCCCACGAGGCGGCCGTCGAGCAGACTTTCGTCAACAAGGATGCGTCGGCCACGCTGAAGCTTGGCCAGGCGCGCGGCATCGCGATGCTGGTGCCGGCGCTGGCGGGCCTGGCGGTCGCCGAATATGCGCCGAACGCGGTGAAGAAGGCGGTCATCGGCGTCGGCCATGGCGAGAAGAAGCAGATACACATGATGGTGCGGGTGCTGATGCCGAAGGCCGTGTTCAGCGGCGATGACGCGGCCGACGCACTGGCGATCGCGATCTGCCACAGCCATCACAGGCAGAGCGTCCAGCTCCGATACGCCGTCGCTTAAGGTCTTGGCTAATTCGGCCGAATTTGTCCGGTCAAAGCGTGAGCTGTCTGAGATGCGGCGTTGCGGCGGGCGTTGAGGATGAGGACAAGCAGGCCGCCGGTGATATAGGCGACGAGGCCATAGGCCGCGGGCGGAATGGCCATTTCCGAATTGCCCAGCATGTGGTCGGAAAGGGCGACCGCTATGACAAGCGCGGCGTTGTGCATGCCGATCGACATGGCCAGCGCGATGGCCTGACCCTCGCCGAGGCGGAACAGGCGGGGCACGAAATACCCGACCGCCATGCTGATCAGGTTGAAGACGAGCACGGCGACGCCGAGCGTCGGGCCCCAGATGGCGACAAGGCTCCACTGGGTCGCCAGCGCGAAGACGACGACGGCGAGCAGGAAGGTCATGGCGAGGAGCTTCACCGGCTTTTCAAGACGCGCCGCGATGACCGGGTATTTCTTCTGGATGACAATGCCGATGAGCGCCGGGACGACCGCGATCGCGAAGATTTGTCCGACCTGGGCGAGTTCCAGATAGATCACGGCCGACTCGCCGTAGAATTGCTGCAGAGAGAAATTCGCAATCAGCGGCACGGTGACGATCGACAGGGCGGACGTGACCGCCGTCAGCGTGATGCTGAGGGCCACGTCGCCTCGCGCGAGATGTGTGTAGAGCGTTGCCGACGTTCCACCGGGGCTGGCCGCGAGCAGCATCATGCCAACGGCGATCGCCGGCGGCAGGCCGGAATAGGAGGCGAGAAAGAAGCAGACGACGGGAAGGATGCCGATCTGGCAGACGAGACCAACGAGCACGCCACGCGGTTCCCGCAGCACCCGCCTGAAGTCATCGATCTGCAACGAGAGACCGAGCCCCAGCATGATGATGCACAGGACTGCGGGTAACCCGATGCTCAATGCCTGGCTCGACTGCATTTCGGCTCCCTGGATCAGACGAGCTTACCAGCGAGAGGTTGCCAAAGACTGATCGCGGGTATGTTCTTGACTTGTTCTCCCGATTGAAACATTGCATAGCTGCTGGAAGCCCGGGGAAAATCTTACCGGCACGGGCAGAAGCAGGCGCCAGGTTCCAACCGTTCCATGATCTCCCCGGACACCCATCCATGATCGGCAAACTCAAAGGCACGCTGGACGAGATCGACGAGGACCACTGCGTCGTCGACGTGCATGGCGTCGGCTATGTCGCCTATTGTTCGACGCGGACGCTGGCCGCCCTGCCCGCTCCGGGCGAAGCCGTGGTCCTCTATATCGAGACCTATGTGCGAGAGGACGTGATCCGGCTCTACGGTTTCGGCACGGCGCTGGAGCGCGAATGGTTCCGCCTGCTCCTGGAGAATGTGCAGGGCGTCGGCGCGAAAGTGGCGCTGGCGATCCTGTCGACGCTGTCGCCCGCCGATCTCGCCAACGCGATCGCGCTGAAGGACATCGCCATGGTGTCTCGCGCGCCCGGCGTCGGCAAGAAGGTCGCCGAGCGCATCGTCATCGAGCTGAAGGCCAAGGCGCCAGCCTTCGCCGGATCGGGCGCGGCCAATATCGCGCTGAAGCAGGAACTGGGCGAAGGCGTCGCCGCCGCGCCCGTCGCCGATGCGGTCTCGGCGCTCGTCAATCTCGGCTATTCGCGCGATGTCGCGGCGAATGCGGTGGCCGCGGCCATGAAATCCGCTGGTGACGGGGCGGACAGCGCCAGGCTGATCAGGCTGGGATTGAAGGAACTGGCGCGGTGATCGCTTCCTTGTCCGATAGTCCGAGGCGTGCCAGTAACGACGCATGAACACCGCTCCCCGCCTCATCTCCTCGGAAAAGCGCGGCGAGGACGCCGACCAGACGCTGCGGCCGCAGCGGCTCGATGATTTCGTCGGTCAGGCTGCGGCGCGGGCGAACCTCAAGGTTTTCGTCGATGCCGCCAAGGGGCGCGGCGAAGCGCTGGACCATGTCCTGTTCGTCGGCCCACCCGGCCTCGGCAAGACGACGCTGGCGCAGATCATGGCGCGCGAAATGGGGGTGAATTTCCGCTCGACCTCGGGGCCGGTGATCGCCAAGGCCGGCGACCTGGCGGCGTTGCTGACCAATCTGGAGGACCGCGACGTCCTGTTCATCGACGAGATCCACCGGCTGAACCCGGCGGTCGAGGAGATCCTCTATCCGGCGATGGAGGATTTCCAGCTCGACCTGATCATCGGCGAGGGACCGGCGGCGCGGTCGGTCAAGATCGACCTCGCCCGCTTCACGCTCGTCGCGGCGACGACCCGGCTCGGCCTGATCACCAATCCGCTGCGCGACCGCTTCGGCATCCCGGTCCGGCTGAATTTCTATACAGTCGAGGAACTGGAGCAGATCGTACGGCGCGGCGCGCGCATCCTCGGCCTGCCGCTGTCGGACGCGGGTGCGCTCGAGATCGCCCGGCGGGCTCGCGGGACGCCGCGCATCGCCGGGCGCCTGCTGCGGCGCGTTCGCGATTTCGCCACCGTCGCCGGCGAAGAGGAGGTCAGCCGCACCATCGCCGACGAGGCGCTGACACGGCTGGAAGTCGACGCGCTCGGCCTCGACGCGCTCGACCGCCGTTATCTGTCGATGATCGCCCGCAATTTCGGCGGCGGTCCGGTCGGCATCGAGACGATCGCCGCCGGCCTTTCTGAACCGCGCGACGCGATCGAGGACATCATCGAGCCCTACCTGATCCAGCAGGGCTTCATCCAGCGCACGCCGCGCGGCCGCGTCCTGACGGCCAACGCGTGGCGGCATCTCGGGTTGGACGTGCCGAAGGACCTAGCCCAGCAGCAGATCAATCTGTTTCAGGACGAGTGATTCCAGATCAGCGCGCCGCGCAGGCTGCCGTCGATCTTGAGCCGGTCCCGCTTGCCGTCGAGGCCGTCGAGAAAATCCGAAATGAGCCGCGTGACCTCCGCCGGTTTCTCGACATGGGGAATGTGGTTCACGCCGTCGAGCACCTTCAGCCGGCCGCGCGGCAGCATGGCCGCGATCTCCTCACCCTGATCGAGCGGCGTCACCGTGTCCTCGCGCCCCCAGATGACCAGCACGGGCTTGTCGAAGGCCTTGTAGTTCGCCCGGTCGGCGGCGCGCGAGCCGCGTTCGTCGGCATAAAGGCCGGTGAACAGCCATCGGCCGATCGCCTCGGTCGTTCCCTTGACGTCCATCGGCTTCCAGTAAAGCGCGATGCGCTCGTCGGTGACGATCCTATCGTCATGGATGAAATCGCGCAGGCCTTTGCCGATCATCAGCGGATTGGCGAAAGTCAGAGAAACGGCAATGTCCCGCAGCGGTCCGAAGGAAAGAGCGCGGGCGAGCGGCGGCCCGTCGCCATTTTCCCTGCCAAGGCCGAGCGCCACGTCGAGCATCACCATGGAACGGATGCGGTCCGGCGCGGAGAAGGCCGCCTCCAGCGCCGCGCCGCCGCCGTAGGAATGGACACCGAGCGAGAACTCATCGAGGCTGAGCGCATCGGCAAAGCCGAGGATGCGCCGGGCCGAGGCAGCGCGCGAATAATCGTGATCGGCCGGGCGCTCGGAATAACCGAACGGCTGGAGATCGATCGCGATCACGCGATGCCCGAGGTCGCCGAGCGGCGCGGCGATGTCGCGGAACGTCTCGGCCCAGGCCATGGAGCCCGGCACCAGCAGCAGCGGGTCGCCGTCGGATGGTCCCCATTGGCGGTAGTGCATCTGAAGGCCATCGACCGTGACGAAGGTCGCGCCCTCGCCGGCGGCGGCAACCGGGCTTCGTTCCTCGCGCATCTGCGCAAGCAGCCAGAAGCTGACCACCGCGATGGCGGCCGCCAGCAGCACGACAAGCAGGATGCGAATAGTCCAGCGCAGCATGACGCCATCATGCATGCGCAAACTTCACATCGGGTAAAGCGAAATCGGCTGGAACCGCGCCTCAAGGCGCCGTTGATCAGGGGCGATAGAGGCCGATTTCGTCGAGTTCGACGGCAGAGCGCCCGTCGGGCGCATCGCCCGCCTTCTCGCCGAGCAGCGCCATCAGCTTCTTGTTTTCGGAACTGTCCGGGTCCTTCATGGCCTTGAGAACGTCGCGGAGCGATATCCCGAGTTCATCGAGCCCGAGATCCTTCTCGATCCCGCGGATTTCCTTTTCCGCCTGCGCGGTCCCGACATCCCTTTCGAGCTGTTCGAGAATTTTCTCGATCTGCCCGGCCATGTCGGCGGCGCTCTCGAACTCGTTGATGTCCAGGCCGAAGGCCTTGCCGACGCGCTCCATCAGATTGATCTTGAGCTTGTTGGCGTCGACATGATTGACGCTGTAGATGGAATCGAAGGCGACCGTCGCGCCCTGCGACGGGGACTTCGCGAGACCCGACGCGGTCACACGGACCTGCGGCGCAGAAGCCGATGAGGGCCGGGACGCGTCGAAGCCGCCGGGGCGCGTGACGCCGGCGATCAGCAGATTGGCCGACCGGAGCGAGCCAAGCGTGTTCATGCGACTTCCAGGTTTCGAGACAATCGAAACCGGATTCTAGAATCGTGTGGTTAACGAAGTTTCACCGCGAGGCCGGCAGCGCACGGACGACATCGAGCACATCGGGTTCGGCGGGCTTGCTTTCAAAGCTCTCGACCACGCCGAACGCGCCGCCATAGCTCCACATCGACCAGGAAAAACCATGCGCTTCGGCGAGGCCGATCACGTCCCGATAATAGGCCGCGCGCCAGGCGGGCGGCATCACGAAGCGTTCGCCGTATTCCTGCCGGATCATGCCGAATTCGCCCAGCAGGATATCCGCCTTGGGGACCGCGTATCTCGTCGCCCAGGCGGCGACGGCGTCGAAGGGCGACGCGATCGCGGCCTTGAGCTTCTCAGGCGTGCCAATCTCGCCCAACAATGTGTCGAGATAGGCGAGATGCGCGTTGCGGCGCAGGATCGGCGCCTCGGCGCGGATGCGCTCGCGGATGCGCTCAATCGCGGTATCGAGTTCGGCGCGCGGGATCGCGTCCAGCGGATAAGGAAGCCCGGTGACATACTGAATGAAGTCGCCGGCCCAGGTCGCGCCCTGCGTGGTCAGCAGGAACGGCGCGTAGGAATGGAACGACCAGATGATGTTCTTGTCGGGAATCGTGCCCGGATCAATCGCGGCGAGACCCTCGGCGCTGCCCCAGCAACTGCCGGACAGGATCAGCGTCAGCCGCGTGGCCGACGACCGCCCGGCGGCGAACAGGCGCGTCAGCCGGTCCTCCCAGGCCTTCTGCTCAACGCCCTCGCAGCCGGTGACCGGCTCGTTCATCGGCTCCAGCGCGACCATCGCCGGGTCGAAGCCGGACAGCGCACGGCCGATGTCGCGCACGACACTCAGGTAGCGCTCGAACAGCGCCGCGTCCTCCATCACCTGCGACATGCCGATCGAGCGGTTCGATCCGGCCGGGATCAGATGCAGGTCGACGATGGCCTTGAGGCCGGCCCGGTTGATGAGTTTCACCGACTCGGCGACCGAGGCGAGCAATTCGTCGCGCAGTCCGACCGCCTTCTCCGACAGGAAGGGCGACGGGTCGACCGGTACGCGCAGGAAGTCGAAGCCCGCGCTTTTCAGGGACGCCAGCTTTTCCGCATCGACGAATTTGCGCCATTCCGGAAAGGGCAGCATCACCTCGCGCTCGTCCCAGCGGCTCTCGTCCGGCCAGGTCATCCACTGGTCGAGATTGAGCCCGCGGCCGGGCTGAAAAGTCGCGGCATGCGCCTGGGAGCCAAGCGCCAGAAGGAGCAGCGCGGCGACACAATTCTTGAATGCGGTACGCAGAAATGCCATCGGGTCGGCCTCGGCTGGTGCGTCCACTGCCAGCCCGGATGAAAAAAGGAAAGCCGCATGGCCGATCATGGTGAATCGGAACTCGACGTGTCGATCCCGCTTGCGGGTGTCCTGACGAAGGACGGGCACCGCCATGTCGTGCGCGTCTACTATGCAGACACCGACTTCTCCGGCGTGGTCTATCATGCCCGCTATCTCGAATTCTTCGAGCGCGGACGCTCCGACTTCCTGCGTCTGGCCGGCGTCCATCACACCGAGCTGGCCGACGGCAAGCATGGCGAGAAGCTGGTCTGGGTCGTGCGCCGCATGGAGATCGATTTCAGGGGATCGGCGCGTATCGACGACGCGCTGACCATCGACACGGTGACGGAGAACGTGTCGGGGGCGCGCATCTTCATGGCGCAGAAACTGTCGCGCAACGGCGAGGTGCTGGTCGAGGCGAAGGTCGAGGCGGCGATCGTCTCCGAAAGTGGCCGGCCGCGGCGCTTCCCGAAAGAGTGGATTTCCGCCTTCATGCCGGGCCGGTAACCAAGGTCGATCTTCGTACGCGCTTCCGTCCCGGCGCTGCGTGCGATTTCAGCGCCAACGCCTCCGGACGGGATCGTCCAGAGCGGGGTGGCAGGGGCTAGGGACTGGGGTCTAGGGTTACGAACTGTCGATGGGTTCGAATGCGAGGCGGGCCGTGGCGTGCCGCATCTGCCGCCCTGTCGTTTCGGCCAGCGATCGGCAGAAGGTGGCCAGCAGGTTGCCGGCACGATGGTATTCCATGGCGAAGGGCGCGGTGTTGCTGTCTATGCCGCTGGTCTGGCAGCAGGGATAATGCTCGATGAGATGATCGAGCAGAATGGCCAGCAGCCGGAAATTGCGGGCAAAACGCATGGCTTCGGCACGACTGTCGCCACCCAGCAGGGCGTCAGCGATCTGATGGTCGTGACGATGAAGTTCCAGGCCACGATCCCTCGCCCTGTTTGAGACGATCTCGATGGCGAGGGCTTCGATACGGCGCAGGCGGCCCAGAATGTAGCTTCGCGCCCATTGCGGCATGATGCATGACAGGCCGGCGATGCAGGCGGCCAGATAGAATGCGGCGACGACGCGTTTGAGCAGTTGCCTTTCGTCCTCCATCTCGACCAGCCAATCCATCCCGCATCCTCCTTTCAGGCGCGGGAGGATTATGGGGCGGGTTGGAGGGGCGTGGATAAGTTCGCACAAAAAAACTTTCAGATTGGCGGAGTTTCAACGTTTCTGCCCTAAGAGGCGGCAAAATCCATCCTCTTTTCGGCGGCGCAACGAGGGCTTACCGGGGAAGGTTACCCCACCTCCGCACCGGTTAGCTTCACGCGTCGAACGATCAGGAATTCGCAATCCCCTCTCTTTCGAAATCTAGCACTTAGCTCGCGAAGACCGGCCAAAGGCCGGGCGAGCCAAGATGCTGATTTCGCGTCCTTCGGACCCCACCGCAAGGGGGGAGATAGGCGCCGGCGTCGTGTCGAGCCTCGCGGCCATCTTCCAGCGCCGGTCACCTCCGTCCGCAGACGCTGTTTCGGCCGAAAGGCCCGTCGTCGGTGCTGATTTTGGCCATATTGCAGTGCAACAGGCCTCGCAGCCGGATATCCTAACCGGTCGTTAACCATAACGTCCCATTAAGGACGTGACGGTAATTGCCCGCACCGGCAAACGCCTTCCTTTGACCAAATTTGCCTCCGAGAAGGCCGCATCCAGCGCATTCGGGGTCAGTTTTGTCGGTCGAGGGTCGAACGCTCGGGGCCGGCCGGAATTGAGATGCGCGAGGGCTAGCCGCTGCAAGGCCCGTTTCTTGGGACAACACTTCAATGGAAACCTTACCTCTCGAAGCAGTCGGCCATGACCTGTCGATCTGGGGCCTGTTCTGGCAGGCCGGCTGGGTCGTCAAGCTGGTCATGATCGGCCTGCTCGCGGCCTCGATCTGGACCTGGGCCATCATCATCGACAAGCTGATCGCCTATGCGCGGATGCGCTCGGCGCTGAACAAGTTCGAACAGATCTTCTGGTCGGGGCAATCGCTCGAAGAACTCTACCGCACCCTTGCCGACCGCAAGACCACCGGCATGGGCTCGATCTTCGTCGCCGCCATGCGCGAATGGAAGAAAAGCTTCGAGAAGGGCGCGCGGTCGCCGCTCGGCCTCCAGACCCGCATCGACAAGGCGATGGACCTGGCGCTGACCCGCGAGATGGAGCGGCTGGAAGGCCGGCTCGGCTTCCTCGCCACGATAGGCTCGGCCGGTCCGTTCATCGGCCTGTTCGGCACCGTGGTCGGCATCATGACCTCGTTCCAGGCGATCGCCGGATCGAAGTCGACCTCGCTCGCGGTCGTGGCTCCCGGCATCGCGGAAGCGCTGCTGGCGACCGCCATCGGCCTGCTGGCCGCCATCCCCGCCGTCATCGCCTACAACAAACTGTCGTCCGACGCGGGCAAGCTGGCCGTGCGCATGGAAGGCTTCGCCGACGAATTCTCCGCCATACTCTCGCGCCAGATCGATGAGAAAGTGGCGCAGAAGGCCGCCTGAGGAGCACGACAATGGGTATGTCAGTCGGAGCCGCGGGCGGCCGCGGAAGCAGGGGACACCGGCGCAGGGGCCGTCATCACGGCCTGATGTCCGAAATCAACGTCACGCCCTTCGTGGACGTGATGCTCGTGCTGCTCATCATCTTCATGGTCGCCGCGCCGCTTCTCACGGTCGGCGTGCCGATCGACCTGCCGGAGACGCAGGCCAAGCCGATGAACGCCGAGACGCAGCCGATCACCATCTCGGTCAACAAGGACGGCGTGATCTATCTCCAGGAAACGGAAATCCCGCTCGAGGAGGTCGTGCCGAAGCTGACCGCGATCGCCAAGACCGGTTACGAGGAGCGCATCTATGTGCGCGGCGACACGGCCGCCGCCTACGGCACCGTGATGAAGGTCATGGCGCGGGTCTCGTCGGCCGGTTTCCGCAATCTCGGCCTCATCACCTTGCAGGAACAGGATCAGTAGCCACCGATGAAGGCCGGGCTTTCATCATCTGTCGTTCTGCACATGCTGCTGCTGGGCTTCGGCCTGGTGACGCTGTCGGCGCCGGCCCCCCATGAGGTCGGCGACATCCAGGCCGTGCCTGTCGACATCATTCCGGTCGAGTCGATGACGGAGCTGCAGCAGGGCGACAAGACGACGAAGGTGAAGGCCGAGAAGCCAGCGCCCAAGCCGACGCAGAAGCAGGACGTGGTCGCGGACGCGAGGAACTCCGGCGAGAACAAGATCGATCTTGACGACGTGCCGCGGCCGGAACCCGCGCCGCGCAAGGTCGAGACGGCGGCCGCGCCCAAGGTCGAGCCCGCGCCGCAGCCGGCCCCGGAGCCGGTCGAGGCCAAGCCGGAACCGAAACCCGAGCCCAAGCCGGAACCGGTGAAGGAAACGCCGGCGCCCCAACCGAAGCCCGACCCCGTGGCCGAGGCGATCGAGGCCAATAACGACCCGGCGGAAAATCTCGAATTCCCGGAGGACCTGCCGCGCCCGGAGCCCCGGCCGGAACCCAAGCCGCAGCAGGTGGCCAAGGCCGAGGAAAAGCCGCAGCCGAAGGCCGAGGCCAAGAAACCGGAAGAGAAGAAGGCCGAAAAGACCGCGGAGAAGACCGCCAAGGCGCCGAAGCAGGAAGACCTTGAGGCGCTGCTGGACGAGACGAAAGCGCTGCTCAACAAGCAGAAGCCTGCCGGCGGCGGCGCCAACCGCAGCGAACGCCAGGCGGCGCTGGGCAATGACAGGCCGAGCACCGGGCAGAAGCTGTCTGTTTCGGAGATGGATGCGCTACGCCAGCGGCTGGCGTCATGCTGGTCGATCCCGGCCGGCGTGGACGACGCGGAGCTTCTGAAAGTTTCGGTGCGCTTCCGCCTCGACCGTTCGGGCGAGCTGGAAGCGCGTCCGGAAGTCATCAAGGGCGGCGCATCCTCGGGTCCCGGCCGCACGGCGGCGGAATCGGCGGTGCGCGCGGTCGCAAAATGCGCGCCGTTCAACCTGCCGGCCGACAAATACGAGACCTGGGCGGAAGTCGTCGTGAACTTCGACCCCAGCGACATGTTCTGATCTCTTCAGGAAGAAAAAGCCATGAAGCCAATCTTCAAATCCCTGTTCGTCGCGGCTGCGCTCGCGCTTGCAACGGCCCCCGCCATGATCGCGCCCGCAAGCGCGCAGCTCGTGGTCGACGTGAACAAGGGCACCGTGGAGCCGCTGCCGATCGCCATCACCGACTTCCTGTCGGGCGACCAGCTCGGCCAGGAGATCGCCGGCATCGTCGCCGCCGACCTGAAGCGGTCGGGCCTGTTCGCTCCGATCGACAAGGGCGCCTTCATCGAGCAGATCTCCAATCCCGACGTCGCGCCGCGTTTCGAGGACTGGAAGGTGATCAATGCGCAGGCGCTGGTGACCGGCCGTATCGGCCGCGAGGGCGACGGACGCATCCGCGCCGAGTTCCGGCTGTGGGACACGTTCGCCGGCCAGCAGCTCGCCGGCGAGCAGTTCTTCGCCCAGAACGCCGACCGGCGGCGTGTCGCCCACATCATCGCCGACGCGATCTACGAGCGCCTGACGGGCGAAAAAGGCTATTTCGACACCCGCGTCGTCTACATCGACGAATCCGGCCCCCGCAACAACCGCAAGAAGCGGCTCGCCATCATGGACCAGGACGGCGAGAACCTGCGCTACCTATCCGACGGGCGCGTGATCGAACTGTCGCCGCGCTTCTCGCCGAACCGGCAGGAAATCACCTACATGTCCTATGACGGCGACCGGCCGCGCGTCTTCCTGCTGCAGATCGAGACCGGCCAGCGCGAGGATGTCGGCACGTTCCCGGGCATGACCTTCGCGCCGCGCTTCTCGCCCGACGGCCAGCGGGTCATCATGAGCCTGCTGCGCGAGGACGGAAACTCCAACATCTTCGCCGTCGACCTGCGTTCCAAGCAGACGACGCGCCTGACCACATCGAACGCGATCGACACCTCGCCCTCCTATTCGCCGGATGGGTCGCGGGTGGTGTTCACCTCCGACCGCGCCGGCCGCGAGCAGCTCTACGTGATGGGCTCCGACGGCTCGGGCCAGAACCGCATCTCGTTCGGCGACGGCAAATATTCGACGCCGGTCTGGTCGCCGCGCGGCGACCTGATCGCCTTCACCAAGCAGACCGGCGGCGAATTCCAGATCGGCGTGATGCGCCCCGACGGCTCGGGCGAGCGCATCCTGTCGTCGGGCAACCTCCAGGAGGGCCCGACCTGGGCGCCGAACGGCCGCGTCATCATGTTCCAGCGCCAGGCGGCGGGTTCGGGCGGGCCGAAGCTTTATTCGATCGACCTGACCGGCCGCAACGAGCAGACCATTCCGACCCCGGCCTTCGGCTCGGACCCGGCCTGGTCGCCCCTGAGGGAGTAGTGCGGGCGTAGCAAGCCGGCACCACCCACGCGAAAATTCGCGTTTCGCCCCGGTATTGCCCCATTCCGGCCACTGCGGCGAACCATTTGCGGCATAGCAGCCGCGCCGGCGCGGAGAGGTCGCGGCAGAGCGGGGACGGGGTTCATCTTACCCGCTCATACGTTCCGTTAACCAAGTTCGTTGAACGGCGGTTAACCGAGACGTGGTTACTGCATGTTCAACGAAACCATTCAAATGCGAAGGAGCAGCGCACATGCGCCGGATCGCAGCAATCACCCGTAATCCCGTCGCCATCGCGCTGGTGGCCGCCCTTGCCGTCACAGGCTGCGCCTCGAAGAAAGCGCCGAACAGCGCCGCCGACCTCGGCCTGAACTCGGCAGGCCGCGCGGCGCCCGGTTCCAGCCAGGACTTCACCCTGAACGTCGGCGACCGCATCCTCTTCGACACGGACTCCTCGATGATCCGCGCCGATGCTCAAGCGACCCTGTCGAAGCAGGCGCAGTGGCTGAACCAGTATCGCAACTACGCGATCACGATCGAAGGCCATGCCGACGAACGCGGCACCCGCGAATACAACATCGCGCTCGGCGCCCGCCGCGCCGCCGCCACCCGCGATTTCCTGATCGGCCGCGGCGTCGCCGCCAACCGGCTGCGCACCATCTCCTACGGCAAGGAAAAGCCGGTCGCGCTGTGCGACGACGCCTCCTGCCAGACGCAGAACCGCCGCGCCGTGACCGTTCTGGGCGACGCCGGAAGCTGATTTTCTGCAACAGTCCGGTTTGAATCGCAAAAGCGGCCCTCGTGGCCGCTTTTCGCGTTTCCAGACAGTTGCTAACAAAATTTGGCCGAACTCTCGCATGCATATGCGGCCGACATCATTCCGTCCGCTTGTGTTTGGGACTTCGCGGGCATCACTTACGGTTCTGGATATTATGAAGCAGCTTTCGATCCTGATTGGCGCGCTTGCACTGCCGCTGGCGGCGAGCGCCTATGCGGCGCCGCGCGATATCGACCTCTCGCCGGCGGCGATTTCGTCCATCGGCCCGTCGGCCCTCCTGCCGGAAATGGCCGGCACGACCGCCGAGGAGCCGACGATCCAGCTCGCACAGGTCAGCGACCCGCGCGTCGTCGGCCTCGAGGAGCAGGTGCGCCAGCTCAACGGCCAGGTCGAGGAGATGAAGTTCCAGTTGCTCCAGATCCAGGAGCAGATGCGCAAGATGCAGGAGGACGTCGATTTCCGCCTGCAGGAAGTCGAGCAGAAGCGCGGCGACGCCGGCGCGGCTGGCCCGAAGACCAGCGTGGCGGAAGCCAGGCCGGCGGATACGGCAGAAAAGGCCGGGCTGCCGCCCGTTCGTGAGGCGAAGCCGAATACCACCGACAACAATTCGGTCGCGGCCGCACCCGCCGCCAAGGGCCCCGGCGCGGCGGAAAAGCCGCTCGGCTCGCTGAAGGTCGATGAAAAGGGCAATGTCACCGGCGGCGAGATCAATACCGAAATGGTCGAAGACGCGGAGACCGACGGCGAGACCGTCGCCGCGCTGCCGCCCTCCTCCGACAATCCGAGCGAGCTCTACAAGGATTCCTACGAGCACATCCTGTCCGGCGACTACGGCACCGCCGAAGCCGGCTTCCGCAAGCATGTCGAGAGCTTCCCGAAGGACCCGCAGACGGCCGACGCCCGCTACTGGCTGGGCGAGGCGCTGCTCGGCCAGCAGCGCTATCGCGACGCTGCGGAAGTCTTCGTCGACGCCAACCGCCAGTTCCCGGATGCGCGCAAATCGCCCGATATGCTGCTGAAGCTCGGCGTATCGCTGTCGGCGCTGAACCAGCGCGACGTGGCCTGCGCCACCTTCGACAAGATCGGCCAGCGTTATCCGAAGGCGTCCGCGTCGCTGAAGGAGCGCGTGAAGCAGGAACGCGCACTGGCCGGATGCTGAGCGCCACCGCGCTCGACACCACCTCGCTTTTCGACCGGGTCGCCTTTTCCGATCACCCGACTGTCGCCGCCGCCGTCTCCGGCGGCAGCGACTCGACCGCCCTTCTCGTTCTCCTGAAACAATATCTGGAGCAGGCCGCTTCTTCCGTCCGGCTTGTCGCCGTGACCGTCGATCATGCCTTGCGCGCCGGATCGGCCGATGAGGCGCGGCAGGTCGCGGCCTTCTGCGCGCGCATCGGCGTCGAGCATGTCACCAGGACATGGACGGACGCGAAACCTTCGACGGGATTGGCGGCGGCGGCGCGCGACGCCCGCTACCGCTTGCTTGCCGAGACGGCGGGCGAACTCGGCGCGACCCTCATCTTCCTCGGCCATACCGCCGACGATCAGGCCGAGACGGTCGCCATGCGGGCGCAGCGCGGCGAAGGGCGGGGATTGGCCAGCATGGCCCCGGCCACCCTGCTCGACGGCAGATACTGGCTGATGCGGCCCCTGCTCGGCGTGCGGCGCGAGGCATTGCGCGACGGGCTGCGCGCGAAAAACATCGGCTGGATTGATGATCCGAGCAACGACAGCCGCGATTATGAGCGGGTGCGGACGCGGCGAGGACTGGAGAAGTCACAAGATATTGATGCCCTGCTCGCGCAGGCCGATGCGGCGGCGCGGAGGCGCATCGAGCTTGGCCGGTGTGCGGCGGCGCTGATCGCCGCCCATGCATCGCTCGCCGCGCCGGGGTTGGTGCGGTTGGATGCAGAGTTCCTACCCCCACCCCTCACCCCTCCCCTCAAGGGGGAGGGGGGCGTCACCGTTGCAGTATCCCCCTCCCCCTTGCGGGGAGGGGTGAGGGGTGGGGGTAGCTTGATTGCAAAATCCGAAACACCGAGCGCACCATTGCCCTCCGACGCCGACACAGCCCGCTACGCCCTGCGCCTGCTGCTCGCCGTAATGGGTGGACGAAGCGACCTGCCGTCCGAACCCGCGACAGGCGCGTTGCTGGCGAAACTGGCCGCGGGGACGCGGCGTGCCGTCTTGTCGCGAGCCGTGGTCGATGTTCGCGCCGGGTCGATCTGGCTTCATCGCGAATTGCGAAACCTGCCCGAGCTGAATGCGACGGCGGATGACGACGCCTGGGACGGTCGCTTTCGCATGACAAGAACCGCGCCGGCCGGGCAGGATGAACAGCCTTCGTATCCGGAAAATCCCGAGGCCCCGGCCGCGTTGCTGCGCGCCGCGGCGGCAACCATGCCGGGCATCAGCGCCTCGTCGCTGCGCGCCGTCCCCCTCGCCGCGCCATGGGCGCGCTTCCTGCCGAGCTTCGACATCGCCCCGGCGACGGCCATCTTGCGTCTCATCGGCGGCGATTTGCCGCCGCCCCTGCCCTATGCAGGCCATAGTGAGGACCGAGCTTAACCCAATGGTAGCGGTGCGCTTGGCAAGCTGTCGGCGCCTACCTATGTTAGGCGAACTCTGACAGGGACAGGCGTCACCCTTCCTACGGCGCCAACGGGACCCGACATGAATCCGAACTATCGCAACCTCGCGCTCTGGGCGATCATCGCCGTTCTGCTGATCGCGCTGTTCAACCTGTTCCAGACGCCGCAGCAGCGTGGCGTATCGCGCGAGGTCGCCTATTCCGAGTTCCTGCAGGATGTCGGCAACGGCCGCGTGAAATCGGTGACCATCGCCGGCGACCGCATCACCGGCACCTATTCGGACAATTCGACCTCGTTCCAGACCTATTCGCCGGGCGACCCGCAACTGGTTGCGAGGCTTGAGGAAAAGAACGTCACCATCAATGCCCGCCCGGAGAATGACGGCTCGGGCTCGCTGTTCGCCACGCTTCTCGGCTGGCTGCCCATGCTGCTGATTCTCGGCGTATGGATATTCTTCATGCGCCAGATGCAGTCCGGCTCCGGCCGCGCCATGGGCTTCGGCAAGTCGAAGGCGAAGCTGCTGACCGAAGCGCATGGCCGCGTGACCTTCCAGGACGTCGCGGGCGTGGACGAAGCCAAGCAGGATCTCGAAGAGATCGTCGAATTCCTGCGCGACCCGCAGAAGTTCCAGCGCCTTGGCGGCAAGATCCCGCGCGGCGTGCTGCTGGTCGGCCCTCCCGGCACCGGCAAGACGCTGATCGCGCGCGCCGTCGCGGGCGAGGCGAACGTTCCCTTCTTCACCATTTCGGGTTCCGACTTCGTCGAGATGTTCGTCGGCGTCGGCGCGTCGCGTGTCCGTGACATGTTCGAGCAGGCGAAGAAGAATGCGCCCTGCATCATCTTCATCGACGAGATCGACGCGGTCGGCCGCCATCGCGGCGCGGGCCTCGGCGGCGGCAATGACGAGCGCGAGCAAACCCTGAACCAGTTGCTGGTCGAGATGGACGGTTTCGAGGCGAACGAAGGCGTGATCCTCATCGCGGCGACCAACCGTCCCGACGTGCTCGATCCGGCGCTGCTGCGTCCCGGCCGCTTCGACCGCCAGGTCGTGGTGCCGAACCCGGACGTCTCGGGCCGAGAGAAGATCCTCAAGGTTCACGTCCGCAACGTGCCTCTGGCCCCGAATGTCGACCTGAAGGTGCTGGCGCGCGGAACGCCCGGCTTCTCGGGCGCCGACCTGATGAACCTCGTCAACGAGGCCGCCCTGCTGGCCGCCCGGCGCAACAAGCGGCTGGTCACCATGGCCGAGTTCGAGGACGCCAAGGACAAGATCATGATGGGCGCCGAACGCCGGACGCTCGCCATGACCGAGGACGAGAAGAAGAAGACGGCCTATCACGAGGCCGGCCACGCGCTGATCGCCTTGAAACTGTCGAATGTGATCGACCCGATCCACAAGGCGACGATCATCCCGCGCGGCCGCGCGCTCGGCATGGTCATGACCCTGCCGGTCAACGACCGCGTCTCCTTCTCGCGCGAGAAGGCGCTGGCGCAGCTTGTCATGCTGTTCGGCGGGCGCGAGGCCGAAATCCACAAGTTCGGCCCGGCCAAGGTGACGACCGGTGCGTCCGGCGACATCCAGATGGCGACCAACCTGGCGCGCGCCATGGTGATGGAATGGGGCATGAGCGAGAGGCTCGGCCGCGTGCGCTACAAGTCGAACGAGCAGGAGGTCTTCCTCGGCCATTCGGTGACGCAGTCGACCCATATGTCGGACGAGACCGCGAAGCTGATCGACGAGGAGGTGCGCAAGCTGATCGAGGACGGCGAGGCACAGGCCCGCTCGATGATCAAGAAGCACGCCAAGGAGTTCGAGGCGATCGCGCAGGGCCTGCTCGAATACGAGACCCTGACCGGAGAAGAGATCAAGCAGTTGATCGCCGGCGAGAAGCCGTCGCGCGATCTCGGAGACGACACGCCGACCTCGCGCGGCTCGACGGTGCCGAAGGCCGGCCCGACCGGCCGGCGCAAGAAGGGCCCGGAAGGCGGGCTGGAGCCCCAGCCGCAATAGAGTCTGGACACCCCAAGTTTGAAAAGGGCGCTTCCCGTGGAAGCGCCCTTTTTCGATTCAATGGCGCGTCAGATTGGCCCTTGTTTCGGCGGGCTTGCTTGTTTATGTGTGCGCCGCGCGCCAGTCGCGCGACCACGCATCCGGAGAGGTGGCAGAGTGGTCGAATGCACCGCACTCGAAATGCGGCATGGGTCCAAAGCTCATCGGGGGTTCGAATCCCTCCCTCTCCGCCACCCTACGCCTTCGGCTTCGGGTGGCAGGCCATCCGAAGCCGAAGGCGTAGGGTGATCTCCCGAAGCTGCGGAGCAGCGCAGGGAGACCGGTGACGCCGATGTGGTACGTCTATTTCCTGAGATTGAGCAACGGCGATATCTATGTCGGCTCGACCAACGACCTAAGGCGTCGCTTTGCCTCCCATCAGGGCGGACAGGTTCTTTCCACAAAGCCTTATCTACCGGTGGCACTGAAATCCTATGTCGCTGTGGAGACAGAGGAGCACGCGCGGGAGCTCGAAAATTACTTCAAATCTGGCTCTGGGAAGGCTGTGGCTCTCAAACGACTGATAAGAGATATCCCGACAAACAGGGGCACCTGACAGTGACGCAAACCAATACCGCGCGCAGAGGCCGACGGACCTATGGACGGCATCGAAGAGTTATGTTTGATTGAACATAGCGAAGGCCGAAGCGCCGCTGCGTAAAACCTGAAATGGGAGACAATCGATGTATCTGTCCAAGTATCTCGCGCCGGCGATTCTCGCTGCGGCGGCGGGTTTCATGACGATCGGCCCGGCCGCGGCTCAGGAAAAAGTGACGGTCTTCGCCGCCGCGAGCCTGAAGAACGCGCTCGACGCGGTGAACGCGGCCTGCGAGCCGACGGTCGGCGAAGCCGCGACGATTTCCTATGCGGCGAGCTCGGCGCTCGCCAAGCAGATCGAGGAAGGCGCGCCGGCCGATGTGTTCATCTCGGCCGACCTCGCCTGGATGTCCTACCTGTCGGACAAGAACCTGACGAAGAAGGACACCGAGACAAAGCTGCTGGGCAACCGCATCGTGCTGGTGGCGCCGGCGGATTCGACGGCCGCCACGGAGATCAAGCCCGGCTTCGACCTCGCCGCGCTGGTGGGCGACGGCAAGCTGGCCATGGCCAATGTCGATTCGGTGCCTGCCGGCAAATACGGCAAGGCGGCGCTGGAGAAGCTCGGCGTGTGGGCTTCGGTCGAAGGCAAAGTGGCGCAGGCGGAAAACGTGCGCGCCGCGCTGGCGCTGGTATCCACCGGCGAGGCCCCGCTCGGCATCGTCTATGCGACCGACGCCAAGGCCGACAGCAAGGTCAAGGTCGTCGCAACCTTCCCGGAGGACACCCATCCGCCGATCATCTATCCGGTCGCCCAGACGGCCGGATCGAAAGACAGCGAGACACCGGCCTTCCTGAAGTGCCTGCAGACCGCCAAGGCGAAAGAGCTGTTCGAAGGCGAGGGTTTCACGGTATTGACCTCTCCGGCATCGAACTGACGGGGATGACATGGACTGGCTGGGCCTCGGTCCCGACGAGTGGAACGCGGTCCGGCTGTCGATCAAGGTCTCGGCCTGGGCCGCGATCGCGAGCCTGCCGGTAGCCATCGCCATTGCATGGCTGCTGGCGCGGCGTGACTTCTGGGGCAAATCCGTCCTCAACGGGATCGTGCATCTGCCGCTGATCCTGCCGCCGGTGGTGACGGGGTATCTCCTGCTCCTCACCTTCGGGCGGAGGGGGCCGATCGGCGCTTTCCTCGACCAGTATTTCGGCATCGTCTTCTCGTTCCGCTGGACCGGCGCGGCGCTCGCCTGCGCGGTGATGGCGTTCCCCTTGATGGTGCGGGCGATCCGGCTTTCGATCGAGGCGATCGACAGGAAGCTGGAGGCAGCCGCCGGAACGCTCGGCGCGGGCCCGGCCTGGGTGTTCGCTACGGTGACCTTGCCTTTGATGCTGCCTGGCGTGATCGCCGGCATGATCCTCGCCTTCGCCAAGGCCATGGGCGAGTTCGGCGCGACCATCACCTTCGTCTCCAACATTCCCGGCGAAACGCAGACCCTGCCCTCGGCGATCTACACCTTCACGCAGGTGCCGGGCGGCGACGCCGGCGCGCTGAGGCTGACGCTGATCTCCATCGCCATCGCCATGGTCGCGCTCGTCGCCTCGGAAATCCTCGCGCGGCGCATCAGCCGCCGGCTCGAATTCGAATGACGCTCATCGTCGCGGTCCAGCATCGTCAGGGCGCGTTCGATCTCGATGTGGATTTCCGCAGCGACGGGCGGCTGACGGCCCTGTTCGGCCCGTCGGGATCAGGCAAGTCGACCATCGTCAACCTGATCGCTGGCCTTGCCCGCCCGGACCGGGGGCGCATCGCGATCGGCGATCAAGTTCTGGTCGACACGGCGGCCGGCGTCTTCCTGCCGCCTTACAAGCGTCGGATCGGCTATGTCTTCCAGGACAGCCGGCTGTTTCCCCACCTGACAGTGTCGCAGAACCTGCGTTACGGGCGCTGGTTCACGCCGGCACGGGAACGCTACGCCGACTTCGACGCGGTCGTCGGCATGCTGGGCATCGGCCATCTGCTTGACCGGCGCCCCGCCATGCTGTCGGGCGGCGAGAAGAGCCGCGTCGCGATCGGCCGCGCACTGCTGGCCAGCCCCCGCCTCATCCTGATGGACGAGCCGTTCGCCTCGCTGGACGAGGCGCGCAAGGCCGAGATCTTTCCCTATCTCGAGCGGCTGCGCGACGAGTCGGAAATCCCGATCGTCTATGTCAGCCATTCGATCGCCGAGGTGGCGCGACTGGCGACCGACGTGGTCGTGCTGTCGGAAGGCCGAGTCAGCGCCAGCGATCCGGCCTCGGCCATCCTGGCGCAGCCGGGGTTGATGCCGCCCGAGGAACGCGGCGAGGCAGGCGCGCTGATCGATCTCGTCATGACCAATCCGGACGACGGATTCGGCCTGTCGCTGCTGACATCGTCCGGCGGCGAGTGGCGACTGCCGAAGATCGATGCCACGGCAGGCGCGAGATTGCGGGTCAGGGTGCGCGCGCGTGACGTCATGCTGGCAGTAACAAGGCCCCAAGGCATCAGCGCGCTGAACGTTCTCGAAGGCCGGGTCGCTGCCATCGCGGAAGCCGGACGGACGGAGACCGTGGTGACGGTTCATGCCGGCGACGATATTCTTGCCGCGCGCATCACGCGCCGGTCGGTGGAGCAACTGGCGCTGACGCCCGGCAGCAAGGTCTACGCCCTGATCAAATCGGTCACGCTGGAGCAGGCCCGGACCGCGCCCTCGGCATGACGCCCGTTTGCCGCCGGCGCCGTGGCGATATATGCAAGAAGCAATAGCGGTTTGCGGGAGAGAGCCATGCCGTCGCTGAGCCTGAGGGTCAACCTCGATCCGCAAGGACGCATCGGACCCGGGAAGATCGAGCTGCTGGAGCAGATCGCCGCGTTCGGATCGATCTCGGCGGGCGCGCGGCGCATGGAGATGTCCTACAAGCACGCCTGGGACCTGGTCGAGGAGATGAACAACATCTTCGGCAAGCCTGTGGTCGCCGCGCAGACGGGCGGCAGGCGTGGCGGCGGCGCATCGCTGACGCCGGTCGGGCTGGCCGTGGTCAGCCGGTTCCGCGCGATCGAGCGCGCCGCCACGGAGGCTGCGAAGCCTCACATGGATGCGTTGCAGGCGGACATCGACGCTGGATGAGGTTGGGAGGGATAAGCTGGCGGGTGGTTCTTCCCTCGCCCCGTTTACGGGGAGAGGGTGGCTGAACCGGCGGCGAAGCCGCCGTAAGTGAAGCCGGGTGAGGGGCGGCGCGAACTTTCGAAGGGTAGCGCCGCCCCTCATCCGCCCCTTCGGGGCACCTTCTCCCCGTAAACGGGGAGAAGGAAAGGCGCTAAACCAGCCCGCGTTTTTCCATCATGGCCTGCGCGCTCGGCATCTTGCCGCGGAAGGCCGTGTAGAGATCCTCGGGATCCGCCGATCCACCCGACGAATAGATGAACTTCTTCAGCTTCGCCGCCAGCACGGGATCGAAGACGTCGCCGGTCTCCTCGAAAGCGGCGAAGGCGTCGGCGTCGAGCACTTCCGACCAGAGGTAGGAATAGTAGCCGGCGGAATAGCCGTCGCCCGCGAAGACGTGCTGGAAGTGCGGCGTGCGGTGGCGCATGACGATCGCACCCGGCATGCCGAGCTTCGCCAGCGTCTCGGCCTCGAAGGCCATCGGGTCGGCCGGCGCGTCCCCGCGCGCATGATAGGCCATGTCGACCAGCGCCGACGAGGTGAACTCGACGGTGGCGAAGCCGGCATTGAAATTGCGCGCGGCTTCCATCTTGTCGATCAGATCGGCCGTCATCGGCTTGCCCGTCTGGTAGTGCAGCGCGTGCGTCGACAGGACCTGCGGCGTGGTCAGCCAGTGCTCGTAGAGCTGCGACGGCAGCTCCACAAAATCGCGGCTGACCGACGTGCCGGAAATCGACGGCCAGCGGACGTCGGTCAGCATGCCGTGCAGCGCGTGGCCGAATTCGTGGAACAGCGTGCGCGCCTCGTCCAGCGACAGGAGCGCGGGTTCGCCCGCCGCGGGCTTGGCGAAATTCATGACGTTGTAGATGACGGGCTTCGAGCCCTTGCCGAGCGAATAACCGGATTCGAGCGAGCTCATCCATGCGCCGGACCGCTTGGTCGGCCGGGCGAAATAGTCCGCCAGGAAGGTGGCGATCCGGTCGCCGGACCGGTCGCGCACCTCGAAGACGCGCACGTCGGGATGCCAGGCAGCGATGCCCGGCCGCTCGATCAGGGTGATGCCGAACAGGCGCTTCGCCACGTCGAAACAGGCGTCGATGATCCGTTCGAGCTGGAGATAGGGTTTCAGCTCGGCCTCGTCGAAGGCGTATTTCTCGGCGCGCAGCTTCTCGGCGTAGTAGCGCCAGTCCCAGGGCATGATGTCGTGGTTGCGCCCTTCCGCGGCCGCGAGGCGCGCCAACTGCCTTTCGTCTTCGGCCGCCTTCTCGCGCGCCTTGTCCCAGACGGGATCGAGCAGGCCCATCACCGCGCCCGGCGTCTTGGCCATCGTGTCGTCGAGCTTCAGCGCCGCGTAGCTGTCATAGCCGAGCAGGCGCGCCTTTTCGGCGCGCAGCGCCAGCGTGCGGGCGACGATACCGCGATTGTCGGTATCGCCCGCGTTCTCGCCGCGTCCGGCAAAGGCGCGGAAGACCTTTTCGCGCAGGTCGCGGCGGGTCGAGAAGGACATGAACGGCTCGTAGATCGACCGCGACAGCGTCACCGCATACTGGCCCTCCGCGCCGCGCATCTTCGCGGCTTCGGCCATCGCCGACAGCAGGAAATCCGGCAGGCCGTCGAGATCGTCGCCCGAAAGCAGCAGGGACCATTCCCTCTCGTCGGCAAGCACGTTCTGGCCAAAGCCGGCGCCGAGAGACGCCAGTTCTTCGCCGATCGCCGCCAGCCGGGCCTTGTCCTTGTCGCCGAGCTTCGCACCGGCCTTGACGAAATGCTTCCACGTCCGCTCCAGCACCTCGCGCGTCTCGGCATCGATGCCGAGCTCGTCGCGCCGCGAATGCAGATCGTCGATACGGCCGAACAAAGCCGCGTTCATGTAGATCGCGGAATAGTGCTTCGACATTTTCGGCGCGATCTCGCGCTCCAGCGCCTGGATCGTCTCGTTGGTATGGGCGCCGGCGCGCGCCCAGAACAGAGCCGACACATTGCCCAGCGCCTCGCCGGCAAGTTCCAGCGCCGCCAGCGTATTGTCGATCGTGGGCGCGTCACTATTCGACGCGATCGCCGCGATCTCCCGGTCGTGGGCCGCCAGCGCCGCGTCGAAGACGGGCGCGAAATCGCCATCGCCGAGCGAGGCGAAATCCGGAAGGCCGAGATCGCCCGTCCACTTGGTGAGCGGGTGCGTTGCGAGATCGATGGTGGCGGTCATGGGGATTCGGATCCGTGAAATGTCGCCCGCCATGTAGGCGGCGCAAGCCTGCTCGGCAACCACTTGACGGCCTCGCGATGTAACGATATGCCGCCCTTATAATAAGCCTTCCTTATCAATTTCCATACCGGCCAATTCCGATGCGCAGACAGACGGACCCCAATACGTTCGGCTTCCTCATGACCGATGTCGCGCGGCTGTTCCGGGCCGAGTTCGACCGTCGCGTCGGCGAAGCGGGCATCGGCCTGACACCGGGAGAAGGCCGGACCCTGACGCATGCGGCCCGCGCCGGGGTGGTGCGCCAGACCGTGCTGGCCGAACGCATGGGCATCGAGGCGATGACGCTGTCGGGATTTCTCGACCGGCTGGAGGCGCGCGGCCTGATCGAGCGCCGGCCCGACCCGACCGACCGCCGCGCCAAGCTCGTTGCTCTGACCGATGAGGCCGACGACGTGCTGGAGCGCGTCCAGACGGTCGCCGCGACGCTGCGCGAGGACGTGTCGCAGGTGGTCAGCACCGGCGACTGGGCGATCCTCAACGCATCGCTGCGGACCATCCGCGACCGGCTCGGCGAATTGAGGACCGAGCGGGTAAGCGACGCGGCATGAACATGATGCCTGCCCCGGCCCAGCCTGCTGCGGTCATGTCGGAACGCCGCGTCATGATCATCGGCGCGCTGCTCGTCGCGATCGGACCGGTGTCCATGGCGCTCTACACGCCCGCCATGCCGGAGATCGTGCGCGCGTTCGGCACCACGGAGGCGGCAGTCAAGCTGACCCTTTCGCTCTATTTCGCCGGCTTCGCGTTGGCGCAGCTTGTGTGCGGACCGCTGTCCGATGGGTTCGGCCGGCGGCCGATCACCATCGCCTTCATGGGGATCTACCTAGCCGCGAGCGTGCTGGCGCTCTTGTCGCCCAACGTCCATGTGCTGATCGTTGCGCGTTTCCTGCAAGGCGTGGGCGCGGCGGTGGGCGTCGCGATGTCGCGCGCGATCGTGCGAGACCTGTTCACGCATGAACGATCGGCCCGCATCATGAACATGATCGGCATGATCCTCGCGGTCGGACCCGCCTTCTCGCCGGTCATCGGCGGCATCACGATGGAACTGTTCGGCTGGCATGCGATCTTCCTGCTGATGGTGTTCGCCGGCTGCGGCATCGTCGCGATGGTCCTGTTCGCGATGCGAGAGACGGTGACGCGCGACCTGTCGCGCATCCGCCCTGCGGCGATCCTGCGGTCCTACGCCACCTTGTTCGGCAGCCGCTATTTCATGCTTTCGAGCCTGATCATGGGAGGAACGGTCGGGACCTTGTATACGCTGGCGACGATGCTGCCTTTCGTCCTGATCGAGCGGGCGGGACTGACGGCGACCCAATTCGGCCTGTCGATGCTGATGCAATCGGGCTCCTACTTCCTCGGATCGGTCGCCGTGCGCTTCATCATGCCGAAGCTCGGCTCGCGCCGCCTCGTTCCGATCGGGCTTGCGCTGGTCGTCACCGGATCGACAGGGCTGGCCGTGTTCCTGAGGATCGCGGAACCGACCTTCTTCACGGTGATGGCGCCGATCGCCTTCATCGCGGCGGGCATCGCCTTCGTCATGCCGGCGATGACGACGGCCAGCCTGGCGCCCTTCCCCCATATCGCGGGCGCGGCGGCGGCGCTGTCCGGCTTCATGCAAATGGGTGGCGGCCTGCTCGGCAGCTTCGTGGCGGTTCTGATCGGCGACCCGGTGGTCGCCATATCGACCGTCATTCCGGCGATGGGGCTGATGGCGCTCGCCTGCTGGCTCGCGTTCCGCCGCCTGCCCGATCCGCTGCGCAAACCGGTCGCGGCGGTGCCGACGGCGCTCTGACCGAGATCAGTCGATCTCGGGGCGCAGGAAGTCGCCTGTCGCCTGGTCCATCACCCAAAGCTCGCCGGTCGAAATGTCGAACCAGGCGCCGTGCAGCGACAGGCGGCCCTTCCCCTCGAGAATGTTCACGCAGGGAAAGGTGCGCAGATTGTTGATTGAGAAGCGGATCGAGATGCGTTCCAGCGCCGTCTGGCGCTCGGACGCGGTCAGCATCGTGTTCTTGGACACGTCCGCCGCCGCAGGTCCCACCATGCTCATCCATTTGCCGATGAAATCGCCCGGCGACAGAGGCTGGGCGTTGGGGTCCAGCGCCGCCTTGATGCCGCCGCAGCGGCCATGGCCCATGACGACGATGTGCTTGACCTTGAGCGCCTGCACCGCGAATTCAAGCGCCGCCGACGTGGAGTGGAACTCGCCGTCCGGCGCGTAGGGCGGGATCAGGTTCGCCACGTTGCGGATCACGAAAAGCTCGCCGGGCGCGGCGTTGAAGATGACCTCCGGCGCAGACCGGGAGTCGCAGCACGCGATCATCAGGATTTCCGGCGACTGCCCCTCTCGCGCCAACGCCCTGTAGTGATTCCGTTCGGAATCGTAGCGGTTGGTCATGAAGGAGCGGTAGCCCTCGAGGAGCCGTTCCGGAAGATGAACCATAAGACTGGATTAGCGGCAAAGCCCGTGGCGGGCAATCGCCTCGCTCAAATCCGGAATGCACCAGGGGTTTTCATGAAATCGCCCACCGGCGACAACGCTGTCATGCGCGCCGATCGCCGCCCGCCATGGCGAGCCGGCGCATCTGTACCATGGCCATCGGCCGTGACAGGCTTTGTGGGTCAGCTTCGAGCTGAAGCTCGTCGCCGCCACGCTTGACCGTCCGCGCCAGCACCTCGAACACGGTCGCGGTCGTCGTCTGCAATGCTTTTTCGCTCGCCATGCCTGCCATCAGCCGCGCGAGAAAGACCGCCGACGTCAAATCCCCGACCCCATTGGGCGCATTGGCCACGACCCTGTGCTCGGCCATCATGACCGCGTCTTCGGTGACGAGCAGGTTGGCGATGCTGCCCTGCATCAGCGCCGGCGCGGAGGTGACGAGCATCGTTGCCGGGCCCATGTCCCGCGCCGCTGTCGCCAATGCCTTGGCGCTATCGAGTTCGCTGCCGGCCATCCATGCGAGCTCGTACCGGTTCGGCGTCGCGATATCGGCGATCGGCATCAGGCGATCGCGGATCGCCACGGCGGTGGCTTCGGGAACATAGAGCCCGCCCGTGTCGCCCATCACCGGATCGCAGAGGTAGAGCGCCGCAGGATTTCGCGCCTTCACCGCGCCGACGAGATGCGCGACCGCACCAGCCTGTTCCGCATCGCCGAGATATCCCGACAGGACGGCGCCGACTTCGCCCAGCCAGGGCGCGCGAGCGAGGTCATCCATCAGGGCCGCGAACTGATCGGATGGCGGCACGATGCGCGTGGCGCGTCCATGGCCCGGATGCCAGGGCAGGACGACGGTCGGCACGGCCCATACCGGATGTCCAAGCGTTTCGAGCGCGAATACGGCGGCGCGATTGCCGACCGTTCCGCGCGCGACATGGCTGGAAACCACGATGACGGCATTGCCGCCGGCGAATGAATTGTCCATGGCGCGTCAGCCGTTCTGCGAAAGATACCAGGCAAGCCAGACGACGCAGCCGGCCATTGCAGCGAAGGCGATGGCGCGCCCGATCCGCGTGCCCCACACCTCGATGGCATCGTTCTGGTCGGCATCGGTCGCGGAAAGATGGTCGCGCAGCCGATCGGTCTGCTGCGCGACGAAACCGCCCGCGATATCCGACTCGCGCGAAACGCGGTCGAGGATGCGGCGCGATTCATCGCTGTCGCGTTCATGTGCCATGCGCGCAGCCTATCCCGGCGCATGGCAGCCGCACAATGTCCGCGCTTCATTTCGGCCCGAACACGGTCTAATGTCCGCCGCGAACATCGGACCAAGAGGACCATGATGACCGCCGACATCTCAATATCCGCGCCGCGCCTGCCCCGTCTGGCGGCGCTCGTGCTGCTGCTCCTGCCCTTCCTCGCGGGCTGCGGCTTCAACACGATCCCGACCAACGAGGAAAAGGCCAAAGCCGCATGGTCCGAAGTGCTGAACCAGTATCAGCGGCGCGCCGACCTGATTCCGAATCTCGTGGAGACCGTGAAAGGATACGCCGCGCAGGAAAAGGACGTGCTGGAATCGGTCGTCGAGGCGCGCGCCAAGGCGACGCAGCCGCAGATCCAGGTCAATGCGGACGATCTGAGCGATCCCGAGAAGTTCAAGGCTTTTCAGGACAGCCAGGCCGGCCTGACCGGGGCCCTGTCGCGCCTGCTGGCGGTGGTCGAGAACTATCCGGACCTGAAGTCGAACCAGAACTTCCTGGCGCTCCAGTCGCAGCTTGAAGGCACAGAGAACCGGATCGCTGTCGCCCGGCGCGACTACATCGAGGCCGTGCGCGTCTACAACACCGCGCTGAAGACCCTGCCGACCATGCTCTGGGCGAAACTCTGGTTCACGTCCAACGAGCCGTTCCAGAACTTCACGGTCGCCGAGGACAAGATGGAGCCGCCGAAGGTCGACTTCGGAACCAAGCAGGGCGGCTGACAGCCCAGTCCGGCCGGCTGAATGCGCACCGTCGCCCGCCTCACGACAGGCATCGCCGCCGCGCTCGCGCTGGTGGTCGTCCTGTCGCTGTCGGCGTTCGCGGCCGAATTGCTGCCGCTGACGGGGCGCGTCGTCGACCAGGCCGATATGCTCGATGCCGGGACCGAGGCGCGCCTGACGGCCACGCTTGAGGCCTTCGAGCAGAAGTCCTCCGACCAGATCGTCGTCGCGACCATCGAAAGCCTCGACGGCGAATCGATCGAGGATTTCGCCAACCGCCAGTTCCGCGCCTGGGGTCTCGGCCAGGCCGGCGAGAACAATGGCGTGCTGCTGCTGGTCGCCAAGAACGACCGCAAGATGCGCATCGAGGTCGGCTACGGGCTCGAAGGCACGCTGACCGACCTGCTGTCGAGCCTGATCATCAACGACACGATGGTGCCGTTCTTCAGGGCCGGCGATTTCAATGGCGGCGTCTCGGCGGCGGTCAACGACATCATCACGGTGCTGGAAGGCAACGCCGCCGAGCTTGAAGCGCGCAAGAAGCGAAACCAGGATGTCGGCCCTGGCGAGGAACTGCCCTGGGAGGTGATCCTCTTCATCTCGATCTGGGCGATCCTGTTCTTCGGTTCGTTCGGCATCGCGCTCCTGGCGCCGATCTTCGGCAAGAAGCTCGGCCCCAACCGCTACCGCTGGCTGGGCATGGACATCACGATCGGCGGCGGGTCGAGCAGCGGTGGCGGCTACAGCAGCGGCGGCAGCAGTTGGTCGAGCGGATCGAGCAGCGGCGGCGGCTTCTCCGGGGGTGGCGGCTCGTCCGGCGGCGGCGGAGCGTCCGGATCATGGTGACGCGATGAAGACCGCCCTGATCGACCACGACCGGATTTCCACCGCGATCCGCGATGCGGAAAAGACGACGACCGGCGAGATCTACTGCGTGCTGGCGCGCTCGAGTTCCAGCTACTTCTTCCCGTCGGCTTTCGTCGTCGCGGTCGCCATGCTGGTCATCAGCGCGGCTGTGGTGGCCGTGCTGGATTATCGCTGGTACGAGGTTCAGGCCTTCACACTGGTCATGGCGCAGATCCTCGCCTTCGCGGCTGCGCTTGGCGTGCTCGCCGCATTTCCAAACCTGCGTATCCATCTCGTGCCGAAACGGGTGCGCTACGCGCGTGCGCATGAGAACGCGATCAAGCAGTTCCTCGCCCGCAACGTCCATGTCACCGACGCGCGCACAGGCGTGCTGATCTTCGTCTCCATGGCTGAGCGCTACGCGGAAGTCGTCGCCGATTCCGGCATCGACGCGAAAGTCCCGCAGGCCGAATGGAACAGGATCGTCGGCGATCTGATCGATGCCGCCGCGAGCCGTCGCCTGACCGACGGCTATATCAGCGCCATCGGCGCCGTCGGCGCGTTGCTCGCCGCGCATTTTCCCTGGCGTCCGGGCGACCGCAACGAACTCGACGATCATCTGGTGGAAATCTAGCCGGGTCTTTCCAGCTTGGCCGATTGCGTCTTGCGCCGCCGATTCAGGCGGCTATGGTTAACAAATCATGAAGACGCTCGCGATCGATGTGCGCAAGGCGGTGGTGGATGACGCGGCGGCGATCGCCGACATTCACCATGCCGCATGGCAGGGCGCCTATGCCGGCATCATTCCGCACCGGGCGCTGACCGCCATGATCAACCGTCGCGGACGCGACTGGTGGGCCGCCGCGATCCGCCGCGCCGCGTCCGTGCTGGTGATCGAAGTCGGCGGCGACATCGCCGGCTACGCCACCATCGGCCGCAACCGGGCAAGGGAGCTTCGTCAGGAAGGCGAAATCTACGAACTCTACGTTCGCCCCGAATATCAGGGCATAGGGCTCGGAACCCGCCTGTTCGCCGCGGCTCGCGAAAAGCTTTCGGCGCATGGCCTGCACGGCCTCGTGGTTTGGGCGCTTGAAGACAATTCCAACGCGCTTGCCTTCTATCAGGGCGCGGGCGGCCGCGACATTGCCGAAGGCGTCGAGATATTCGACCAGAAGGCGCTCAAGAAGGTCGCCTTCGTCTGGAGATGAATTCGGCTACTGGCCGAACGACCGCATCTCGCTGATCTCCGTGTTCTTTCGCACACCGTGCCAGGCAGGCTCGGCCTTTCGGCATTCGAACCTCTTGGCCGTTTCGTCGGCAACCTTGCGGGCGATGTCGTTGGCGTCGGGATTGGCCGTCGCCTCGACATAGCCGACGACGCAGGCGTCGCCGATGCCCTTCTGCCCGACCTTGGAGATCACCAGCACCTGCGCTTCGGGCAGCGGATCGCCCTTGTCATTCTCGCCGGTCGAGACGAACCAGCGCCGGATCGTGGCGTATGGCGAGCCGCGCTCCAGCCGCCATTCGATCCTGTCGCCCGCATGATTGAAGCGGCCAAAGCTTTCGAACGCTCCGTCCTCATACCATGACCCGACATGCCCATAGAATGCCGACTGGCGCAGATCGCCCTCGGAGAAATGGACCGGGAAATCCTTGTAGCCTTTGCAGATGGCTGATCCGCCAAGCTCGTCGGTATCGGTCTGTTTGCAGTCCTTCTCGAAATCGACCGTCGTGTAGGCGCTTTCCGCGCCATGGGCGGCGGCGGGAATTAGGAGCAAGGCGGCGATCAGCAGCACGCGCATGAGACCATCTCCAGGGCACGCCGATTGTCGCACGGGACACGGAACCGTCAATAGTCCACCTTGCTCCAACCGCGGCGAGGCGTTACCGCTTGGTCGACCAACGGAGCCTTCCCATGCGCATCGACGCGATCCCGATCGGCAACAACCCGCCCGAAGACGTGAACGTCATCATCGAGGTGCCCGTCGGCGGCGAGCCGATCAAATATGAAATGAACAAGGAGGCCGGCACGCTGTTCGTCGACCGTTTCCTCCATACGCCGATGCGCTATCCCGGCAATTACGGCTTCGTGCCGCACACCCTGTCGGGCGACGGCGATCCGGTCGACGTGCTGGTCTGCAATACGCGCGAGCTGATCCCCGGCTGCTACATCAATGTGCGGCCGATCGGCGTGCTGATCATGGAGGACAATGCCGGCGAGGACGAGAAGGTGATCGCGGTGCCGATGCCGAAGCTGACCCGCCGCTACGAGAACATCCGCAACTACACCGACCTGCCCGAGATCTCGCTGCAGCAGGTCGAGCATTTCTTCGCACACTATAAGGATCTGGAGCCCGGCAAATGGGTCAAGATCGGCGGCTGGCACGACGCCGCCTATGCGAGGAAGATGATCGCCGAGGGGATCGAGCGGGCGAAGAAGGCGACGTAAGGATCGGCGGTATCAGCCGGTTTTGAGGCGCTCTCGAATACGGCCCGACAATTGCGCCGCGTCGCCCCTGACCTCGATGGTCTTCAACCGTGACGTCGCACCGCCGGTCACCCGGACCGAGCCTGCGCCGACATCCAGCCAATCGGCGACGAGCCGTTCCAGCGCCGCATTGGCCAGTCCCTTCTCCGGAACCGCGCGAACCCGCGCGGAGAGATGTGTGCTGCCGTCGGACAGCATCTTGACGCCGTCGATCCGGTCGGCCGAGGCTTTTGGGGTCAGACGGATGCGCAGCTCGACGCCGCCCGCGGTCGGGTGAAACGGCGAAGCAGCCTGCCCCGTCACACCACCGCCGGCGCGATCGTCAGGACGATGAACTGGCGAATGAAGAACAGGATCAGCAGAAGGATGATCGGCGATATGTCGATGCCGCCGAGATCGGGCAGCAGCCGACGGATCGGCCTGAGCGCCGGCTCGGTCACGCGGAACAGGAAATCGCCGACCATGGCGACGAACTGGTTGCGCGAATTGATCACGTTGAAGGCGAAGAGCCAGGAGAAGATCGCCGACGCGATGATCAGCCACCAGTAGATGTCGATGGCGAGCACGATGGTCTGGATGAGCGCGAGCATGAACGTCTCCGTTGTCCGGGCGAGATGTAGCCATTGGCGCGGCGGGCGGCAAGGGATGGCTGCGCGAGGCGTGGCGAACCGGTCCTCATGGCATGGTGTCTTCGAGCATTCCTCACATCGGACCGACGATCATTCTTCGGTTGCGAACCGGATATGCGGCCGCGTGCCCGGGGCGCGCCATCATCGCTTGACATGATATTCGCGGCACCATAAATCCCCGGCATCCACCGAACGGGGCTGTAGCTCAGCTGGGAGAGCGCGTCGTTCGCAATGACGAGGTCAGGAGTTCGATCCTCCTCAGCTCCACCATCGGCGGAAGTTATTGATTTTACTACATAATTTGGATTTTTCGGTGATGCATCGAGAGATGCACACCGGGCATCTTTTCTTTCGGCGCCGCGATCCATGAATGATGGTCGTACAAGGCCAATTCGCTGAGTTTCGAAAAATCGGCCCGAATAACTCCGCGAATTCCGTGGCTTACAAGGTGGAGGCCATCATTGCGATGCATACGTTCGTCCACCAACGGCGGATAGTCA
>Ga0209792_1000327_pt1 | contig 41339 bp, 55 predicted proteins | sample EBPBio142005_DNA_FD_185860 | JGI IMG/M metagenome (GOLD analysis project Ga0209792, IMG submission 185860) | Wastewater treatment Type I Accumulibacter community from EBPR Bioreactor in Madison, WI, USA - Reactor 1_6/14/2005_ DNA (SPAdes)... | ecosystem: Engineered > Bioreactor > EBPR >... | reverse complement strand
CCCGGTGTAGCCGGACACGAAAAACTGGAATTTTGACACGAGATTCTGGAATTTTCGATTTTGGCAATCAGGCTTAAATGCACCTTCAAACTATCCTCGAAGTGTGGCGCGGCCTTTTGCACACTGAAAATTTCACGTGGACCTCGGTCGCGAAGGCGACGCGTGAACTCACGCTCTCGTCGACACAATCTGCGCGGCGACGTAGCGGTCGCGCAGGGTCGACAAGTCCGGCGCGCCTTCGCGACCGAGGTCAGGCCACCAGTCCCCGGGACCAAGCAGCCAGAGATGGCGGATCGGTGCACAGTTCACCACGCGCTTGCGTGGCGGATAGACCTCGATCGCAACCCTGTGCGAACCAGCCAGCCGGTCCTTGATGTCTTGCAGTTCGTCCCAGGTGATCGAGCCGTCATGCTCGACGGAGATCAGGCCAAGTTCACGGTCGAACCAGACGCACACCGCCGCGCGCCAGCTTTTCGGCCAGTCGGGCGTTGATAAGCGGGAAAAGATCGGAAAAATGGTCATTGCGACGAGCGCGTTCTGGCTGGAAACAGATCGGCAGCGAGCCGGAAATAGTGGGCTGCAGCCCGGTCGGTTTGACGAAGTGCAGCTTTCATCAAAATCTCTTTGGGACCAAGCTCAGGTTCGCCCGGTTTCTTCAACCTAGGCTCGGCAATTCCCGGATAGGCGCAACCTTTTTCAGGTGAGCATTCGTAGCCGCTGCAGCCATCGCAGTAGACAAACTCTTCCCTTGCGCCGATGCGCGCCAAGGCGATCAACGTCGCCAGATTGAAGCTCTCCTGCTTCCCCTCGCGACTGATGACGACGATGAGTTCTTGATGTCCGGAAACGATGTCATGGGCGCAAACGGTTTCACCGCGAGCGTTGTCAAGCAAGTTGCCCAACACATGGGCGCTGACATCCTGCTCGTCCGGCTCATGCATATCGGCCCGGCATCCTTCCGTTATTTCCAGCAGGCGCTCTGTGAAGTTGGCGTTCATCGCTGCATCTCCTGCGATTTCGGCTGGAGCTCGACTTCGCCACGAACCTCAATGGTCCATTTCTGCACGTTGTAAGCTGGAGACCCTTCTGTCTGCTGCTTGATCTCCACAGCGAAGCTGGACTTGTCGATCGACCTAACGTCATCATGGCGCTCAAGATGATGAAGAGCACGCGACAGGATCATGTCGCGCAGCTCTGGCCATTCGATCCTGATGTAAACTGTCCCATTGCTTCGCGGTGCCACATCGACTTTCATTCTCCACCTCCCGTGATAATCAGTTCCTTCGCCTCGACGCCGCGGCCACCACTGACCGTGTATTGCAGCCCGACCGTCTTCATCTCGAACGCAGCAAACAGCTCGCGGATTTCCGACACGTCATTGATCGACAGGATGGGCCGGCTGACGGCTGACCCAGCCCGCTTCGATCGTCAGTCCGCTTCGGCAGGCGTCACCGCGACTGGCGGCGCGGCCGATCGCTCTTCTGGCGGATCGTCGTCTTTTGTCTCGGTTATCATCCAGTCTGGCACCGGTTGCAGCGCCAGCGTCTCACCCGACATGTCATGACTGCAATATTGGCCGTAGGTGATCAGCCCGTCAGCGATCTGGTAGCGGCATACTTTCTGGATCGGTGGTTCACCGGCGCTGAACTGGACGGTCTGCTGGCCGCGATAGGTTGGCCGGTCGAGACCGCCGGAAAAGTAGACGCCAGCGCCCGCTTTGTCTGGCGCGCCATCCGTCACATGGATCTGATGCGACCGGCGGCAGGCCGGGCAGAAGAACCTGTGCAGTCGTACGGTGAACATGTAGTCTGTGCCGGCGGCCACTGTCTCCAGCCGCTCGACAATAATCGGTTTTGGGATCGCTGCTGCGATTTCGGCCAAACTGGCCGGCAGCGAACCGGTCTCTGGCGCGAGAGCCGTTTCAGCGTCGTCAGGCGTCTTCATTTTGCACCTGCCTTGGCCTTAAAATCTGGAAGCTTGCCGCCCTCAAGTAGAATAGAGGCAGGGCCGCAGACGTCAGGTCCCCAGAACAAAGGCAACCGCTTTTTGATCAGCGTGATCTGGTCTGACTTGACCTCAAGATCGACTGGCGTGTGGTGGATGCGGTTGTAGAGCACCCAGCGATCGTGCTGTTTTTCGATCTCGGCCGTTTGATCCTGTTCATCGGCCGGGTGCAGATTGCGCAGAGCCGTGACGCAGACAAATCCGAGCGTCACGGCAGTCGTTCCAGACTTTGTATCTCCGCCCTGCATTTTGAGCGGATTGCCGTCCATATCCAACAGCAGTTGTGAAAAATCGATCTTCATACTGGTTCCTTTCTAAGCAGTGATAAGGCCGTGACCGGCCGTTGAGTGGAGATCATCAATCAGCGCTTTCACGCGCTCTGCGAGCTGGGGCAGCGTAACGGTGCCGGTTGCAAATGTTGCGCGTGTCGCTGTGCCTGAGGCTGTCGCCCAACCGGTCTTGCGGGCTCCAACGATTTTCTGCCCGCCCACGTAATAGCCACCCGCAGCGGCGACATCGATGAGACCGTTGAAAGACGCATTTCTTGCGACGGCCAAGTCCCGCTCAAGAAAGATGTCGCCTGTAGCCCGGTCGATCCGGAAAGAATTTCCAAGAAACGCCCCGCCATCATCATAGCGGTTGATCACGAAATCAGATCCCGTGTCCGCTCCGGACTCGGCCTCGACGTTGGCTCCTGCCGTCCAGCGAATTACAGAACCTGTCTTGAAACGAATAATCCGGGCACTACTAGCCGGACCAACTATTTCGATGTTGCCAGTACCAGCGATCAATCCGGCTGCCGTCGAGAATCCTGAAATCGTGTGATTGCCATAGACGTCCAATATTGCGAGCAGCGACGTGTTGGCTGCATTGACGCACGTGTAGAAATTACCGGCCGGGCTGCTGTCTGTCTCGCGCTGGAGGAACAGCATTGTTGTGTTGTTGGCCTGCTGCCGCGCTGACAGAACAGTGGCGCTGCTTGTCGTCGGACTGCCAGTCAACGATTTGACGAGGATTGCCGTACCACCGGCAATCGGATTGTAAGTATAGCCATTAAGTGTGTTGAAGGTGACGAGCCCTTCGATCCACTTGTTTGTAGCGCGTGACACAGAGATTGCAGCATGCGTGTCATGTGTGCCAGCGCCAGTCACTGACAGACCGAATGTCCAGGCATTGGGTGCGCTGGAGTTTACATCCAGTTCATAGCCTTGATAAATGCCTGCCGCCGCGCCTTCCGCCGCAATGAGCGTATTCATCGACCAGACATTTGCTGATGCGTGAGGGCTGCTGCCAGCAGCTCCAAAATAGGCAGTTGCGGTCTGCCGCGCCACGTTTCCGGGATGTGCTTCGAGCTCAACCGTGAAATACGAGAAGCCGCCAGGAACAGGCGTATTGTGGTCCGGACGATATGCAAAATAGTAAGGCCCAATCGCCTTGTGGGCCCAATTGGTCCGCGTATACAGAAAATCACTGAAACCATCGGTGCCCGGCCCGCTGAAAGTCGAAGTCGGGTCGATGTCCCAATGGATCGTTTTGGTGCCGCCAGCAGGCGCGGGATTGGCCGACAGGTAATAATTGCGCCCACCCGGCACAACGACGCGGCCGCTTGCGGCGATGGCAGAGGCGAAGACTGCATAGTCATCGGTCGCTGCGTTGCCGGCAGCACCTAGCGTCAGCACGTCGACCGCGAAATTCGTCAGCCGCCGGGTCTTGAGAGTGGCAAAGGCCGTCGTCGCAAGCTGAGTATTATCGGCCGTCTGCGCGGCCGTCGGCGCGAACGCAGAATGAACGAAACTCGCGGGACCTGTAATGTGCCAACCGCGGCCACCGTCAGCTGTCAGAAAGACAGTGTTTTCATTTGCATAACCTATGTAACCAGCTCTGATGCCACCCTGATGAAATTCGAGATAGCCGGAGTTAAGCGGGCCGCCGCCACCACGCAAAAGCGCATATCCATGATCGACGCCGGAAGAGGTTGTTACACTTCCGGTAAGTGAGATATTGCCGGCCGCGAGCGTAATACTTCCACCTGGAAGATAGAAGCTGCCATTGAGCGTAGAGATTACGTCTGTCGTTCCGATCCTCACAGCACCAGTGTCCCGGAGGACATGGATTGGCGCATTCTGGTAGACGCCGCCGACAAATCTGCCGATGAAAAATGAATTGTCGTCTCCGCGTAGTGTCCAGTCTGCGAGCCCATTTTTCTGGATTTCAATTTGCGCTCCATTACCGTCCGTGGCGCGGTTGAGCCTGAAAGTTGGCCAGGCGCTGACTGATATACTCAGCGTCCCATTCATCGTGTCGCCGGCCTTTGCGACGCGTCCGCTAGCAGCGGCCTGCACGAATGCTGTGGTGGCTATTTGCGTGTTGTTTGTGCTGCCAGCAGCGGTCGGCGCGGTCGGCGTCCCTGCGAAGGCTGGCGAGTTCAGCATCGCAATCGCCGAGATCATGATGCCGCTATCCTTGACCACCTTGCCAGTCGCCGACGCAAAGGTGACGATGCGGTCGGTCGAGGCTGAGACAGGGCCGGTCACATTACCGGTGCCCAGCGCACCCGTTGCCGACAGCCGCTCGACAAAGGCCGCGATGCCAATCGGGTTCGGGCCGATCTTGTTGCCGCCAGCGTAAGCGCCCACGAAAACATTATCGAAGGATGGCAGCAAGGCCGCATCCATCGCGCGAATGCCTGGAATGTCAGCCATTGTGAAACTCTTTCATCAGACCACGGTCACGGTGCGGACGGCAGACATCGGCCCCGCGACACCTTCAGAATTATACGGTTCGAGTTGATAAGTATGGCTGCCCTGCGCGAGGCAGCCGGCCGTTTCCTCGTAGACGATCACATCGTCGATCGAGCCATCGAACGCAGCATTGGCCTGGAAGCCGATATTGGCCGGCGATGTTCCAGCGACAATGCCGAACAGCACCCGGCCATTGGCCGAGATCGCTGGCGCATTGACCGTCGCTCCGCCTGTCAGCCGGGGCGTCAGCGTGCCAGCCGTCCGTCCCGAAACCGTCACACAGCCGCGATAGGTGCGGCCGGCGGCCATGCCTATCGGCTGGCGGATATCGCTCGCCGTGCCGGCCGCTTTGGTGCCGGTGCCGGACGCAATAGTCCAGCCGGGGCCTTTGACCCACACAATGTCGCTGCCGAAGCCGGCATTGCTCGCCAAATTCGCACGGGTCGAGTCGCCGTCGATACGCCCAAATGTTCCGCTCGGCGAAACAGGGATGCGCGCGGGCAGCACGACACCATCCCGGTAGATCGCGACTTCGATGACATTCGGGTCTGCACCGGTCGCGAAGGTGATTTCTGCCTGACCGTTTTTCCCGATGATCTGGATCGCTTCTTCTGGCAGTGCCAGTGGTGGAGGGGTGGCAGTGATCGTGATATTGATTGCGTCGCTCCATAATCCAGTCGCGCCATAGGCGGACGTGGCACGCACGCGCATCTGCGTATTCGCGCCGATCACGTAACCGGCCAGCGTGAATTGGGGTGTTCCTGCCGGTGCCGGAGCTGGCACTGTGTAGGAGCCTGCACCGGCCAGCCGGTGGCCAAGTTCGAAATTCGCGATCGGCAGGACATCACCAGAATTCGCAGCCACCGCGACCGTGGTCAGTCCAGTGGTCGTGTCATATGTGACACTGGTGATGACCGGCTTGAGTGGCGCGACGCCCGACAGTTCGATAATCTCGCCAACCTTTGGGTCCCATGGCGGAATGACAGCCGCGTCCGTCAGTGTATCGATGACCTCTGCTGCGGGCAGGAACGACAGCTCCGACACGCCGTCCTTCGACCGGCGGATGCCGGTAATGATGAGTGGGATGGAGTCCGATCCCATTTCGCCGATCACCACGATGTCACCCGCAACCGGCAAGCCGCCGTCGCCGTCGACGATGAAGGTCTTGGTCTCGGCGCCCCATGTGCGGATCGGCGCGACCACATGGCCCTGATCGCTGCCGTCGCCGGCAGGCGGTTTGCGCCAGCGCGCCGCGTATTGGACGCCCGGCTTGTATTCAATGAATTCGGTGATCTCGACCTGCCGGTCACGGACAGCGACCACCTCGCCAGATGCGATGGCCCGGCGCAGCATGTCGACCGAGGCATGGACCAGGTCGCCGCGTGAACCGGAGCGGAGGATATCATCCATCCGGGTCCGGTAGATCGTGTTGCGATATTGCAGTTCGTAGAACCTGCGCGTCGCTTCGCGATAGATCTCGTCGGGGTCGGTTTTGCCTGGCATTTCGATCGTCTCGGTGGTGACGATCGCACCGATAAACCCAGGCCGGCGCACGACGCGCTCGGTCTCCTCGAAATCGTTCGTGGCATCCAGAAACTTGACCCGAAACGCGTCCGGCATTTTGAAATACGCAGTCTCGAACGTCATCGTCTCAGAATTGTGCGGTGTGATCAGGTCGACCGGCGCGGCACGCGGCCGATCGATGATGCCGGTCCAGAGCGCGCCGTCGAAGAAGATTGACGCACGTCCCGCTGCCCCGACGATCTTCAGCAGCTCTTCGAGATTGGCTCCATAAGACACCATGTCGAACTTGAGGCTCTTGAGATCGCAGAACGCCCGCCAGCCGTCAAAGAAGGTCCAGTCGATCGTATCTGTCGCGCGCGGCGTGACCAGCACGCCGGATTGACGAAGCACGGCCAGAGCCGAGGTCGCCGGGTTGCTCGCCTTGTTGACCGGCCAGCCAACGCCAAACCCTGTCGTCACCCGCTCGGCGACGCAGTTGTAGCTATCGAGCACTCCATTGCGCTTGTGAGTGCCCTTTGCCCGAATGGCAGTCAGAGCCAGCGGCACACCGGCATTGATCGGATATTCTTGCCGGTGGGTCTGGAGCGCCACCCACTGACAGTCAGAAATCAGGCTTGCTTCAGCATTCTCTGGCAGTTCCGAGCGCGTCAGCCGGGTCAGTTCGATCTCGTAGGCGTTCAGTGCCGGGAAATCGATCGGAATCGCATCCCAACGCTCCGCGAACTTGCGCCTGGAGATGGTGACGTTCGGCAGGTCGACCCATGCCGGTGATCCGGCTGCGCGATAGCGCAGCTTGAACTCCACCGCCATCGCCCTCTTGCTGCCTGATTGAGTGACATAGCCGAGGCCGGATCCCCAGCGCAAAATGATGACGGCACGTTTGCAGCGGCGGCCCGTCGTCTTTTTGACCGGCTCCGGATCGTCCAGTGTACCAAGCTGCTTGCCGGCATCGTCCCGCTTGTAAAGCCGGAGCATTTCAGTGCCGACAGGCTCTTCAACCACCTGGTTGGTATAGAGCGTCAGCGCCGTGTCATCGGCATAGCCCGCCCGGTGTTCGATCTGCAAGTTCTTGTCGGGCACAATGAGGTCATCACCCTCTTTGTGCTCAGACAGCGCGAGAGGTCCGATGCCATGGCAGAATATCTGCCGCGTCCACATCTGGTCGCCGACCACCTCCATATAGGTCGACGCGGCGATGGCTGGAGCCAGCCGTATCCGGCCGAGCACCAGCGGAACAGCCTCCTCTGGCCTCGCTTCATTCTTCCAGCCCGTAATTGCGTATTGCGGCCGGTCCTTTTTCTCCTTTTGTGCGAGCAGCGCATTGAGCAACAAGCCGCCGACCATGTTGACGCCGGCCGCGATCAGACCTTGGGCTGTGGCGAGCTTGATGCCGAGCGCGCCTGCCAGCCATGGGGCAAAGACGGCTGCAGCAGCCACGGCCGCGATCGACACGAGCAGTTGCAGTGCGCCTTTTCCAGGCGCCATCATCACCACGACCTGCGTCCCGGCCTTTGGTCTGACGAGACGCCAGTATTGCGGCTCAACCACCGCAATGCCATTTGCTGTGACGAGCCTGACAATCAGCCGCTCGCGAAGCGCGGCAGGCAGGTCCGGAAAGCCGGTGGCGACAATCTGCTCGATCGTGTGGCCATGGCCGACCGTCAGACGCCGCCGGCCAAGATCAGGGTCGAGCGCATAGGGCGCGAACGTGACCGGCACAAATGAGCTGTTTGGGTGAACTACGGACATATGATCGGCCTGTAAAACCCAGCGAGCGATCGCCGCCACGGAAAGCGGTCGAAGCGGGCGAATTTCGAGACGTCGTTCTCGATCGTGTGCAACATCCAGCCCGGCTCCGCGTAAAGGCCGACATGACTGTCATGCGTGCCGATCCTGAACAGGATCAGGTCGAGAAATTCCGGCTGGTCGACCTTGCGCCAGCGCGTCGACTTCTCGCCTGCCACGAATGCAGCGATCTCTGCCTCGTCACGGTCATCGTGATACAGCCCGGAATAGTCCGGCAGGCCGACGCCGCGCAGTTCGCGCCACGCCAGCCGTGCGAGGCCGTAGCAATCGGCTCCCTCGCGTCCATCACCTCTTGCTCTGTCCGGAATGCCAAAGAACGGCGTCAGCATTTCCTTCATTTGAACAGCCCCGGAAAGCGCTCGCGCGAGAAGCGGACGTAGGGGACCGGCTCATCGAACAGCTGCTCCATCGAAAGTTGCAGCGAGACTGCGCCGTAGTCGCCATTGGCTCCTAAGAGCAGCAATCCCGAATAAGTCAGTTCGAGGAAATTCGGCGTGTCCGACCGGACTTGCGCCATCTTCACCTCGGCCGGCACGATGGTTGAGGTCAGCAGCGAGACAATCTCGCTGTCGAGCACGTCCATCAGCAGCGAGGCCGCCGTGTCACCGTCCTCAACCTCATCGGGCATTACGACCTCCATGCCGCAATAGACGAAATCGCGGGTGGCCACCGGCGACGAGGCAAAGGTCGACCGTGTGCCCAGCAGGCGCGGCTCGTCCGACAGCACCACGCCATTGTCGGTCGAGATGAGGAGCGGCTCAGATAAGTCTGGATGCGTGAGGATGATCAGCCAGACCGGCACCACGTCGGCAGGTAATGTGCGATAAGTAAGAGGCTGTTTCATGTCGGCGTCACCAGCAGTGTAAACGACACATGCCAGTCGATCCCGCGTGATCGGATGGACGGCATTTGGTCGAATATTGCAGTCGTCATCGACGTAACCAGAACCGGAGCGCCGCCTCCGTCGAGAACAATGTTGCCGGAACCGTCACGCATCGCGTATCCGTCCTCAACATGGTTGGCGATCTGGAACGGCAACGCTCCGCGCTTCGTGGCGACCATGAAGAACTGCTTGAAAATGCCGTATCGCCATTGATCCAGGATCGTCGCGAAGCTGACCTTGTCCGGAACGGATGACAGCCGGCGCCGGAAATTCGGCAGACCACCCTCTGCCGGACTGCGGAAGCGGCCGTCGCCGATCTCATAGGAGTAGCCATCGCGCAGAGGATTTGGCAGCTCGGCCGGATAGACGGGTATCGGCATCAGCGCACCTTCGTCCGGGTTCGGACGCCCATTCCACCCAGCGCTTTGTTGAAGGGCGATCCACGCCTCGTCGCTTCCTGGGCGGCCTGCTCGGAAAACCAGACGTCAATGCGCTTGCCGCCAGCGCCATCATCTTGCTCGTCACGGCGCTCGACGGCCGGCGCGTTGTGGAAATGCATCTCAGTCTTGCCCGCAAAGCTGCTATTGCCATTGGCGGCGCTGAGTGCCTTCACACTGACATCGTGAGGGATGATTTTCGAACCGCGCGGGAATTTGACGATCTCGCCGCGACCGCCTTCATTCATGCGGGCAAAACCGCCTGGAAAATCGTCGGTGCCGCCCGCGAATCCCGGTAGGAAGCTGAACAGCGTCTTGAACAGCATATCGAGCAGACCGCCGCCGCCAGCGCCTGCGGGAGCGGCCGGGATTGGCGGGAACGCACCAGCCATCGCCGGCATGGATGGCACGCCGCCCGGGCCGCCAAACACGGTCTTCAGGAGCCCGCCCAGTCCGTCGCCGGCATCGACCGATTTGACGGCGAGTTTATCCAGTGCCTGAGATGCGGCCGTGGCAGTGGTCTGCAGCTGCGGGAAAATGCCCTGCTGACCAAGCTCAATACCCTTGACCTGCTCGGCATTCTTGCCACTATACCACCAATTCCGCGCCCGGCCAGCGTGTTCGTCCAGGTGGATGCCGCCGCCGCGCATTTCCAACCCGGTTCCGCCCCAGCCCTTCGCTTGCCAATACTGACCCAGCGGTGCGAGACGGTCGCCCGTGATCTGATCGCCCTTGGCGTCAAAAATGCGCAGATCGCCGGCATGGCCGAGGTCATGGCGCGTCGTGCCGGTGCGCCGGCTAGTTGTTCCGATCCTCCCCTGACCGCCAGAATACACACTGGCGTAAGCACCCTGACCATAGACCGACCCGACCGCTTCCTTGATCTTCGCTGCCAAGCTTTCTGTGAGCGGCTGATTGCGGGTCGCGGCGGCATTGTCATAGCGCAGACCGCCGAGAATGGCCGCTGCAGGATCTTCCTTACCTGCCGCGAAACCTGCACGTTTGAAGTCGATGGACGAACCGATATTGGCGTTGGCTGGGTTGAACACCCGGCCAATATTGCCGCCCCAGCCGCCGGCCATCTCAGGAAGACCGCCCGCGCCCGGCAATCCGGGCAGGCCCGCCATACCGCCAATGGTAGCGCCATTGATCATGACGGTTGCGGCCTGCACATTCATCGCGCCGACGGCGCGCGCTGCCGGATTTTCGGTCATGCCGAGGAAGGTCTTGAAAAACCCGCCAATTCCGCCAGCCATATCCATTGTCGGCAGATTTGCACCGGGATACATGGCGTTGAGACTAGGGTTCTTGATACCAAGATCGAAGATTTGCTTGGCAACGTTCGATGCGATGTCGCTGAGCTTCTGCTTCCAATTGTCGAAGCCGTCGAAAGCGAGATCGAAAATGCTGGACATGGTGTCCATGCCACTCTTGCGCACGTCCTGCCACAGCCCGACTATTTCGGTCAGGTTCTGCTTGTAGCGAAGCCAACCCGCTTCCTGAGACGAAAAGTCGACCTCCAGCCCAGCGCCGCGCAACTGGCTTGCAATCTCGCGATCCATCGGAGACCGGCCAAGCTGCTCAATATCGAAGAACAGATCGCGTTGGAGATTGGCTTTGGCAGCAGCTTCGGCATAGCGACTGAGTTCATGGGCGGTGCGCTTGATAGCGTCGATTTCAGCCTGCGAGGCTTCCTGCCCCGTCCGCGCCGCGCGCTCGCGCAGTTCGGCCATCAGGTTGTATTCGACCCGTTGCCGTTCGGCTTCGGCCGCTGTAGCGCCTATCAGTTGCAGATCAAGCCGCGCCTGTCCGACGGATTCCGCCATCTGGAAATTTCGGTCACGTGTAGCTTCGGCGCGCTCCTGCTCAATTCGGGCCAATTCCATCTTGGCGGCCAGTTCTTCTCGCAACTCGCGAAGCACCGGCATGTCACCCATGCCGCGCGCCGCTTCCATGGCGCGGGCCGCCGCAACGCGTTCCGCGCCGGTGCGGGCCTGCATCTGCTGGATCTGGGCCGCATACTCGGCCTGCTCGCGCCATGATGTTCGATGCGCTTCCATCTGGCGTTCAATGCGATCATCTTCAAGCCGCGCACGACCACGGCCTTGAATGATGTCGAAACGTTCAGCGATACTGAGGGAGCGGCCAATTGCTGCGGCCATACGATCAGCCGCATAGCGCCCATCGTTTAGCTCTTTGGTGATCGTGATCAGTTTTTCAGCGACTTTTCCAAGATCTGGACTGCGATCCCCGATCTTGCGAACCGCCGCCTCAAATTCCTTCGACTTATCGACGCCCCTATCAGCTCCGGCAACATATGCTTCAAGTTCAGGTCCGAACGCCGCGAATTCGCGCGATGGCACGAACTTGGTGTTCGCGTATTTGTCCCAAGGCGCATCTTCGAGAGGAACGCCGACATTCTGTCGCGAACCGATCTGCGCTACGACCCGTTCACGTTCTTCGACCAATTGCTTTTCAAGGTCGCGTTGGCTTTCTCGTGCCTGCGCTTCAGCTGCAATCGCTGAATTGCGGAAGTATTTCTCTGACGACGCACCGGCGATGCCATACGCCTTGTCCAGCGCCTTGACGTTTTCGAGGTGTTTTTTCATCGCATCGTCGAGTGTCTTGGCCTCGTCGTCGCCTTTCGAAAACCACTGGATGATTGCGCCGCCAGCAACAGCCGCGCCAATGCCGATCAGGTTCATCGGCGTCAGCAGGCCCATAAGGCCCGTTCCCAACGCCTTGACCGCGCCGAGAGCGCCCTTGCCGCCGTTTCCGCTGCCCAGTGATTGTTCCAGGGCGAGACCTAATTGCGGACCTTGCTGGATCGCCAGCATGCCAAGCGACTGACCCGCAGCGCCCATCATGCCGATGTCAATGGCCTGTTGACCGATCATGCCGACGGCCAGCGGGTTGAAGTTTGACGGGCCGGACAATCCAGAAAGGGCGGTGCGGCGCTGCCTTATTGCAGCAATGCTGTCCAGGGCCGCTTGCCGCTCGCGCCTCATAGCCGCCGCCATCTCGTCGGAGCTGATCGCGCCCAGCCGATGTGCCTGCCGCACTTCGGCCTGCGCCTGGCGGTATCGCTGGATCTCCGCGTAAACCGGATTGAACTTGGCGCGCAAACCGTCGAGCTGGCGGCCGTAGCTTTCAATGTCGGCCGACCGCTGGCGGAACTCGGCCTGGTCGCTTGGGGTCGCACGCGCCACCATCGCCTGGATCGACTGCTGGAGCTGCCGCTGTGCCGCTATCTGACCAGTCAACACCGCCACGACACGCTGGGAGGATGCGACCGACTGGCCATTCGCGGCAGCGATCGCGGCCGAAGTCTCCTTCGCGGCCCGGCCGGTCTCCTGCACAGCTGCCGTCGTGTCGCGCGCAGCATCGCGCGCGCCCTTTGCATCGCCGGAAATGACAAGTGCGAGGTTCAAGCTCATGCCGACGCCTCGTTGAGGATCGGGCGGGCCTCCGCTTCCATCACACGCAGGTCGGCCATGACGCGGCTGGCCGGAGCCTTGCGAGCTTCGCAACGGGAGCGAAGCGACAGCAGCGCCACAGCCGCCGAATAGTCGAGGCCAAGGAAATGCAGCACACCGCCCATACCACGCGCGATCACGCGCCACTGGCTCGCAAGGTCCAGAAAGAGCGCCACCGACTGCCAGTTCATCTCCCAGACCTCACAGACATCATCACTGGCACCGTCCTCCGCCACCTCGACCTGGACGTTGAGCACCGCAAAATCGCCGGCCGTCTCTTCGTCGATTGTCGCTGGGCGGCTGCTGTTGGTGGTCCCCGATCGCGCATACGCCCACATCCGCGCGATCTCCTTCAATTTCCCAGCCGGCCGCCGTCCGCCATGAGCGACCGCGAATAGGCCTCGTAGATGCCCTGGCGATACCAGGGAGCAGCCTTGAGCATGGTCAGCAGCATATCTTCGCCGAACGGGACCTGCTGCTTGTCTCCGTCAAGGACACCACGCCAGTCACGGCAGGCCGCGATCAGGTGATCGTGCTCGCGTCTGATGCGCTCGGCTTCGTCCTTGATCTCGCGTATCTCGGCTACGATCGCCTCGGCCTTGTCCTGATCCAAGGCCGAGAACTTCATCTCGAAGGTTTCGGTCACCCACTGGCCTGATTTTTCGGGGTGCGGCCGCTTGACCTTGATTGGCCACCAATAGGTGTATTCACTCGTGGTCACGAACTGCATGTCGAAGGCCTTTCAATGCGGACTAGAGGATGTCTCGGGAACGTGGCCGGCAGTGCCGGCCACGGGAGTTCAGCGGAGCCGGTCGAGCTACTTCACGACGATCGCGAACTCATCATTGCCGAAAGCCGGGACCATGATGAGCGGCGTCGTGTAAGTCGCAATACCTTGCGAGCTGCCTTGCGACGGTCGACCGATCTCGGTAGTGGCGGCATTGAACTGGACGATGTTTCCGGCGGCGGTTCCGTGCGTGAACGCGACGGCTCCACGCGTGCGGGCCTTCGCGATGGCAAACCAGTTCTTCGTCGCCATCAGGCCGGCATCCATCGTGACAGAGCCAGCCACCTTTCGGTCGACGATCTCGATCGCCTCGTAGCCTATCACCAGGCGCGGTTCGACCTGGTTGCCGAGATCAAAAGACAGCGCCTCGGCTGGCGCGGACACACCATGCACCGACAGGGTTGAGTTCGTCTTGTTGACGATGACCGGCACGACAAACGCACTGACTGTCGCAACCGGCAGCGCAGTGTCGGCAACCGTTCCAGACAGGCCAAGGAAGCGGAAGCGGACGCGCGGAATTTTCTGCGGCGACAGTTCGAAGGTCACCGTGCCGCGCGCGCCGAGCAAGATGTGCCGGACACCGTCCAGATTGTAGTAGATCGAAATCGCTTCGAAGCCGGCCGAGACCGGCTGGTAAGTCACATCGACTCCGGCGGCGATCGTCTCTGACAGGCCGCACGCTCTCAGCAATGGACCATATTTCGGCACTGTGCCCGCAGCGCCAGCACCGGCGATTTCGACCGATCCTTCCAGAATGGCATGATCGCCTGTGAGGAATATGCCCTGGTTTCCCATGTAAGGTAGCACAAGCTCCCGGCTCTCCTCACTGCCGGCCATGGGCGTGAGGTTAACGTCGAGCATCAACATCGCGTTTGCCGCGCCGGTCGGGACGGCGTCCACGCCGTAGGAGGTTTCGATCTTGGCGAGAACCGCCAGTTTGCGGACGTAACGGGGCATCTACTTGCCTTTCTTGGGGGTGTCGGAGGACTGCGCCGGAACGGGTTGTTCCTCTGACGCGGGCACCAGCTTGCCGTTGTCGTCGCGGACGTAGCTGCCACCGGTTCGTTCTGTGTAGGGTTTGTCGGTCATCAGCCTTGCTCCTCAAGGTAGTAGGACGCGCCGAAGAGTTCGCGGTGCCAGACCGACCCGTTCTTCGCTTTCAGCAGGTTTCCAGAAATGTGGATAATAGGGTCGCAACCATCGCTGGCGGCCAGAACGAAGCCGATCAGTGCTCGGCGCACCGAAGCCTTAAGAGCTTCGATGTCATCCGCGGCCGCACCCCCGGTCTCATCGGACACGTTCCTAGTGACGATAATGACGGCGATGTCAGCTTCCAGCCTCTGCAACACCGGCCCCGTCATCCGGTGGTTTTCGGCCGCCTGTTCTTCCTCGATCAGCACATAGGCAGCCGGTGTCGATAGCGGCTCGGCCGACAACGCCGCGAACTCGGCAGCACCCGCAACATATTTGAAGACAGCAGGCGAGATGGCAGTGAGGCGGGCGCGGACTTCGGAAACGATGCTCATGGGCCGACCTCCGCACGGAAGCCATCAGCCGCAATCTGGAGGATTTCGGCCCTGTCGTCGTCACTAAGATAGAGTGCCTGTCGTGCAGGGATGGTGACCGTGTGAGCCCCGACCTTCACCCTCATCGTTTGCTTTTGCTTGCGCGATGCCTTCACGAACCGCTTTCCTCGGTTGCCCACGGCGAGGTGGATGTCCTGCTCCCGCGCCGGCATCTGGATCGTCGCGCCGAGAAACTGGGCGGCTGCATATTTGAGATTGGTACCAACCGCAGCGGTGATGTCCGTCGCTTCGCCGGTGATGCTCGAATAGAGCCGGCCGGATACGCGAAGAATGTTGTCAGGACCGCGGCGGCGCTGGCCGATCCGTTTGGCGGCGGTGCGCGGCGAAAGCGCCTGCCATTTGCCGTCTGGACCGGTCTCTCTTTGAAAATGCGTTTGCACGGCTGAGACCATGAACGCGGAGATCGCGGACATGATTGCAGCCGGACGCGTGGCCAGACGCTCGATGCGGTCGAGCGTTTCGAGAACGTCGCGATCGACGACACGGAGCTGGATGCCTTCGGCCGCCATCAGTAGCCTCGCATCGTGTCGCGCGTGAAAGCGCGGTTCGGCTTGCTGGCCTTGATAGCGCCGCCACCGGCAGGCGCAGGCGTGTCAGCACCTTCAATGGTGACGACGCCTTTGGAAACGTCCTTCAGCCATCCGATTGCGTTGTTGAAATTGCGGGTGACGATGCTGTCTGGCCCGGCCGCTTCGCCATGCAGGTAGTAGCGGGCAAGATCGGCCGCGACCTTCACCAGCATTGGCGGCGTGGACGGAAGAGGCAGGGCGTAGCGCTTGGCGACATAGCCATCAATCGCGGCATCAGCGTCCGACAGCGCCCGGCCGACCACGACATCGTCCACGGTAGACGGCGGCATGTTGGTGCGGTCGGTCAATTGCACGATCTCGCGCTCGCCAAACCGATCGACCAGGTCCTGCTTGGCCGCATAGGTCATGATGCGCACCAGCGATGCTCTACTATGCGGACCTGGTTGAGATCGCCGACCAGGTAGGTCGCTAACGCCTCGGCATCCTCTCGTCGGGCAAACCGGATCGCGCGCATGGGCGATGCGCTCCAATTCTTTTCGGTGGAGACGCAATTAGGTGCGAAATAGATCGGAGCGGACGGCGAGCGCGACGCCAGCTCGATCAGCCACCCAGTTTCTTCCACTGTGTCGTCAGCCAGTTCGACGCGGGCAGGCTGAAACACGGCGCGGTTGATGGCCATGAACCCGCGCTCGATGTCGGTTCGGCCAATCGCCAGCCACCACCTATCGACGTCATGGCGGTCTGCCAGATCGTCCAGGATGCGCAGAATGCGTTCCTCTACATCCTTGTTGACGTTGACCAAATTGACCGCTTCACCAGTCACAGGACCGAAACCCGACACTGGCAAACCGTCATGCAGGGCCGGGCCGTCCGTCCGCTTCGGCAATTCACCGCTGTCATGACTATTGTCGGTCAAGGCTCACGCTCCATAGTGACGTTGCCCGGTCTCCCAACCGGGCTGGCCGCAGGCGACCGTCATGACGATCGTCAATCCAATTTCGGGGCGCTGCGGCTTCCCCTGGTATCCTGGTTGCGGAGGCCGGATTTGAACCGGCGATCTTCTGGGTATGAACCAGACGGGATACCGCTTCCCCACTCCGCGAAACGTGTCAGACAAGCTCCACGATCAGGTTCGGGTCGGCCAGCAAGGTCTCAATCTGCTCGGCCGTGAATGTGCCGGCCGGATGGTCGACGGGCGTGATCGAATGGGCCATGCCTGCGCGTCTCCACCCTTCGCGGCGCGAGGTGATGCGGACGCTGCCGCCCGATGCAACGACCGTCGTGCCGGTCTCGCGCCGCTCCTCCTGGGCGGCTTGCCCGGCGCGCAAGGTCGCGGCGGCCTCGGCAGCGACATCGGCCTGATGGGCATCACCGATCTGTTTCAAGCGCGCCAGGAATGGCGGCTGGGCCTCATCGACCGACTGGCCTGCCGCGAGGGCTGCGCTGAATTCAGCAAATGCTGCGGCATAAGCTTCGTCGGCACGCTGTCGTGAGGCCGGCACCTCGGCCGCCGGGGACAATGCGATGGTATCGCCGGCAGCCGGCAGCTTGGATGTCTTCGGCGTCTTGGCCATGTCTGTCTCCTGTTCGGGTCTTGTGATGGCGGTCCACGCGGGACCTTCGAACCACCCTCAAAAGACCCGCCGAGATCGGGAGGAGGTGATCTCGGCGGGCGGTGTTCGGCCGCGTCGGGAGGAGGTGACGCGGCCAAAGGGTCAGGCGAGCCAGGGACAGACGAGCAGATCGGCGGTGCCGGCCCACTTGTTGCTCTCGCCGCCATTGATGAGCTGCGACTGGAGGATGGCCTTGCCCGCGCCTTCTAGGCTGGGCGGCACAACGAGCAGGTCTGGCACCAGGCCAAGCGGCTTGCCGAAGTCGCCCTTCATGCTGGAGATAGCACCGCGTGCGGTCTCGTAGTGCGCAGCGTCCAGAGTCTGTTTGGAACCCCAGGCCATCTGCCAGAAGCCGAAGCCGACATTGTTGCGGCCGTCGACGCCATACTGGAATTCCTTCTTCTTCCAGACGTTCTCGTCGGTCGGATCGTCCTTGGCGACGAACTCAAACGATTTGCGGTCCTGGTAGATGACAGGCTTCAGCGGCCGCTTTGTGCACAGCAGGAACCATGGCGTTCCGGCTCCACCATCGGTGTTCGCGACGGAGGTTTCCACGCCTGCGGCATTCAGCACCGGGTGGTCGGTGTCGAAGAAGAACTGCTTGTCATAGCAGAGGGTGGAGAACCCGGCCTTCAGCAGGTCGAACACCAGTGTGTCGGGATGGGCTGCGGTAGACATGCCCATCTCTTCGAACATCGGCGCATAGATGCCGAACGTGTCGTCGTCGATGTCGTCGCGATCGACGCCAATCGACAGTTCGAAGCTCCTGTTTTTGACCGCGTAGTCATGCTCCATGAGGTTGTTGATCACGCGGTCGCCGATCCACTCGCGGATCTTCGGGAACTTGCCGAGCCACCCATAGGTCTCAGACTTCGCGCTGGACTGAACCCGCGTCGCGACGCGGCTCCATTGCGGCGCGGCCTGACCGAAGCCTCTCTGGAAGTTAGTCTTGAAGCCGACGCGTAGCGCGTCAAGCGTAGTCGAATTGATCTTCATGGGAGCCCCTTAAATGATCCGGACCCAGACGCCGTCGGCGTCCACGTCGAAAATCTTGCCAGCGACCGAACGCGTGTTCGAGCCGCTGGTTTTGGCGACCGTCTGGTCATCGACGCCGTAGCAATCGGCTCCGATGTCGGCCTTGGTGATCAGGTCGCCCGACGCGGAGTTGCCGAAGCGAAAGATGCCCGTGGCGATGCGGCACGACACGTCGCCGTCAGCGCCGGCCACGTTGTCCACCTGCTCCTCGGCGCGGCCGGCCGACTTGAGCGTGGTTGCCGTCGCGAACGGGACGAGGAAGCCGGCAGCATTCAACGCGGCCATTGACCCGGCAAAGATTTTGGAGCCGCCACCAACTGGCAGTGTGCGCGTATCTCCGCTCCGCGCAACGGTGTTTCTGTCCTTGGTCAACGCGGCCATTAGAGCGTCTCCTGTTCAGCCGAAATCGTCTTGGCGTATGCGGCATGGTCGATGCCGAGTGCGGTCGCGACTGCCGTCTGTTCGGCGTCGAGAACGGCCGCATCGCCGGTTTTGCGCTTCGGCGTCGTGAGCTGTGGCGCAGTAAGTGTCGGCGCTCCGGCGGTGAAGGCTTCGAACTGCGCGATATCCTTGGCGGCCAGATCAAGACCCCACTGCTTGAGCGCGGGAGTGAGCTTGCCGTCCGCAATGGCCTTGAGGACAACGGCCTCGGCCTTGTCGCCGCCGATCTTGTCCTGGAGCGCCTTGAACTGTGTCTGCAGCTCGGTGACAGCTGCGATCGGAACCCACTTGGACGGGTCGGGCGCGCCGGCAGCACTTTTCATCGCCGACACGACAACGTCGGCCGTGGCGTTCTCGGCCTGGCCGGCCGCGACAGCGAATGCCTTGCGATCACTAAATGCCAGGACGGCAGCAGCCTTAACGTCGGCCGGCACTGCCGTTGCGGGCAAGCCAGCTGCAACTGCGATCGCCGAGACTGACGTGGCGAATGCATTGAGCTTGGCGAGAACAGCATCCTCCGTGCTCCCGGCTGCAAGGCCTAGGGCTGCAATGATCTTTTCCATGTTGGTTCCTTGAGTTGTGAAGCTCGCGGCGGCTGCGACCTGCTCAAGGTCGAGTGCCGGCGTGTTGGTGAGCGTAGTCATCCGGATCGCCAAAACCGCGCCGGATGTCTTGTGGCTGAGTATGACGGGCGACAGGTAACGGTATTCCCGCTTTCGGATCGCCTCGGCCGCAGCTGCGGTCCACTCGACCAGGCCCCAGATACCGCTGGCGCGAACTTCCATCTTCTTCACCCAGCCGGCAGCACGCGCCTGGCCGCCGACGCCATCGCGAGCGCCAAACAGGGTCTGGTGGTCGTAGTCCACGACAAGCTCAGTCCGCCCAGCCAGCGCCAGGGTGTTCTCCAGGATCGCCTTGAGTTCCGCTTCCCCGCCCGCATCGAACGGACCGCGGCCGTCACGAGCACTGAACCGGCCAGCCGGGATCAGTTGAACCCAATGACCACCGGCAGCGGACAGGTCCGACAGTGCGATTTCGGTTGTGTGAGTGGCGAGCGCCGTTTGCGCCTGCTCCGCGCCAGGCACCATCTGTCCAGGTGCAGCGGAAAGCGCGGTCAAAATGATGGTGGAATGGCGAAACATGGTGCGGACATTGCCGCGTCGCTGCTCAGTCGGTCATGCCCGCCATCGCGGGCGGTAGGCTCGATTGTGACCCTATAGTCAACGGCAGCAGCGTCCGGACGGCCGGCAACTATCGCCGTCTGGAAACTGTCACGCCACCAACAACCGGGTCAAGACGCAAGCGTCCGCCTCAGATGGGCGCGAGGCTTCGATTTCGAAGGCGTTTCGAAGGCCGTGAAGGCCGGTCCGGATGCTGGCAGGTCGGATATGGGGGTTGAGCTTCTGGCGCGCCTCCCAGGGCGTCTGTGCGGCCTGCTATTGAATTCTTCCGCCCGACGCGCGATATTGCATTCAGCTGCGGTGATACCGGGAAATCGCCGGTCCGGCTGGGTGATCCGAAAGGCTTCACTCTGATACGGGGAAAGTGGCGTCCCCCCGCCGCAGCATTCTTCATCACAAACTGCCTGCCAGAAGCTCCAGGCGCGGTTCGCGCAGATTGTGTTCCTCGACAAGGCCTGCGGTGCGCACCGCGTTGGTGATGATCTCTTCACTCTTGGCATCACGCCTTGCCTTGCTCCTGAAGTCGAGCTGAACGATCAGCTTGGCAGGTTGATCGCCAGCGTCGAACACGTAGAGCAGCGTCCCGTTATCCTGGTCCCGCAGAACAGCGCGCGGCGAGCGGAGCATCTGGGGGAGATCACGAAGCAGGCCGGTTGGCACCTTGGCCGACTTCACGTCACGCAGCATGTGCATCACGCGTTTCTGCGTCACTGTGATTGCGGCAGAAGCCGGAACGATGCCACGCGCCAACAATGCCTCCACCACGTCTGGAGACAGTGCACCGGCGACAACGGTCGAGCGGTCAACACGACCGCCGGCTGCGGCCCCGTCAAACCACCGCGCGAATTCGTCGTCCAGGAGTTGCGGCAGCCAGTGCGGGTCGGCGCCGGCCGCAGCGGCCATGGCTGGCGGCGCTGTAGCGAGCTTCGCTGATCCTGCCAGGCCCGCCCGATAGCCTTCCTTGCCCGGATTGTAGGCCCAGCCCGGATCAATGCCGTCCGGCACTTTCGTCACCTCGCCGGTGCGCCTGTTGACAAAGGCACGTTCGGTGTCGGCAGGAACTTCGAATACCAGCTTCTCGCCGGAGCTGGTCAGGCGGTCGATGTCGCGTTTGCTCAACGCCTGCAGCGTGCACCGGCAATTCCAGCCACAGGGCGGAGCCCACTTTTCCCAATAAGGATGATCCACCGGCAGCACGAGGTTGTGCCGCGCGCGATGCGCCGGCCGGGTCCGATCGTCCAGGATGCTCACATAGCGCAGGAACGGTCGCGTTGCCTTGTTGCGCTCGAAGCTTGCCCAGTGACCCGAGGCATATGACACACGCATGTTGGTGTCGAAGATGGTTCGAAGCCTCCTTGAACTGCCTAACTGGGCAAACTGCTCATCTCCGGTCAAAGGATCTGTGACACGCTGGCGGCCCCACCAGCCCTTTTCCTGCAACACCGGTGTGAGGTCGCGGCCGAATTCGGCAAAGGTCGTGCCTGCCTCCAGCGCCTTGCGAAGCGCGTCATAGATGTCGGTGAGGATGTCGAAACCTGCTGATTTCGCCACGGTAAGCATGGCGGCATGGTCACGCTCCCACACGTCCATCCACGAAAACGATGGATCGAGATGCTTGCCGCGCGCCAGCAGGGCGGCAATGGCATCACGCGCAGCGAGAGGCTCGACGACGGCGGCCATCAGAAAAGCGGCTCGTCGGCCTCACCCGACAGGCGGGCCGCGAACACGGCCTTGGCGAGCCGTTCGGCAAGCGTGTTCGCATCCATCCCCACGAAGCGCGCTGCGAGGATCGCCTGCGCCTCCTCTATCGTTTGTGCGGCCGCAATCTGATCGCCAAGCTCCGAGATGATCGGGCCAACCAACTCGGCCCATTCGCTGGACTGATCGTCGGCAGTGTCGTCGATCGCGTCGGTCTGGCGATTGGCGCTCATGCTGTGCGCGCTCTGGCGCACGTCCTTTGCAGGCGGCGGAACCTTGACGGCGCCGGTGGACTGGGCGGGTGCCCGAGCCACAAGAACCTCCTCGTCTGGCGAAGGGTCAGGGATGCCAATCTTGTCGCGCATCGTAGCCGCTCCAACGCGCAGCCCGAGCGGCACAAGCTTAACGACGTTGTCGACCAGCTTGGAGATGTCCTCCTCTTCGGGACGCCCGATCTTGAGGACAGGATATTTCTTCTGCCGCCCGAAGTTCAGGTCCACCGCCGGGCGCACCATGTCGCGCATCAGCGTGCCGGCGAGCTGGCGCGCGTCGGCCTCCTCAATGTCGCCTCGCACCTTGTCGTGGACCTTGCCGACCGCGTGGCCGCCGGCAATGGCGTCCGTGGTCGCCGTCTGGCCCAGCACCAGCTTGGATATCTGGCGATCGAGGAAATCGGCCCGCTTTTCATAAAGCTCATGGCTACCGGCGATGTCCGCCTTGATGAAATCGACCGTCATCGACGTCGGCACGATCGCCGCATAGTCGACACCGATGTTAGTGACGGCCTCCAGTAGAACGGCCTTGTCCGTCTCGGACGCACCGGCGTCGTATTTGCCGAGGCGAAGAGGCTGGCCGTAGGCCTCGCAGAAGATTGCCCAATCCTTCATTGTGAAGGCCTTGAACAGGAAGGCCCATGCGGCTGCGCGCGCGAGGCCACCGCGGATCGGCAGGCCTGACTTGGCTTTCGCCTGGTGCCGTATCCATGAGAAGGGTTTCAGCGGGACATCGCCGGCGATGTCCCGCAGCAAGGGCGTCTCACCGTCTATCTCGTCGAATGTGAACCATCGGGGATCGCGCCACTTCAGCTCGCGTGGCTGCCATTGCCCCTCCGAAGTGTCCCATATGATCTCAGTGAACGAGAACCCCTTGCCGATCGCGTCGAGCATGTCCTTCAGCTCAATCTCAAAAGCTTCGCGCTCGACGATCGAGCGTATCAGGTCCGCATGTGCGATCGACGCCGGGTCATCGCCGGCCGCTTCCACGGTCACCGGCAGACCGGACACCTGCACCTTGCGGGTGGCGAGCACCGATGAGTAGTGAAGGTCGCGTTCCTCCATGTCTTCGGCCAGCGCCAGATAGTCCTCTGGGTCGCCGTCGATCGAGTTGCGCAGGATCCGCGCGAGGCGGCCGGGCGACAGCCCTGCGGCCGGATGGTGAGCGTCATGACGGCGAACGCTCGACGAGGTTGGTGCGGCCTGCTCCTGCACGAGAGCCTGCTTCTCGATCGGCTGGCCCCACTGGTCGGTCAACCCTTTGAAGTGTTCAGCCATCAGAAGATCGTCCCTCGATGCCGGCGCATTGACGCCATGCGGAAGCCGCCCTCCCGCTCGTCGGGTCTGTCCCAATTCCCGGTTTCGATCTCACCGCGCTCCTCGAATTTCGACTTCGGCAACGTTGCTGCCTCGTAGCCGTATTCGTGCCACTGCATCCGCGACGCGAAATGCGCCAGCCCGAGTGCCACCGCGAAATCACCGTGCCGCTTCGCCCCAGCCGCGCCAACCCGTTCATCGGGAATGCCGGGAATGCCGCGCACCACCTTGACCAGGCGCAGGTCGGCCAGGTGTTCGGCATCGCGCACCAGCTGGATCGCGCCATCCTCGAAGGCCACTTTCAACGGTGGCAGATTTTCATTGTACCAATTGCGCGTCAGGTTAATCGCCCACACCAGCCCCGCGCCGTCTGTCTCTGTCCGCAGGCCGAACATCCGGCCGAGGTCTTCGGCCAGGCTCATGCCGACACCGGTGGCGTCGATCGCCGCGCCGATCAGCCGGGGCGTGCGGCGCAGGATCAGCGCCGCCAGTTCAAGCTGTTCGGCGAAAGGCACATTGCGCATCTCGACGGTCAGGCACGAACGGCGGGTCAGCACCTTGTCGATCGCCAGCAGATGCAGGACCGCGGGGTCGGCCTTGCGCGCCGGGTCGTAGCCGAAGGCGTGCATCTCTCTCTCGTCGAGCCGGTCGAGCGCACGATTGATCCGCTCGCGCGCGTCCGCCGTCAAATGCTCGCGGGCAAGTGGCGACCGCTGGAGGAAGTCGGGCGGCAGCATGATCCGCACGATAGGCGCGTCCTCCGGCTCCAGCAGCATCCGAGCCTCGATCAGCGGCGCGGTCAGCCAGGTGCCCGACCCCTGGCCGGGAATGCAGAACAGCTCTTCGTCCGCGCCATCGGCATAGAATTCGATGATCTCCTGCCGCCATGCGGCCTCGGCCGCGGCCGACCATTGCGCGCCTCGCACCAGGCAGATGCGCTGGTAAAGTCCCTCTTGCAGCGCTTGGTCGAAATCGATCCGGATATGAGCGCCTGGCCGTCGCTCGCCGAGCACGTCCTGGACCAGCACATTGAAGTCATTTTCCGAGCCGTCATGCGTCGAGCAGACCACGACTTGGCCGCCCCACATCAGGAAGGCGAGCGCCGCTTTCAATAGCTCTTTCAGATTATCGACAAACGCGGCCTCGTCGATGATCACCAGACCCTGCTTGCCGCGCAGGGTTCGCGGGGCCGACGACAGCGCGAGGATTTCGAAGCCCGACGCGAAGCGGATGCGGAATGCCTGAATGTGGCGCGTGACCTCGGGGCTGCTCGGGTCGGTGTCGTCAAACAGGAATTCGTCCATGCCGACCGCTGCTACGGCATAGGCCCGCGCCCACATCGCGCAGGCGTCGATGAACTCGCGGGTCATCTCCTGCGAATAGGAAATATACATCGCGTCCATGCCGCCTGCGGCGCGGCCGCGCGCGGCGCGCAGCACCGCGCCCGACGCCAGCCCCCAGGTCAGGCCGATGCGCCGGGACTTCTCGATGACGATCAGGCCGGTGCCGCTTTCCAGCACCGCGACCGCCCGCTGCTGGTATGGCAGCAGCACGGAAGGAACGCCGACCTTTTCGGCCAGCTCGCTGATCGACAGCGCCGTCGCCTCGCGCAGACGCTGCCATTCGTCCTTGGAAATCGGGGCGGTCATACCAGCACCAGCCGGTAGCCGCAGTAGCCGTGTATTTCTCTCTCAATCGTCCAACCGAAACGCGGCAACAGTCTCCGCAGATGGCCTAAATGACCCCTGACTGCGACGGGCGCACTGAGCGGTCCGCCGTCCGGATCGTCGCCATATGCCGCCTCAACCAAATCGTGCACGGACACCCAATGGCCGGGGCGTCGCGCCAGCCTCCGCAGGATGGCCTGCTTAATCGGTCCGCTCACAACCAGGCCCGCCAATTCCTCGCGCGGGGTCGGGCCGTCCGGCATCGGCCCGCCACAGCAGGGACACAGATGCGCGTCGCGCCTCATGCCGGTCTCACCCCCAATATTTGCGCCCTGATCGCCTCAGCCGCCTCGGCGGACAGACCCTTTTCGCGGATGGTCTGCTCAATAACCTCATCGACCTTTTGGCCAAATTCCTTTTCCACCGTGACGCGGCGCGCGGTCGAAACGCCTTGCGCCTGGAGCGCATTCTTAAGGGCTGCCGCCAGCTGCATTGCGCCCTTGGGGTCGACGCCGCTGCGGCCGGCGTCAGTCACCAGCTCGAAAATCAGCGACTTGATCGCCTCGGCCGCGATCAACGTCAGTTCGTCGGATGCCTGGGCGTCGAACCGTCCGGCGATCGACGCGGCGATCTCGCGCGTTTCTTCCAGCCTGCGTGTCAGGGTCGCCATGCGGATCGAATAGCGATTGAAGGCGCTGAATGACGGGATGACGAATTCAAGTTCGCCACGATGCTCACGTTTGAGCGCGGTCAGCCCGTTGAAGAACTCCTCGTAGATGTCGAGCTGTGTGCGCTCGCGGTCCTGGAGCGCGGCGGCCGCCAGTGCGACGATCGCATCCGCCTCGGGCGGAAGCTGCTCGATGCCAGAAAGCCGGCCGCGCCCCTTAGCCATGTCACAGCTCCGGCCGCGACGGACGGCGCACGCCCTCGATCACCGCCTCGCGGCGCGCATGGCGGTGGCCCTTTTCGGCCAGTGTCGCCACCAGCAGCGACCCGGCCTCGACAAGGCTGATCGCGCCGCGCTCTGCCAGCCAGCGGTATTCGTCGTGGACCCAGCCACGATCCTTGCGGATGCCGAACTGGCGCAGCTCCTCGATCATAAGGTCGCTGTTCAGCGTTTCGTCGATCTGTGCCGCCAGGGCACGCAGAATGATCAGCCGCGCCTGTTCGCGGATGATGGTGTCCATGCTCATTTGCGCGCGGCCTGTTCGAGAAGGAATTCTTGCAATCGGTCCGACACGGCCGCGACGGGTTTCAGCCGCTCGTCCAGCGTCTCCATGCGACCGGTCAGACGCTCCACCGCCAATTCGAGGCGATGCGTCTGCTCCCTGTCCGGCAGGTGAGTCAGGTCGCTTTCGATTTTGAGCAGCCGGCTCTCGACCAGCTGGAACCGCCCGAGCACCGCCTCGCCCTGCTTGCTGCGGTCGTCAGCAAATCTTTTGCCGAGCTCGTCCAGCTTCGACCGCAATTCGCCGACCTCTTTCAGTGCCTTGTTGGAGCCGGATGTCAGCCAGCTCCATATCACCGTCCCGACCGAGATCAGCACGGCGGCGAGGCCCGCCCATGACCTTATTTCTTCCATAACGCGCGTTTCCTGATCGGGCGCTCAAGGAAGGTCGCGCAGTCGATGCAAGTGTCGGCCTGCGGCAACGCCTTGCGTCGCGCATCCGAGATTTCGGCACCGCAGGCGCAGATGATGCGACCGGTCCCGCCAAGAGCCTGCGACGCGCGGGCAATACCGCCCGCGCGTTCGGCCTCTGCAACCCGGTCTGCCTGGTCGAACTCGTCCATCATTTGCCGCGCCAGCTGTTGACGGCCGCGATTGCACTATCGCCGAGAGCCTTGACCGTATGGCCGCCCATATAGAGCGAGATGAACCAGGTGGTCAGCGTCAGCAGGATCGCCGGGTCGATGCGCTCGACCGGGAGGCCGATCGCCTCCGCGACCGGGAACGCCAGCACGTAGCAGGTCCAGAATACCGCCAGCAGATACATCCAGCCCCAGCGCCAGGCGGACTGATACCAGGCTTCGGCCTGCTCGGCCTTGAGCAGATCGAACTGCCCGCTTAACCCCTGCGCCCACAGCGCGATCATTTCTGGGGCCTGCGCCTCGGTTGCCTTGATCGCCACCTCAAGCTCTTTCGGCGTCAGCTTCGGCAGGTCGGCCGGCGTCACGCCGGCATTGCCCGCGATCGCGTCGATCACGGCCCCGCCGATCTGGCCGAGCTTGCCGCCGACCTGATTTTGCAGAATGGACTTGACGATCGGTGCGCCGACCTTGGTCGCGGCCGTGATCAGGATGGCTTCGAGCATGGCGACTACGCCTCTCCGGTGGCGAAGGCCTCGGCCGCATAGGCGTCGGCGCGCAGGCGGTTGATCCAGGCGCGGCGCGCCCATATGACAGCGGCAGCCGCGCCGATGGCGGCGACAGCTGCGAAAATGATCCAGGCGGTGGTCGTGTCGGTCGCCTGGCCGATCGGCGCGCCGTTGATCGGGACAGCCGCCGCGCCGCCCGCGCCAGTGCCAACCACCGCGCCGCCGCTGGTCTGCGCGTCGCGCTTGGCCTGTGTGCCGGCCGCGTCGGAATTTTTTTCCAGCGTGACCCGCACTTCTTCGCTAGACACATGCGGGATCGCCGCCAAGGCCCAGGCGACGGCCTTGGCTTCGACTGCGGCGATGCGCCGGGTCCAGCCGGTGCCGAAGGTCGACCAGTGCGAAAATGTCCGGTAGATCGCGAGCCGACGCGCGCAGAGCTTCTTGACGGTCTCGACATCGGTGCCGCCGACCACCGCCATCAGCGATTTATTGGCCGCGCCGGGGCCGGAATTGACGCCATAGTCGAATGCCGCGAGATCCACGCCAGCCGCGAGCCTGTCGCCGGAAACCTCGTCCCAATAGCCGTTGCGATAAATGCGCCGCAGCAGGTCCTTGGAAATCGATTTGAGGTCGGCGACGTTCGCGTTGGGCACATACCGGCGCAGCGTCGCCAGCGTCACGCCCTTGTTGGTGTGCCCGCCGGGGTCTTTCGGATGATTTACATAGCCGCCCTCATAGGCGAGCGTCACATCCAGCGATCTGTCGAAATTGTCGCGCATATATCACCGTGCTGATTGGCTTCATGCCGATCACGGTCGGCATTGACGACACACACGATGGACTGTCGGGCAATATCCGGTCATGCCCGCTGTGGCGGGCGGGAGGTCATCCGAAAAGACGCAGCTGGCGCGGATCACCCGACCCCTTGACGGGCGGCGCGGCCATGCGGCCGAACATCTTCTCCACCGCCTTCTCGGTCACGCAGAGCCGCAAGGCAATCTCCGAATTCGACTGCCCGGCGGCGCGATAGTGCCGCGCACGGAATTCGCGCGCAAGCGGCACGATGATGTAGTTGCGGCGATGGCTCTCGACCAGCCGATCCACCACGTCCTGGCCGAGTTCCTGGCTCAATGCCGTGCGATCACCCGTTGACGGCACATACAGCCGCGTGCCGCCCCGCGCCTCGACCAGGCGCAGGAACCCGGCCGGCCCGAGTAGGCGCAACAATTCGTCCTCGCGCGGGCTGGCAGGTCCCTTCACGGCCACCTCCGCAGGCCGAGCCGGTGCCAGCTCTTGCCGATCCAGAACCAGGCGTAGGCGACCCCGAAAACCGGCTCGCCAGGGCGCGCATGACGCGTCCGGTCAGCACGCAACGTCTGGAGCTTCAACAGGCGCGCGACCTGATCCTCGAATATCGCATTGAACGAGTAGGCGACCATCACACCACCCTCCGTACACGCTCGCCGAGAGTGTTCATCACCGGTATCCAGTCGCGCGGCTGCATCTGGTCGATCGGCCGCGCCGTCTCCATCACAAACCGGCGAAATCCGGCGATGGAGGCGCGCACCGAGTGCTCGTCGCCGGGCGTCAGCCGGTGCCACTGCGCCAGCGCGACCTTCGCCCCGTCGCATCGCAGCCAGGCCGGCAGGTGATTGCCGTCGCTCCAGTCCACCCCGGCCGCGCGGCCGAGCCAGCCTTTAAGACCTTCGATCGCGCGCGCCGCGTCGGCCGGGTCGTGCAGAAACCGGACATGGTCGAGGCCGGTCTGCCGCTGGACGAAAGCGATCATCGCCTTGTCGTCGCGGTCGCGCACGACGCCGAGATTCCAGCCGGCGATCCATAGGGCGTGCAGCTTCGGCACGAACTTGCCTTCGAGGCGCGTTCGACCCCCCTTCGAAGCAGGCCGAAAACCGGGTTTGAAGCCCTTGGCGCGCAACTCCTCGACCACGCGATTGCGCTCGGTCTCTGTCATGTCCCTGGCCGACGACTTGCCGGTCACCCGCATCAGCATCACCCGCCAGGTGTCGTCGTCCAGGCCGAGCTGCTTCTTGCCGGCATGCATGGCCGCGAGCGCTCTCATTGCTTCCCCCGCCGATCTTCGAGTAACAGCTGCGTTTTCTTCTTCGGCTTCGGGGCGTACAGATCGTCCAGTTGCCGCAGGATGTCGCCGAATGCGTAGGCGTCGGAGACTTCGATCTCGATCCGGATAAACCGGGACTGCCCCCTCGACGTGGAGGTGTAGGAGCGAATTCGCGCGGTCTCCGGGCTAAACCAGATACTGGTCATGACCTGAATTCCTCCGCGACCAGCCGCGCGACTGTGGCAAAGGCTATGTCGCAAAGCTGACGGACCCTAGCCGGACTGCCGCTGCAGTCGACGGTCAGTTCCTGGCGCTTTCCGCTCGGCGTCAGCAGGAAGATACCGAGCATCGGGGTCTCGGGCTTGGTGGCCGGCTCCGATAGTCGTTCGTCGCGCACGCGCGACATCACCTGTCCGTCCAGCACGAGACCTGCGCGGATCGCCGCCACCTGCGCCTCGGCGTGGTCGAAGTCATAGGCCCAGAAATCGTATGCGTAGATCTCGTCGTCGACGGCGTAATGCGCGGTGTAGAGGTAGATCGTGAAGCCGTCGTCATCGACGTCCACCAACTCACCATCCGGCCTGTCGCGCTTGCCGCGCTCGGCATCGAGATTGATCAGATCAGCCATGAACGGCCCTCCCGAAAGAGGGCCGCACAAGCTTACCTTGGGAACCGGATAAAGCAGCGACGGAGTGGTTCTCCGTCGATATGACGGGCGATTTCCCGAAGTTGGCAGCGAACCTTCTCTTCGATGCTCGGGTCTTCGACGATGTCCCAGAGGATGTCAGAACGCAGTTTGACAGGGTAGCGAGGCAAGACTTTGCGCATGTCAGGCGCTCCTGCCAAAAATGTCCATCTGTTCTGCCGGCATTCCGTCCGGCAGCCGGTCGATCAGCCCGAGTGCAAGGCAGATGCGCGCCTCTGCGGCCAGCCGCGGCCGGCTGGCAGAACCAAGTCGCCAGATGCCGTCGAGGTTGAGCCCGGCTTCCACGCCGCGCACAATTTGGATGCGGAGCGGCTTGCGTTTGGTTTCTTCCACCGAGAGCTTCAGCAGCATCGCTTCCATGCGCGCCTGCGCCTGTCGTTCCAGTTCTGCGAAGGTCCGCATGATGATGACGGACACCTCGTCCGCTACTGGGCCGGTGAGAACGGCCGACAATTGCAAGGCTCCCTCGCGAGTGAAGCCGTAATGCGTGAGGTCCGTTCTGCGGCGCTCCGCAGTCTCCGCAAAATGCGTAATCTGCAAACGAAATTCCTCGTCCGTCATCTCGAAGATGAAATCGTTTGGGAAGCGGCCAATATTGCGACGCACTTGCTCCATGATCCGGTTCACCTTGACCTGATAGAACTCGGCAAGGTCGCGAGCCATCATAAACGGGGGGCGTCCCGGCAGCGTAAAGATGCGCGCTTGCACGGTGGCCATAGTCATTTCGATAGTCATGTTGTGCTCCTTTGGTTAGCGCCCAGCAACTCGCTGTCAATCGGGTGGCCGGGCAGTCGCGGGTTGACAGACCGACGTGGAGCACGCGGCGAGCCTTGCGGCTCCCCACGCTGCCCGGCCATAGCAAAAGGCGCTGACCTTGCGGCCATGCGCCTTGCTCGGGCGCTCCAACGGACGGACTGTCAAATCCGGCTTCGCCTTGTCTGCGAAGCACACGAAAGATACGCTCGAAAGGGGAAAAGTCAAAGGGAGAGGAAAAATGGCTACCGCAGCGTATTTCGGCGGCGAGAAAGAGATCGACCCCTTCGTGCAGGAAGCGTGGCAACTCCTGCCCATAGTCAGGGCGCATCAGCTGCGCCGCCTTCTCGGCCGCCACCATCGCCTCGGCCTCGGTACAGCCGCGTGCCGAGGTCATCTCCCGCAAGTGGCGGATGCGGCTTCTGATCCGATCAATCGACATCACGCATCTCCTCTTGGCTCGATCGGTCCCGGCCCGGACCCCTGCAAATTCACTGGGTCCTCCTCGGCGATCGTCGCCGCGATCACATCAGGTGACATACCCGTCGTTTCGAGCTGCGCGCGGCGCATGCCGGCCCAGGCGTCGACCCGGCCCATATGCAGGTCGAGATCGCCGGCCAGCTCGCGATAGACGCGCGCCGCCTCGCTAAACATGCCGCAAGTGGCGTAGCTCGCGGCCAGTCCGGTCCGCTCGCGGATCAGGTCGTGGATGCTCATGATGCGTCTCCTGCGGTGTGATTGAGCGCGCGCGTATGGGCGACGGCGGCCGGAAATTTACGTTCGAGGTGACGCATCAAGTTCTGCAGAACGTGCTGGTCGGCGCGGACACTGAAACACGCGGCGGCGATTGCTGCCGCCGTCTCGATGTAGAGGTGCGAGAGCGCCTCCAGCACAACCGGGCCCTCGGTGCCCCGATCGACCTCGGCCTGCATCCACTCGATTGCCGTCTTCGTCCATCCGGACGCGATGCCCCGGCCGACTACCCTCATCACCGGCGATTTCGCGGTCAGGAAGGTTTCGAGGCTGGCCGGTGTGCCATCGTCATTGTAAAACTTTTCGATCGCCATCACGCTGCTCCCACTATGCCTTGGCCAGGTCGATTGTGACGGAGCGCCAGTCCGCGTCGGGACGCGGACGCTCGTAGCAGCGCACATAAATCTTCGACCCGACGACGCGCATCGCGGCGCGGATGGCATCCATGGCGCGCTTCCATCGCTCGTCCTCGAAATCATAGCGCAGCAATCCGAAGATGCGTGCGCGGTCGATCTGGCCAGCCTTGTCGACATTGAATGCATCCGTGAAGATCGTCCGCACCTCGGCCCGGCTGGCGTCTGACCATTCGCGGAAGCACTCGTCGAGCAAGCCCTTCGCGACCTGCAATTGCGGTCCAAAATCGATGTAGTCCTGCACCTGGACCTGCACTTTCATCAGCCCGTCATATGTCATGAAGGTCTTGTTGCCCTTCGCACCGCCGACGCGACCCTGATACTGCTGGGCAAGGATCGCTTCGAAGGAAGCGAGATCGTCAAAAGTGTGCTGCTTGAACCGTGCAACCTGGTCCGACAGCTCTCGGGCGTAGCCAAGCACCTTGCGGACGGTCTCGTCCTCCAGCAGGTGTTCGGCCTTGATCGCCTCGACGGGAATAAGGGCTCCTTTGGCATCGGCACGATAGGCCCTGCCGTTGACGATAACGTCGCCGGTCGGGCGGTCTTCGAGAATGACGGTATCCATGGAATTCACTCCTGGCTTTGATCGCCGCGCAGGGCGGCAAGATGGGTTTGGATGGTGGCCGCCTGAGCGGCGATCATGTCGGCGCGGGCTGTGTCGGCCCGCCCGTCGTCTGTTGTTTCGGGCAGCGCCAAAGCGTGGACGAGGATGTCCGCCTCCAGGCAGATCAACCAAAACTGCTTGACCGCCAGCGCAAGCGCCAGTTCGCCGGCCAGGCTCACCCGCGCCCGGCGCGGATTGGCGATGATGCACGCGGCAAGGTCGATCACGCCGACGTCGGCGGCATGTTCAAGCAGCGACTTCAAGGCAACCTCCCGTGCTTCTTCATGAGGCTATGAAGCTGGCGGGTCGCGGTGAGCAGCTTGTTGCGAGCAAGGATTTCTCCTGCGCCCGAGAACCGCGCCTGCAACAGCCCGTCGGTCGCGAGACCGACCTTTGTCGACGCATCGAGAATTTCCCGATCTGCGCGCGCCGCCTTGACCTGCGCCGGGGTCAGCGAAGGTGTCAGCCGGGCAACTTCCTGGGCGACGAACCGGCGCATGATCGGCTCGATCTCGCGCGCAATCTGCTCGGCCTGTGTCGTATGTGTGCAGGTAGTGGACATCATTTCTTCCCTCCGAATGTCGGGTGGAAGAAGACGTTTCCCTGCTGGTGTGGAGTTGTTTGTGCCAAGCGCGCGGCCGTCTGTTCGGCCCTACCCGCGCGCAGTTCACCGCCCGCCTCCAGCTCGCGAAGGATGCGCAGTTCCCGTTCCTGAATGGCGGCAAGCTCGCCGAGCTTCAGGAGGAGAATGGAGATCGCCTTCGGTTCAATGATCTTGCCGCTGCCGATCGCTTCGCCGACCCGGCGCAGCTCGCCTGATAAGGTGGAGCTTGGGTCGCTCATGCCAGTTCCCCCAGGTCGCGGTTGCGCCAGGTTGCCGTCAGGTGCTTGAGCCCGAGGTCCTGGCCTGAACCGAGCGCCAGCAGGTGCGCGGCGCGCAAGGTCCGGTCGATGTTGCGCAGCGCACCCGGCCTCGTGGCGATGCCCGACAGGAATTTCACGCAGTCTGGGTCATCGACTCCCCACGCCTCGATCAACATAAGTGCGTCGCCAGCCGGGTCGAGTTCCATCGCCAGCCTACGATCGAAGCGTGTCAGGACCTGCGCGCGGCTGTTGATCGAAGCCCGATCCTTCAGGAAGCCGGCAGCAGTCGTTTCATTGCCGACGAGCGCGACCCCGCAGCGGTAGATATCGACGAAATGGCGGAGCTGGTTGATTGCGTCTGGCACGAGGTTCTGGGCCTCGTCCACGATCAACAGCGAGCCTTCACCTATGCGCTGGAGCTTTCGTCCGATGGCGCGCACGAGACGCGCCGGGTTGTGTTCCTGCACATCCAGCTCCGCCGCCAGTTCGACCAGTAGCCCGTGCAGCGTCTTGGATTGCGGACTGATCGTCGCCAGCCATGCGTGGGGTCTTGTCGCGGCGAAATGACGTGCCGCGAACGTTTTTCCGGTCCCGGAGGGCAGCACGATCATGGTGAAGCCGGGCAATATCTGCGAGGTCAGCAGCACGTTGAATATTTCGGAGCCTGTAGCCGTGCGCAGGAAGGTCGGCGAGACGGGCAGGCCGGTGGCGATGCTCGCACCCTCATCGAGCACGTCCAGCCAATTGCTTATGCTATCGTTGACATTGCGCAGCGTGCCTGGGTAATTGCCGTTGCTCCACTGGCTGAAGGTTGCCTCCTTCACGCCGGCGCGCCGGCCGACCTCCGCCTTGCTCCACTCGCGTTCACGCGCCACGTCGATCACTCGGACAAGCAGCTTTCGCCACCGCTCGACCTCGGCCGCGCCGTGCTTTTCGACAAAGGCAGGTGTCGGGGAATTAACGGTCCAATCGGGAGTTGTGCTCAAAAGTTTATTCATCTAGGGTTCCTTTTTGTTGTTGCTGGCGGGCCTTCTGGCCCGCCGTTTTTTTGGAACCGAACGCGATACTTATCGGCTCTTCACTCGTGTGCCGGGCGCTGCCGGCCGATCTCCTTTCGGGAATTGAATGATGGCGGCTTCACCACCCTCCAGTTTGGCCAGCCCCCGGCTGTAGTCGGCAGCGAACTGCTGCTCGTCGATCAGCTCGGCCACCGGGGCTGGCTGCTGTTGAGTGATGAGTCGCGTGACCTTGGGTCGGGCCGGCCTGGGCTTCTGCCCATCGGCGCGTTCACCACGCTTCAGCATCTCCTGGAGTTCCAGATCGTTGAGCCGGCGCGCTGCGTCCTTCTGCGCCTTCGTGGACTTGCCGAATTCGTTTCTGGCGCGGGCCTGCTCGCGTGCTGCGGCCTGGCAGTCGAAGCCGGTCTTGTCGACGCAGGCGGCATCGCAGATGAAGCGGCCGTCGCGATCGTAGATCTTCACCGCGCCGTGCAGATCGGCAGGATCGAACCGGACCGTCAGCTTGCGGCCGATGAACTCGTTGAGCTCGCGCGACCAGTAGCGATTACCGGCCAGATGCACGGAGCCGGCAGGCTTGCGGGCCGTGACCGTCTCGGCCGTCAGCATCCACAGCGATCTCTGCACTGGGCTGGCGAAGCGCACGAGGTTCGCCGGGTCCGCCATGCTCTGGGCAAACACCGCGTCGAAGCTGCGCCCTTTTGCCGTTTCTGTCTGCCGGCCGACACGGGCATTGTGTTCGTCAATGCAGGCGCTGACATGCCTTTCGAGCTGGTCGATAGGCACAGCCCACTTGCCGTAGTTCTCGGGCTTGTGCTGAGGGCTGTGGCCCGTATAGGCACCGGCCATATCGGGATGCTTGGAGATTTCCTCGGCGAGGTCTCCCCAGCCGCGTTCGATGGGCTTGGACTGGCCTGAATAGGGCTGCACGAAGCGCCCATCGATGCCGAGCGTCTTCAGGAGGCCGGCGACTTCGTCCTCAGTGATCTTGAAGCGATGCCGCCGCTTCGACTGACCGGAGATCTTCTTCGACGCAAACGCCCGGCCATTGTCCATGTAGAGGCGCTCGGGGATGCCGTGCGCTTCGACCATGGAGCCGACGATGGTGCGCACGGCTTCCCATGTTTCGGCTTCGGTCAGCGTCCAGGACAGGATCTTGCGCGAGTAGAGATCCTGCGTCGCCATCAGGTAGACGCGGGTCCACTTCTCCCGGTCAGGCATCCGCACATGAAGGTCGAGCTGATGGCCGTCCGTGTTGGCATATTGCATGGCAGTTAGGTGAGCGACCGAACGCTCCTGCGCCGGAAACAGGCGGCGCGCCGCTTCCTTGCCCTTGCGCGCAAGAACCTGCACGGCGTGGGGAACCTTCAGGTTCATGTGGCGGCGCAGTGTCCGCTCGGATGGTATGGGTGCCCAGCCCTTCTTCTTCGCGGTCGCGGCCATGCGCCGGTAGCAGGACGAGAATTTTGGCCCTTCAGGGCGCAGGTAATCTGACGCCAGCACGTCCCATGCGTCGGCATGACATTCGGCGAGGTCCGGCAGGACGCCGTTCGCGGCCGGGCTATCGGGAGAGAGCACGGCCAGCCAGTCCTGGCGGGGTTTTCCAGCGACGGCCTGCCGCCATGAATAGAGGGAGGCGCGGGAGACGCCAAACTTGACCTCGACATAGGCAACGGCCTCGCGCGCACTAAGCCCGGCCGCGCGCATGGCGTCACATTCCAGCACAGCGTCGAGCCTCTTCTGGGCGACAGCGCGCTGCGCGTCGGTCAGGGCTTCAAAACGCCGCCAAAGCAGCTTTGAAGCCTCCTCCTGGGTGATTGCAGGCGCGGCGTCGAGGAATGCCAGTTTCGAGCGCGCCGCGTCCGGGAGCAGGGAATAGTGGTATTCGTAGCCGCCGCCGCCGTCACGGCCTGCCAGTTTGCGGCAACGCGCGGCGTTGTCCCGCCAGCCGCCACGGCGAACAACTCGGTCCAGACCCTTCACATTGTCGGGCAGGCCGGGAAGCTTCGCGGCGGCGAGTTCGGCGACCGAATACCACTCTTTCATCGCGCGCCCCGTTTGATGTGGACAGGCGCGGCAGTCAGCTTGCGGATTTCGGCAGCGAGTTTGCGCTGTTCCTGCCGCAGACGCGCGATCTCGGCGAGCTTGGCCTCTTCTCCCTGAAGCAGGAGAAGCCCGTCATCGCTCACCACAATGTCCCATAACCAGAACGAGCCGGTCGCCCGCACGAACGCCTTGAAGCGTGGCAGGCTGACGTCGCGCCCTTCCTTGCTTTCAGCTGTGTAGGCATCGAGCGACGCCTTCGTCACAGGCAGGCCGAGATAGGCCGACATGCGCGCCGCCACTGTCGCCCGGTCGTAAGGGCATTCACGGATGGCGCGCGCCATCTCGCGCTTCAGCCGGGCGCGGAACCGCTCGATGTCGATATGCTCGACCGGATAGCGGGTCGGAAATACCGGCTCGGCGAAGAAATCTGGCTGATGGGGCTCGGGCTTCATGCCGCCTTCCCCATCGTGTCGTCGAGCTTCTCGCCGATCTGCTCGCGGACGATGCACAGCGTGCCGTAATCGGCCTGGTCGAGCAGCGCGAGGATCTTGCGCAGCACGTCCGCCTGCGCATCGGCGCTGGGTTTCGCCGGCTTCTCCGGCTTCAGCCAGGACAGGGCCAGTTTCAGGTCGGGCTTTTCCCGGAGAGACGCGGCAACGCGAAGCTGATCGTCGGCGGCAAGCCGCGCCAGCTTGAGCAGCTTGGTCTGGTCGGCCTCCGCCCCGGTGCCGCGCAGGGCAGCGCGCAGCGCCGGATGCAGGTTCTGACCGATGCGGGTGACCTTCTTGTAGGTGGTCGCACCGAAGCCGAGTTGATCCTGCACACGCTGCGAAAGCTCGCGGCCGGGGGCGAAGACGATCAAAGGGCACTCGGTGTCCTTTGATCGGCGGTCACCCGCTTCGCTAGAAACAGGGCACTCGGTGTCCTGTTTCAAAGGGGCATCGTGCCCCTTTGATCGCCGGTCCCCGCCCTGCGCGATCTTCCCGTGCTGCTTCTCCCACATCTCGCGATAGGTCAGCACGAAGATCGCCCGATCGAGCGCGTTGAGTTCGTTGCGGTATAGGTTCTCGGCGATCTCCATCAGCGCCGCTTCCTCGCTGTCGGCCTGCACCACCAGCGCGTCCAGCTCCTCCCAGCCGATGATGCCGGCTGCGGCGCAGCGGTGTCCGCCCGTCACCAGCGTGTAAGGCGTCGCACCCTTGTTCTTGGCCGGTGTGCGGCGCACCGTGATCGGCGAGATCTGCCCGCGTTCCTCGAACGACGCGCCGATCGCGACCGCAACCTCCATGTCGACCGGGCGCAGGCGATCGCCTATGTGCAGTTCGGCCAGTTTCAGGCGGATAAGCTCGGCCATCACGCGGCTCCAACATGTTCGGCCTGCTCGGCGTCTTCGACGAGCTTCGTCATGAAATTGTCCTTGGCGCGCGCGGCTATGCGCTCGTAAGCCCGCTCGAAGACCGGCTCCAGACGGCGGCGCTCCACAACCCGCACCGACTGCATCACCGTCCAGCGGGCCACGCCGAGCAGCTCGACCAGCCTCCGGCGTGGAATGTTGAACTCGACGTTCAGCACATGGATCGCGATCTGCCGCGCCAGCTTGGCGTCGAACATGTCTGTCGGAGGGTCGATCAGGTAGCGGATCGGCAGGTGGTTGAAGTGCGTCTGGCTGGCGCGCATCGCGGCGCTCGCCATCGCCTCAAGCCGTTCGGTTTCCGAATAGGGGTTCAACATGACGCAACTCCGGGTGACGTGTTACAAGAGCGGCACCGGTCTGCGCAGCAACGCGAACCGGTGCCTGGCATCCCCAGGTGCAGTAGCCACATGGAGACGATCGAAATGAAGCGGGACGCTGAAAGCATGGTCGCGCGCATGAATGCGGCGCGACAGAAAGGGGCAAAAGCCATGTGGTATGTTGCGGCTATGGACACGCTGCTCGACATCTTCCTGAAGCAGGACACCGTGTCGCGCGACGGATTGAAGGCCGAGCTTGAGCGGCGGATGAAACACCACGCCGACGACCAATTGCTGCGAGGCGCGTATGATGAAGCGATCGCCCAACTCACGGACCCGATCTCGCCGGCGCTTGAGGACTGACTGCCCATCAGAACACCGGCAGGCAGCGCGCCACCTGCCCGGCCAACATGGCGGTCGCGCCCATCAGGCCGAGCATGACGATTGAAAAAACCAGCACCGTCTCGACGAGACGCGGCTGCGGGCGGGGCGGAACGTCAAAACTCCCGAGGGTGATTTTGGACGGTGGATTTGCCCTTGGATCGCCGCCGCTTTCCGGCACAATCGCCCCATCGCCATCGGCAGGGAGACGGATCATGGACTTCGACACATATGAGGATTGGGCGCAGCAGGAGTGCCTGTTCATCGCCGGTCTCCTTGAGAAGGAAGACCTGCTTGAGGTGCTGCGGACCTGCCTTCACCTGGGCAAGGAGGCGCTGGAAGCGTTCGCTTCTGCGCATTCCACGGAAATTCAGGACTTCCTGCATACGCCGCGCGAGAAGAGGAAGCAGCTCCTGCGCCGCTTCCGAGAGCCTCATGAGAGGCACATGTTTCTGGTTGCGGTGCTTTACGAAGCGCGATCCGGGCTAGCGCTGCTCGAAAGCCTTCGAAAATTCGGTGTATCAGGTTCGGCCGGCACGTCGCGGAGCACGATCCTTCTGCAGGCGGCTGCGGTATCGCAGGAAGTCGCTGCGCGCGCCCCGCACCTGTATCCGTTTGCCGAGGATGAACCTTTCGGGATAACCCATGAATGGTTTTCCCGCCGTGAGACCTGACAGGCAGCGGACCGAGCAGACGGGTCAGGTCCTCGGACGTGAGGCGCTGTCCATAATCAGGTATATCCGGCGTCCGATGGTGGGCCGACCTAACGGCCTTGGAAAAGGCGCTCCGCTGACGCGCACGGCGCAAGACCTCATCAGGGTCGGCAAACCCGGTGCCTTCCACTATGGCCACATTGCATATGAAGCAGCCCTCGTCGCTGTAGACCTGCAAGACATCGGCCTTGCCCGGCGATCCGGGACGAACGAACACCTGCTCTCCGGCGAGGGGGAAAAGGCGCTCGTTCCAGTAGCGGTTGCCGTAGAGCTGGAACGCGCCCGATCGGTCGACCGTCACAACCTGCGGAAATTTCACCGTGTCGCCCATCACGCAGCCTCTTGCGGCGGCAGGACGCGGCGGGACGATTCCGCCAGATACTTCGGGTCGAGAATGCGGGTCTTGCGCTTCGGATACCGGTCGCGGAACAGCACCTCGACGGGGACGCCAAGGAAGTCGGCAATCGCGCGCTCTGCTTTCTCGTTCTCGCGAGCCCAGATGTTCTTGAAGCCCGATGCGGGAAGGCCGTAAACTGTGGGTAGCGCGGTTATCGTCATGCCCTTCTCGTGCAGGGCGGCTACGATCGTGCGCCGGTTCCAATGCTTGGGACTGGTCATGTCGTCTCCAGATTGAGCGGGTGTTGGCGCACCCGCTCTTTGTTGGTTCGTTTGTGTGGTGCGTCTGCCGGATAAAACCGGAGACCAGAGAAAGGGATATGGCACAATTGGGAATATGTAAAGCCCCATTCGTGCCTATTGAGCATTGGCAAAAGAGGAAGTCTGCAAAACCGACTTGGGCCGCCGTCTAAGGGACGTTAGGCGTCAAATTGGCGATCCACCGCGTGCAGAGTTTGCGAAGCGATTGGGCATCGCTGAGAAGTCGCTGGGAAACTATGAGCGCGGGGATCGCGTGCCAGACGCTGATGTCTTGGGCGCATACCGCACGATGTTTGCAGTAGACGTGTCATGGCTCGTCACGGGCCTTGGCGAGATGTTCGCGGATCCATCGAAAATGCCGGCGTCGGCTAGGCTCGTCGATCTCGACCTGCACGAGAGACTCGGCGCGATCATCGACCAGGAGCACCGCGCCGCTCGGATCAACATGCAGATGGAGGTCTTCGCCGCCGAGGTGGGCAAGGCATACAATCACCTGGTCGGGCTGGTCGCCGATCTGTCCGATGCCGAGGCGGTCGGCGAGGCGCTGCCGCTCGTCAGGCGCAGGGTACGCCAGCAGCTCGCCGACGCCGCCAGCAACCCGGGTACCGGCAAACGCGAGGCTTCATGATCGTCCGCTGAGGCGGGCCGACCACCGCCCGAAACGACGCGCGCCATCGCCCGGCGGTTCCCCCCAGGCGGCTGCGACACATGATTTAATGTGGACCCGTCAGCCCGCGCGATGCTGGAACATGCCGCCCTCCCCAAGCTCCCTCGGGCAGCATAGGAAATGCGGTCAGCGTCGCAAGCCCGCGCAGGCGGAAGCAACGTAAGGTAGAGCCTCGTCGAACGTCCCTCGGCTGCGGAACCTTGAGAGGCGCTCTAAGGCATCAAATTTTCAAGGTTCCACATTGTATTTCAAATACTTAAGCTAGTCAGCGCGGCAAGGTTCCGCAAAATGCGGAACCTCAAATTGGATTTTCGCCGGTTTTCTTCCCTGCAGGCGCACGCAGCGGCTCACCGTGTGGCAATCGCCAGATCGTTATCTTTCAATGGCTTGAAGCCGCCTCAAAGACATCTCGACAGATATTGAAGGCTCCCTTGAAGCCGCAACCGATTTCTCGCGGTCTGGCAAGCTGAGCCTCAAGTCTGGTTTGTCGCCGTGTCAAATTCTGCTAGGCTCTCATCACGGCCAATCTCCCGCAACGCCATGAAAATCCATCGCTTTTCGCCTATTCCCGGCTAATCCCACCTAATCCCGCCATATCCGGTTTCTGGTGTCAGCGGACACCCGCTGTTCCGGTCAGCGTTG
>Ga0209792_1000325_pt1 | contig 41466 bp, 40 predicted proteins | sample EBPBio142005_DNA_FD_185860 | JGI IMG/M metagenome (GOLD analysis project Ga0209792, IMG submission 185860) | Wastewater treatment Type I Accumulibacter community from EBPR Bioreactor in Madison, WI, USA - Reactor 1_6/14/2005_ DNA (SPAdes)... | ecosystem: Engineered > Bioreactor > EBPR >... | reverse complement strand
CCTTGGCGGGGTTTTCCACGTCGGCCACCTCGAGGTCCTGCGAGACCATCATCAGCGCCATGTCGCCGACGACCTTGGAGGACGGCGTCACCTTGACGATGTCGCCGAACATCAAGTTGACGTCGTGGTACGCCTGCGCGACTTCATGCCAGCGGGTTTCGAGGCCGAGCGAGCGCGCCTGCTCCTTGAGATTGGTGAACTGGCCGCCCGGCATCTCGTGCAGATAGACTTCGGAGGCGGGACCCTTCAGATCGCTCTCGAAAGCGGCGTACTGGTTGCGCACGGCCTCCCAGTAGAAGGAGAGGCGGCGGATCCAGCCTGTGTCGAGGCCGGGGTCGCGCTCGTGGCCTTTGAGGGCCTCCACGATCGAGCCGAGACAGGGCTGCGAGGTGTTGCCGGACAGCGAATCCATCGCCGCGTCGACGGCGTCGACGCCGGCATCGACGGCGGCGAGCACGGTCGCGGCGGCGATGCCCGACGTGTCATGCGTATGAAAATGGATCGGCAGGTCGGTCGCCTCGCGCAGCGCCTTGAACAGCGCGCGCGCCGCGCCGGGCTTCAACAGGCCGGCCATGTCCTTGACGGCGATGATATGCGCGCCGGCGGCTTCCAGTTCCTTCGCGAGCGAGACGTAATAGTTCAGGTCGTATTTGGCGCGCGCCGGGTCAAGGATGTCGCCGGTGTAGCAGATCGCGGCCTCGATGAGCTTGCCTTCCGCGCCGACCGCATCCATCGCGACGCGCATGTTCTCGACCCAGTTCAGGCAGTCGAAGACGCGGAACAGGTCGATGCCGCCGGCTGCCGCCTGCTTCACGAAATGGCGGACCACATTGTCGGGATAGTTGGTGTAGCCGACGCCGTTCGCGCCGCGCAGCAGCATTTGCAGCAGGATGTTCGGCGCGCCCTTGCGGATGAGCGACAGCCGCTCCCACGGGTCCTCGGTCAGGAAGCGCATGGCGACGTCGAAGGTCGCCCCGCCCCAGCATTCGAGCGACAGGAGCTGCGGCAGCGCGCGGGCGTAGGTGCCCGAGATGCGCGCGATATCGTAGGTGCGCATGCGGGTGGCGAGCAGCGACTGGTGGCCGTCGCGCATCGTCGTATCGGTGAGCAATACCTGCTTCTGATCGCGCAGCCATCTGGCGAAGCCTTCCGCGCCGAGCACATCGAGCCGTTGCTTGGTGCCATCGGGGATCGAGCCGGTGAACCAGGGAATGACGGGCGCGGCGGCATCCGCGTTCGGCTTCGGCCGGCCGCGCGCTTCCGGGTGGCCGTTCACGGAGACGTCGGCGAGGTAGTTGAGCAGCTTGGTCGCGCGATCCTGCCGCTTCACCTGCGCGAACAATTCCGGCGTCATGTCGATGAACTTGGTCGTGTAGGAATTGTCCTTGAAGGACGGGTGGCCGATGATCGCTTCGAGGAAGGTGAGATTGGTCGCGACGCCGCGGATGCGGAATTCGCGCAGCGCGCGGTCCATGCGCATGCGGGCTTCGTCAGCCGACGGGGCCCATGCGGTCACCTTCTCCAGCAGCGGATCGTAGAAGCGGGTGATGACCGCGCCGGAATAGGCGGTGCCGCCGTCGAGCCGGATGCCGAAACCGGTCGCGCCGCGATAGGCGGTGATGCGGCCGTAGTCGGGAATGAAGTTCTGCTCCGGGTCCTCGGTGGTGATGCGGCACTGGAGCGCGTGGCCGTTGAGGCGGATGTCCTTCTGCGCCGGCACGCCCGATTCCGGCGTGCCGATCGCGGCGCCTTCGAGGATGTGGATCTGCGCCTTGACGATGTCGATGCCGGTCACCTCCTCGGTGACGGTGTGCTCGACCTGGATGCGCGGATTGACCTCGATGAAGTAGAACTTGCCGCTGTCGGCGTCCTGCAGGAACTCGACCGTGCCAGCGCCGACATAGTCGGTCGCATCGGCGATCTTCAGAGCATAGCCGCAGAGTTCGTTGCGAAGCTCCTGCGAGAGGTAGGGCGCGGGCGCGCGCTCCACGACCTTCTGGTTGCGGCGCTGGATCGAGCAGTCGCGCTCGAACAGATGCACCGTGTTGCCATGCGTGTCGCCGAGCACCTGCACCTCGACATGGCGGGCTCGCTCGATCAGCTTTTCCAGATAGACCTCGTCCTTGCCGAAGGCGGCTCTTGCCTCGCGCTTGCCTTCGGTGACCTCCTTGGCGAGATCGGCCTCGGAGCGGATGACGCGCATGCCGCGCCCGCCGCCGCCCCATGACGCCTTCAGCATCAGCGGATAGCCGACCGCCTTGGCCAGGCGGGCGATCTCGCCCATGTCGTCCGGCAGCGGATCGGTCGCCGGGATGACCGGCACGCCGATCTCGATGGCGAGATTGCGCGCGGCGACCTTGTTGCCGAGGCGGCGCATCGTGTCGGGCCTCGGGCCGATGAAGATGATGCCGGCGGCGGCGCAGGCGTCGGCGAATTCGGGGCTTTCGGACAGCAGGCCATAGCCGGGATGGATCGCGTCGGCCCCGGAGAGATTGGCGACGCGCAGAACCTCGTCGATCGAGAGGTAGCTTTCGATCGGCCCGAGATCGCGCGTCAGATGCGGTCCGCGCCCGATCTGATAGCTCTCGTCGGCCTTGAACCGATGCAGCGCGTATTTGTCTTCCTCGGCCCAGATCGCGACGGTCTTGATGCCGAGCTCGTTCGCAGCCCGGAAGACCCGGATGGCGATTTCCGAACGGTTGGCGACGAGGATCTTCTTGATCGGCACGGACGCACTCCAACGCGGCTGGACAGCGGACTTCTGCTGCTTAGCGCATTTTTTGTGCAGTGCAAACAAGATTGGCAGGATCGCGATAAAATCGATTGAATTTTTCGGCGCCGGCCACACGTTTCGGACGGGTCACCCGGCCTTCGCAGCCTCGAACACCGCGAGTTGCGCGGCGAAGGCGCGCTGGTAGGCGGGCCGGTCCTCGGCGCGCGCGACATAGGCGGCGAGGTTCGCATAGGCGTCGAGAAGGCCCGAACTTTTCAGCCGTTGCAAAGCGTGCACCATCATCAGGTCGCCGGCGCTGAAATCGCCGTCGAGCCAGTCGGCGTCGCCAAGGCGGCGCGACAGGTCGCGGAGCCGCGCATGGATGGCCTGCTCGATGATCGGCAGGCGCGCCTCGTACCACGGCTGGTCCCGCTCGGTGATGAAGGCGGCCGAGCGCTCGACGATCGGTGGTTCGACCGTCGCCAGCGCAGCGAACATCCAGGCGATGGCGCGGGCTCGTGCGTTCGCGTCGTCCGGCAGCAGGCCGGGATAACGTTCGGCGATATGCAGCACGATGGCGCCCGACTCGAACAGGACGAGGTCGCCTTCCTCATAGGTCGGGATCTGGCCGAACGGCTGGAGCGCCTTGTGAGCCGGCTCCTTCATCGCCTTGAACGAGACGAGGCGGACCTCGTAAGGCTGGCCGACCTCCTCCAGCGCCCAACGCACGCGCATGTCGCGCGCCAGCCCCCTGCCCCGGTCAGGCGAGCTTTCGAAGGCGGTGATTGCCGGGATCATCGGCTGGCTCCGGATCAGTGCTGGGAACTGTAAGGATGGACGGAGGCCAAGGTTCCCGACAGCCCGTCACATAAGGCCATCAGCATATCAGCATTCCGGAACTTGTTGCGCTACGACCACAGATGCAATTTCAGACAGATGACCGCTTGCCTTGACGCAACGGCATCGCTATACGCCGCCTCCCGGTCACGAAGCCGGTGTGAGCACAACGGTGGGAGTTCAAAAAGCTCCACCCGCGCAGGCGGCATTGCCGGCCCTGTGTACGGCGCCGCACCGGAGGTCGGAAAACGCGGTTGTAGCTCAGGGGTAGAGCGCCGGACCTGTCCGTCCGGAGGTCGGTGGTTCGATTCCATCCTGCTGCTCCACTGGATAGCTCAGCGGTCGAGCAACAGACTTCTAATCTGTGTACGAAGGTTCGAATCCTTCTCCAAATTGGCCTGTTACGCCAATTGACTGACGGGCCGGGGACTGGAATGCGAGGTTTGAGCGGACTTGTCGCCTTCGGGCGGCAGGCGAGCAGGAACCGAGCCGTTAGCCGGCGGCCTGATCCGCGGTGACGATCAAGATGCCGGCTTGCCGGCGAGGACGGCTTTCGAGCCGCCCGAGCCCGCCTGCCCGCCCCGCGATCCGCTCCCGCGCATCCGCCGACGGAAAACGCCACCGGTCCCCGGTTCTTTCGTGCCGGAATCAAGGAATGCCCTTGCCGCGTCGTCAGAGGCGGGAAGGGAAAACGCAACGACGAAAGGACGCGCATGACTTAGTCAGCCCATTTGGGCCATGCCGGAAGAGTGAAGAACAATGACGATTCTCGATGAAGTTTTGGGGCGCAAGCGCGTCCTCGTGAAGGAAAATGAGCGTGTGATCGCCCTCTACAAGGGCGAGCTTCAGGGCATCTACGACGCGGGCGAACACCGCCTGCCGAACCGCGGAGGCAGCCTGGAGGTGATCAAGCACGACATTTCGACCGGCGTGTTCACCTCGCCGTACGAGAAGGCGTTGTTCGACAAGCTCCCGGATCAGGCGGCGCGTCACCTGACGGTCTACCGGACCGGCCGGACCGAGGTCGCGGTGATCGAGCGCGACGGCCAGATCGCCTTCGTGCTCGCGCCGGACCGCAAGCTCGTGGTCTGGAACGAGGCGGGGCCGTGGACGGCGACGATGGTGGACCTTGGGGTTGATGTGTCGGCTTCGCTGAAGGTCGAGGCGGCGATGCTGCGGCGTCTCCAGCTTGCCGGCAAGGCGACGCTGGTCAGCGCCGTGACGGTGGCCGACGGCCATGCCGGACTGCTGTTCGTCGACGGCGTCTACGCGGAAACGCTGGCGCCGGGCGCGCACGGCTTCTGGCAGACCGGCCGGCAGATCGCCGTCAAGCAGGTCGACCTGAAGCGGCAGTCGCTCGACGTGGCCGGTCAGGAGGTTCTGACCAAGGATCGCGTGACGATCCGGCTGAACCTCGCGGCCGACTACCGCGTCGCCGACCCGGTTCTGGCGGTGTCCTCGGTGAAGGATTTCATCGAGGCGCTCTACCGGGCGCTGCAGCTTGCCTACCGCAAGGCGGTCGGCGCGCTGACCCTCGACCAGCTTCTGGAGAAGAAGGTCGAGGTCGACGCGGGCGGGCTGAAGGCCGAGATGGCCGAATACGGCGTCGAGGTGTTCGACATCGCGCTCAAGGACGTGATCCTGCCGGGCGAGATGCGCGACATCCTCAACCAGGTCGTCGCGGCGGAGAAGCAGGCCGAGGCCAACGTCATCCGCCGCCGCGAGGAGACGAACGCGACGCGTTCGCTGCTCAACACGGCAAAGGTGATGGCCGAGAACCCGGTCATGCTGCGGCTGAAGGAGCTGGAAGCGCTCGAAGCCATCGCCGGCAAGGTCGAGCGGCTGACGGTGCACAACGGCACCGGCGGCCTGCTCAACGACCTGGTGAAGCTGCGGGAGTAGCGCCATCTTCCTTCTCCCCGTTCACGGGGAGAAGGTGCCCGAAGGGCGGATGAGGGGCGGCGCCAAACTCGGAGAGATTGGTGCTGCCCCTCACCCGGTTTCACTTCGTTCAGCCACCCTCTCCCCGTAAACGGGGCGAGGGAAGAGGCGCCAAACAAAAAAGCCCGGCGGATCGCTCCGCCGGGCTCTTCTTGATCCGATGGATCGATCTTACGACTGCGGCTTGTAGGTGTACTTGCCGTCGTCGCCCTTGACCCATTCATAGATGATGTAGCCCGGCAGCTTCGGATCGCCCTTCTCGTCGAACGACATGTCGCCGAGAACGGTCGGGAACGTGCCGGCATGCGCGGCCTTGGCCACCTCGACCGGATCGTTCGACTTGGCGGCGGCCGCGGCGGCCGCGATCACCTGCACGGAGGCGTAGGAGTAGAGCGTGTAGGCTTCCGGGTTGAAGCCGGCGGCCTTGAACTTCTCCACGATCGGCGCGTTGGCCGGGTTCAGCGTCGGATCCGGGCCGAACGTGTTCAGCGTGCCGGCGACCGCGTCGCCCGCGATCGAGGCCAACTCGTTCGACACGATGCCGTCGCCCGAGACCAGCGTCGCCTTGAGGCCCTGGTCAGCCGCCTGGCGGATGATCAGGCCGGCTTCGGTGTGCAGGCCGCCCCAGTAGATGATGGAGACGCCGGCTTCCTTCATCTTGCCGATCAAGGCCGAGAAGTCCTTGTCGCCGATGTTCACGCCTTCGTACATGACTTCCGTCGAGCCGGCGGCATTGAGCGCCTTCTTGGTCTCGTCGGCCAGGCCCTGGCCGTACGGGGTCTTGTCGTGGACGATCGCGATCTTGGCGTCCTTGAACTTCTCCGCCAGATAGTTGCCGGCCACGACACCCTGCTGGTCGTCACGGCCGCAGACGCGGAACACGGTCGGAACGCCCATCTCCGTGACCTTCGGGTTGGTCGCGGCGGGGCTGATCATGAACATGCCGTTCTCGCCGTAGACCTGCTCGATGGCCGGGATGGTGACGCCCGAGTTGAAGTGGCCGACGACGAACTTGACGCCGTCCGACAGGAACTTGTTGGCGACCGAGACGCCCTGCTTCGGATCGGACACGTCGTCGCCGACGACGACCTTGACCTGTTCGCCATTGATGCCGCCGGCGGCGTTGATGTCGGCCGCGGCCTGCTCGGCGCCCTTCTGGAGCTGCGCACCGAACGCCGCATTCGGGCCCGTGATCGGACCGGCAACGCCGATCACGATGTCGGCCCACGCGCTGCCGCTGAACGCGACGAGCGCGGTCATGGCAACTGCGGACAACAGAGATTTCTTCATAGAGTGACTCCCGTTAATTTGGACAGGCGGTGGATCTGCTTTTTTCTTGCGATGCCTGAACCATATCGCAGAATGGGCACTTTGCCGATTTTCCGGCACTTGTCACGCCGATTCATGCGAAGCGGCGTTAACGGTAAACCTTAGGACTTTTCCTTCCAGCCGAGCGGCGAGGAGCGGTCGTAGAGCCAGTGATATTGCGTCACCATCTGGTTGGTGCGGGTATACTGATAGGCGACCGCGCCGATGATCATCAGGATGATCGTGTCGACGATGTAGTATTGCGCCGAGAACATCGTCCCGTTGAACAGGGCGTGATGGATGAAGCGCACGCCGATGCCCAAGCCCAGCATGTAGACGATCAGCGCCGAGAACGGACGCCAGGTCTTGGCGGTGGCCTTGCCGGTCAGCCAGGCCGCGCCGCCGCCGAGCAGCACGGTGATGAAGATGAACTGCCAGATATTGGCTTCTTCGTAGAGAATGCCGTGCATCGTCGTTCTCCCAAGTCCCGGCCTTAGTGGCGTCCGCCTTCGAGATAGGCCGCGCGCACTTCCGGATTGGCCAGCAGTTCCTGGCCCGTGCCGCTCATCGTGATGTTGCCGTTGACCATGACGTAGCCGCGCGAGGCGAGGCGCAGCGCGCCGAAGGCGTTCTGCTCGACCAGGAAGACGGTCAGGCCCTGCTCCCTGTTGAGCACGCGGATGGCGTCGAAGATCTGCTTGACGATCAGCGGCGCGAGACCGAGCGACGGCTCGTCGAGCAGAAGCAGTTTCGGCCGGGCCATCAGCGCGCGCCCGATCGACAGCATCTGCTGCTCGCCGCCCGACAGCGTGCCGCCGCGCTGGGTGATGCGTTCCTTGAGGCGCGGGAACAGCGCGAACACCTTCTCGACGTCCTCGTCGTAATATTTGAGGTTGTCGAGGCTCGCGCCCATCTGCAGGTTTTCCATCACCGTCATGCGCGGGAAGATGCGCCGGCCTTCCGGCGACTGCGCGATGCGCATGCGCGCGATCTCGTGCGTCGGCATCTGGGTGATGTCGGCGCCTTCGAAGGTGATGCGGCCGGCCTTGGCGCGCGGCGAGCCGAAGATGGTCATCATCAGGGTCGACTTGCCCGCGCCGTTGGCGCCGATCAGCGCGACGATCTCGCCGCGATTGACCTGCATCGTCACGCCGTTCAGCGCGCGGATGTTGCCGTAATAGGTTTCGACGCCCTCTACGGAGAGCAGCGCTTGCGTAGCCATCAGCCGCGCCCTCCCTTCTTCGCAGGCGTCTTGCCCAGCTTCTTCGCCTGACCGATCCAGTCTTCACGGGCGATGCGGCCGTCGAATTCGAGATATTTTTCGACGGCGACGATGTCGGCCTTCTTCCATGCCGCGATCTGCGCGAAGGTGGTGATGCCGTGCTCGCGCAGCTTGCGGTCGTTGACCGGGCCGATTCCCTTGATCAGCAGAAGATCGTCAGGCCTGGCCGACGCAGCCCGTTTCGCGGCGGCCGGCTTGGCCGCGGCGGGCTTCGGCGCCGCGCGGGACTTGCCGGCTGCGGGCGCAGACATCAGCGGCGCAGGAGCAGCCTTCGGAGCCGATCTGGCCGGCGCCTTCGGAGCTGCCTTGGCAGCCGCCTTGGGCGCGGCCTTGGGCGCGGACTTCGCCGCCGGTTTGGCGGCGGCTTTCGGCGCCGCTTTCGTCGCCGAAACGCGGTCGGCGCGCGAGGCTCCCGGCGAGACCTTCACGAGACCTTCGCCGTCGGACGCATGCTCGATCGTGTCGCTTACGGGTCCGGCCATCAGCGACGACATCGCATGCGGCCCCTGACCCGGATCGGGCGCGCCGTCGAGCTGTTCGATGACGTGTTCGTCGCCGACGGCGACCAGCACGTCGGACACTTCCTCGTCGTCGACGCCGAGATAGGCGGCGATGACCTTCGGGTCGTTCTTGACGAAGGACGGGTCGCCGTCCGAAATCTTGCGGCCGTATTCCAGCACGACGACATGGTCGGAAATCTGCATGACCACCGACATGTCGTGCTCGATCAGCAGGATCGAGGTGCCGGTCGACTTGATGTCGTTGAGCAGCGAGTTGAGCGCCAGCGATTCCTTCGGGTTGAGGCCCGCCGCCGGTTCGTCGAGGCAGAGAAGCTCAGGCCCCGTGCACATGGCGCGGGCGATCTCCAGGCGGCGCTGCGCGCCATAGGAAAGGTCGCCGGCCGGATCGTCGGCGCGGTCGATCAGGTCGGCCTTTTCGAGCCAGTGGGTGGCGAGGTCCTTCGCCTCGCCCTGCGCCTGCCGGTAGCCGGAGAAGCCGAGCAGGCCGAGCACGGTGTAGCCGGATGCCTTCATCAGCCTGTTGTGCTGGGCGACCAGCAGGTTCTCGTAGACGGTCATGCCCGAGAACAGGCGGATGTTCTGGAAGGTGCGCGCCACTTTCGCCTTCGCCGGGATCAGATAGTCCGGCAGGCGTTCGAGGAGATATTTCGTGCCGTCGCGCGAGGTCATGGTGATCATGCCCTCGGACGGCTTGTAGAAGCCGGTGATGCAGTTGAAGACGGTCGTCTTGCCGGCGCCGTTCGGGCCGATCAGCGCGGTGATCTCGCCGCGCCGGGCCTCGAAGGACAGGTCGCCGACCGCGACGAGGCCCCCGAACTTCATCGACACATGTTCGACGGACAGGATCGGATCGTTGCTCATGGTGTTCATCAGCCGTGACCCTCGCGGGTGAACGAACCCGAGACCGATTTTCGCTCGCGCAGGAAGGCCGACGGCTCGCGGCTGCCGACGAAGCCGCGCGGCTTCCACAGCATGACCAGGACCATCGCCAGGCCGAACAGCAGCATGCGGTAAAGTTCCGGCGTGAAGTCCGGCCCGAACACCGCCTTGAGGAAGGTCAGCTCGCGCAGGATCTCAGTGCCGCCGATCATGAGGGCCGCGGCGACCGCGATGCCGAAGAGCGAGCCCATGCCGCCGAGAACGACGATCGCCAGGATGATCGCCGATTCCAGAAAGATGAAGGATTCCGGCGACACGAAGCCCTGACGGGCGGCGAAGAAGGAACCGGCGAAGCCGCCGAACATGGCGCCGATGGCGAAGGCGGTGAGCTTGGTCGTCGTCGTGTTGATGCCGAGCGAGCGGCAGGCGATCTCGTCCTCGCGCAGCGCCTCCCAGGCGCGACCGACCGGCATGCGGCGCAGGCGGATGGTGACGAAGGCGGTCAGCAGCGCCAGCAGCAGGATCAGATAGTATAGGAATATCTTGTAGTAGACGGTCGATTGGGGAAGAAACGGCAGCACCTTCGAGATGTATGTCGGATCGGCCATGTTGAAGCTGACGACCCCGGGGATATTGACGCGCGGAATGCCGGAGATGCCGGCCGAGCCGTTCGTCACCTCGCGCCAGTTGATCAGCACCAGGCGGATGATCTCGCCGAAGGCCAGCGTGACGATGGCCAGATAGTCGCCGCGCAGGCGCAGCACCGGGAAGCCCAGCAGGACGCCCCACAGCGCCGCCATCATGCCGGCCATGGGCAGCAGCAGCCAGAACGACAGGCCGAACTCCTTGCCGAGCAGCGCATAGGTGTAAGCGCCGACCGCGTAGAAGGCGACGTAGCCCAGGTCGAGCAGGCCCGCGAGGCCGATGACGATGTTCAGCCCCCAGGCCAGCATGACATAGATCAGGATCTGGATGCCGAAATTGTCGACCCATTTCAGCGAGCCTTGCAGGCCGACGGTCGCCACCATGATGGCTGGGAAGAGGAATGCGAATGTGAGGCCGATCGCCGGCAAGTTCCGTCGCAGCCATGACGGTTCCGATACTTCGACCGTCCGTTTGGCGGCCTCGGCGCGGCTGCGCGCCATCGCCGGCCAGATATAGGCCGAGAAGGCGAAACGGCCGGCCATCACGATAGCGACGACGACCGCCAGCAGGACCCAGTGCGGAACGAGGACCAGCTCGTTGGAGATGTTCTGCCTGGTCTCCAGCCCAATGATCAGCACGAACATGCCGAGCGCGACGAGGCCGGCATAGACCGCGTCGCGCGCGGCCTCGGCGTAGTTGGCCTGGCCTTCGGCGGCCGGCAGCGATGTCGAGTTCACGGCCATGGCGCTACACCTTCTCCACTTCGGGCCGGCCCATCAGGCCGGATGGCAGGAAGATCAGCACGATCGCCAGGATCGAGAAGGCCGCCACGTCCTTGTAGTCGATCGAGAAATAGGCCGACCACAGCGACTCGATGGTGCCGATCAGGATGCCGCCCAGCACCGCGCCCGGCAGCGAGCCGATGCCGCCCAGAACCGCCGCCGTGAAGGCCTTCACGCCGGGGACAAAACCGTCCGAGAAGGCGACGACTCCGTAATACATCAGGAACAGCGTGCCGGCGACGGATGCGAGCGCCGCGCCCATGATGAAGGTGATCGAGATCGTCTTGTCGACGTCAACGCCGAGCAGCGCCGCCATCTTGCGGTCCTGTTCGCAGGCGCGCTGCGCCCGGCCGAGCGGCGTTTTGTTGACGATGTACCAGAACACGGCCAGCAGGACGATGGTGACCACCGCGATGACGATCTGCTTCAGCGAGACCGAGATGCCGGCGATGTTGTAGACCTCGCGGATCATCGGCGGGATCGGCTTGTTGCGCGGACCCTGCGTCACCTGCACGAAGTTGGACAGGAAGATCGACATGCCGATGGCGGTGATCAGCGGCGCCAAGCGGAAGGAGCCGCGCAGCGGCCGATAGGCGACGCGCTCGATCGACCAGTTCCACAGGCTCGTCATCAGCATGGCGACGATCATCATCACCAGGAGGAAGAAGACGACATGGACGGTGGTGAATATCGCGAGCAGGATCAGGAAAACGATCATCGCGATGAAGGCGCCGAGCATGAAGATGTCGCCATGGGCGAAATTGATCATGCCGATGATGCCGTACACCATCGTGTAGCCGATCGCGATCAAACCGTAGATCGAGCCCAGCGTCAGCCCGTTCACGAGCTGCTGGATAAAGTATTCCATCTCTACCGGCTCCCCTAGAGTCGTCGCCGTGATGGGCGCGCCCTTTTCTTTATGAGCCGACTCCTAGCCAATCGCCGATACAAAGCAAAGTCAAAAAATCGACTACGCCTGTCGCGGCCAGAATGGACATAATCTTACGCCGGGAAATCAGGCGACGACAAATCCATGCGCGTAGGGGTCGCGGTCGTCGATGAAAATTGTGTTGTAGCCGGTCGTGCGCGCCCAGCCGCCGATCGACGGAATGATCGCCTTGCGGTTGGCGACGGTCGTTTCCTTCTCGACGCGGCCCTTGAACAGCGAGCCGATGATCGACTCATGGACGAAGCTGTCGCCCTCCTTCAGCAGGCCCCTGGCATGGCGCTGGGCCATGCGCGCCGAGGTGCCGGTGCCGCAGGGCGAGCGGTCGATCGCCTTGTCGCCGTAGAAGACGGCGTTGCGCGCATCCGCCTCCGGATGCGTCGGCTGGCCGGTCCACAGGATGTGAGACAGCCGGTTGATGCCGGGGTTCTCCGGATGCTCGAAGGAATATTTCTCGTTGAGCAGGCGGCGCAGCACCGGGCTCCAGCCGATCAACTGGCCGGCGGAATAGTCGGCCATGTCGGAGAAATTCTTCTGCGGCTCGACGATGGCGTAGAAATTGCCGCCATAGGCGACGTCGACCACGATCTCGCCGAGGCCCGGCACATCGGCCGTCAGGCCCTCTGCATAGAGGAAGGACGGCACATTGGTGATGCGCACCTCCTCCACGTATTCGCCTTCCTTGCGATATTCCGCGACGACGAGGCCGGCCGGCGTGTCGAGGCGCAGCACGCCCTCGGTCCTCGGTTTTACCAGCCCGTGCTCGATCGCCATGGTCACCGTGCCGATGGTGCCGTGGCCGCACATCGGCAGGCAGCCGGACGTCTCGATGAACAGGATCGCGACGTCGCAATCCGGCCGCGTGGGCGGATAGAGGATCGAGCCCGACATCATGTCGTGGCCGCGCGGCTCGAACATCAGGCCGGTGCGGATCCAGTCGTATTCGGCGAGGAAATGCGCCCGCCGCTCCATCATGGTGGAACCATTCAGCAACGGCCCGCCGCCGGCGACCAGACGCACCGGATTGCCGCAGGTGTGGCCGTCGATGATGTGGAAGGAGTGGCGGGACATCAAACGGCTCCTGCTTCGTCGTGGGACAACTCACCCCCACCCCGTACCCCTCCCCTCAAGGGGGAGGGGAATTCTGAGACGGTGGCGACCCCCCTCCCCCTTGAGGGGAGGGGTACGGGGTGGGGGTATCTAGGGATTTCCAGCATTTCAGAAACGCCGCGGACTGAAGGGAGCGAGGTCTAGCGCGGGACCGTCGCCAAGGACAAGGTCGCGCACCAGCCGGCCGGTCGCGGCCGCCTGCGTCAGGCCGAGATGGCCGTGGCCGAAGGCGTAGACGACATTGGGCGTGGAACGAGCCCGGCCGATCACGGGCAGCGAATCCGGCAGGGACGGGCGATAGCCCATCCATTGCCTGCCCCCTTCGGTCTTCAGGCCCGGCAGGAAACGTTTCGCCTTTTCCAGCATCGCGCTCGACCGGGCGAAATTCGGCGGCCGCTTCAAGCCGGCGAATTCGACCGCGCCGCCGACGCGCACGCCGGTCGACAGCGGCGTGACGACAAAACCATGGCCGGCGAAGATGATCTGGCGCTTCAGGTCGAAGGCGTCGGGCGGGAGCGTCGTGTTGTAGCCGCGTTCGGTCTCGAGCGGGATCGTGTCGCCGAACTTCGCGGCAAGCAGATGCGACCATGCCCCGGCTGCGATGACCAGCTTGCGTCCCGAAACCGACGGGCGGCCGAGCATCGACGCCAGCACGCCTTTGTTCCCCGCCGAGACGGCGATGGCCTGGCTCTTCACGAATTTCGCGCCCTTGCTCTCGGCATAGGCCCAGACAGCCTGGCCGAGCAGCTTCGGGTCGGCGATGGTCTTCCAGCCGGGGACGAAGGTTCCCTTGATGAACTGCTTCGACAGGCCGGGCTGAAGGTCGGCCAGTTCGCTGCCCTCGACATGGCGGAAGCCGATGCCGAAACGCTCGCGCGCCTCCCAGCCGGGCAGCGAGCCCCGAAATTCGGATTCGCTCTCATAGAGGTCGAGCGAACCGTCCTCGCGCAGCATGGCCTTCGTGCCGGACCGGTCCATCAGCGCCATCCATTCGCTTTCGGCGAGCCGCATCAGCGCCGCCTGCGCTGCGATGGCCGGCTTCGGGTCGGCGAGGCTGGCGCGCCAGAAGCGCCAGAGCCAGGGCGCGAGTTTCGGCAGATAGGCCGGCGAAATGGCGAGCGGTCCCAGCGGATCGGCCAGCCATTTCGGCAGGTTCTTCATCATGCCCTTCTGCGCGAGCGGCAGAACGTCGGTGAAGGCGAAAGCGCCGGCATTGCCCGAGCTGGTCTCCTCGCAGATGCCCGTGCGGTCGATGACGACGACGGAACGGCCGGCCTCGGCCAGGTTCGCGGCGGCGCAGATGCCGATGATCCCGGCGCCGATGATGATCACATCGGCGTCAAATTGACTGTCTGGAGACTTGTTCATCGGCGGCCGGAAACGACAAAGGAGGCGTCGCGCCCCCTTTGCACAATTTCAGATGAAAAGGCGACGAAAATCACGCCGCCTGACGGGTCTGGTCCAACGATCAGTTGGCGCGCGACGCCTCGAAAATCGAGTCGATCGCCGAACCGAGCGCCGCGTTGAACTCGCCGTCGCTCTGCTTCGCCGACAGGCCTTCAGTGAGCGCTCGCGAGAAGCTCGCGATCATGCCGGTGTTCTGCTTGAGCTTGGCGTTGGCGTCGTCGCGCGAATAGCCGCCCGACAGCGCCACCACGCGCATCACGCGCGGATGGTCGACCAGCGGCTTGTAGAGGTTGGCCTTGGTCGGCAGCGTAAGCTTCAGCATCACTTGCTGCCCCGCCGGCACCTTGTCGAGATGCTTGAGCAACTCGGCCAGAAGGATGTCCTCGGCCTGAGCCTTGTCGGCGATCGAGATCGTGACTTCCGGCTCGATGATCGGGACGAGGCCGTGCGACAGGACCTGCCTGCCGACCTCGAACTGCTGCTCGACGACGGCGGCGATGCCCTTCGGGTTCGCGGCGTCGATCACCGAGCGCTCCTTCGTGCCGAAGATGCCCTTCTCCACCGCGCGCTTCAGAAGCGCGTCGAGGCCGGGCATCGGCTTCATCAGCTTGACGTCGTCCCTGGCGTCGGCGAGGCCCTGGTCGATCTTGAGGAACGGCACGACGCCGCGCTTCTTCCAGAGATATTCCGCCGTCGGCGTGCCGTCGATGTCGCGGTCCATGGTCTGCTCGAACAGGATCGCGCCCATGACCTTGTCGCCGGTGAAGGCGGGCGACTTGATGATCCGCGCGCGCATCTGGTGGATCAGGTCGAACATGCCGGCGTCGTCGGACCAGGCGCCTTCATCGATGCCATAGAGCTTGAGCGCCTTCGGCGTGGAGCCGCCCGACTGGTCGAGCGCCGCGATAAAGCCGTCCTTGTTTGCGGCCTGCGCGGCCATCTCCTTGTTCATCTCATTCTCCCGACGATTTTGCGTGCGTTGGCGCGCGCTTAGCAGGAATTCATACAAGACGGAATGGCGCGCAGACCTCTCAATCGATTGAATAGGCCGCACTGTGGAAGATGGTTGACGGCGTTGTATATCGGCTCCGCCACGCTCCGCTCGCCTTGGCCGAACCTCGCGCGCAAACGATCTGGACTCCACGATAAGAGATGATATTCTCGTATCGTGGAACAGATCGAAGACCTGACGATCATGATCGGCGCGCGCGCGGCGCAACGGCGCGCCGCTGCCGGCCTGTCGCTGGACGACCTGGCGGAACGCACCGGCGTCAGCAGAGCCATGATCTCGCGCATCGAGCGCGGCGAGGTCAATGCGAGCGCGGTCGTGCTCGACCGGTTGTGCGACGGCCTCGGCATGACGCTGTCCGAACTCTTCGCCAAGGCGGACGACGCCTCGCCTCTGCTGAGGTTCGCGGACCAGCCCGTCTGGCGCGACCCCGACAGCGGCTACATCCGCCGCAGCGTCTCGCCGCCCCGGTCCGGCTCGGCGGTGAAGATCGCCGAGGTCGAGTTTCCGGCGCGGACGGAAGTCCGCCTCATGCCGAGCGACCGCCGCACGATCGACCAGCATATCTGGTGCCTCGAGGGCGAGATGGAGATCACGGTCGGCGGCGCGGCGCACCAGCTTCGCAAAGGCGACTGCCTGCACATGCGGCCAGACGCCGGCATCCGCTTCGCCAACCGCTCGGACCGGCCTGCCCGCTACGCCGTCATCATCATTTCGGAAAACAGACCATGACATCGCACAGTATCCTGCGGCTCGATCAGGCCGGCGCGGCCGTGCGGCGCGACGGCCTGATCGACCTTCTCGTCGACGCGGTGGACAGCGGCGCAGGCGTGAGCTTCGTGCAGCCGATGACCCGCGCCAAGGCCGAGACCTTCTGGGACGGCGTGCTGGCGAGCCATGCGCGCGGCGAGCGGCTGCTGTTCGTGGCGGAGCGTGATGGACAGGTGGACGGTACGGTGCAGCTCATCCCTGCCCCGCAGGAGAACCAGATTTTTCGCGCCGATATCGCCAAGATGCTGGTGCACCGGCGGGCCCGGCGCATGGGGCTGGGCGCGGCGCTGTTGACGGCGGCCGAGGACGAGGCGCGGCGGCTCGGGCGTGATCTGCTGACGCTCGACACCGTGACCGGCAGCGCCGGCGAGCATCTCTACGAGCGATGCGGCTGGACGCGTTTCGGCGTCGTGCCGGGCTACGCCCTGATGGCCGACGGAAAGGCGCGCGAGGACGCGACGTTTTTCTACAAGAAGCTGTGAGCTACTTCTTCAGCGCCTCGACGCCGGGCAAATCCTTGCCTTCCATCCATTCGAGGAAAGCGCCGCCGGCGGTCGAGACATAGGTGAAGTCGTCGGCGACGCCGGCATGGTTGAGCGCGGCGACCGTATCGCCGCCGCCGGCCACGGAGACCAGTTGGCCCGCCTTCGTGCGCTTCGCCGCATGGCGCGCGGCGGCGACGGTCGCCTTGTCGAACGGCGCGATCTCGAACGCGCCGAGCGGGCCGTTCCACACCAGCGTCGCGGCGCGGTCGATCCACTGGTTGACCGCCTCGATCGTCTTCCGGCCGACATCCAGGATCATGGCGTCGGACGGGATCTTGTCGATCGGCACGATCTCACTGGCCGCGCCCTCCTTGAACTCCTTCGCGGCCACCCCGTCGGACGGCAGCACGATGGCGCAGCCGGCGGTGGCGGCCTCGATCATGATCTGCTTTGCGGTGGCGGCGAGATCGTGCTCGCACAGCGACTTGCCCACATCGGTGCCGCGCGCGGCGAGAAAAGTATTGGCCATGCCGCCGCCGATCACCAGCGCCTGAACCTTGGTGACGAGGTTCATCAGCAGGTCGATCTTGGTCGACACTTTCGCGCCGCCGACGATAGCGACAACCGGACGCTGCGGATTGCCGAGGCCTTTTTCGAGCGCGTCGAGCTCGGCTTCCATCGTGCGGCCGGCATAGGCCGGCAGCAGGTGCGCCAGGCCCTCGGTCGAGGCATGCGCGCGGTGCGCGGCGGAAAAGGCGTCGTTGACGTAGACGTCGCCGAGCGCGGCAAGCTGCTTCGCGAACTCCGGATCGTTGCCCTCCTCGCCCTTGTGGAAACGGGTGTTTTCCAGCAGCAGCACGTCGCCATCCTTCATCGCCGACACGGCCTTTTCGGCCTTGCCGCCGACGCAGTCCGCCGCGAAGGCCATGTCGCGCTTGAGCAGCTTCGCGGTCGCCTCGGCGATGGGAGCCAGCGACTGCTCAGGATCAGGCTTGCCCTTCGGCCGGCCGAAATGCGCAAGCAGGATCACCTTGGCGCCCTTGCCGGAGAGTTCGCGGATCGTCGGCAGCACCCGCTCGATGCGGGTGTCGTCGGTGACCTTGCCGTCCTGCATGGGCACGTTCAGGTCGACGCGGACAAGCACGCGCTTGCCGGCGACATCGGCGCGGTCGAGCGTTCGGAAGGACGCCATGTCGATACTCTCCTGAAAATCCTGAAAAGGGTCGGCGCGGACCATACAGATCGCCGTCCGCCAGTCAAAGGATAAGAGCTTGTCAGGCCTTGGCGCGGCTTCGGCGCAGCATCTGCCCAAGGCCACTGATGCGCTCGCGCAATTCGTGGGCGGACAGCAGCACCGGCGACGCCGGCTCGACCGTCTGCGGTTCCAGGGCGAGGCCGACGGAGTCGATGCGCCCCTCCTCGTCGGTGTCGCGCACGATCAGCTCGATCGGCCCGAGCTGGACGCGGTCGGCATATTCCGGCGTGCCGCCAAGCCGCGCCACGATCAGGTCGGCGATCGTCATCTGCGCCTCGCCCTCGCGCAGTTCAGCGCCATAGGCTTCCTGGATCTCGGCCGCCTTGTGCCAGGGATCGACCTCGAAGGAGCCGAAGAACTCCTCGTCGTCCGCGTCGAGCGCGGTGCGGCTGGCAAAAAGCCGGTCGAGCAGGTTCGGATAGCGGTCGGAGACGAAGATGTAGACGAGATCGTCGGGCTGAAGCCGGCCGGCGTCGAGCAGCTTCATCGACTTGCCGCCGCGGATGATCAGCGCCGGCCGCGCCCAGCGCGGCAACCTCGCACCACGTACCACGGGGCTGTCGGGAGCGATGCGGTAGGACAGAAGTTCATGGTGGGCCGAGCCCGGCAGCTCCAGTTCGACCTTGTCCACCGTGCTCTCCTTGTTGGGGATGACGAGGCCCAGGAACCGCGCCACGAAGCCGAGCGTCCAGCCCTGCAGCAGCAGCGAGACGAGCACCATGATGAAGGCCATGTTGAAGAAGACACGCCCGTTCTCAAGCCCGCCGATGATCGGCGCCAGCGCCAGCAGGATCGAGACAGAGCCGCGCAGGCCGACCCAGGAGATAAACGCCGTCTCGTTCCAGGCGAAGCGGAACGGCAGGAGGCAGAGCGACACGGCGATCGGACGGGCGATGAAGACCAGCGCCAGCGACAGCCCGATCGCGATGCCGAACAGCGGCACGAACTCGGACGGGGTGGCGAAAAGCCCGAGCACAAGGAACATGATGATCTGCGCCAGCCAGGAAATGCCGTCCTGGAAGCGCTTGAGCAGCGCGGTCGAGCGCATGCCGGAATTGCCGGTGACGACGCCGGCGACATAGACCGCGACGAAACCCGACCCATGGATGAGGCCGGTCAGGCCGAACAGCAGCAGCGCCAGCGTGATGACGAAGATCGGCAGCAGGCCGGCGTCGAGCTTCAGCCGCTCGACAAGGGCCACGATCAGCCGTCCGCCCGCATAGCCGGCGATACAGCCGAGGCCCATTTCCATCAGGAAGCCGGCGACGATGCCGCCCGTCAGCGTGCCGGCGTCGGTCGCGCCGCCGGCCGCGAGGATCGAGACGAAGGTCAGCGTCAGGAAGATGGCGATCGGGTCGTTGGAGCCGGACTCGACTTCGAGCGTGGTGCGCACCCGTTCGCGGATGTTCAGATTGCCGGCGCGCAGCAGGAAGAAAACGGCCGCCGCGTCCGTCGACGCGACGATCGATCCGAGCAGGAAGGATTCGAGCCAGCTGAAATCCGTCGCGGCATAGACGATCGCGCCGAAGACGCCGGTCGTGAGCAGCACGCCGAAGGTCGCCAGCGACAGCGCCGGGCCCGCCGCGTGGCGCAGCACCGACAGAGGCGTGCCGAAGCCGGAATCGAACAGGATGATGGCGAGCGCGATCGCCGAGATGAAATAGGCGATGCCGGCATTGTTGAAGGCGATGCCGAGACCGTCCTGGCCGGACGCGAGGCCGATGCCGAGGAAGAGCAGCAGCAGCGGCGCGCCGAAACGAAAGGCGATCAGGCTCGAAAACGCGGCGGCGAGAACCATCCCGGTTCCGATCAGCGTGACGAGATAGATCCCTTCGAACATGCGCGCGCGTTTTTCCCCTTGCCTTGCCCTCGTCTTTTCAGAGTGCGGCGAAGACAAGGCGCTGCGCAAGGTGCGGGAAAAGAAAATGCCCGGCCGAAGCCGGGCAAACCCTTGGTCCAGCTAGATCAGGACCCTTTGATCGAGGGGATCGCGCCGTCAGCCGATGGTCTTGGCGAACGCCGCCGTCGTATCGGCCATGCGGTTCGAGAAGCCCCATTCATTGTCGTACCAGCCGAGGACGTTGACGTAGTTGCCCTCGATCACCTTGGTCTGGTCGAGCAGGATCGTGCAGGAATGCGGATCGTGGTTCATGTCGGCCGAGACCAGCGGCCGGTCCGTAACGGTCATCACACCCCTCAGCGGACCGTTGGACGCCGCGATCAGCGCGTCGTTCACTTCCTTGACGCTGGTCGCGCGGCCGGCCGAGAAATTGAGGATCACCAGCGACACGTTCGGCGTCGGCACGCGCACCGAAATGCCGTCGAGCTTGCCCTTCAGCTCGGGCAGCACCAGTCCGATCGCCTTGGCCGCGCCGGTCGAGGTCGGGATCTGCGACAGCGCCGCGGCGCGCGCGCGATACAAATCCTTGTGCATGGTGTCGAGCGTCGGCTGGTCGCCGGTGTAGGAATGGACCGTCGTCATCATGCCCTTCTCGATGCCGACGAGCTCGTTCATCACCTTGGCCATCGGCGCCAGGCAGTTGGTGGTGCACGAACCGTTCGAGATGACGATGTGGTCCTTCGACAGCAGCTTGTCGTTGATGCCGTAGACGACGGTCAGGTCGGCGCCGTCCGCCGGAGCCGAGACGATGACGCGCTTGGCGCCCGCGGTCAGGTGCGCCGACGCCTTCTCCTTCGACGTGAAGATGCCCGTGCATTCCAGCACGATGTCGATGCCGAGATCCTTCCACGGCAGCTTCGCCGGGTCGCGCTCGGCCAGCACCTTGAACTTCTCCTTGCCGACCATGATGGTGTCGCCGCTGACCTTCACCTCCTGCGGGAAGCGGCCATGCACCGAGTCGTATTGCAGCAGGTGCGCGTTCGTCTCGACGGGACCCAGGTCGTTGACCGCGACCACATCGATGTCCTTGCGGCCTGATTCATAGATGGCGCGCACGATGTTACGCCCGATGCGGCCAAAGCCGTTGATGGCTATCTTCACGGTCATTCTTCGGTCTCCCGGTGTCGTTTCGAAGCCGGCCCTTGCCGGCTACTTCTTGGGGTGAAGGCGCGCCTCGACGGCCTTGACCGCCGCCTCGGCGGTGATGCCGAAATGTTCGTAGAGCTTCTCGTATGGGCCGCTGGCGCCGAAGCCGGTCATGCCGATGAAGATGCCGTCCGAACCGATGAACCGGTCCCAGCCCTGGCGGATACCGGCCTCGATCGCGACCTTGACCGTCGACTTGCCGAGGATCGCGGCCTTGTAGCTGTCGCTCTGCCGCTCGAACAGCTCGAAGCAGGGGACAGAGACGACGCGGGTCGCATGGCCGTGGGCTTCGAGCGCCTCGCGCGCCTTCATCGCGATCTCCACCTCGGAGCCGGTGGCGAAGATGGTCACGACGGCGTCGGACGCGCCTGCCAGCTCATAGGCGCCCTGCGCCGAGAGATTTTCCTCGGAGTAGTCGGCGCGCAGCGCCGGCAGGTTCTGGCGGGTCAACGCGATCGTCGAGGGCGCGTCGGTCGAATCGAGCGCCGCCTGCCAGCATTCCGCCGCTTCCATCGCGTCCGCCGGGCGGAAGACGAGGTGGTTCGGGATGGCGCGCAACGCCGCCAGATGCTCGACCGGCTGGTGGGTCGGGCCGTCTTCGCCAAGGCCGATGGAATCATGCGTCATCACGAAGACGACGCGCTGATGCATCAGCGAGGCGAGGCGCATCGCCGGACGGGCGTAATCGGAGAAGACCAGGAACGTGCCCGAATAGGGAATGACGCCGCCATGCAGCGCCATGCCGTTCATGGCCGAGGCCATGCCATGCTCGCGGATGCCGTAATAGACGTAGCGGCCGGCATAGTCGGATGCCGTCAGCGGCTTGGTCTGGCTGGTCTTGGTGTTGTTGGATCCGGTCAGGTCGGCCGAGCCGCCGACGGTTTCCGGCACGACGCCATTGATGATCTCCAGCGCCATTTCCGACGATTTGCGGGTCGCGACCTTCGGCTTGTCGGCGGCGAGCTTCTGCTTGTAGGCGGCCATGGCCGGTTCGAGCGCGGCAGGCAGGTCGCCGCGCGTGCGGCGCTCGAACTCCGCGCGCTTTTCGGCGTCGATGCCGGCGAGGCGCTTTTCCCAGGCCTTGCGGTCCTTGCCCGAGCGCAGGCCGGCAAGCCGCCAGGCGTCGAGAATGTCGGACGGCACCTCGAACGCCGGCGCATCCCAGCCGAGCGCCTTGCGCGTGGCCGCGATCTCCTCGGCGCCGAGCGGCGAGCCATGCACCTTGTTGGTGCCGGCCTTGTTGGGCGCGCCGAAGCCGATCGTCGTCTTGCAGGCGATCAGGGTCGGCTTGTCCGATGCCTTGGCCGCCTCGATCGCCTGGGCGATGGCGTCGGGATCATGGCCGTCGCAGGCGATCGTGTGCCAGCCGGACGCGGCGAAACGCGCGAGCTGGTCGGTCGAGTCGGATAGCGACACCGGCCCGTCGATCGAGATGTTGTTGTTGTCCCAGAAGACGATGAGCCTGTTCAGCTTCAGGTGGCCGGCCAGCGCGATCGCCTCCTGGCTGACGCCTTCCATCAGGCAGCCGTCGCCGGCAAGCACATAGGTGTAGTGATCGACGACATCGTCGCCGAACTGGGCGTTCAGGTGACGCTCGGCGATCGCCATGCCGACCGAATTGGCGAGACCCTGGCCGAGCGGCCCGGTGGTCGTCTCGATCCCCGAGGCATGGCCGTATTCCGGATGGCCGGCGGTGCGCGAGCCGATCTGGCGGAAATTCTTGATCTCCTCGATCGTCATGTCCTCGTAGCCCGTCAGGTAGAGCACCGAGTAGAGAAGCATCGAGCCGTGGCCGGCGGAGAGAACGAACCGGTCGCGGTCGGGCCATTTCGGGTTGGCCGGGTCGAATTTCAGGAATTTCGTGAACAGGACGGTGGCAATATCAGCCGCGCCCATCGGCAGGCCGGGATGGCCGGAATTGGCCTTCTCGACCGCATCCATGGACAGGAAGCGGATCGCGTTTGCCATCCGGTCATGCTTTTCGCGCGAAGTCATGTTCGGTCCTTGTCGACGGATGAGGGGCCGCGAGGCGCGCCCGCCCCGGAAAATGCGAGGGACACATATCAGGTGGCCCCGACCTGTCAACGCTTGGAGACTGCGCCAGAAAGGCGCTTCGGCCGCTAAACGGGGGATTGCCCACGCCCTTTGTTGACGCCTGCTTCGCCTGCCGCCTAAGCTTCGGCTCCCAAACTCCTCGTCTGGCGGGCGATTCGGGGTTTGGCGGTCTGGATCGTGTCACCATGAGCGGCGACGTCACGCTGAAGGAAGTCATCAATCGGCTCGGCAAGGCGCTGGTGTCGCTGGAGAATGCGGTGGCCGCGCGGCTGGAGCATGACCAGGACTATGCCGAGGCCGAGGCCGAGGTGCAGCGCATGAATGCCGATCGCGGCAAGCTGGCGCAGGAGCTGGACGCCTCCGAGGCGCGCGCCGAACGTCTGGAAAACGCCAACAAGGAAGTGTCGCGCCGCCTCGTCACCGCGATGGAGACGATCCGCGCGGTGCTGGACAGGTAAGAGTTCGAGGATGGCGCAGGTCACGGTCACGATCGACGGGAAGCAGTACCGCATGGCCTGCGACGAAGGGCAGGAGGAGCATCTGCTCGACCTCGCCAACCGCTTCGACAAATATGTCGGCCATCTGAAGGGCTCCTTCGGCGAGATCGGCGACCACCGACTGGCGGTGATGGCCGGCATCATGGTGATGGACGAGTTCTCCGAACTGCAGAAGCGGGTAAAGGGGCTCGAAAGCGAGATCGGCACGCTGCGCAAGACCCGCGACGACGCGCTGGTGAAGGCCGACAAGAACGACGCGGCGCTGACGGGTGCACTGTCAACGCTGGCGGAGCGCATGGAGGCGCTGGCCGCGCGAATCTCGGTCAAGGGCGGGGCTTCGTAGCGACGCGGGCAGGCTCTGGCGCCCTCTTCCCTCTCCCCGTTTACGGGGAGAGGGTGGCCGCGCAGCGGCCGGGTGAGGGGCGGCGCGAACCTCGCAAAGCTAGCTCCCGCCCCTCATCCGTCACTTCGTGACACCTTCTCCCCGTAAACGGGGAGAAGGAAGATTGCGCTTTACCTCTTCAGCACATCATCCCAGTCCGGTGCATGGCGGGCGATCTCGTCGGCCACGAACCAGCAGGTCGGCGTGATCTTCCAGCCGCGCGAGCGCGCGTCGGCGATCAGCCGTTCGACCATCTCTTCCGCGATCCCGTCGCCGCGATAGGGCACCGGCACGAAGGTGGAATTGGCGATGATGTGGTCGCCGGACACCTTGACGAAATTGAGCCGCGAATCCTCGCCGTTCGGCATCGGGATGAAATAGCGGCCGCCTTTCTCGTTTTCCTCGAAGCGGATCGTGCGATCGATGGGATCGGTCATGAGCGCCTCTACAGCACGTCCGACCATTCGGGATGACGGCGGAACTGCGCCGCCGCGAAGGGGCAGAGCGGGATGACCTTGCGCCCGGTGGCGCGGAATTCCTCGACCGCGCGGGAGACGAGCGCAACGCCCGCGCCCCGGCCGCGAAACGCGTCGGGCACGCCGGTATGGTCGATGATGACCTGCGTGTCGCCGACATAGGTATAGGTCATCTCGGCCTCCTCGCCCGTGTCGAGACGGATGTAGAAACGGCCCTTGGACCCGTTGTCCTCGCGCTTGATCTCGGGAAGGTCGCTCATCTCAGGCTCCAACGGGGTTGAGGAAGCGGCGCGCCGCCTCGATCTCGCTCTGGCGGATTTCATGTCCGCCCTCGTGCCAGTCGACGATGACATCCGCGCCACGGTCGCGCAACCAGGCTTCCAGCCGCGTGGTGAGCGGCGGCGGACAGATCGGATCGCGCCGGCCGGCGGTGATCAGCACGCGGCGGCCTTTCAAATCGACATCGCCGGGATCGAAGGGGATCAGGGGATGCATCAGCACGGCCGCGTCGAACAGATGCGGCTCGGCGAACAGGGTCGACGCGAGGATGTTGGCCCCGTTGGAATAGCCGAGGCCGAAGACGGCGGCGGGTTTTTCCGCATCGACATGGGCGCGGACGAAATCGGCCATCCTGCCGGTCGCCCGCGCGAGATCGTCCATGTCGTAGACGCCCTCGCCCGTGCGGCGGAAGAAGCGGGCCGAGCCATGTTCCGACACATCGCCGCGCGGCGAGATCACCGTCGCGCCGGGCATCAGCGCTTGGCCGGCGTCGAGGAACTGGTTCTCGTCGCCGCCCGTGCCGTGGAAGACGAAGAGCATCCGCCCGCCCGGATCACCGGGCAGGCGCTTGTGGGGGTAGGCATCGAGCGTCATGGTCAGTCCTCGATCGGCTGGAGGTGGCCTTCGAGCATTGCGCGCAGATGCTCGTGCTGCTTCGGCAGCTTCAGGGCTTCGCCGAGATGGGCGGTGTCCTCGTCGCGATCGAAGCCCGGCTCGTTGGTCGCGACCTCGAACAGCACGCCGCCGGGCGTGCGGAAATAGATCGCCCAGAAATAGTCGCGGTCGATGACCGGCGTGACCTGGTAGCCGGTGTCCATCAGCGCCTTGCGCACCTCGAGCTGCTTCGCACGGTTCTCGACCGCGAAGGCGATGTGGTGCACCGAGCCGGCGCCCTGGCGGGCCATCGGCGTGACGGGCAGCGCCTCGATGTCGATGACGTCCGCGCCATTGCCGCCGGGAACGGCGAAGCGGGTGATGTTCTTCCACTGGTCCTGCTGCTCATAGCCCATGAACTTGAGCAGTTCCGCCGTGCCGCCGGCATCGCGCAGGCGCATAGCCGCCGAATGGAAGCCGCGGATGGCGTGGTCCGCATCGACGCCCCCCTCGGTCCACGGATCGCGCGGATCGCCCGCCGTCTCGACAAGCGCAAAACCGTCATTGTCGGGGCCGCGGAAGAACAGGCGTTTCTCGCCGAAGGCCTCGTGTGCTTCGATCCCGGTCGCGCCCTGAGCGGTCAGACGTTCCTGCCAATAGCCGAGCGACCCCCTGGGTACGGCGAAAGCGGTCGTGCCGACCTCGCCGACACCCTGCTGTCCCTTGGCGATATGCGGGAACGGAAAATAGGTCATGACCGTGCCCGGCGTGCCGTGCTCGTCGCCGTAGTAGAGGTGGTAGACGTCGGGCGCATCGAAATTGACGGTCTTCTTGACGCGGCGCAGCCCGAGCGCATGGGTGAAGAAGGCATTGTTGCGGTTGGCGTCGGACGCCATCGACGTGACGTGGTGCAGTCCCTTGATCTGGTCGAGCATGACAGGCTCCTACTGGGTTTGGGCGGTGTTTCCGCCGTCCCCGTCAATGTCGGGCCGATGACCCGCCGCGCAAAGGGCGCAAGCGAAGCAAGGACTGTGCTGTCATTGTGAACGATATTTTCCGATCGTTCACTGATCCTTCAGTTCATCTTTCAGCCGCGCCGCGATGCCGGCCATGTCCTCCTGCGACGGGCGCGGCGGCAGGCGGTATGTCACGACCTCCTCGGCAATGTAGCGCCGCGAGGTCAGGTCGTCGAACTCGACGATGGGAATGACATGGCCGTGGACATGGGCGATGTCGGTGCCGGTAAACATGAAGCCGACACGCTTGACGCCCCAGACCGCCTTCTGCGCGCGGGCGACCTTCTGGCCGAGCTGGATGATGCGCGCGGCGAGGTCCGGCGGTATTTCATCGAAATAGGGATAGTGCGCGCGCGGCACGATCTGCACATGGCCGGGGCGGATCGGGTTGATGTCGAGGAAGGCGACGAGCGCATCGTCCTCGGCGATGACGGCGGCCGGAATCTGGCCGGAGGCGATGCGGCAGAAGATGCAGCCGTCCACGTGCCGGGCAGCAGGTTCTAGCGGCATGACGGCTCTCCCGGGACGACCTTGAACTGACGAGGTCCGACGATGCCGGCAGAGGTCGTCAGGCCTTCGATGCGAACGTCGAGGGTGCAGTCCTCGGTCTGGACACGATAGAGATCGTCGCCGACGCGCGTGACGCTCTCGATGGGTTTGAATTCGAGGATCGCGGCGGCGGCGTCGATCACCGCCGCCAATTCCCGCGCACGCTGGTAATGCGGCGGCAGCGCCGCGAGCGCAGGCAGGGCCAGCAGGACGATCGCCAACACAACAAGAACCACCCGAACCAAACCGCTCATCAGCTTTCCTCTGTCGCAACCGCCTGATAGCCCTGACGCGAGGCAGGCAGAAGAGGAATCGCCCATGACAACAGGCGGCGCAAGAGGCACGCGGCCCAATGTCCTTCTCATCACATGCGACCAGTGGCGCGGGGATTGCCTGTCGGCGGCGGGACATCCGGTGGTGAAGACGCCCAACGCCGACCGGCTGGCGCGCGAGGGCGTCATGTTCACCCGCCACTATGCCGGAGCCGCGCCGTGTTCTCCCGCCCGCGCCTGCATCTATACGGGCCTCTACCAGATGAACAACCGCGTCTGTCGCAACGGCACGCCGCTGGACGCGCGCCACGACAACATCGCGCTGGCCGCGCGGCGCGCGGGCTATGCGCCGACATTGTTCGGCTATACCGACACGTCGCCCGACCCGCGCGGGCTCGCTCCGGCAGACCCCGCGCTGCGCACCTATGAGGGCGTGCTGCCGGGATTTGTCGCGCGGCAATTGCTGCCGGAGCACCAGAAACCCTGGCTGTCCTGGCTGGCGGCGCGCGGCGTGGATTCCAGCGCCGGCTTCCCGGATATCCATCGTCCGGCGAAACGATCGCCGGACGTGTCGCCTGCGCCGCCGGTCTATTCGAAGGACGAGACGCCGGCCGCGTTCCTCGCCGGCGAATTCATCCGCTGGCTGGGCGAACAGGATGCGGGCGAGCCCTGGTTCGCCCATGTCTCGTTCCTGTCGCCGCATCCGCCCTTCATCGTGCCGGAACCGTTCAACACGATGTACGATCCGGCATCCGGACCGGGCTTCCGTCGCGCAAAAGACCTGGAGGCCGAAGAGGCCATCCACCCTTATGTGGCGCGCGAGCTGGAGCGGGTGAAGAAGAAGAAATTCGTTCCCGGCGCGAAGGGAAAGGTCCGTGATTGGACCGAGGAGCAGTTCCGCCAGATCCGCGCGATCTACTGGGGCATGATCTCCGAGGTCGATAGCCAGCTCGGCCTTATCTGGGCGGCGCTAGAGAAGGCCGGCGCGTGGGACGACACGGTCGTGCTGCTGATGAGCGACCACGCCGAGATGATGGGCGACCATGTCACGCTCGGCAAAGGCGGATTCTTCGACGGCAGCTACCACATCCCGCTGATCGTGCGCGATCCGTCCATGGCGGCGTCGCGGGGCAGGAAGGTCGACGCGTTCACTGGAGCAGTCGATATTTTCCCGACCGTGCTTGAGCTGATCGGCGTGCCGATTGCGACCCATCTCGACGGGCGGTCGCTGGCCCCCTTCGTGCGCGGCGCGACACCGAAAACATGGCGCGACGCGGCGTTCTGGGAGTTCGACTTCCGCGCGATAGCGCAAAGAGACCAGCCTTTCGGGCTGCGGCCGCAGCAGTGCAATCTCGCCGTCGTGCGGACGGAGAAGCACAAATACGTGCATTTCGGCGGCGGTCTGCCGCCCGTGCTGTTCGACCTCGGCGACGACCCATACGAGACGCGCAATCTCGCATCCGATCCAGCCTATGCGAGCGTAAGGCTGGAGATGGCGGAGCGCCTGCTGGAATGGCGGGCGGAGCATCTCGACCAGTCGCTGGCGCTGATGGAACTGACCGAGCAGGGCGTCGTCGACTGGCGACCATGAAAAAAGCCCGCGCCACGAGGGCGCGGGCGAATGTCGGATGCGCTTTTTTGCTAGTTGGGCACGACGATGCGCATCTCGTCACGTTTCTCGGCGAAGGTGGACTCGTCAAAGGCCGGAGCCGCGTCGAGCTGTTCCTTCGTGAAGGTCGTGTAGAGATAGCGGTTGCCGTTCTCGTCGGTCATGAACGCCAGATTGTCCATGCCGACAGCCACCGGCTTCTCGCCGACGCCGAGGAAGCCGCCGACATCGAGAATGACGGCGTCGACCTTGTCGTTGGCCAGCACCACATCGCCGATCTCGCCGATGCGCTCGTCATTGGCGCCGTAGACCGTGGTGCCGACGAAATCCTCGGACTTGATGGTGGTCGTGTCGAGCGGCTTCAGTGTCGACTTGTCGATGGCGGCCGTCTGGTCGGTCGCGGCAGGCGGCGTGGCCGACTGATCAGCCGGAGCCGGATTGGCCGGGGCCTGTGCCGTCTGGTCGGCCGGCGCGGGCGTCGTCGTGGTAGCCGGCGGCGTGGCGTCCGCGACCGGCGGAGCCGGCATGTAAGGCGCCGTGTCGAACGCCGGCAGCTCCTTCAACTGCTCCGGCGTGGCGGCGATGACGATCCAGCGGTCGCCATTCTTCTCGGCCCAATCAAGGGTGGAATAGTCGACCTCGACATTCTTCTGGCCGATGCCTAGGAAGCCGCCGACACCGACCACGATCGACTTCACCTTGCCGTCGGGCCCGATGACGAGATCGTTCACTTCGCCGATGTTCTGCGCATCGTCGGCCGTGCCGTTATAGACGGATTCACCGATCAGATTGGTGGCGAGATGGCCCTCGGCCGGTTCGACCATCTGTGCCGGGGCCTCGGTGGCCGGCGGCGTCGCTGGAGCGGGCTGCGTGGTTGTCTGTGCATAGGCGCCTGTGGCCAGAAGCCCAGCTATTGCGGTGGTCGCCAGAAGCTTGCGCATCATGATCATATCTCCTCGGTTTCGTATCTCTGCCCAGCGCCGTCTGCACCGGCAGGGCGTTGCACATCCCAAACGTGCGGGGGACCTGGCGGTTCCCGTCTAAAAATGGCCTAAGTATCGGGAACGAAATCACAATTCGCGCGTTTTCACGCGCGCCCGAACGCACGGTGCGGGCACGTTACCGATGACAACCGGAAAGGCACGATGCGGTTCCTGGCGATCCTGAACCGAGGCGGCGGCACGCTGCGAACGACAGATGTCGACGCGCTGGTCGAGCGCATGCGGTCGGTCCTTGCCAAGGCCGGGCATGAGTTCGACGCCAAGGTGGTCAAGGGCAAGGAGATCGAAGGCGCGCTCGCGGCGGCGGCCAAGGCAAAGGATGTCGATGTCGTGCTCGCCGGCGGAGGCGACGGCACCATCTCGGCCGCAGCGGCGGCGCTTGCGGGCAGCGACAAGGCGCTGGCCGTATTGCCCGCCGGGACGATGAACCTCTATGCGCGGTCGCTCGGCATTCCGCTCGATCTCGACCGCGCGATTGCCGCCTTCGCGAATGCCGACATTCGCAAGGTCGATATCGCGACGGTCAATGGCCGGGTTTTCGTTCACCAGTATTCGGTCGGCATGCACGCCAAGCTGGTGAAGCTGCGCGAAAGCATGGATTTCCGCTCGCGGCTGGGAAAGATCTGGGCCTCGGTTCGCGCCGGCTCGGCGGCGATGTTCAACCCGCCGTCGATGACCGTGGAACTGGAGATTGACGGGAGCGCGACGATCCTCGCCAGGACATCGGGCATCGGCGTGTCGAACAATCTGTTCGGCGAGGGCCACCTGCCCTATGCCGACGACCCGGCCGGCGGAACGTTGGGTATCTATGTCGCCAGTTCACGCACGCGGTGGGACATGGCGAAACTGTTCGCCAACATCATGATCGGCCGGTGGGACCGGAACCCGCATATCGAGGTGCATGAGGCGCAGAAGGTGGTCCTGCGCTACCGCAAAGTGCGGGCGCGTCACCGCTGCGTCATCGACGGCGAACTGAACCGGATCGAGAAGGAGACCGTCCTTGAAATCCGTCCCGGTTCGCTGAAGGCGCTCATTCCGAGCGCGGAACCGGCCTAGCCGCCCGGCTCGGTGCGGGTCTGCGGCGACTCGATGACGTCGCCATATTTCTCGACCGCATACCATCCGATGCTGAGCAGCAGCAGCGACGCGATCAGTATCGTCAGGATGCGGATGCCGGAACGGCCCTGCTTGGCCTTTTCCTCGGGAATGATCTTGGTCATATGAACGGCTCGCTTTGCATTGCCTCACCGGGCCAATGCGCCAGAGGCGGACAAGGTTCCAAAACGCTGGAACGTTTCAGCCGCGCGATTCCCGCGGCGCGAGACCGTTGCCGACGGCCTCCAGCCAGCGGTCGCGGATGCCGAGACCGCGCAGATGGTCCAGCGTCGACAGCACATAGTCCTCGTTCGCGCCCGACACGCCGGCCGAACCGGCGACCTGGCCGATCGCCGTCTGGACGTCGAGATCGCCGGCATATTGGGCATGGGCACGGTCGACCACATAGGTCACGGCCATGACCTTGCGCCCGTCGGCGAGGCTGACCGGCAGCATTCGTTCGAGATAGACATGGGTGACGAGCTCGCGTTCGCGCAGATAGGCGATGACCTCGTCCTTCAGTCCGTCCGGCGCGCGGAAGGCGAGGCCGAGGCACGAGCCGCCACGGTCGAGCCCCAGCACAAGACCCGGATGCTCCGGCGTGCCGCGATGCACGAAGGAGCGAACGCAGAGCGAGCGGCGGTAACCCGAGAGCCGCGCGGGCTGGGTCTCGACATGGGCGAAGCCCGGCCGCCACATCAGCGAACCATAGCCAAACACCCAAAAATCGCTCATATCGCCGGCCAATTATCATGCTGCCCAAGGTCGGGCAGGTAGGCTTAGGAAGAGCGACCGATGACGTCAAGCGAACAGCCGAAGCCGACGGGCAAAAGCATGTCGCGCCGCTTCGCCTGGTTCGCGATGGCGATCGTGGCCGGCATCGGGCTCTACACGGCCGGATGGTTCTGGGCGGCCGACCGGCTGGAAAGCGAAACGGCGCGGGTTGTCGAACGCCTGCGGGCGGACGGCAAGGAAGCCGACTGCACCGTCCCGACCGCGCGCGGCTATCCCTTCCGCATCGGCCTCTATTGCGACGGGATCGCTTTCGCCGACCGGCAGCAGGGCCTGTCCGTGTCGGGCAGCGGCCTGCGCAGCGCGGCGCAAATCTACCAGCCGTTCCGCATCGTAGGCGAACTCGATACGCTGGCGACGGAACTCGCCGCTCCGGCCGGCATCCGGACGACGGCGAAAGACATACGGTTCTCGACGCGGCTGGCGCACCCGCTGCCGGAGATCGCATCCGTGGAAAGCGGCGCGATCAGCGCCTCCGACTTCGACGGCCGCGCGCTGGGATCGGCACAGGGCGGCGCCGCACATGCACGGTCGCGCGGACCGGACCTCGATCTTGCCGGGAGCTTGAAAGGACTCGTTACGCCGCTGGCAGCAGGACTGCCGCCGATCGATGTCGACGCCGACGTCACCGTGCTGGACGGTGTGACGAAACTTCAATCACGGCCCCATTCCCTGCGCGGAAACAGCATCGACATCAGAAATCTCGCCGCGAACGCGCCGGACGGCGGCGCGTCGATTCTAGGGAAGGCGGCGGTCGATGCGGATGGGCTGATCGACGCGACGCTGGAGATCAGCATCCGAAATCCATCGGTCGTGGCGAAACATCTCGCCACGGCGATGCCGCAGCTTGCGCCGGATATCGCGCGCTACGGACGCATCATTTCGGCAATGGGCGACAATCCGAAAATTCCAATCGTCATCGTCAAGGGCGAGGTGAAGCTCGGCATCTTCACCATCGGCCGGGTGCCGCCTGTCGATTAGGTTCGTTCTCGTTCAGTTCGGCGAAAACTTGCGGAGATCCTGACGTCCCTCCAGGGCCTCGCCCGTGGAATTCCAGTATACCCATCGTGCCGGCCCAACAAAATTTTCCAGCGGAACAAAGCCCCAGACCCGACTGTCTGCTGAATTGTCTCGATTGTCGCCCAAGACGAAATATTGCCCTGCCGGCACAAGAACCTCAGGCATATTGTCCAGCGATCCTTCCGGCCTCAGATCGACCGTAAGGTAAGATCGACCATCGGCAAGCGTCTCACGGAAAGTCCGGACATGGTCGCCGTCGACTATTCTCTGATCGTTTGTTTCAACACGCGGGATGGGAATGTCATTTATATAAACAACACCGTCGGCCAATCTCACCCGTTCGCCCGGCAGTCCGATAACCCGTTTTATATAGTCAATGTTCGGGTCAGGTGGATATCGGAACACCGCAACATCGCCCCGTTGAGGCTCCGCCTGAAATGCGCGGCCGGAAATCGGTATGATGCCAAATGGAAAGCTGTATCGACTGTAACCGTAGGCGGACTTTGACACTGACAGGTAGTCTCCTTCGACTACCGTTGGAGCCATTGCATTGCTCGGAATTGAGAATGGCTGCAGAGCCATCGAACGTATGGTCAGTGCGATAAGCCCGAAGAGAAGAAGGTAGCCGACAAAAAGCAGCGCTACCCCCCAACCCCGAGAATACCATCTGACGGGATGCGAACTGGTTCTTAGTGGAAGAACGAGCGCGAGGCTGATTGCTCCGAGAATGACGGTTGTGGCGTTGCCCCAGTCGTCGGCGGTCATCCCTGAGCGCATCGGCAAGCCAAAGTAGCCCAGCATGATTCCGCACGCTGTGAGTACCCCAAACACCAGCAGCGCAACCAGGAATAGGCACGCCAAGCGCCAACGCCCAATCCAGAGATAGCCGGCGAAAGCAGTTAAGAAAAAACTTATCAGAATGGTCGAGATGACGCCCCGCGGGCGGGCCGCAGGCGGCGTATCTGGCAGCGGATTAACGTCAGCCGCTGCCACGCGTCATTACCGGATATCGTCGTGGATCGCGGCGAGGTGGTTGAGGAAGGTCTCAAGCTTGGTGCGGTCGTCATCGTTCCTGACGTCCGCAAGCTCTGCCTTGGTCTCCTCGATGCGGCGGGACAGATCGTCCCTTGACACCTCGGCCGCCGGCAGCGCCGCTTCGGCGAGCAGCGTGCAGACATCCGGCAGGATGTCGGCGAAGCCGCCGAACACGACGAACTTCTGCTCGGGGCCGGAGACCGGCTTCACGGTGACGACGCCGGGCTTGACCGTAGCCATGACCGGCGCATGGTTGGCCATGACGGTCATCTCGCCTTCCGTGCCGGGAATGACGACGGATTCGATCTCCTGCGAGACCAGCAGGCGTTCGGGGGAGACGAGGTCGAATTTGTAAGCCATATGTGCAGGGGAGTAGGGCAGTAAGGCAGTAGGGCAGTAGGGAAAGTCCCGCACCCAACATCGCGTCGCCGCCTAGTCCGCTCTCCTTATTGCCCTATTGCCTTATTGCCCTACTGCCTCTGATCAGGCCGCTTCCGCGGCCAGCTTCTGCGCCTTCTCGATCGCCATTTCGATCGAGCCGACCATGTAGAAGGCGGCTTCCGGAAGGTGGTCGTATTCGCCGGCCACCAGTCCCTTGAAGGAGCGGATCGTGTCTTCCAGCGGCACGAGCTGGCCCGGCGCGCCGGTGAACACTTCGGCGACGAAGAACGGCTGCGACAGGAAGCGCTCGATCTTGCGGGCACGGGCGACGGTGAGCTTGTCGTCTTCCGACAGCTCGTCCATGCCCAGGATGGCGATGATGTCCTGCAGCGACTTGTAGCGCTGCAGCGTCGCCTGCACGGCGCGCGCCACCTGGTAGTGCTCCTCGCCGACGATCTGCGGGTCGAGCATGCGCGAGGTCGAGTCGAGCGGATCGACCGCCGGATAGATGCCCTTCTCGGCGATCGAGCGCGACAGGGTGGTCGTCGCGTCGAGGTGCGCGAAGGAGGTGGCCGGCGCCGGGTCGGTCAGGTCGTCGGCGGGCACGTAGATGGCCTGCACCGAGGTGATCGAGCCCTTGGTCGTCGTGGTGATGCGCTCCTGCATCGCGCCCATGTCGGTGGCGAGTGTCGGCTGATAGCCCACCGCCGAGGGGATGCGGCCCAGCAGAGCCGACACTTCCGAGCCGGCCTGCGTGAAGCGGAAGATGTTGTCCACGAAGAACAGCACGTCCTGGCCCTGGTCGCGGAAATATTCAGCGATGGTCAGGCCCGACAGGGCGACGCGGGCGCGCGCGCCCGGCGGCTCGTTCATCTGGCCGAACACCAGCGCGCACTTCGAGCCGGCGGTCGAGCCGTTGTTCTCGTGCGGGTCCTTGTTGACGCCCGACTCGATCATCTCGTGATAGAGGTCGTTGCCCTCGCGGGTGCGCTCGCCGACGCCGGCGAACACCGAGTAGCCGCCGTGAGCCTTGGCGATGTTGTTGATCAGTTCCTGGATCAGCACGGTCTTGCCGACGCCGGCGCCGCCGAACAGGCCGATCTTGCCGCCGCGTGCATACGGAGCCAGCAGGTCGACGACCTTGATGCCGGTGACGAGGATCTGCGCTTCGGTCGACTGGTCGATATAGGCCGGCGCGTCGGCGTGGATCGGGCGCTTGATCTTGCTCTTGACCGGGCCGGCTTCGTCCACCGGCTCGCCGATGACGTTCAGGATGCGGCCGAGCGTCTCGTCGCCGACCGGAATCTCGATCGCCGAACCCGTGTCGGCGACCGGCTGGCCGCGCACCAGGCCTTCGGTGGAGTCCATGGCGATGCAGCGGACGGTGTTTTCGCCGAGGTGCTGGGCGACCTCGAGCACGAGGCGGTTGCCGCCATTGCTGGTCTCGAGCGCGTTCAGGATCGGCGGCAGCGAGCCGGTGAAGGACACGTCGACGACGGCGCCGATCACCTGCGCCACCTTGCCGTGGTGACCCTTGGCGAGGTTGAAGCTGGCGGTCGCGCCGCGGGTCGTGACCTTGCCGGGCTTGTCTTCCCTGACCAGCTTGGCCGCCTCTTTGGCCGCGGCGCTCTTGGGAGCGGCGGCTTTCGGAGCGGCCTTTGCCGCCGCCTTTGCAGGAGCCTTCGGAGTTGCTGCTTTAGCCATCGTGATGACCCTTCTTCCCGTTCCGTGTTCCCTCGCCGCCGCCAGAGCGGAGCGAGACTAGAGCGCTTCCGCGCCCGAAATGATTTCGATCAGTTCCTTGGTGATCTGCGCCTGACGCTGGCGGTTGTAGGTGATCGTCAGACGGTTGATCATGTCACCCGCGTTGCGGGTCGCATTGTCCATGGCGCTCATCTTGGCGCCCATCTCGCCCGCCGCGTTTTCGAGCAGAGCGCGGAAGATCTGCACCTTGATGTTGCGCGGGATGAGATCGGACAGGATCTCGCCCGGTTCCGGCTCATATTCGTAGACGGCCGAACCGGCCTCGGCCTTCGCGTCGCCATCGCCGGCGGGCGCGGCCGCCGGGATGATCTGCTGCGCGGTCGGGATCTGCGAGATGACCGACTTGAATTCGGAATAGAACAAGGTCGCGACGTCGAAGGCGCCCTCGTTGAACAGCGCCATCACCTTCTTGCCGATCATGTCGGCATGGACGAAGCCGACCTGCTTGGCGTCGCGCAGTTCGATGCGGTCGATGATCAGCGAGGCGAAGTCGCGGCGCAGGATATCGTTGCCCTTCTTGCCGACGGTGATGATCTTGACCGTCTTGCCGTCCCTGAGCAGGCGGCGGATGTGCTCGCGGGCGAGACGGGCGATCTGCGAGTTGAAGCCGCCGCAAAGACCGCGCTCGGCGGTCGCGACGATCAGCAGGTGCGTATCGTCCTTGCCGGTGCCGGTCATCAGCGCGGGCGCGTCGCCGCCGGTCACGGCGCCGGCGATGTTGGCCAGCACCGCACCCATGCGCTGCGAATAGGGACGCGCGGCCTCGGCGGCCTCCTGCGCACGGCGCAGCTTCGCCGCGGCGACCATCTGCATCGCCTTGGTGATCTTCTGCGTCGCCTTGACCGAGGCGATCCGGTTTCTAAGGTCCTTTAGCGAAGGCATGCGCCTGTCCCGGTTCCCGTGTCGGCGTTACGCGAAGGTCTTGGCGAAGGCGTCGATCGCCGCCTTCAGCTTGTCGCGGGTGCCGTCCGTGATCTGCTTGTCGGCGCGGATGGTATCAAGGATGTCCTTGCCTTCCGAGCGCATGTAGCCGAGCAGGCCCTGCTCGAACTTGCCGACCTGGTTCACGGCCAGCTTGTCGAGATAGCCGTTGACGCCGGCGAAGATCACCACGACTTCCTCTTCCGTCTTCAGCGGCGAGAACTGCGGCTGCTTCAGGAGTTCGGTCAGGCGGGCGCCGCGGTTGAGCAGGCGCTGCGTGGCGGCATCAAGGTCCGAGCCGAACTGTGCGAACGCTGCCATCTCGCGATACTGGGCGAGTTCGCCCTTGATCGAGCCTGCCACCTGCTTCATCGCCTTGATCTGGGCCGACGAACCGACGCGCGACACCGAGAGACCGACGTTCACGGCCGGGCGGATGCCCTGGAAGAACAGGTTGGTCTCGAGGAAGATCTGGCCGTCGGTGATGGAGATGACGTTGGTCGGGATGTAGGCCGACACGTCGTTGGCCTGCGTCTCGATGACCGGCAGCGCGGTGAGCGAGCCCTTGCCGTTGTCGTCGTTCAGCTTCGCGGCGCGCTCCAGCAGGCGCGAGTGCAGGAAGAACACGTCGCCCGGATAGGCTTCGCGGCCCGGCGGGCGGCGCAGCAGCAGCGACATCTGGCGGTAGGCGACGGCCTGCTTGGACAGGTCGTCATAGGCGATGACGGCGTGCTGGCCGTTGTCGCGGAAATATTCGCCCATGGCGCAGCCGGCGAACGGAGCCAGGAACTGCATCGGAGCGGCGTCGGACGCGGTGGCCGCGATGACGATCGAATATTCGAGCGCGCCGCGCTCCTCGAGCACCTTCACGAACTGGGCGACGGTCGAGCGCTTCTGGCCGACGGCGACGTAGACGCAATAGAGCTTGGCGCTTTCGTCATTGCCCTGGTTGAGCGGCTTCTGGTTGAGGAACGTGTCGAGCACGATGGCGGTCTTGCCGGTCTGGCGGTCGCCGATGATCAGCTCGCGCTGGCCGCGGCCGATCGGGATCAGCGCGTCAATGGCCTTGAGGCCTGTCGACATCGGCTCGTGCACCGACTTGCGCGGAATGATGCCGGGCGCCTTGACGTCGACGCGGCGGCGCTCGGCGGCCTTGATCGGGCCCTTGCCGTCGATTGGATTGCCGAGCGCGTCGACGACGCGGCCGAGCAGGCCGGGGCCGACCGGAACGTCCACGATGGCGCCGGTGCGCTTGACGGTGTCGCCTTCCTTGATGTCACGGTCGTTACCGAAGATGACGACGCCGACATTGTCGGTTTCGAGGTTCAGCGCCATGCCGCGGATGCCGCCCGGGAACTCGACCATCTCGCCCGCCTGGACGTTGTCGAGACCGTAGACGCGGGCGATGCCGTCACCGACGGACAGAACCTGGCCGACTTCGGAAACTTCGGCTTCCTGGCCGAAATTCTTGATCTGGTCTTTAAGGATTGCGGAAATTTCCGCGGCGCGGATGTCCATCAGCCGACCTCTTTAAGTGCGAGCTTGAGCGAATTGAGTTTGGTGCGCAGCGACGTGTCGATCTGGCGCGAGCCGATCTTGACCACGAGGCCGCCGAGAAGAGAGGGGTCAACCGTCAGGTTGATGACGACGTCCTTGCCGGCGACGCTTTTGAGCGCGCCCTTGAGTTCCGTCTGCTGGGCCGCGGTGAGCGCGTGCGCCGAGGTGACGTCCGCGGCGACTTCGCCGCGCGCTTCGGCCGCCTTGGCGCGGAAGGCCGCGATGATCGCCGGTATGGCGAACAGCCGGCGGTTCTTGGCGACGACGCGCAGGAAATTGCCGGTCACGCCCTTGATGCCGGCCTTGTCGGCAATGGCCGAAATGGCGCGAAGCTGCTCGTCGGCGGAGAAGACCGGGCTTTCGATGAGACGGGTGAGCTCGGGACTGGCCGCGATCATCTTCTCGATGGCGACGAAGTCCTTCTCGACGGCCTGGAGCTGCTTGGACTCGGCCGCCAGTTCATACAGAGAACCCGCATATCGCTCTGCAACGCCGGAGATCGTCGAGCCAGACTTTGCCACGGACCGTCTTTTCTCTTGCCTGATGGGCGCAAAGATTATCCGCTGGAGTGGTGCACTCTGGCTAAATCTTTGACCTTGTTGAATTTTTCAATCCGGAAGGGCGGTCCAGCCGCATCCCCCGGCCAAAAGTCGATTGCCGTCTAGCATAGGCTTTCCGGAGTCGCAACACGGCGAATGTAGTGGATTTGCAGCAGATTTGTCGCAGGGCGGCGCGCCCTGCCGAGCCGGTCAGGGAACGAAGCCGAAGACGAAGGCCAGCGGCATGACCGCGAGCGCGATTTCGAGGACGAGCGCGACCCAGTTGTAGGGCGTGTTTCCGGCGTCCGACATCATGGAGATGATGCGCCCGAAAGCCGTAAAGCCCCAGCTCGCGCCGAGCGCCATGTAGAGGAAGGGCTGATTGCCGAGCAGCAGGCAGCAAAGGCCGAGGCCGAGATAGAAGCCGGACATCGTCGCCCGCGCCGCGCCGATCGCCTCGGGATGGGTCTCTTTCGTGGTCAGGCGCAGGATGCGGAAAGCGATGCGCGGCGCGAACATCAGCAGCACGCCGAAGAAGACGGTCGCGGCGGCGGCCGACCATGCCAGCCACTCGCCTTGGGACAAAGGCCAGGGAAACGCGAATTCCATAACAGCAAGCTCCGCCTGAGATTGCGCACTTCTGCCAGAAGGCGCGGATCGGCGCCAGCGGCTTCAGATCGGATAACCGGCCCGGATTCGCATTCCCTACCGGCGGTCAGGCCGCGACCTGGCGCGTCCAGCCATAGTCGTCGGCGACCGTGCCGCGCTGGATGCCGGTCAATCGGGCACGCAGTTGCGTCGTCACCTCGCCGTCACCCGAATTGCCGATGGCGAACTCGCCGCCGCGATACTTCACCTTGCCGATGCCGGCGACGACCGCAGCCGTGCCGCAGGCGAAGGCTTCGCGCATTTTTCCCGAGCGTGCGTCGGCCTGCCACTGATCGAAGGAGTAGAGCTCTTCCCGGACAGCGTAGCCGGCCTCTTCCGCCAGCTTGATGATCGAGGCGCGGGTGATGCCGGGCAGGATGGTGCCGAGCTTCGGCGTCACGATGGTCTTGTCGTCCATGACGAAGAAGACGTTCATGCCGCCGAGTTCGTCAATATATTTGCGCTCGACGGCGTCGAGGAAGACGACCTGGTCGCAGCCATTGGCGAAAGCCTCCTGCGTGGCCGAAAGGCTGGCGGCATAGTTGCCGCCGCATTTCGCCTCGCCGGTGCCGCCGGGCGCCGCGCGGGTATACTCCTCCGAGATCCAGACCGAGACGGTCTTGAACCCGCCCTTGAAATAGGCGCCGACCGGGCAGCCGATGACGCAGAAGATGTATTCATTGGCCGGGCGCACGCCCAGGAAGGCCTCGGTGGCGAACATGAAGGGACGCAGGTAATAGCTGCCCTCGCCACCCGGAACCCAGTCGGCATCGGCCTTCACCAGTTCGTCGATCGCGGCGAGGAACAGTTCCTCCGGAATGTCAGGCATCGCCATGCGCTTCGCGGAGGCATTGAGGCGGCGCGCGTTTTGTTCCGGCCGGAACAGGGCAAAGCCGCCGTCCGGCAGGCGATAGGCCTTCATGCCCTCGAAGATTTCCTGCGCGTAGTGCAGCACTGCCGCCGCCGGATCGATCTGGAACGGCTCGCGGGCGCGCACCTGCGCCTGGTGCCAGCCCTTGTCCGGCGTCCACTTGATCGTCACCATGTGGTCCGAAAAGACCTTGCCGAAGCCCGGATCGGCCATCAGCGCCGCGCGCTTTTCCGGCGATGTCGGCGATTTATGCGGGACTTTCTCGAAGGCGATGTCCGTCATGGCGTCTCTCCCGACCTGCGTCTGGCCGGCTCCAATGACGCCGTCGCGCAAGTTCGACGCCTAGATAAATGCAAAAAGCGCGCGCCGACAAGAGCAATGTCAGCCTTGCTGACCTATTATTGGTCCGCAGGCGTGAGGCTGCCCCCTTGGCAGGTCACAGGAAGCTCTGCGGGTCGATATCAACCGCGACGCGCACCGTGCCGCGCGGCTTGGGCGCATCGGCCAGCATGCGGCGGATGAAATCCTGCAGCGGCGCGCGGCGTTCGCCCTGAACCAGAAGGCGAAAACGGTGGCGGCCGCCGACCAGCGCCAGCGGCGCTTCGGCCGGTCCGAGCACATGGATATCGGGCGCGTTCGGCGCGGCGCGGCGCAATGCGCGCGCATGACTTTCAGCTTCGCCGCGTGTCGGCCCGCTGACGATCACGCCCGCCAGCCGGCCGAAAGGCGGAAGATGCATCTGCTCCCGCTCGGCGATCTCGCGGGCGTAGAAACTTTCGGAATCGCCGGAGACGATGGCCCGCATCACCGGATGGTCGGGCTGGTAGGTCTGGAGCAGGCCCCTGCTCTTCTTGCCGGTGCGCCCCGCGCGGCCCGTCACCTGGCTGAGCAATTGAAAGGTGCGTTCGGCGGCGCGCGGATCGCCATTGGCGAGGCCGAGATCGGCGTCGACCACGCCGACCAGCGTCATGTTCGGGAAATTATGTCCCTTGGCCACGAGTTGGGTGCCGATGACGATGTCGGCCTCGCCTTTCGCCACGGCCTCCAGTTCGAGCCGCAAGCGACGCACGCCGCCGAGCAGATCGGACGACAGCACGATCGTGCGCGCATCCGGAAAATGGCCGACCACTTCTTCCGCGATGCGCTCGACGCCCGGACCGCAGGCGACGAGATGGT
>Ga0209792_1000324_pt1 | contig 41803 bp, 38 predicted proteins | sample EBPBio142005_DNA_FD_185860 | JGI IMG/M metagenome (GOLD analysis project Ga0209792, IMG submission 185860) | Wastewater treatment Type I Accumulibacter community from EBPR Bioreactor in Madison, WI, USA - Reactor 1_6/14/2005_ DNA (SPAdes)... | ecosystem: Engineered > Bioreactor > EBPR >... | reverse complement strand
GATTGACGATATAGTCGATCTGTTCCGGGAACAGCCGGGGATTGACGGTGTGCAGCACCGCGCCGATGCCGGAGACCGCGAAATAGAGTTCGAGATGGCGATGCGTGTTCCAGGCGAGCGTCGCGACCCGGTCGCCCGGTCCGATGCCCATGCGGCGCAGGGCATTGGCGAGCCGCGCGACCCGCCGCTTCAGTTCCCGGTAGTTCGTCCGGACGGTCGGCCCCTCGCATGTGCGGCTGACGATCTCGACTTCGGGATGATAGTTCGCGGCATGCTCGATCAGCGTCGAGATCAGCAGCGGACGATCCTGCATCAGGCCAAGCATGCGAAATATTCCATTTGGAGCGAGAAGCCGGACGCGATGCCTAGACCGATCGCGTCTGCAGCCATTCCACCAGGCGCGGCCATGTGCGGGTGACCGCCCCGGCACCGGTGACCAGGCTGACATGGCCACCCTTGATCACCCACTCCTCCTTGTCCTCGCTGGAAATCAGCCGCACGAGGTCGTCCGAGGATTCGCGGGGAACCACATGATCGTGTTCGGCCAGCACATGCAGGACGGGGATGTGGATGTCGGCGAGGCTCAGCCTGCGCCCACGCAGTTCAAACTCGCCTTTGACGATCTTGTTGCCCAGGATGTAGTCGTTCGCGAAGGTGCGAAAGGCGGCGCCGGCGAACGGCAGGGCGTCGGCCCCCCAGCGCGTGATGCGCAGATGCGCCTTCAGGAACGCGCGATTGTCCAGATTGTTGAGCAGCATCATCTGCCCGGACGTCTTCTGCATCGGACGCAGCCGCTGGAATCCCGCCTCGACCATCGACGCGGGGACATTTCCGAGCTTGTCGACAATCAGATCGGGATCGAGGCCGCCCGAGGTCAGCATGGAGCGCTGTGAGCTCAGGCCCTCGCCATTGATCGGCGTGGCGAGAAGCAGCATGTTCCTGACCGGGCCGTCGGGTTCCAGCGCGGCATAGAGGCTTGTCAGGGTGCCGCCGAGGCAATAGCCGAGCAGGTTGACATCCTTTTCACCGCTGTGCTGCTGCACCTGGGCGATGCAGTCCGGAATCCAGTCGGCGACATAGTTTGCCAGGTCCACGTCCTTGTGTTCCGAACGCGGCACGCCCCAGTCGATCAGGTAGACGTCGAAACCGGCGCGCACCAGATGCTCGATAAGGCTCTGGCCGGGCGTCAGGTCGAAGATGTAAGGCTTGCTGACCAGCGACATCACGATCAGCAGCGGCATGCGGTAAATGTCGTCCGTCTGCGGCAGGTAGTGATAGAGCCGCAGCGTACCATCCACGTAGATCAACTCCTTCGGAGTGACCGCGGTCTCGCGCTCCATTTCCTCGATGAGCGCCTGGAAATCCTCGCCGCTCGACGAATACAACTCCTCCAGCGTGGTCATGACGACGACGCCGGTTTGCTCGGCGGCTGGCGCGTCCGCGAAACCGGGGAACCGCCGCCCTTCATCTGCACCAGCAGCGCCTCGACGCGCGCCACCGCATCCTCGAGCCGCCCGACACGCTCGCCGAGCGCGACGATGTCGTCGCGGGTCGGCAGGTTCATCGCCGCCATCGGAGCCGCCATCGCCTGCGACACCATCTGCTGGCGATGCACCGAGGCGTTGACCTCCTGGCCGAGCGCGCGGGCGATGGTCTCATCCTTCATCATGCGCGAGAGGGATTCGCTCCACTCGCGCTCATTCTTCACGATCCAGTCGCGCCAGGCCTTGGTGAAGTCGAAATTGGCGCCGGATCCGGATTCAGAATCGCTCATCGTGTCACCCCTCCACCGACGCCAGTTCGACCCATTCGGCCTGGTGCCGGACCGTGAGCGGATCGAGCTTGGTCTTCACCAGTTCCATGAGGCGGTCGCGATCCTCGGCCTTGCCGCTCACCCGCACCGTCAGCAATGTGCCGTGCTGCGGATGCGCGGCGACGCTGGCCTCGATGGCGCCGCCGGCGGCGGCGACCGGAGCGAGCACGCGGCGCACCATTCGCTCGGTCGCATCGTAGCGAAGCGCGGGCTTGAAGACCTTACCGACGGCGGTGAGCGGGATGTTGTCGACGATATAGACATGCACGGGCACGGCGGCCCGCTCCGGCGTGCGCCCGGCGGCCCATTGCTGGAGTTCCGAAGCCTCGGCCCGCATCCCATCCTTGAGCTGGACATAGGCGACCGGCAACTCGCCGGCATAGGCGTCCGGTTCGCCCACCAGGGCCGCGACCAGCACGGCCGGATGGTCGTAGAACACCTCTTCGATACCGAGCGGATCGATATTGTGGCCGCCGCGGATGATGAGGTCCTTGGCGCGGCCGGTGATCCAGAGATAGCCATTCGCGTCGACGCGACCGAGATCGCCGCTGTTGACCCAGCCAGGCTCGACAAAGGGAGCGTCCGGCGATCCGGTCGCATAGCCGGAGAACACGCCCGGGCCGTACATCGTCACCACGCCGATCTTGCCCGTCGGGCACTCGCGCACCGCCTTGCCGCGGTCGTCGACCTCGACGACCTTGACGCGGCTGTACGGCAGAGGGTGACCGACGGCGCCCAGATAGATGGGCCGGTCCATATACGAGATGGTATGGCAGCTCGACGCCTCGGTCATGCCGTAGGTTTCGAGGATTTCAAGCCCGAGACGCAGCTTGTAGGCATCTGCGACGGGAACCGGGATAGCCGATCCGCCGCCCGTCACTGTCCTGATGCTCGAGACGTCCGCGCCGTCCATCGGCTGGTTCAGCACCGCCCCCACCACCGTGGGCACGGCGGCGAAGACCTCCGGCTTGTAGCGGTCCACCAGCTTCCAGAAATTCGGCATCGCGGCCTTGTTGCGCCAGCCGGCAGCCGATAGCACGACCAAAGTGCCGCCAGCCGACAGGTGCTGGAGGCAATGCGTGAGCGCGCCGCCGACATGGAACAGCGGCAGCGCCATGAATAGTGTGGAAGCGGGACGCGTGCGCCACATCAAGGCGATGCCCCAGGCCTGGTAGACGAGATTGCCATGCGTCAAGGGCACGAGTTGCGGCAGGCCGGTTGTGCCGCCGGTATGGAAATAGGCCGCCACGTCGCTCGGCTTGATCTCGCGCCCGCTCACCAGCCGGTCGCCCGGCTGCGCGTCGATGGCGGCGTCGAAGGAGATCGTTCCCTCCGGCGGCGGTCCCCATGGCTCGATGACCAGTATGGCCTTCAGCTCCGGAAGGTCATCCCGGATTCGGGCGACCTTCTCCCAGATGTCGCTCCCCTCGCTCGGCCCCATGGTGATGATCACCTTGGTCTTGGCAGCGCGCAGGATGTGGGAGAGCTGGCCGGCCTCGAGGAAGGAGTTCACCGGGTTGGCGATGCCGGCCGCCTGGGCGCCGTAAAGGGCGAAGAACGCCTGGGGGATGAGCGGCAGCAGTAGGCTGACGACATCCTTGGGGCCAACGTCCAGCGCATGCAGGGCGTTGGCCACCTGCGTGAGCCTCTGCATGAATTGCGCATGGGTGTAGCGGACGGGCTCTTCCGTGGCGCTCGCATTCGGCAGGAACAGGATGGCCGGGCCGTCTGGGTCGACAGCCGCGCCGAGCTTCAGCGCCTCGTAGGTGCTCGATGCCTTGATGCGATCTTCGTACGGGACGGACTCGAAGGCCCGCACATCGTCATCGGTCGCGAAACTTGGCCATTCATGACCGATTTTTCGATCCAGTATGTGGACCCCAGGCATCGATGTCTCCTCCCAGACAATTTCTCATGACCCTCCGGTTCACATGGTTCCGAACGGTCCGGATACGAGCTTGGCTATTCACATTTAGTGGATCAAACGACCAGCTTGACGTCAATGGGAAGACAAATGCATTCATATATGTGCAGCGTATCGCAATCGCTACCATTCAGAGATTGAGACAAATGACCATCAGAAAACTACGCACGAGCATCCGGTACACAGGAGAGCAGTTCTCCAACGTCAACGGGCTCGAAGTGTGCTGGAGCAGTTTCGGCAGCGCAAAGAACCCTGCCATTGTGCTGATCGCCGGCATGGGCACCCAGATGACCGGCTGGGACGATGAGTTCTGCTTCCAATTGGCGGAGCGAGGTTTCAGGGTCATTCGATACGACAACCGAGACATTGGACGATCCAGCCGTATGGACCATCTGGGGCTTCCTGATGTGACGAGGGCGATGACACGAGCCTGGCTGAGACTGCCCGTGAGCGCGCCCTATCTGCTGGATGACATGGCGTTGGATCTCGTTGGGCTAATGGATTCGCTCGATATCCGTTCAGCGCATCTCGTCGGAGCGTCCATGGGGGGAACAATTGCCCAAATGATGGCGATCCGCCATCCCGAGCGGGTGCGGTCCATGACCTCGATCATGTCGACCACCGGCGATCCGGATTTGCCGCAGCCGGCCTCGTCTATCGTCGCCGCGGTCATGCGCCCGGCACCTGCCACGCTTGATGGCTACACAGACCACTATGTCGAAAACTGGAAGAAGCTGCGTGCGGGTATGTTCCCGGAGGAAGAGGCGCGCGATCGCACTCGCGCCGCGCTCAATCACGCGCGGGGACTGAACCCCGCGGGAAGCGCGCGCCACATGCTGGCCATCCTGGCATCCGGCAGCAGGCGCACGGCTCTCCGGAGCGTGTCCGTCCCGACGCTTGTCATCCATGGCGATATTGACCCGCTCGTCCCTCTTGCAGCTGGCATTGATACCGCGAACAACATACGCGATGCAGAGCTACTCGTGTTGAAGGATATGGGGCACGCCATGCCTATGCCGCTTTGGAAGCCAATCATCGATGGTATAGAGAGCATCTCATCCAAGGGTCGGTGATGCGCGCCATTGTCTTCTGCATGGCGGACGCGCGTCTTGCCCTTACGCAAAATCGCCTGACGTACCGACGATACCGATCTCCTTGGGCTTCAGGCCGGTCTGCGATAATTTGGCTGGGGTGACGGCGGCAACACAAAGCCCGACAGATATTGCGCAGGCCCTTGGCTCTGACGAAGCAGCAACAACGCTCGGTCAAGGTCGCAAGGCCGCTAGCCGAACAGTGTCAAGCGTCGCCACGATCGTCACAAACGCTTCGGCGCGGTTGACCGGTAGAGCTGGCACCGGTGCAGCGCTTCGCCCACCGCTCCGGCGCACTCCATGTTCACCGACGCATGGTTCGAAAAGACATAGCTGAGACCTCGCGCTGCGGCGCCTGCCAAAGCGGCCGCGCATGGGTTCCGGGCAAATCGCTGCGAGACGAGTCGATCACGCCGACTGCGTAGTCGCGGTCGAGAGCACCGCGCGTCTGTTGAAGGGCCTCGGCCATGCGAGCCGCAGACGGCGGCGGTGGTTGCCCGCGGACGCGAAGCCACCCTCGAATTCTATCTTGGCAAGCTGATGCGGATGCAGCTCTAAGCACGCCTCAGGCCTGCCTTCGGCAGGTTGGTCGCCCGGCGCGACATGAATAGCGGTATCGCCGACCGTCGGCCTTGCCATGGATCGGCGCAATGCGGTCACCTGCGTCATCGGACAGAAGACCAGCGAGCAGATGTTTGTTCCCGTGCATCCCGGTTCCTTTCGGAACTGGCACCCTTCCGCGAGCCGTTGCCGGACGGCCTCAAACAAGGCCTCGTCGACCAGCGGCTCGTGCTCTCCATCATAGATCTCGCGATGGCGCCCCAAGGGGGCAACGCCCTTCAAGACGACCTTTGAATCGCCGTGTCCACCAGACGGTGCGTGCCGGGAACCCAAGCCAAGATCATCATTGTTATGCCCGAACGTCCGGGCTGATCCTATTCAGCCTGCCAAGCCTTGACATCGATACTTTTTAGAAACATAGTTCGTATAGTGAATATACGTCCGCATAGCGGACAAGCTGAGAATAACACTGATGCAGCCTGCACGTCTCCTATCGACCGGTTTGGCGGGCATCGGCAAAGGAAAGGATCCGATCTTTCGAGCCGCAATAGTCGATCCTGGCGGCTACGACTTCACCTCTTCGTTCCAGCTTCAAGAAGCAGCCTGAGCCTCATCGGGCCTGGCTCGCGCATAATGTTCTTCAGGAGACGACCAAAATGACAGATGTGGCAGCGATTGCAGACGAACTCGTCGCGCGCTTCGGCCGTGTTGTTCGCAATGACGGCAGCAAGGTGAAGCTTGTTGAAGCGACGGACAATCTTATCGTGATCGGCTACTCGCCGGCTGCGGCGGCTGAGTGTCAAGACGGTGCATGCGTCATGCCTGAAGCAGAGTTGAGGACATTGATGCTCGAAGCGTTGGCTACTCGGGCGCCCAATGTCGAGCTTCGTGTCATCCGGCAAGCAAATTGAACGCGCACGGGGAGGCACCGATGGAAGGCTCAATCGCGCAACAAGCTCAACTGACGATTATTAATCCGATCGCTGAATCTCAGACAGATCTGGATCCAACTCTTCGACATGCGCCCGCACCGCGACCGGCTACGCTCGATGGAAAGGTCGTGGCGTTGTACTGGAACGGAAAGGCCAATGGGCTCGATGCCTTGGTTCGCGTTCGTCAAAGGCTCGATAAACGATTCAAGAACCTGACCTTTGTCGAGATGACGGGAGAGGGTGGCGGGGTCCTCCGGCACATGTCGAAGGAACAGATCGATCAGCTTCAAAACACGGTCGATGCTGTCGTCGGAACAACAGGGGACTGCGGCAGCTGCACGTCATGGCTGATGCATGATCTCTGCGAGCTTGAAAAACGCGGTATTCCGACAGCCGGTTACACGGCCGCGACATTCGACGAAGATGCCCGCTTCTCCTGCAAAATTTTCGGAGTCCCCGAAGCAGCGCCGCTGATCGTACCTGAATGTTTTTCGAACAAGGCGCCGGAAGACATCCACCAGATGGTGGATGACAGCTTCGAGACCCTCGTCGGGTTCTTGACGCTCGATCGCCCGGTCCTGACTGCGCCGCCGACTTTCGAGAGCGTTGTGCTCGATGCTTCCCCTGAGTTGATGTTCCGCGGCAGGGATCTCCTTGATGCCTTCGATGCGATGCAGGCAAAGTTCGTCCAGAACGCCTGGTCGGACGGGCTCCCCTTGATCCCGCCTACTCCTGAAAAGGTCGAGGCGATGATCCGGGCATCGGGCAAGGACGGGTCCGAAGTAATTGGCATCTTTGCGCCTGGTTTCGGTGTCGGAACAATAAGAAAGGTCGCGGCCAACGCAGTGATGGCTGGCTGTCGTCCCGAGGCGATGCCGGTAATTCTGGCGATGCTGGAGTGTGTGCTGGATCCGTCGCTCGGTCTCCGCACATGGGCCATGTCCACAGGCCCACAAGCGCCTTTGGTCTGTGTATCGGGACCTATCGCCGATGAAATCGGGATGAACCACGGATGTTGCGCGTTAGGACCTGCTTCGATCAGCCAGGTCAACGTCGCAATCGGCCGTGCCTTGCGCCTGATCGTGATGAATATCGGTCTGTCCTACCCCAACGTTTCGGACATGGACACTATCGGATCGCCAATGAAGTTTTCCGCATGCGTTGCGGAGAATGAGGCGCGTACCCCTTGGCTAAGCTTCAGAGAACAAATGGGCTTCTCCAAGGACGAGAGCACGGTGACGGTGAATGTGCCATACGGCATCTCGGAGCTGTTTGATTTCAAGAATACGACTCCAGAGCTGCTGATCGACACTTTTGCCTCATTGACCCGAAACACTTCGGGCTCTCCCTCGATGGGAGAGTGGCTGATCAAAACGGATGCTCCCCTTTCGGCGGGCTATCCCTTCCACGGGAAAGTGTCCAACCTGACTTTGCTTGCGCCAGACCATGCAAGCGTATTCGGAAACGCAGGATGGGGACCAAAGGATATCGCGGCGGCGCTGCATGAAAAGACCAAGCTGTCGTTCCACGAGCTGATGCTGAACCAGGACTTTGAATCGTTCCACAAAGCCCACCCGGAACTGAAATGGCTGGAACAGTCTCCCGAGACAATGCTGCACGTAATGCCCGAAGTAGACTCATGGGAATTCTTCGTGGTCGGAGCTTCCGCTGGCCGCAGCCAGTACTGCTTCGGAGGAACCCACTCGGTTACCAAGGCAGTACGTCCGGTCTGAGGTGCCCGAGCCTTTCCTGCCAATATCGGCGGGAAAGGCTCCGGGACCGGCGGGTCAACAGGTTGCATCTTGTGATCCGCTTCGGATTCGTCGGAAACCGACTGACCCAGATTTCACCGCAACAGCCGGTTCTGCCGGCATGGTACAAGTAGCGACCTCGGCTTGGTCGAGGGAGTATTCTGATGGGTTTCAGCAGCGCGATTGTTGAACCAGCGCGGATGGCGCTTGCCGCGAGCGACACCGTAGAGCCAGATTGGACATTAGCCTTTCGATCTTGCGACGCAGAAACCGTCGCTTGATGTCTGGCTCCAAGCTCTTCGCGCCATAAAGCTCGACATTCTCGGCGAAGAGACCCTCGAACTCCGACGATGGCTCCTCGAGATAGCGCCCGACGACAGTCGTCGTAGGTCGATGGAGTGATGGCGGCACCTCGCAGGCCGGCTCGACTCCATGCACCTAGCGGTGACCGTCGAGCACCGCGCACTGGCCGACTTTACCGGGGCCTGCTCGCTGACTTGCTTATCTTCTCGGGATTGAAGTTTCCTGCGAACCGGAGCGGATCAGGTCAAGCGGACTGCAACTCAATTGGCCATTTCCGCGAGGTATTTTTCAGCTTCGAGCGCGGCCATGCAGCCCATTCCGGCGGCGGTCACCGCCTGGCGGTAGATGTCGTCGGTCACGTCGCCGGCCGCGAACACGCCCGGAACATCGGTGCGGGTCGAGTCCGGCGCCGTCCACAGATAGCCGTTCGGCTTCTGCTTCAGCTTGCCGGCGAACAGTTCCACCGCCGGCGCATGGCCGATCGCGACGAACACGCCGTCGATCGGAAGGTCCGTCACCGCGCCCGTCTTCGTGTTCCTGACCCGGATGCCGGTCACCGACGGCGGCATCGGCTTCCTCGCCTCGATGCCCGTGATCTCGTCCACCGCGCTGTCCCACAGCACCTTGATATTGTCCTTGCGGAACAGCCGCTCCTGCAGGATGCGCTCGGAACGGAATTCGTTGCGGCGGTGGATGACCGTCACCGACTTCGCCAGGTTCGACAGGTAGAGCGCCTCCTCGACCGCCGAGTTGCCGCCGCCGATCACCACCACATCCTTGCCGCGATAGAAGAAGCCGTCGCAGGTCGCGCAGGCCGACACGCCAAACCCCTTGAAGGTCTCCTCGCTCGGGATGCCGAGCCATTTGGCCTGCGCCCCGGTGGCGACCACCAGCGCATCGCAGGTGTATTCCGTGCCGGAATCGCCCCTGAGCAGGAAAGGCCGGCGCGAGATGTCGACCTCGACGATGATGTCGGAGACCATGTCGGCGCCGACATGCTCGGCCTGCTTGCGCATCTCCTCCATCAGCCACGGGCCCTGGATCGGATCGGCGAAGCCCGGATAGTTCTCCACATCGGTGGTGATCATCAACTGGCCGCCCTGCTGCGGGCCGGCGATCAGCATCGGCTTCAGCATGGCGCGCGCCGCATAGATGGCCGCGGTATACCCGGCAGGCCCAGACCCTATGATGGCGACCGGAGCGTGGCGTGAAATCATACTCATGTGCTCCGAGCCCATTCTTTGGATCACCGGAAGGTAGATTTTTCAGGGTTCAGATTAGTTCAGATCACTGCGCGTGACCGCCAATCATGTGGCGATCACGCGCAAGTCTTTCAGAGCTGGTTGATGGCCAACCAGTGGTAGTCCATCAATTAGCGGCGACGAACTCGCCTTTCGTCACCCGAAGCAGCACTGGCGTATACTGCACCTTGCGTTCGTCGCCGATGCTGTAAGGGCCGGTCCCGAGCACGGTCGGAATATCCTTGACCGAATTGGCCAGCGCATCACGCACGGCTTCACGGGTCGGATTGGGGCCGAGCTTTTCAAGAATCGCGGTCAGTACCTGCATCTGCGCGTAGCCTACCGCGGCAAAATTATCCGGCGGGCTGCCGAAGCGCTTCTGATAGGCCGCGATGAAGGCCTTCGCCGCGTCGGTGGCGCCGTCCGGAGCGAAATCGCCCACAAGCGTAACGCCTTCGACCGCCGAGCCGCCGAGCTTGAGCAGGGTTGGGGTCGACATGTTCATCGAGCCGAGCAAATGGACGTTCTCGGGCAGGCCGGCCTGCTTCAACTGGACGATGATGTTGGCGCCGACATGCGCCTGCGCCGCGACGAAGACGACATCGGGGTTCTCGGAAACGACCTTGGTCGCGATCACGGTAAAATCGGTATCGGTGCCGAGCACGCCATTCTCCGACGTGATCGTGGCTCCGGCCTTTTCCAGATTCGCGATCAGGTGGGTCTTCTGAGTCACGGTGGAGTCATTCTGGCGGTCGAAGACGACGGCGACGCGGCTGGGTTTCAGTGCCTCGATCGCATACTTGCTCACCGGCGCCATATAGGCGTCGGCGTCTGCGATGGCCTTGAATGCCCATGGACCCGCCTTGAAGATGTCGGACGACACCGACGGCGTGTACAGCGCGATTCCCACCTCGTTCGCGACCGGCGCCGCGGCCAGCGACTCGATGCTCGAGGTCGGGCCGATGATCATCAGCGCATTGTCACGGTTGGCCAGCTTGGTGACCAAGGTCATCGCCTGGCCGCGGTCGCTGGCGGTGTCCTCGACGATCAGCTTGATCTGCTTGTCGGCGTTCTCCGGCCTGGCATTCCATTCCTCGGCGCCGAGAATGGTTGCGTTCACCTCGGAAACGCCGACGAAACCGACATTGCCGGTCAGCGCGTGCGCCACGCCGATGCGATAATCCTCGGCGTGAACCGGCAATGCCAGCAGCGCCGTCGATGCCACAGCCAGGGCGGCGGCCTTCACTATCCTCTCAAGCATGATGTTCGTTCCTCCTGATCTTTGAACTTTCTGCTATTGACCCGCCGAGATAGTGCTCCATCATCGCAGGGTCGTCGCGCATAGCCGCGCTCCGGCCCTGGTGGACGATGCGCCCTCCCTCGATCACGTAAGCACGGCTGCTGACCTCGAGCGCGCGCTTGGCGTTCTGTTCAACCAGCAGGATGGTCATCCCCGCCTGGTTCAGCTTTTGCAGCGCGCTGAAGACCTGCTCGATGATGATCGGCGCGAGGCCAAGGCTCGGCTCGTCCAGCAGGAGCATTTTCGGCGATCCCATCAGCGCGCGGCCGATCGCCAGCATCTGCTGCTGCCCGCCGCTGAGCGAGCCGGCATATTGCTTCTGCCGCTCGTGCAGGATGGGAAAGAGCTCGAAGACCTGCGCGAGGCCCAAGGTTTGCTGGCGCCGTCCCAGCGCCAGCTCGCCGAGCTGCAGGTTCTCCATCACCGTCTGCTGGCCGAGAACGAGGCGGCCTTCCGGAACCTGGATCAGCCCCGCGCGCGCGACCTTGTGCGCCGCGGCGTGATGAAGCGGTTGGCCTTGCAGCAGAACCGTCCCCGAACTGGCGCGAACCACGCCGCTGAGTCCGTTGAGCAGCGACGATTTCCCCGCCCCGTTCGGGCCGATCAAGGCGACCATCTCGCCTTCCGCCACCTCGAGGCTGACCTCGCGCACCGCCTGGATGCCGCCATAGAAGATCGAAAGCTTGTCGACCGCCAGCATCGTCAGGCTCCCAGATAAGCTTGGACGACCGCGGGGTCGCTCAGGACGGCGCCAGGCTTTCCGCTCGCGATCATGCGCCCGGTATCGAGCACCACGAGATCCTCGCAGATCGAGGACACCAGCCGGATGTTGTGCTCGACCAGGAGCACGGCGATCCCGCTGGCGGCGAGGTCGGTGAAGATGGCGCCGAGTTCATTGGCCTCGACATCGTTCATTCCCGCCACCGGCTCGTCGAGCAGCAGCAGTGAGGGTTTGGCGGCAAGCGCGCGCGCCATCTCGACACGGCGCTGATGCCCGTAGGACAGGTTGCGCACCAGCGTGTCGGCATAGGGTTCGAGCCCGAACCGGTGCAGCAGCCGGTGGGCCTGCTCATGGACCTTGCGGATTTCCGCCCGCGCCGACGGCAGGCCGACGATATCGGCCAGCATCGACGACTTGCCATGCCGATAGAAGCCGAGTGCGACGTTGGCGACGACGGTCTCGTCGAGCAGCAGGCGCACGTTCTGGAACGTGCGCACGATGCCGCGGCGCGCCACGTCGGTCGGCGACATCGTGGTCAGATCATCGTCGCCAAAAGCGATGCGGCCCTCGGTCAGCGACAGGATGCCGGTGATCAGGTTGACAACGGTGGTCTTGCCCGCCCCGTTCGGCCCGATCAGGCCGGTGACGCGGCCGGGCTCGGCGTTGAACGTGACGTTGGAAACGGCACGCAGTCCGCCGAACTGCTTACTGACGTTTTCAAGCCGAAGGGACATCGCCGGCGACCCTCTGTTGCTGACGCGCCTTCGGCTTGCGCAACGACAGGCCGCGCAGACTGTCGACGACGCCTTTCGGCAGGAACACGATGATGAGGATCAGCAGCATGCCGTGGATCAACGTTCTGTTGTCCGACAGGGGCCGCGCGATCTCCGGCAGCAGCGTCAAAATGGTGGCGCCGACGATCGGGCCATAGATCGAGCGCCGGCCGCCCAGCACAACCATTGCCAGCAACGACACCAGCATCGGGAAACCGAACTGGTTCGGATCGATGCTGTAGGTATGCAGCGCGATCAATCCGCCGAACAGCCCCGAGATCAAGCCGCTCAGGGCGAAAGCCACCATCTGGGTCGAGACGACCCTGACGCCGAGCGTTGCCGCGACGATTTCGTCCTGCCGGATGGCGTCGAATGCCTGGCCGAGTCGGGTGCGGTCGAGCGCCGCCATCACGTAAAACACGACGACGACGAAGATCAGCAATGTCGGCGTGCCGACCAGCTTGGGAATGGCGTTCAGTCCGAGCGCGCCGCCTGTCAACCCTTCCGCGTAGAGCGCCAGCGTCAGCACGATCTGCACGAAAGCGAGCGTTGCAATCGCCTGATAGACGCCCCGCAGCCGCGCCAGCGGCAGTGACAAAAGGATGGCGACAACGAGCCCGATCAGCGTCGAACAGAGCAATGTCGTGCCGAGGCCCGCGCCGTACTGTGTCGCCAGGATGCCGGCAGTGTAGGCGCCGAGCGATGTCAGACCCGCATTGGCGATCGAGAATGCACCAGCGCGCAGGACGATATACTGTCCGAAGGCGCAGCCGCAGTTGAGCAGCAGGAGGTCGATCAGCGGGTGATAGGCGGCGAAGAGGTTCATCATTGCCTTACCGCCCGCACATTATGGACCGTGTCGCCGAACAAGCCGCTCGGACGCAGCAGGATGATCACGAACAGAAGCCCATAGACCACCGGATCGCTGAGGCCGTTCGGCAGATAGGCGGTGCAGATTGCCTGGATGACACCGAGCAGGAAGCCGGCCACCAGCGCTCCCTTCAGGCTGCCAAGCCCGCCCAGGATGAGAACGACGAAGCCCTTCAGCAGGAGCGGTTCTCCCATAAGGAAATAGACATGATTGAAGGCGAGACCGAGCAGGACACCGGTGAGGCCTGCGAGCACACCCGATATGAAGAAGGTCTGGAAGTAGACGGCGGTGACGTTGACGCCGAGCAGCCGCGCCGCACGGTCGTTCTCGGCCGTGGCGCGCACTTGCCGCCCGAAACTGGTGCCGTAGAGATAGACGAAGAGCAACACGCTGACCGCCGCTACCACGCCGAGGATGGAGAGCTGCATCGTTGTCATCCGCAGCCCGAACACCGTGAACGACGAGATCGGAAACGCATCGAACGGAAAGCGCATCACCTGCGTGTTGGACCAGCGCTGCGCCAGCGTGGTCAGCACCATGTCGGCGCCGATGCTGGAGACCAGCGCCGCGAATTCCATCTCGCCGCGTCGGCGCAGCGGGCGAAAAGCCACAAAATCGATCAGGACCGAGAGCAGGCCGGCAGCCAGGGCCGCCGCAATAAACGCGACCCAGATGGGCAGCCCCGCGAGGACGGCGTAAAGTCCGGCGAAAGCTCCCACCATCACCACACCGCCATGGGCAAGGTTGAGAATGCGATGGACTCCGAAAATCAGATTGAAGCCGAGCGCGAACAAGGAATAGACGGCGCCGATAACAAGCCCGTTGAGGATTTGCTGAGCGAGCATCAGCAGCGTCCGCCAAACGACTTGCATATGGGCTTGACACCCGCCGACGACCGAACCCGATATCGGTCGATATGGTTGCCCACGGTCGGCATCGTCCCCTCCCTTGATTTGTCCGTTATGCGGACATAGAATTATTATGCGGACTATGTTTGCATGAGGGCCAAGTGTCAAGGCCTGGACCACGAAACAAGATCACTTTGAGGTTTCCGCATGAACGATGATGGTCGCGATTACGTGCAATCCCTGGAGCGCGGGTTCGCGGTTCTGCAGAGTTTTGGAATGGGCAAGGCTCAGATGACTCTTGCTGAGGTCGCCAAGCGCACCAACCTGTCGCGTGGAACCGCGCGAAGGTTCCTGCTGACGTTGACGAAGCTCGGGCATCTGGCCACCGACGGACGGGTGTTCTGGCTGCGGCCGAAAGTGCTCAGCCTCGGCTCGTCATTCCTGTCGTCTCTGCCATGGTGGCGCATGGCGCAGCCGATCATCGAGGAGGCGTCGCGCAGTACAGGCCAAGCCTGCAACATTTCTGTCCTGGACGGCTCGATGATCACCTTCGTCGCCTGCATCGCAAGTGGCCAGACGATTTCTCCCCACCTCTCCCTTGGATCGCGTTTACCCGCCTACCCGACCGCTTCAGGCCGTGTGTTGCTTGCGACATTGAGCGAAGCCGAGTTGAACGACTACTTTGCCAGCGTGGAGCTCGAAACGCTCACGCGCAAAACGATTACCGATCCGGAGAGACTGCGCGCCATCCTTGATGACGTGCGGGTGCAAGGCCACAGCTATTGTGACGAAGAGCTACAGGAGGGCCTGCGCGCCATCGCCGTTCCCCTGATCGACCGATCTGGACGGGTGCTGGCCGCCATCAGTGTTTATGCAAACGCACCCGAGCCGCAGTTCCACTCGCAGTTCCTGCAAGTCCTCAAGCGAAGTCAAATGGCCATACAGCGCGCAACTTAAGCTAAGGACCTCGACCAGCCGATCTTTGACAACGCCCTTCCTCATGGAACTGCTCGATGAATTTGCCGGCTCAGTTCCCCGGATACAACGACCTGGAGAGAAGCCGGACAGCTTCCGCCGTGCGCAGGCCGAACCCGAGCATGTAGGGTCCTTCCAGCACGATCAGCGAGCGCGTCTTCGCGGCCGGAATGTTCTTGAGCGCAGGCGTCGAAAACACCTCGTCGACCGTCGGACCGCCCTTGCCGTCGGCAAGCATCATGATCACGTCCGGCGCCATCGTCAGCAGCGCCTCTTCGGAGAGCTGCTTGTAGCCGTTGACCGCTGACAATGGATTGATCCCGCCCGCCAGTTCGATGATCGTTCCGGCAGGGGTGCCGCCTCCCGCGGCGGACAGTCGGGCAAGCCCGTGCAGGAATACGACCTTGCGCCGCGTCGCGGGGGAAACTCTGGCGGTATGGTCTGCCGCGTCGGCGAAATCCGCTGTGACCCGGGCTGTCACCGCCTTCGCGGATTCCGGGCGGCCCAGGGCGGCGGCGATCAGGTCGATCTTGCGAACGACGCCCGCCGCCGAATTGTCCTCGGGCACGAAGAAGACCGGCGTCGGCAGGTTTCGAATGATGTCCACCGCCTCGGGCGGACCGATATCCTCCGCTGCGACGATGAGGTCCGGCTGAAGGGAGACGAGACCCTCCGGATTGAGCGAGCGGCGGTAGCCGACATTCGCCTTCGACGCCGTCTCGGGCGGAAAGCGGCTGCTGCGATCCACGGCAACGATCCGGTCGCCGGCGCCAAGGGCATAGAGGATCTCGGTCACGTCCGGCCCGAGCGAGATGATCCGCTGGGCCGATTCGATGGCGACCGCCCTGCCCTTCGCATCCGTCACGGTCTGCTGAGCGTATGCCTGGCCGAAGACGAGGATCACGCCCAGCAACAGGACAAGCGTGGCGGGAATTGCGCGGTGGAGACAGTCGTCGCCCTTGCACCACCCTGACGTCACGCCCGCCTCCTTCTTCAGTCCCATAAAGTTGACTATCAGAGTCATCTTTAATTTGACAAGGGGCTCGGTCCGCCTCTATCACGAGGCCAAGCCCGCCAGATCGCATTGAACGAGACCAGCCAGCTTCAATCCGGCCGCATCGATGCGGCCATACGCTGGCGGGGGCCACAGGACACGTGCATCGCGCGCAATGCCTCCGTTTGCTTCGGGGGCATACATGTCTGGACATATATTGAAGTCACATTCCCGCCGCGCGGCCGCCGCGCTGGCGGGCGTCTCTTTCGCGCTGATAACCGCCACGATGGCGCATGCGCAGAACAACAAGCCGGAAAACGAGGACCCGCAATCCCAGAAGAAGCCGCGCGTGACGCTCCTCGACCGGATCACGCTGTCCGCCTCGCGCATCGACGAGGCCGCGATCGATGCGCTGGCGGCCGAAAGCCATGTGGACCAGGAGCAGATCGAGCGGACAAAGGCCAATTCGGTGGCGGACGTCGTGCGCGCGGTGCCGGGCGTCGCCGCCTCGGCCAATGGCGACGACCCGGCGACGTCGATCAATATCCGCGGCATGGAGCAGTCGGGACGCGTGGTCGTCACGCTCGACGGGGCCCGCCAGGACTACTGGCGTGTCGGACACGGCTCGGGCACGTTCTATATCGAGCCCGAACTGCTGAAGGAGGTGACCGTCATCCGCGGCCCGGCTTCGAACAGCTTCGGCTCGGGCGGCGTCGGCGGCGTCGTCGCCTTCGAGACGATCGATGCGTCCGACTTCCTGGCGGAGGACGAGAACTGGGCGCTCAACGAGCGGCTGGGATATGAGACCAACGGGCACGGCTTCACCACGAGCACGACCGGGGCATACCGCTTCTCGGACGATGCCGACGTGCTCGGCAACCTCGTCTATCGCAAGCGTCAACCCTATGAGGACGGCAATGGCGACCTCGTGCCGTGGACCGGCGAGCAGGTCGTCAGCGGCATGCTGAAGGGGAGTTTCCGCCCGGCCGACGGCCACGAGATCAAGCTCGGCATGATCCGCCAGTATTATGACGACTACATCACCGGCTCCAGCGGGTCGCCGTCCGCGACGCTGAGCCGCTATGCGGCGGACACGTCGAATGAGACCTACACCGCATCCTACAGCTACAAGCCCGAGAACGAGCTGATCGACTTCAAGATCAACGCGTACCACAACAATACGCGAGCCGATCAATTCCAGGTCTGGCCGCGCAGCGCCATCGGCAATACGCGCTACTACGAGGTCGCAACCACCGGCGTGAACGCGACCAACAACTCCCGTTTCGACGGGCTCGGGTTCGAGCACACGCTGACCTACGGCGCTGACTACCACCATCTGACCGGCGAGTCCGACACGGACCATTTCGGCGCCGGCACGCAGGACGCCGCCGGTGGATTCCTGCAATGGAAAGGCGAACGCGACGAGTGGCTCGAAATCATCGCCGCGATGCGCTACGACGCTTACTCCCTGCGCGGCCAGGACAAGACGCTGGCATGGAAGACGCTCAGCGGCGACCGCTGGTCGCCACGCGTGTCGGTCGGCGTCACGCCGGTCCAGGGCCTGCAGTTCTACGGCGCCTATTCGGAAGGCTATCGCGCGCCGACCGTCCAGGACGTGTTCCGCGGCGGCGGGGCGCACGGCTCGTCCAACAACTACGTGCCCAATCTCCTGCTCCAGCCCGAAGTGGCGAAGAGCCTCGAAGCCGGCATGAACATCAAATACAACGACATCCTGGCCCTCGATGACGCGTTGCGGGCCAAGATCAACGTCTTCGACACACGCGTCGAGGACTATATCGAGGTCGATCTCACCAACCCCATCCGCACCGCGGCCAATCTCGGCGATGCGCGGCTGCGCGGCGTCGAGTTCGAAGGCACCTATGACGCCAACTGGGCCTTCGTCAGCCTCTCGGGCGCGCTGATCGACGCCAAGTTCACCAGCGGCGTCTACAAGGGCCAGGCGCTCAACAACACGCCGCTCAACAGGTTCTCGGCGACGTTGGGTTTCCGCGCTCTGGAGGAGCAACTGGTCTTCGGCGCACAGTTCCTGCATGTCGGAGAGATCACGCGCACCAGCCGCACCAATCCGGCGGCTGCCCCCGTGGTCGATCCCGACTTCCAGCTCGTCAACTTGTTCGCCGACTGGACCGTGAACGAACACACCAAGCTGGGCTTCGCGGTCGAGAACCTGTTCGACGAGAAATATACCGACCCGCAGTCGAGCTGGTCCACCTCGGCCCTGACGGAACAGGGCAAGGGCCGCACCTTCAAGTTCACGATCTCCGGCCGGCTGGGCGGATAGGGGGAAATGTCGCGATGAACAATCTCTCCTGCCGGGCCGACCTGCGCCTCGACCGCCTCGACGACTACATGCCGGCGATCGTCGACCGGCTGATGAGTTTCGATGCCGACACCAGCAGGGAGCCCGGCGCCGTGCGGCTGCGCTATCCCTTCGGCGAGGCCCGGCTGGAGACGAGAGGGCGCTTCCTCACACTTGAAGTCGGCTCTCCACATGTCGACGGCCTGCAGCGGCTGCGTGAGCTGGTCGCGGTGGCAGTGCAGATCTATGCGCGCGACGAACGCCCGAAAATCGTGTGGACGGGAGACCTCGCCGGCGATCAAAGGCTCGTCACCTTCCGCAAGATGACCGTCGAGCGGGTGACCGAACTGTCGCCGCACATGCGCCGCGTCAGGCTCGTCGGCGACGACCTGGCCAGATATGGCGCGTTCGGGTCGATGCATCTGCGCGTGCTGTTTCCGACGCCCGGAAACCCCGACCCGATCTGGCCGATCGCCGGCCCAAACGGGCTGCCGCTATGGCCGTCGGAGGAGCGCAAGCCCGTCGCCCGTGTCTATACGGTGCGGCGGCTCGATGCGGAGGCCGGCTGGATGGAAATCGATTTCGTCGTGCACGGCTCGCATTGCGGCGCCGAGGGCGTGGGGTCGCCCTGGGCGCTCGCGGCGAAGCGCGGCGACCGGGTCGGCATCATCGGTCCGTTGGGGCGGCCCGTCAGGCCGGCGGACTGGTATGTGCTCGGCTGCGATGAAACGGGACTTCCGGCCATGGGGCGGATTCTCGAAAACCTGCCCTCGCACACGCGTGGCCTGGCCTTTGTCGAGGTCGCCGACGCGTCCGAGCGGCAGGACCTGGCGCATCCGGACGGCGTCGAGCTCAGATGGATCACCCGCGACGGCGTGGAGGCCGGACACCACCCTGCCCTGTTCGATGCCGTATCACGCGTCGAATGGCCGAGCGACGCGACGACGTTCGGCTGGTTCGCCGCCGAATCCGAGCAGGCGCGCAAGCTGCGGGAGCTCTGGCGCGATGATCGCGGCCTCGGCCGGGACCAGACGCTCGTCGTCGGCTACTGGAAGCTGGGCGCAGCCGGCCCGATGGCCGGTTAGCTCGCTTCGTTTTCCGGTTCCAGGGACGCTCGGTCCAACTGTTGAATGAAGCGGGCGACTTTCGAGAACCGACACAATCGTCCATCGACGTCGCGATTATGGGCGCAGTGCGGCCGTGGCCAACAATGAGATCGACCGTTTCTGGTGAGCGTCTACGTCCGAGTCAAGCGCAACGCGGAGCGCAGGCTGCGGTCAGGTGAGACCGAAGCTATCCGAGTGCGGATCGGCCGTCAGACGTGCGAGTTCCTTGGTCGCCAGCACGGCCACTCGCTGACGACCCAGGCTGACAAGCTCGGCCCGTTCCCATTCGGCGAGCAGTCGGCTCACGGTGTGCAGCGTCGTCGCCGTCATCTCGGCGATGTCCTGGCGGGAAATCGGGAAGTCGATGGTGAAGCCGCCATCCTTGGGCCGTCCGACGGTCTCGCCGATATGCAATAGCGCCAGCGCGACGCGCTGCTCGGCACGTTTGGTCGAGATTTCGATAAGCCGTTCCTGCGACGCCTGAAGGCGCGTGCCGACGGTGCGCAGCACATTGGCGAGGAACATCGGGTGCGCCGCGCCGAACTCGTCCCAGAGCCGTGACGGCCAAGCCATCACCACGCAGTCGATCGCGGCGATCGCGGTGGCCGGGTAGACCTTCAGGTTCATTGCCGGGGCGATGCCGATCAGTTCGCCGGCCGGGAAATAGCGCAGGACCACCTGCTCACCGTCCGGCTGGACCTTGACCACGCGCACATAGCCCTCGACCAGCAAGTAGAAAGCGGTCGCATCGAGCCCCTGCTCGAACACCGGCCGATCCTTCGGCACGGAATGGATGCGGCCGCGCGAGACGATGTCGGCGACATCGTCGGCGGCCATGCCGCGGAACGGCGCGAAGGCCGAAAACAGTTGGCTCAGGGGTGGCTTGAAATTCATCTGGCCTCCGTCGATCCCGGCAGGCGCAAATTGCCGCAGTCACACCGATCAGTCTGCTGTTTGCGCCAGCACAAATAGCTGCCGGTCTGCCGCCTGTATAGCGCCCGGACATGCAAAGGAGACAGCTATGAAGCTTTTGGCAAGTCTGGCGGTGGGCCTCGTTCTGATCGCCGGAGCGGCGCAGGCGGCGGACCATCAGGTGCAGATGCTCAACAAGGGCGCGAAGGGCGCGATGGTGTTCGAGCCGGACCTGATCAAGGCGATGCCCGGCGACACGGTCACCTTCGTGCCGACCGACAAGTCGCATGACGCGGAGTCGATCAAGGGCATGCTGCCGGAAGGCGCCGAACCCTTCAAGGGCAAGCTCAGCGAGCAGATCACCGTGACGGTTCCGGTCGAGGGCGTCTACGGCGTCAAGTGCACGCCGCATTACGGCATGGGCATGGTCGCGCTGATCGTGGTCGGCAATCCGGCGAACGCCGAGGAGGCCAAGGCGGTGAAGCATCCCGGCAAGGCCAAGAAGGTGTTCGAGGCGCTATTCGCCGAAATTGGCAAGTAGCCGCCGGCCGCTCGTTGCCGGAGGTTACCATGGCGATCGCGCGCACCCGGCCCTATGGCGGGCCGGCGCTCTTCTCCTACGGTTTCAGGCCGTTCTTCCTGTTCGGCGCGATCCAGGCCGCCGTCGCGATGGCGGCGTGGATCATGCTGCTGGCGGGCCGGCTCGACACGTTCAGCCATTTCGCACCCGTCGACTGGCACATCCACGAAATGCTGTTCGGCTACCTGGCGGCGATCGTCGCCGGCTTCCTGCTGACCGCAATCCCCAACTGGACGGGCCGGCTGCCGCTGAACGGCGCTCCGCTTGTCGCCCTGTTCGTCGCCTGGCTGGCCGGCCGCGTCGCGATCTTCTTCTCCGCCGCCATCGGGCCGCTTCCGGCGGCGGCGATCGACTGCGCATTTCTGGCACTGCTCGCGGCGGCGGCCGCGCGCGAGATCGTCGCCGGGCGGAACTGGCGCAACCTCAAGGTGCTGGTCCCCATCCTGATCCTGCTCACCGCCAACGCGCTGTTTCACGCCGAGGTCGCAGCCACCGGCCCGAGCGATTTCTCGCGCCGGCTGGGTATCGCCGCCGCGATCATGCTGATCGGCATCATCGGCGGCCGCATCATCCCGAGCTTTACGCGCAACTGGCTGGCGAAGCGTTCGCCGCACGGCCTGCCGGCTCCCTTCGGCCGTTTCGACGTGGCCTGCCTCGCATTGACAGCGGTCGCACTGGCCTGCTGGACCGTCGCGCCGGAAAGCACCGTCGTTGGCTGGCTGTCGCTCGCCGCCGCCGGGGCCAATCTCGTCCGGCTGGCGCGCTGGCGCGGCGACCGCTGCGCGGGGGATGTCCTTGTCGCCATCCTGCATCTCGGCTTCCTGTGGGTGCCGATCGGCCTGCTGATCGCCGGGCTGGCGGCGCTGATGCCGGACCGGATCGCGCCGGCGGCGGCCGTCCATGCGTTCGGGGTCGGGGCGATCGGCACGATGACGCTCGCCGTCATGGTCCGCGCCACGCTCGGCCATACCGGCCGGGCGCTCGCAGCCGGCTGGCGGGGCTCATTCGTCTTCGCCGCGATCCTGCTGGCCGCCGCTGCACGCGTGGCGCACGCGCTGTTCTGGCCAAGCGAGGCGTTGTTGCATCTGTCCGCGGCCGCCTGGATCGCCGCCTTCCTCGGCTTCGCGCTGCTGTTCGGCCCCTTCATCCTGTCGCCGCGACTGAAGTGAGCTTGCTTGCGCGCCCGCAAAGAACGGGGCGGGCGACGCGGCTATGAACACGGCCAGAGGCCGAGGCCTCCGCATCTTTGATTGGAGAAACCCCATGTCCGCTCTGCCGACAAGACCGACGTTCCGACAAGGGCGCAGCGCCTTGCTCGACCTCGGGAGCCATATCGCGCGATCCGCGATGATGGTCCTGCTGCTCCTTCTCGCCAGCTTTGCCATGCCGTCTCTGGCGGCGGCGCAAACCCATCAGCACGGCAAGTCCACCCCCGCCGCCACGGTCGCTCAGGCCGCCACCACCGCGGAACCGGCCGCATCCTCCAGCGAACCGGCGCGCGCCGCCGCGCCCGCCACGAGCTATCACGCGCCGCAGACCTTTACGCTGCGGACCGGCATCGCCCAGGGCCGCATGGTCTATATCGGCGTCGGCGGCGACATAGACGGCCAGATCAATCCGGGCCTCACGGTCTATGAGGGCGAGCTGGTTCAGATCAATCTGATCAACGGCGAGGGCGCCGAGCACGACATCTTCGTCGACCAGTACAACGCCAAGTCCTCCGTCGTGGTGGGCAAGAACGCCTCGGCAACCATCTCCTTCATGGCGACCAAGCCCGGCGAGTTCGCCTATTTCTGCACCATCGGCGGCCACCGCCAGGCCGGCATGGAAGGTCTCGTGAGGGTCGTGGCCGGCAAGCGGGAGGCTCCCGAGACCGACGGCGCGGACATCGTGCGCGATCCGGGCGAGGTGCCATCGCCCATCGGCCAGCGCCCGCCGCAGGTAGTGAAGATCGAGCTGGAGACCATCGAAATCAAGGGCAAGCTCGATGACGGCACGACCTATGTTTACTGGACCTTCAACGGCAAGGTGCCCGGCCCGCTGCTGCGCGTGCGCGTCGGCGACACGGTCGAGCTGAAGTTGAAGAACCATCCCGACAGCATCGTCGCCCATTCGATCGACTTCCATGCCGCGACCGGCCCCGGCGGCGGCGCGCATGCGACGCAGACCGATCCCGGCCAGGAGAACATCGTCACCTTCAAGGCGCTGAAGCCGGGGGTCTATGTCTATCACTGCGCCACGCCGAGCGTCGCCCACCACATCACCAACGGCATGTACGGCATGATCATCGTCGAGCCGGAAGGCGGCTTGCCGCAGGTCGACCGCGAATTCTACGTCATGCAGGGCGAGCTCTACACCGTCGACGCCTTCGGCACGCGCGGCGACATGGAGATGGACTACGACAAGCTGATCACCGAACGGCCCGAATACTTCCTGTTCAACGGCGCGGTCGGGGCGCTGACGAGCCGGCATCCGCTCTACGCCAATGTCGGCGAGACGGTGCGCATCTATTTCGGCGTCGGCGGCCCGAACTACACCTCGTCCTTCCATGTGATCGGCGAGATATTCGACTCGGTCTACACGTTCGGCTCCATCACCTCGCCTCCGCTCACCAATGTGCAGACAGTGACAGTGCCGCCGGGCGGCTCGACCGTGGTCGACTTCAAGCTCGACCGGGCGGGAACCTTCGTGCTCGTCGACCATGCGCTGTCGCGGGCCGAGCGCGGCCTCGCGGGCTATCTGGTCGTCGAGGGCCCGGAGGACGACGAGATCATGCATCACGGCCCGGCCGACCAGGGTCCCCCGAAGTAGACGCGTCCATCCTGGGTTTGCGAGATCGGGCGGCACTACCGCCCGATCCATTTTTACAGCGCCGACGCTCGACCAATCTTGTCGCGGTCTTTCAACGAGCGATCGTTGTTCAAGGCGACGCAGCTTCACTCCATTGGGGCGGCCCGCGGAACTCGATGCCATAGCGACCGGCAAGCTCGATGACGGCCGGCATGTCGTGCGGCATGCGCAGATCGCGCGTCGCTGCTTCGACGAAGAATTCCTCCAGCCCGCCGGGCGTAAGAATCGTCAGGTTGCGGCCCGGACCCGGGCTGACGACGCGAAACGTGTGCGGCACGCCGCGCGGCAGGAAGATCGAAGCGCCGGCCGCAACAGGTACGATCTGGCCATCCAGCCAAAATTCGTACGTCCCTTCGATGACATGGATCACTTCGTCTTCATTGTGATGCACGTGGACGGGTGGGCCGCCTCGCGACGGTACCGTCGACTCGAAGACGCCGACGATGCCGCCGCTCAGGTACCTTTCGACATTGATTGTATAGATGGTATCCATCCATGTGACGGTGCGCGGCGCGCGCACGGAGGTCGTGGCGATGGTCATCGCAATTTCCCTTCAATCGGTGGTTCGCTGATGTTCTGGTGCTGCAGCGCCGGTCACACGCTACGGCGATCGACGTGCGGATGAAAATCGAATGATCGTATGGAGGATATTGGCGCCGTGAATTTTGCCGCGCTCGACCTCAATCTGCTGCGCGTGTTCGATGCGATGATGCTGGAACTGTCAACCGTGCGCGCCGGCGAGCGCATCGGACTATCCCAGCCGGCGGTGAGTTCGGCGCTCGGTCGCTTGCGCAACCTGACCGGAGACGAGCTATTCGTTCGCGACGGCAATCGCATGATGGCGACGACCCGGGCTCTGCAGTTGCAGGAGCCCGTGCGCCATGCGCTGCGCCAGATCGAGGATGCCTTCGCGGCGTCCGTTGCATTCGATCCGGCGACCTCGACACGCACGTTCATGCTGATCGGCTCGGACTATTTCTCGACATTGCTGATGCCGAAGCTCGCTGCCATGATCACCCCGCTGGCGCCCGGCGTGACCCTGCAGATGATCGACCATCCTTCCGCCGAGGTGTTTGTCCTGCTGAGCGAAGGCAAGGCCGACATCGTGGTCGATCGATCCCTGGACACGCCCGACTGGATATCCAGCCGCAAACTGTTCAAGTCCTGGCTGGCCTGCATTGCCCGCAGGGGCCATCTGCTGCTTGCGCAGCACGGTATACGCGCGCAAGAGGCAATCCCACCTGAAATCTTCTGCGCCATGCCCCAGGTGCTGCGTTCCGCCGATGGCAGCAGAACGGGAACCATTGATCCGGCACTGAAACGGCTCGGCCTCTCGCGCCGCGTCGTGATGACTGTGCCGCATTTTCAGGCGGTCGCGCTGTCGGTCGCGGGTTCCGATCTGCTTGGCAGCATTCCCGTGCATTTCGCGCGGCTTGTCGCCAGGAGCCTCGACCTCGAAATCTACGAGCCACCGATGGAATCGCCCGCCATGGATGTCACCATGTACTGGCATCGCCGGGTCGAACTTGATGCAGGTAATGTCTGGCTGCGTACGAAAATTCTTGAGGTTGTCTCCGCATTCAAGGGCGAAGTCCAACAAGACTAGGAGGGCATGCCGCAAGCGGCGCGGCTGACAGCTTTGTCATGCAGCACAACGTGCCGTCGATCTTCGCGGGCCACTACGACCCATCCTTCCCGCTCGTGCTTTGCTTGAAAGACCTCTCCTTGATCGAGGAATTGACGGATCAGGTCGGGGCGCGCAATAAACTGGCGCGCGCGACCCACGATCGCTTCAAGGAAGCGGCATCGCGCTATGGGTTGGCAGTCCTTCTCATAGGGTACAAACAGGAAAAGCGTCACAAAACACGCGGTTTGTAAGACAATCGCGGCGGCGGGATTTCGCATAAGCACAAGTTCTGGATGGCGGCCCGGACCAGTTGCTGGACCAGCGCAACCTCTTCCTGATCGCGCGGCGCATAGATCATGAGGTACGTCACCGGGAGGCCCGGATAGACGCCTGAAAGCGGGTGTCGTTCTCCCCAGCCCTTCTCGATTACGGTCCTGGCGTCGGACGGGCCGAAGATCATGTGCATCGAGCCGTCCGACTCGTGCACATGCGCCACCTCGCCCCGTGTCACCTGGCCGACGGGCGAGACGATCTGATCCTTGCGGACAAAGAGCGCGTTGTTGTGGCGCTCGTAATTGCTGACCTGATAGCAGACGAACTGGCTGCGCTGCTCCACGTAGTCGTCGAACATCTGGTCCTGGGATCGACGCATCTCCACGCAGTATAGAGCCAACTTCCAAGGGCTGCTTTCCGGTCGATGGTGATCGGGACAAACTGCTGGGATGAAGGCGAAAAGCGGGTATTATAGCATCCTGCGAGGCGCTCGTGAGCTAGCTGCCATGGCTGTCCTTTCCGAGCCGGGTCGTTCATGTCACATTTGCAATCCACGTAAGGACATCCGATAGGGAACCATATTCGGCAATAAGAACCGAAATCCAAAAACTGGAGACTGTCTCTGACGCGCATCCCTCTTGACGGGGCGAGCGGGGCGCGGAATTCAACCTGACCGGCAATGAAAGAAGCGCCCGGACCAGCCGGCCGGCGCAGCCGTAGAAAACAAGACCGTATGAGGAGGAACCAATGAAGAAATTTCTGATCGCATCCGTATCGTGCCTCGCGCTGACGGGAGCGGCCATGGCCGAGGACATCAAGATCGGCATCGAGATGGGCTTCACGGGCCCGATCGAATCGCTGACTCCGCCGATGGCGCAGGCCGCCGAGCTGGCCATCAAGGAAGTGAGCGATTCCGGCAAGTTCCTCGACGGCGCCAAGGTCGTTCCGGTGCGCGGCGACGAGACCTGCATCGACGCGGGCGCGGCCACCGCGGCCGCCGAGCGGCTGGTGACCTCTGACAAGGTGGCAGGCATCGTCGGCCCGACCTGCTCGGGCGCCGCCAGCGCCGTGCTGACCAATGTCGCTATCCCGAACGGAATGGTGCTGATCTCGCCATCGGCGACGTCGCCCGGCCTGTCCACGATCGACAGCAAGGGTCTGTTCTTCCGCACCGCGCCGTCGGACGCGCGCGAGGGCGAGATACTGGCGCAGATCATGACGGAGCGGGGCGTCAAGTCCGCCGCGATCAGCTACACGAACAACGACTACGGCAAGGGCATCGCCGCCTCGATCCAGGCCGCGTTCGAGAAGTTGGGCGGCAAGATCACGCTGAGCGCCCCGCATGAGGACGGCAAGAGCGACTATTCGGCCGAGGTCGGCGCTCTCGCTTCGGCCGGCGGCGACGCCATCGTCGTCGCGGGCTACGCCGACCAGGGCGGCGCCGGCGTCGTCCAGACCGTGCTCGACACGGGCGCGTTCTCGAAGTTCGTGTTCCCGAACGGGATGTGGGGAGAAAGCCTGCTCAAGAAGTTCGGCACGCAGATCGACGGCGCGTTCGGCGACCTTCCGGGCTCCGACAGCCCAGGCGCGGCCAAGCTGCTGGAGATGACCACTGCGGCCGGCATCAACGGGACCGCGACCTTCGTTCCCGAGACCTACGATGCGGCGGCGATCATGCTGCTCGCCATGCAGGCTGCGAATTCGGCCAAGCCCGCCGACTACAAGGCCAAGATCATGGACGTGGTCAACGAACCCGGCGAGAAGATCTATCCGGGTGAGCTCGCCAAGGCGCTCGACATCCTCAAGAGTGGCGGCGACATCGACTATGTCGGCGCTTCCGCCGTGGAGTTCATCGGCAAGGGCGAAAGCGCCGGCTCCTACCGCGAGGTCGAGGTGGAGAACGGTGCTATGAAGACCGTCAAGTTCCACTGACGCATCAGGACAGCGGCCCGGCGCTCACCGGCGCCGGGCCGCGGACGCCGCACAACGACGCGGCGCCGGAGCGGGCGGCCTCGATGATAGTCTGTCATGACATCCACAAGCATTTCGGCGGCTTCCACGCGGTGGATGGCGTTTCGCTGCGGATTCCCGCCGGCGCGATTACCGGGCTGATCGGGCCGAACGGCGCCGGCAAGTCGACCCTGTTCAACGTCATCGCAGGCGTCCACAAGCCGACCTCCGGGCGGGTGACGATGGGGGGCGAGGACATCACCGGCCTGCCGCCGCACGAATTGTTCGCCAAGGGCGTGCTGCGCACCTTCCAGATCGCCCACGAATTCCCGACCATGAGCGTGATCGAGAACCTGATGATGGTTCCAGGCGGCCAGAGCGGCGAGACACTGTGGAACGCATGGTTCAACCGGGGCAGGATCGCGGAGGAGGAGGAGCGCCTGCGCGCCAAGGCTGACGAAGTGCTGGATTTCCTGGCGCTGACCCATGTGCGCGACGAGCGGGCCGGCAACCTTTCGGGCGGCCAGAAGAAGCTGATCGAGCTCGGCCGCACCATGATGGTCGACGCACGCGTGGTGTTCCTCGACGAGGTCGGGGCCGGCGTGAACCGCACCCTGTTGAGGACGATCGGCGACGCCATCGTGCGGCTCAACAAGGAGCGGGGCTACACCTTCTGCGTCATCGAACACGACATGGATTTCATCGCCCGGCTTTGCGACAGCGTCATCGTGATGGCGCAGGGCAAGGTGCTGGCAGAGGGCGCGCCGGACGAGATCGTGCGCAACGAGCAGGTGATCGAGGCCTATCTGGGCACCGGCCTGAAGAACAAGGTCGTCGGCAAGGGACCGGGCGAGGCGATGATCGGGGGCGCGCCATGACTGGGCCTCTGCTCGTCGGCGAAGCGATGGTCGGCGGCTATGGCGGCGCCGACATCCTGAAGGGCTGCACCATCGCCGTCGACAAGGGCGAGATCGCCGTCATCGTCGGCCCCAACGGCGCTGGCAAGTCGACCGCCATGAAGGCGATCTTCGGCATGCTGGCGCTGCGGGAGGGGTCGGTGAAGCTCGGCGGCGAGGACATCACGCGGCTGCGCCCCGAGGAGCGCGTCGCCAAGGGCATGGCCTTCGTGCCGCAGACGGAGAACGTGTTCGCCTCGATGACGGTCGAGGAGAACCTGGAGATGGGCGCCTTCCTGCGCCGGGACGATTTCCGCCCGACGATGGAGCAGGTCTACGAGCTGTTCCCCATATTGCGGGAGAAGCGGCTCCAGCCGGCGGGCGAATTGTCGGGCGGGCAGCGCCAGCAGGTCGCAGTCGGCCGCGCGTTGATGACGCAGCCCTCCGTCATATTGCTCGACGAGCCCACGGCGGGGGTGAGCCCCATCGTGATGGACGAGCTGTTCGACCGCATCATCGACGTCGCCCGCAGCGGCGTCACGGTGCTGATGGTGGAGCAGAACGCCCGGCAGGCGCTGGAGATCGCCGACCGCGGCTATGTGCTGGTGCAGGGCGCCAACCGCTTCACCGGCGCCGGCAGCGAGCTGCTGGCCAATCCCGAGGTGCGCAGCACCTTCCTGGGAGGTTGACGCGATGGATGTCCTCAACGCCCTCGTCGCCTTCCTGAATTTCGTGATCCTGCCGGCCGCGACCTACGGCTCGCAGCTCGCGCTCGGCGCGCTCGGCGCGACGCTGGTCTACGGCATATTGCGCTTCTCCAACTTCGCGCATGGCGACACGATGGCGTTCGGGACCATGGCGACCATCATTGCGACCTGGGGCTTGCAGGCGATGGGCGTCAGCATCGCGCCCTTGCCGACGGCGCTGCTGGCGCTTCCCGTCGGCGTCCTCGCCACGGCGCTCGTCGTGCTGGCGACCGACCGGCTGGTCTACCGGCCCTACCGGACGCGCAAGACCCCGTCGATCACGCTGGTCATGACCTCGCTCGGCGTGATGTTCGTGATGGGCGGGCTGGTGCGCGTCTTCATCGGCGTCGACGACCGGCAATTCGCCGATGGCGAACGCTTCATCTTCACGGCGGCGCAGTTCCGCGAATGGACCGGCCTGACGGAAACGATGGCGCTGCGCACCACGCAGGTGATCACCCTCGTCGCGACGATCGTCGCTGTCGCCTGGCTCAACTGGTTCCTCAAGCGCACGCGCACCGGCAAGTCGATGCGGGCCTTCTCGGACAATGAGAACCTCGCGCTGCTGTCCGGCATCAATCCGGAGCGTGTCGTGACGATCGTGTGGATCCTGTCGGCGGCGCTGGCGACGCTGGCCGGCGTGCTCTACGGCCTCGACAAGTCATTCAGGCCGATCACCTATTTCCAGCTCCTGCTGCCGGTGTTCGCCGCCGCCGTCGTCGGCGGCCTGGGCAATCCGCTCGGCGCGGTGGCGGGCGGCTTTGTCGTAGCCTTCTCGGAGGTGGTCGTCACCTACAGCTTCAGGAAGGTCGCGACCTATCTGCTCCCGGCAGACTGGCAGCCGGAGGGGCTGCTGCAACTACTGACTACCGACTACAAGGTCGCGGTCAGCTTCACCGTGCTGGTCCTCGTCCTGCTGTTCAGGCCGACCGGCATCTTCCGAGGCAAGGCGGCATGAGCGTGGCGCGGCGAAACCTCCTGCTTTTCCTCGGCGTCGCCGGGCTGATCGTGCTGACCGGCTTCACCCAGAGCTGGAACGCGGCGCTGACCATCGTCAATATGGGGCTGATCTCGGCCGTCATGGCGCTTGGCGTCAACATCCAGTGGGGCTATGCCGGGCTCTACAATGTCGGCACGATGGGCTTCGTGGCGCTTGGTGGCCTCGCCACCGCGCTCGTGGCGCTGCAGCCGGTCTCCGGCGCATGGCAGGCCGGCGGCCTGCGCATCGTCACCGCCCTGCTGTTCGGCGCGGCGGTGATCGTCGTCGCCGCGCAGCTCTACAAGCGCATGCCGAAAGGCCTGCCGCGCTTCGCGGCGCTCGCCGTCGTGCTGGTGGGCGGCTTCTTCGCCTATCGCTGGATCCTCGACCCGGCGGCGGCCGGCGTCGAGGCCATCAACCCGGCCCTGCAAGGCAATCTCGGCGGCCTCGGTCTGCCGGTGCTGCTGTCCTGGCCGGCCGGCGCGCTTCTCGCCGCGGGCGCGGGCTGGCTGATCGGCAAGACGGCGCTCGGACTGCGCTCCGACTATCTCGCCATCGCGACGCTCGGGATCGCCGAAATCGTCATCGCGGTCATGAAGAACGAGGACTGGCTCGACCGCGGCGTCAAGAACATCGTCGACATTCCCCGCCCGGTGCCGTTCGAGGTCGACCTCCAGGCGAGCGAGGCGTTCCTGTCCTTCGCGTCGAACATCGGCGCCAACCCGGTGGCCGCCTCGGCGGTAGTGGTGAAGCTCCTCTATGCCGGCCTGTTCCTGGCCGTGCTGCTGGCCCTGATCTGGCTGTCGGAAGCGGCGCTGCACTCTCCCTGGGGCCGCATGATGCGGGCGATCCGCGACAATGAGGTCGCCGCCGCCGCGATGGGCAAGGACGTCACGCGCCGGCATCTGCAGATCTTCGTGCTGGGCTGCGCGGTGCTGGGGATATCCGGCGCCATGCTCTCCACCATGGAAGGACAGCTCACGCCCGGCGCCTACCAGCCCTTGCGTTTCACCTTCCTGATCTGGGTCATGGTGGTGGTCGGCGGGTCCGGCAGCAATCTGGGCTCCGTGCTGGGCGGCTTCCTGATCTGGTATCTGTGGGTGCAGGTCGAGCCGTGGGGCAACGGGCTGATGGCGCTGGCGACATCCGGCATGGCGGACGGCTCGCCGCTCAAGCATCACCTGATGGAGAGCGCGGCGCATATGCGCCTGCTCGTGATGGGCGTGATCCTGATCGCGGTTCTGCGGTTCAGGCCGCAGGGCCTGATACCCGGAAAGTAACCTTTCCGGGTGCGACGCCGAGCTGGTTATGACCGCGTCGACGCGGTGATCTCGATCTCGACCTTGGCGCCCGGCGCCGGCAATTGGCAGACCAGCAGCGTATTGGTCGGGCGGATGTCACGGAACGTCTCGCCGAGCACGACGGCGACATCCTTCAGCAAGGCGGGGTCGGTGATGTAGACTCGGCAAGCGACGGCGTTCTTCAGGCTCGCGCCCGCCTTGGCCAGCGCCGCGTCGATCGAGGCCAGCGCGTTGCGCGCCTGGTCCGCCACGCCTTCCGGCATCGCGCCGGTCGCCGGGTCCGGGCCCATCGTGCCCGAGACGTAGATGGTCGGGCCGTCGATCACCGCCTTGGCGTAGCCGGCGAAATCCTCGGACGGCGCGCCGGAAAAGATTCGGTTCTTCATGGAAAGGATCCTTATTGCTTGAAGGAGAGTAGCAAAGGGCGGCCAGCGCGGAACGACGCGGGCTTGCGCGATCGGCCGTACATTTTAGGCAGGCGGCAGAACGCGACTGGCCTCCCCCGCCGCCCCGGCTTCCATGAGGATCGCCGTCACGGAGCCGCGATCTTGCGCGTCGAACTCAACGCCGCTTGCAAGCAGGAAGGCGGAAAAATTATCGGCAATCGCCGCCGGCGTTCCTGGCGCTGGAGGCAGGCCGCAGAGCGACTCGGCAAGCTGCGCCAGCATCAGAAGCTCGCCATGCTCGCAGTCGATCTCGGCCGCCAGCACGGTCTTGTAGAGGGAAACCCCCGCCGTCTCGCCGAGGCGCTTGCCCTCCTCCTTGAGCCAGCGCCGGGCGGCGCGGACCGGCAGCACGGCCGCCTGATGCCACTCGCCGGCGGCCTGCATCAGCGGCGCCATATGGGGGCCGATCGGCCGCGCGTCGACGGCGCCGCGCCACAGGCAGAACAGCATCGCGGTCACGTCGACGCCATGGCGCTCCTGCAAGTCCAGGCAGGCAGGTCCGACGCCGGGCGCGCGGTAGAGCCGGGTCACGAAGTCCCAAGCGGGATGGGCGGGAAAGGCGCTCATGCCACGATGGGTGCGCTGGCTGCGCCGCCGGTCGTCACGCCAGCCATTCGCGCAGGTCGATCGACTCCTCGCCGGGGATGGTCTTGCGCGCGAACTCCTCCTCGCGGCCGAACGGCATGGTCGCATCGATGCACAGGCGCCCCCAATGGTCCTTGTGCGGATCGCGGTAGAAGCCGGGAATATCGTTGAGGATCATGGCGCGGGTGTCGGCGCGGCCGCGCGTCATATAGGCCCACATCACGTCATCGAGGTCGTAGATGTCGACGTCCTCATCGACCACGATCACGACCTTGTTGTAATCGAGATAGGAGCCGAGCGCGGCGAGGATGGCGTGCTTGCCCTGGCCCTCATAGGTCTTGCGGATCTTGATGATCGAGATCATCACGTTCGGCCGGCAGCAGACGTCGAGGACGCCCGGAACCTGCGCCGCGACATGACGGTAGACGCGCGCCGCCGTTACCGCCTCCAGCGGCCGCAGATCCTCCGGTGAGCCGCAGATCAGCCCGTGGAAGATCGCGCCGGGACGGTAGGAGACATGGCTGACCTCGAAGACGTGGTTGTCGCCGACCCCGACGTAATTGCCCATGAACTCGCCGAACGGCCCTTCCGGCCGCTTCACATTCGGCAGGATGCGGCCTTCCACCACGATGTCGACGGAAGCCGGCACGTCGAGGTCGATCGTCTCGCAGCGGCGCATCGCGATCTTGCCGCCGCTGATCTTGGCCGCCATCACCAGCTCCGACGCCTCGTAGGGCAGCGATGCACAGGCGGCGAGGAAAATTTCCGGCGGGCAGGACAGGAGCAGAGCGGCCTCCAGCGCCTCGCCCCGCGACTCAGCCTTGGCCTGGTAGCGGGCGAGGTCGTGCGTCGAGCCAAGGCGGATCCGGAGCTCCTGATCCGACACCTGCATGGATCGATGGAAGGACAGGTTCGGGACGCCGCTGTCCGGCTCGCGCGCCAGAAAGATCGCCGAGGTGAAATAGGGGCCCGCGTCGCGGGCATGATAGGTGATGGCGGGCAGGTCCGACAGCGTGCCGCTCCTGAACTCCGAATTGACGGAGGCCGGCGCCTGTTCCAGCACGTCGGCGTCCTTGCCGGCGATGCACGCGTCGGTCAGCTCGATCCAGCGCTGGCAGAACGTCCGGTCGCCGGCGCCGATCATGCGGCATAGCCGCTCGTGGCTGCCATAGAGGTTCGAGGCAACTGGAAGGTCCGAGCCCTCGACCGTCTCGAACAGCACGGCCTGCTCGCCGGCCTTCTGCACGGCCTTGGTCACGGCGGCGAGCTGGTGGCGCGGGTCGACCGGCCGGCGCACCACGGCAAGTTCGCGCCGCCGCGCAAGATCGTCGATGAATGGCCGCATTGATCCGATCTCCTGGAAATTGCAAACAGGTTAATCGCTTTGGCCCTGCTGACAACAGCCATCGCTTTTGCCGCGCCAGCCGGAAGTTTTTGGAAATCGGCAATACAGGCGGGATGCCTCTTTGCAGAAAGGGGGCGCTCGGCCACTCTCTCCTGAAAACGAGGATGCACGATGACCCGCACGCTTGAAATCCGCAATCCGCGCACCGGCGCGAACGACTATGCGATCACGCCACTGCCTCGCGATGCGCTTGAAGCACGCTGCCGCGAACTGCGCGCGGCCCAGCCGGCCTGGCTGGCGCTCGGCCTCGAAGGCCGCACCAAGGCGATGCTGGAGCTTTGCGACGCGGTGGACCGCCACTACGACGCCATCCGCGACGCGCTGACCGCCGACACCGGCCGCTATGAATGGTCCGTCAACGAGATCGAGGGTCTGAAGGGCATCACCCGCATGCGCTGCGCCACGGCGGCCGACGCTCTGGCGGAAGTGACGGGAAATTCGTCCGACCCCACCCTTCGCTTCAAGCAGCAATATGTTCCCTACGGGCTGGTCGGCATCATCTCGCCGTGGAACTACCCGCTGATCCTGTGCATGATCGACGCGATCGCGGCGCTCATCGCCGGCTCGGCCGTGGCGATCAAGCCGTCCGAGGTCACGCCGCGCTTCATCAAGCCGTTCCGGGCGGCGATCGCCGAGGTCGAGCACCTGCGCGACGTGCTCGACGTGTTCGAGGGCGACGGCGAAACGGGCGCGATGATCGTCGACTTGACCGACACGCTGGTTTTCACCGGTTCGGTGCGCACCGGCCGCAAGGTGCAGGAGCGAGCGGCGTCGCAGTTCAAGACCGTCTTCCTCGAACTCGGCGGCAGCGACCCGGCCGTGGTGCTGGACAGCGCCGAGCCGGATACGGCGGCAGAGATCATCGTCCGCGGCTCGATCGAGAACGCCGGCCAGCTCTGCTGCGCCATCGAGCGCGTCTATGTGCAGCGCGGCGTCTACGATGCGGTGTGCGAGCGCATTGTCGCCCGCATGAAGGCGCAGCAGATGAACATCGAAGACATCAGGCAGGGCGAGATCGGCCCCATCATCTTCGCGCGCCAGGCGGATATCCTGCGCGAACAGCTTGCCGACGCCGTCGCCAAGGGCGCCACGGTGCTGACCGGCGGCAAGATCGTCGAGCATGGCGGCGGGTTGTGGTGCGAACCGACGGTGCTGGTCGGCGTGACCCAGGACATGGCGGTGATGCGCGATGAAACGTTCGGGCCGATCGTGCCGATCATGGCCTTCGACACCGATGACGAGGGCGTCAGGCTGGCCAACGACACGGAATTCGGCTTGTCGGCCGCAGTCATCGGCGAGGAGGCCAAGGCGATAGAGATCGGCAGCCGCATCAATGCCGGCGGCATGTGGATCAACGATTTCGATACGATGGGCGGCGTCGGCGCCCGCGCCGAGAAGACGGCATTCGGATCGTCGGGCCTCGGCGGCACCCGCTACGGCTATGGCGGCTTCCATCGCTTCCTTCGCAAGAAGGCGATCGTGATACGGTCCAAGGCCGCCTGAACGGGGCAAGGGAAATATGATCGATTTCACCAGGACCCGCGGGAAGTTCCATTTGCCCGAGGGTGTCGTCTATCTCGACGGCAATTCGCTCGGGCCGATGCCGGTCGCCGCAGGCGAGCGGCTGTCGCGCATGCTGGCCGACGAATGGGGAGACCAGCTCATCCGGGGCTGGAACACGGCCGGATGGTACGTGCAACCCCGCAAGGTCGGCGACCGCATCGCGAGGCTGATCGGCGCGGCGCCCGGCACCGTGGTGATGGGCGACACGCTTTCCATCAAGGTCTATCAGGCGCTCTCCGCCGCGCTCGAGCTGAATCCCGAGCGCAGCGTGGTACTGTCCGACAGCGGCAATTTCCCCTCCGACCTCTATATCGCCCAAGGCCTCCTGAGATCGCTCGAGCGCGGCTATGAACTCAAGGTGGTCGAACCGGAAGAGGTGGAAGACGCCATCGACGACACTGTCGCCGCCATGATGATCACGGAAGTCGACTATCGCACCGGTCGCCGCCACGACATGAAGCGTCTTACCGCAAGGGCGCATGACGCCGGGGCCATCGCGATCTGGGACCTGGCGCATTCCGCCGGCGCGGTCGACCTCGACATCGCGGGCGCGGATGTCGATTTCGCGGTCGGCTGCACCTACAAATATCTGAACGGCGGTCCCGGCGCGCCGGCCTTCATCTATGTCGCGCCACGTTTCGCCGATCGCGCCCGCCCGAGCCTCGCCGGCTGGATGGGCCATGCGGCGCCCTTCGCCTTCGACCTCGACTATCGACCGGCGCCCGGCATCGAGCGGATGCGCGTCGGCACGCCGCCGGTTATCGCGCTGACCGTGCTCGACGCTGCCCTCGACGTCTGGGAAAGCGTCGACATGCGCGACGTGCGGGCGCGATCCATCGAGCTCAGCGAACGCTTCATTGCCGGCGTGGAAACGGCTTGTCCTGACCTGGAGCTTGGCAGCCCGCGCAATTCGCACGAGCGCGGCAGCCAGGTCTCCTTCCGCCATCCGCATGCCTACGCGGTGATGCAGGCGCTGATCGCACGAGGGGTGATCGGCGATTTCCGCGCGCCCGACGCGATGCGTTTCGGTTTTACGCCGCTCTATCTCGACCTCGACGACGTCGACAGGGCGGTCGCGCTGCTGGCGGAGGTCCTGGACAGGAAACTGTGGGACACGCCCGAATATCATAGCAAGGCCACTGTAACATGACACAGGCTTACGACCCGTCTGTCGAAGGCGCGGAAATGTCCTTCGCCCGCAAGATGTCCTATGGGGACTATCTGCATCTCGATCAGGTGCTGACCGCGCAGGAGCCACTTTCCGACGCCCATGACGAGCTGCTCTTCATCATCCAGCACCAGACCTCGGAACTGTGGATGCAGCTCGCTATCCATGAGATGAGGTCGGCGTTGAAGGCCATACGCGAGGATCGGTTGCAACCGGCCTTCAAGATGCTGTCAAGATTGGCCCGCATCATGGAGCAGCTGAATTCGGCATGGGATGTGCTGAGGACCATGACGCCGTCCGAATACGCTATCATGCGGCCCTCGCTCGGCCAGTCGTCCGGCTTCCAGTCCTGGCAGTACCGCGCCATCGAATATCTGGCCGGCAACCGCAACCTCGCGATGCTGAGGCCGCACGAGCACCGGCCGGAGATCATCGCCCGGTTGAATGCCATTCTCTCGGAGCCTTCGATCTACGACGAGGCGATAGCGCTCCTGAAGCGCAACGGCTTCGACGTGGGCGACGAGCCGCGCGCGGACCTTCGGCAGGTGCGGGAGGAGAACCCGAAGGTGCAGGAGGCGTGGCGCCAAGTCTACAGCGACCCCGAACGCTACTGGACACTCTATGAGCTGGCCGAGAAGCTGGTCGATTTCGAGGACTATTTCCGTCGCTGGCGCTTCAACCACGTCACGACGGTTGAGCGCATCATCGGCTTCAAGCGTGGCACCGGCGGCACCGGCGGGGTCACCTATCTGCGTCGCATGCTGGATGTCGTGCTGTTTCCGGAGCTCTGGCGTGTCAGGACCGAATTGTGACTGAGGCGCCGAGACGCATCGTCGTCGGCATTTCGGGCGCGTCCGGCGTCATCTACGGCGTGCGGATGTTGGAGGTCCTGCGCGATGCCGGCATCGAGACGCATCTGGTCATGTCGCGCTCGGCCGAGATCACGCTGGGACATGAAACCAGCCGCAAGGTGGCTGGGGTGAAGGCGCTGGCGTCGCACTGGCACCAGCAGTCCGACATCGGCGCCTGTATCTCCTCCGGCTCTTTCCGCACCATGGGCATGGTGGTCGCACCGTGCTCGGTACGATCCATGTCGGAGATCGCGACCGGCGTGACGTCCGGCCTGCTCACCCGCGCCGCCGACGTGACGCTGAAGGAGCGTCGCCCCTTGGTCCTGATGGTGCGTGAAACGCCGCTGCATCTCGGCCATCTGCGGACGATGACCCAGCTTGCCGAAATGGGCGCGGTCATAGCCCCGCCGCTGCCGGCCTTCTACGCGCGGCCGGAAAGCCTGGACGAGATGGTCGACCATTCGATCGGCCGCGTGCTCGACCTGTTCGGCATCGACAACGGCCTGACGCGCCGCTGGAAAGACCCCGCCTGACAACGCTTTCGCCGCGCGAAGGGCGGCCGGCGCATATATGCAGACCGGTTTTTTCGGTGCTAAGGTTCCCAGCCATGGGTCCAGCATCGGATCAAGGGATGGACGGCGGGCAGGCGCCGCAAAGCAAGAAAGGATTGTTCCGCCTCCGATTCGGTGGACCGGACTGCACCGTCGCGTCCGCTTTCGCGGGGCTGAAGACGGCGCCGGACGTCCAACGTCGGTCGGTCCCGAGACTGGGCCTTTTCTTCGCCCGCTTCGATCTTCCGCGGGAAGAGGGCGCCGGTTCCTGGAGCTTCCTGTCCTCCCGCGACGACATATTCGTCATCCTCACCGATTGCAGCTACGCGACCATGCGCCACGAAAGGGTGGTTGCCGAGGGTCTGCTGGAGTTTCACTTTCCGCTGGAGGGGCCGGTGGAACTCTCGTTGCTGCAAGACGGGGACAAGACCGCGCCGACCAATGTCTCGCTGATGGCCTGCCAGCAAGCGGTCGGAATGTCCTATGACGTGGTCTGTCAGCCGGACGCCTACAGGATGGTCAGCTTCTACATCCGGCCGGCTTTGTTCCAGGACAGCTTCGACATCGATGCCGAACAGGGAACGGTCCGACAATTACTGTCTCCGCGCGAAGGCACGATGGCAATGGTCGAGCACAAGATCGACCCGGAGTTCCTCCGCCGCCTGCGTGATCTTTTCGAGGTCAAGTTCGCGACCTCGCGCGACCTTGTGCTGGCGTCCGCCATCGTTCTCGAGCTTCTCGTAATGTCGGCCGATACGATAGAGCGCGGCGACAAGGCGGAGGAGCAGTCGATTGTCTTCACCGCGCGTGACTTGGATATGTTTGACCGCGCCCGAGAGGTGCTGGCGAACGATTTCTCCGAGACTCTGACCATACCGCTGCTCGCCAGAAGGCTCGGCACCAATTCGACCAAGCTGAAAGGGGGCTTCAAGCTCCTTTACGGCACGACGATCTTCGCCTACCGCAACCGCTATCGCATGGACCGCGCCATGCAATTGCTGGCGGAGGGCGAAACGCCCATTGCCACCGTTTCGCATGCCGTCGGCTTCCGCCACCAGGCCAGCTTCACGTCCGCGTTCCGTGCGCATTTCGGCATGACTCCGAAGCAGGCCCGCCAGCGGCTCGCGGCGGGCGAGACACGCCTGGTCGTCGGTTCGCGGCCGTCGGGAGCCTAACCGCCGAAGACGGAATGGGCCGAGCCCATCGGCACGTCGGGGTCCGGGATCGGGATCGCGTCGATCAGCGTGCGGGTGAATGCGTGCCGCGGGTTGCGCCAAACGTCGACGGCTCGGCCTTCCTCGACGATCTTGCCCTGGGAGATCATGGCCACGCGGTCGGCGAAGTTCTCCACCAGCAAGAGGTCGTGGGTGATGAACAGATAGCTGAGGCCGAGGTCGCGCTGCAGCTCCCATAGCAGATTGACCACTTGAGCCTGCACGGAAACATCGAGCGCCGAGACCGGCTCGTCGCAGATGAGGACATCCGGGTGCAGCGCCAGGGCGCGGGCGATGCAGATGCGCTGGCGCTGACCGCCGGAAAACTCGTGCGGGAACCGCTGGCCCCATTCGGGGCGCAGGCCGACCCGCTCCATCAGCTCCGCCACCTGCCGGCTGCGCTCGTCCGAAGTGCCGACGCCGTTCACGTCCAGTGGCTCGCGGATCAGGTCCTTGACGCGCTTGCGCGGATTGAGGGAGGCAAACGGGTCCTGGAACACGCATTGCATGCGCGGCCGGTGCCGCCGCGCCGCGCGGCGCGAGAGGCCGACAAGGCTTTCGCCGCCCAGCAGGATCTCGCCGGAGGTCGGGCGTTGCAGGCCGAGCACGCAGCGGGCGAGCGTGGTCTTGCCGCAACCCGATTCGCCGACGAGCGCCAGCGTCTCGCCGGGCAGCAGGTCGAGGGTCACGCCGCGCACCGCGTGGACGGTGCCGCGCGTGGTCTCGAAGCTGCAATGAAGGTCGCGGATGGACAGGACCGGAGAGTCCGGTTGCCGGGAGCCATCGGGAACGGACGGCCGGGAGAGCCGCGCGCGAGCGGGAACCTTTTCCGCCTTCGGCTCGGCGGGACGGTCGGCGGTCACGCTCTGCATCTCGGCGAGTGGCGGCCCGTCTGTCCGGCGGGCGCCGGGACGCGGCGTCGCGGCCAGCAGCGCGCGCGTGTAGGGGTCCTTGGGATCGGTGAATATCTGCCGGGTCGGCGCGTCCTCCACCACGCGACCCTGATACATGACAGCCACCCGGTCGGCGGTCTGGGCGACGAGGCCGAGATTGTGGGTGATCAGCAGGATGGCGATCCCCATCCTGTCCTGGAGCTCGTCGAGCAGCCGCATGATCTGGGCCTGAACGGTCACGTCGAGCGCCGTGGTCGGCTCGTCGGCGATCAGCAGTTCAGGGCGGCAGGCCAGCGCCATGGCGATGCACACGCGCTGCCGTTGTCCGCCGGACAGGCGATGCGGATATTCCCGCACGATGCGCGCCGGGTCTGGCAGATGGACCAGATCGAGCAGCTCGACGGCCCGCGCCATCGCTTCGGCGCGGCTGACAGCCTCATGCTCGAGAATGACTTCGGCGACCTGGCCTCCGATGGAATAGACCGGGTTCAGCGCCGCCATCGGCTCCTGGAACACCATGCCGATGCGCTTGCCGCGAATCTTGCGCATGGCCTCGTTGTCGGTGACCGGAAGCTCCGACCCGTCGAAGCGGATGCTGCCGGCGCGCTTGCGGATCACATTCGGCAGGAGTCCCATCACCGCGAGTGAGGTTAGTGATTTGCCGCTGCCGCTCTCGCCCACAACGGCAAGCGTCTTGCCACGTTCGACGGCAAGCGAGACGCCTTTGAGCAAGTCGTCCGGGCTGTCGCCGACGCCGACCCGCAGGCCGTCTATGCTCAGGAGCGGTCCGGTGGTCATGCCTTCCTCTCCCTCAGCCGCGGATTGAGCGCATCGTTCAGCCCTTCGCCGACCAGGTTCAACGCCAGCGCGGTCAGCAGCAGCGCCACGCCGGGAACGGCGATGATATACCAGGCGTCGCGGAGCTGGCCGCGGCCCATGCCGATCATCGTCCCCCAGGTCAGCACGTTCGGATCGCCGAAGCCGAGGAACGACAGCGCCGATTCCATCAGGATCGCCGTGGCGACGAGGATTGTCGACATGACGATGATGACCGGCGCCGCATTGGGCAGGATCTGCGTGAAGATGATGCGCAGGTCGCCCATTCCCGCCACGATGCAGCCGTGCACGAAGGGGCGGTCGCGCAGCACCAGGAACTCTCCACGCACAAGCCGCGCGACGGCCGGCCAGGAGACCACGGCGAGGGAGAAGATCACGACCCCGATCGTCGGCCCGAGCACGGCGACGACCACGATGGCCAGCATGAATTGCGGGATGGTCTGGAACAACTCGGTGACGCGCATCAGGACGTCGTCGACCCAGCCCCCGTAGAAGCCGGCGAAGGCGCCGACCAGCACGCCGACGATGAGCGCCACGGCGACGGAGGAGAAGCCGACCATCAGCGAGACGCGCGCGCCGTAGAAGATGCCGGCGGCCATGTCGCGCCCGAGGCTGTCGGTGCCGAGGATGGAGCCCGCGAACTCTCCCGGCC
>Ga0209792_1000323_pt1 | contig 41852 bp, 29 predicted proteins | sample EBPBio142005_DNA_FD_185860 | JGI IMG/M metagenome (GOLD analysis project Ga0209792, IMG submission 185860) | Wastewater treatment Type I Accumulibacter community from EBPR Bioreactor in Madison, WI, USA - Reactor 1_6/14/2005_ DNA (SPAdes)... | ecosystem: Engineered > Bioreactor > EBPR >... | reverse complement strand
TACTCTTTGAAAGTTTGAAAAACGAAAATCTATTAATTTCCGCTTCTTTTATCAAAAATTTTTCCGTTAAAAACTAACACTTTTTCCGTTAAAAAACCACTTGTTTGGGTGTAAAATTGCAGACAACACACAAATATACGCAATTCATTTTTCCTACAAAATTTTTATCGCATTATTTTTCAAGGGGTTGTAAAATATTAAAAATATTCTATTAATTTTACGCATAAATAATTATTTGAAATACGTATATGTTTAATAGTCTTAATTATTCGGCTACTTTGGGCGAACATAACGGCAAAAATATTATTTGGGTTCAGTTCCCAAACAATTTAGAATTGCGCAATCAGCTCAAAACCGTAGCAACAATTCATTGGAGCAACACCCAAAAATGTTGGTATGTTGTAGATACACCTTATTATCGTAGATTGTTTGCTATAGAAGTTGCTATTGCCGGTAAAGCCGTTATTAGTAAAATTAGCCCGGTAAATATTGAAGCTTTTCAAGAGTATCAAAACAAAATTATTTTAAAAGGATTTAGCCAAAATACACTGCGTACCTATACGATGGAATTTGCCCAGTTGTTGTACAAAATTCAAGAGGTTCCGGTAAACACACTCACTTCCAAAGAGTTGATAGAATATCTGTTGTATTGCCATACCGAGTTGAAATTATCCGAAAATCAAATTCATAGTCGTATCAATGCTGTAAAATTTTATTTTGAAAAAGTGCTCAATCAACCACGAATGGTATTTGATATTCCGCGTCCTAAAAAGCCATTGCTACTGCCAAAAGCACTCAATCAAGAAGAAATAAAAAGGCTATTTGAAGTAACGCACAATCTCAAACACAAATTAATACTGAAGCTGGCGTACGGTATGGGCTTGCGAGTTTCCGAAATTGTAAACCTAAAAATCGAACACATCGATAGTCATACCATGCAAGTGCTAATTGCTTGTGCCAAAGGAAAAAAAGATCGCTATGTAAACCTTCCAGAATCGGTGCTTAATGAAATGCGTGAATATTATAGAATGTACAAACCCAAAACTTTTTTGTTTGAAGGAAGTCATCACGAACAATATGCAACCCGAAGCGCACAGGCCGTGTTTAAAGTAGCTATGAAAAAAGCCAATATCAAGAAAACCATTGGTATTCACGGACTCCGGCACAGCTATGCCACCCATTTGCTACAACAAGGCACCGATATTAGATATATTAAGGAACTCATGGGGCATAACGATATTAAAACCACCAGTATTTACACACAAGTTGCCGATACCAATTTAAAACGAATAGCAAGCCCGTTGGATACACTCTAAATACTAAGATTTTATATTTTTCAGCATAATGTCTGTTGTAGATGCAAGCGAATAGCGATGCTGCCAATTCCAGTCTTGACGTGCACACGAATCATCAATAGAAGCGGGCCAACTATCGGCAATTTTTTGACGAAAATCGGGCTTGTAGCTTATAGTAAAATCCGGAATATGTTTTTTAATTTCTAAAGCAATTTCGGCTGGAGTAAAACTAATGCCCGCCAGGTTGTATGAAGATCTTATTTTTATAGCTTCAGATGGAGCTTGCATAATTTCGATGGTGGCTCGTATAGCATCTTCCATATACATCATAGGCAACATGGTTTCTGCCGATAGGAAGCATTCAAAATTTCCTTGTTCGATAGCTTTATGATAAATGTCTACAGCATAATCGGTAGTGCCGCCACCGGGTTCGGTAGTATAACTGATTAGCCCTGGGTAACGAATGCTGCGCACATCTACACCGTATTGGTTATGATAATATTCGCACCAACGTTCGCCTGTTTGTTTTGATATGCCATACACCGTTGTTGGTTCCATAATAGTGTATTGAGGCGTGTTGTTGCGTGGCGTGGTAGGGCCAAATACTGCAATACTCGATGGCCAAAATATCTTTTTGATTTTGCCCAATTTGGCAAGATTCAAAACATGAAAAAGCGAATTCATATTCAAATCCCAAGCAAACGCCGGATTTTTTTCGGCTGTAGCCGAGAGTAATGCTGCCATTAGATACACATCGGTTATTTGATGCAATTCTATCAAATGCTGAATTTGGTTATAATCAAGTGCATTTACAACTTCAAAACGACCATTGTTTACCACATCGTTATTAAGTTTTCGGATATCGGAAGCAATTACATTGTCTATGCCATATAGTTCACGGAGTTTGGCTGTAAGTTCGGTGCCTATTTGTCCGCAAGCACCAATAATTAGAATTTTTGGAGTCATTTGTAAAGTTTGTTTGCCGTACAAATATAACGTTTTCGTAGTTCTGTAGAAAGAACTTTTTTTGAATTGAAAATATTTTGAAATAAAAAATCCTAACCATTGCTGATTAGGATTTTGCTCCCCCTCTTGGGCTCGAACCAAGGACCCTCTGATTAACAGTCAGATGCTCTAACCAACTGAGCTAAGGAGGATTAACCTGTCTTGTATGTATTCGCTAAAAAGTTGCTCCCCCTCTTGGGCTCGAACCAAGGACCCTCTGATTAACAGTCAGATGCTCTAACCAACTGAGCTAAGGAGGAAGGTGTTTTTCTTTTTAGCGAGTGCAAATATAATTCATTTTTTATATCTGCAAAATACAAAATGTATTTTTTTCTAAATTTTTATTTGTGGTTGATATAATCCATAATCCATTGGTAAATGTCTTTTCCAAAAACAAATGCCATAAGACTTAATAAAAAGATCATTCCAGCGGTTTGAACTCGTTCCATTGCTTTGTCTGACAGTGTTTTGCCTGTAATCATTTCGGCAATGGTAAATAAGGCATGACCGCCGTCTAATCCTGGTATTGGTAATAAATTCATAACAGCAAGTGCTATCGAAAAGAATGCCGTAAAATTCCATACAAATTCCCAATCCCAGGTGTCGGGTAATTGGCGTGCGATTCCAATAGGGCTTTTCGCATGCATCAATGCTCCTGTTTTTGGTTTTAGGATAAGTTTAAACTGCTTGATATTGTAAACAAATAATTGCCAAGACTCTTTAACAGCAGCAGGAATTGCTTCAAAAAACGATAATTTTTTTACAACATCGTATTTTGTTTTATCATTAAAATTGGCAATAATTCCTAATTTCCCTTCTTTATTTGGTTTGGTTTTTACAATTAGTTCTTTGCCATCTCTATTGATAGTTAACGCAACAGTGTCTTTTTTGTGAAGACTTAAATAATCGGTAAAATTATCGTAATAAGTTACAGTAACCGAATCTATTTTGGTGATTTCATCTCCTTTTTTCAAGCCGATTTTCTCAGCTACAGATTGTTTTGTAACAGAATCAATAATAGCTTTTTTGAAACGAGGCGCCATAAAATTTTTACCTTCGGCACCCATAATTGCACCAATCTGTTCGTCAGAAAGTTTCAAATTCACTTCTTTCCCGTTGCGATCTACCAAGATATTGTTGCTTAATAAAACATCAATCGTAAGCCAATTAAATTTTGGCTGAAGCGGTTTTCCGTCTACCGAAATAATTTTATCGCCATTTTGAAATCCTGCATTTTTTCCTGTTTCAGAAAACATCAATCCGTTTTTTTGTACCGTATCGGTTGAAATGTATTTTTGCCCAACAGTAGCAAACATAGTGGTGTAAATAAGCCAAGCTAACAGAATATTAACAATAATTCCTCCTAACATAATGATAAGGCGTTGCCAAGCTGGTTTACTGCGAAATTCCCAGGGTTGTGGTTCTTGTTTAAGCTGATCGGTATCCATGCTTTCGTCTATCATTCCTGATAATTTTACATAGCCACCCAAGGGCAACCAGCCAATTCCCCATTCGGTTTCGCCAATTTTTTTCTTAAATAATGAAAATCCGGCATCCATAAAAAGATAGAATTTTTCTACTCTAACCTTAAACCATTTGGCAGTTATGTAATGTCCGAATTCGTGTAGTATAACTAAAACTGAGAGTATAAAAAGTATTTGCGCTAATTGAATCATTTGTTGTTATTTATAAAAAAAGCAAAAGTAAGACTTTCGCCTTACTTTTTTAACAATAATCTTGCCGAGATTAGTTTTTTATAATTTTTTTGTGAATACTGCCTTGTGTTGTATTGATTTTTGCAATATAATTTCCTGATGAAAGATTGGTAATATCAATAGTTTCTTTTGAAAATTTTCCAACAATTTGTCCTAACGGATTGATAATTTCAATGGAGATAAGTGTTGTTGATGCAGGAATTTTTACCGTTAAAACATCATTTACCGGATTTGGGAAAATTGTAACTGCATTTTGATGAATAAATCCCGCCGATGTCAAAATGGCGGTATTGTTGTTTGAAATAAGATGCACATCTGGATCAATGTCAAAACTTGTCATTTCAAAAGGAAGTGTTTCCGAAAAAACTTGTCCGTTGGTAGTATTGTTTAATGTAATATCAAAACTATTTCCCAACGAATCATAAGCTCTAACAGGAACTGGCATTTCAAAAAACGAAACCGAAGTATGCGATTGGGTTTGATTTACTGTAAATTGATATTGATTGGCACCAGTGCTTTGTGCTGTAATGGTATATGACGGAAAACCTTGTTTGTAAATCCAATCGTTAAAAAACTCGGTTAAACTACTACCATACACAGCTTCCATGTGGGCTTGAAACTGTGATGTTACAGCATAATTATACGCCAAATTAGTATCTGCCAAATAGTTTTTCATGCCTTGAAAAAAAGCAGTATCTCCAAGTTTCCAGCGAAGCATTTCCAGCACCATAGCGCCTTTGTTGTAGGTTACTCTACTGTTAAAAATTCGGTTTACATCAAGTGCTTGGGTGTCGTTTAGATACACATTTCCGTAGGGTTGCGATGTGATATAACTTACCATATCGGCTTTATCGGATATGAATGCATTAACTCCATCAAAATTTTCATAAGCTAAAGAGGCACAATAGGTTGCAAAACCTTCGTTGAGCCAAATGTCTTTCCAAGTTCCGCAAGTTATTTTATCGCCAAACCATTGATGTGCTAATTCATGAGCCACAAGTTGTCTGTCAAAACCAACCATAAATGACACTGTAGTGTGCTCCATACCGCCGCCCCAACCAAATTGTGCGTGTCCGTATTTTTCGTTATGAAATGGATAAATTTCGAATAAATTAGAGTATAAATCAATCAATAGTGGCGTTTGTGCCAACTGATTTTGTATTGTTAAAGTATTGCTTTCTGGATATAAGTAATTGATAATTGGATATGTATTGGGAGCTGTTCCTGCAGTTTGAGTGTAAACAGCATAATTGGTTACTGCAATGGCTACTAAATAAGCAGGAATAGGATATCCGTGATGAAAATGCGTAATTTTATTGCTGCCTGAAATGACTGGAGCTTGGGGTTCTACGCCATTTGATACAGACACGTATTGCGAAGGCGCGGTTATATAAACATCGATACTGTTTATTTTATCGTTTAAATCTTGTTTGCAAGGCCACCAATCGAGGGCTCCAAAAGGCTCAGACAATGTCCAAATAACCGGCGTGCCACTGTGTGTACTTTGAATAAAAGATCCAAATCCGCCGCCAACAGGAGTCCCCGAATATTCTATTTCAACCGAATAACTGCCGCCTGAAGCGTGTGTGCTTACAAAATTGATAACCAATTCGTTACTGCTGTTTTGTGTGAATGATAAAACCGTTCCGCTTTCTTTAACACTACTTACTATGAGTTGATTGGATAATTCAAAGGTTATGTTATTCATATCCGCTAAAGCAGTGAAAGTAGTGGTAACTTTTCCTGTTATGGCATTCACCGCCGGGTCTACAGTAAATTCCAATTTATGATAAGTAACATCGTAATTTTGCGTGTTTGGATTTACCAAAGCCGCAAGTTTTCCAGAATTGGCAAAGGCTTCTTGCTCGGCAATAGCATGCACTCTTTCTTTGCAAATTTGACCATAAACGATGCTGCTTAGTAAGAATAAAGCAAGTGCTAATTTTTTCATCTTAAAAATTTTAACGAAATTAGTAAATAATTATCTTTGAAAGATATATGTTGTGTAAAATTAATTTTAGTAGAAATGAATATCCAAGATTTATATGATTTTTGTTTACAAATGAAAGGTGTTACTGAACATTTTCCGTTTGATGAAGACACTTTGGTTTTTAAGGTTGGTGGCAAAATGTTTTGTTTGGCTTCGCTAAAAGAATTTGAAGCAGGAAATCCGTATTTGAATTTAAAATGTAATCCAGAAAAATCGGAAGAATTACGAGCCGAATTCGCAGGAATAGCACCCGGATTTCACATGAGTAAAACGCATTGGAATAGCGTAAAACTTAATGATGATGTGCCAAAAAAATTGGTTTTAGAACTTATAAAGCATTCATACGAATTGGTTTATAACGGCTTGACCAAAAAACAAAAAGAGTTGGTTGCTAATACAAATTGAATTTTTTCGATAGACTTTCAATATCTAAACCACACAGTTTTTGCAACTCGGTAATGCTGCCTTGTTCTATAAATTTATCAGGAATTCCGAGTATTTCTATTGTGTTTTTGTAATTATTTGCAGTCGCAAATTCAACAATACCCGAACCAAATCCGCCCAAAATAGTGCCGTCTTCGATAGTGATTATGGTGTTGAATTTTTCAAAAATTGCATGCAATTCTTTTTCGTCTAAAGGTTTTACAAAACCAAAATGATAATGCGAAAAATTAGTTTCGTTTCCAGATTTTTCAATAGCAGTTGCCACATTCTGAGCCATGGTTCCAGTAGAAAGAATCGCAACCGATGTGCCGTTTTTTAAACGTTGCGCTTTGCCAATTTCAATGGTTGAAAACAAACTTTCTTGAGGTTTAAAATCAGGAATAAACCCTCTGCCTCGTGGATAGCGAATCGCTATTGGGTTTTCTAATCCTAACGAAGCCGTGTACAAGATATTCTGCAAATCGACTTCATCTTTTGGCGCATAAATAAGCATATTAGGAATGCATCGCAAATACGCCAAATCAAACACACCGTGATGTGTAGCACCATCTTCGCCTACTAAACCCGCACGGTCTAAACAAAAGATAACAGGAATATGCTGCAATGCCACATCGTGAATAATTTGGTCATAGGCTCGTTGGAGAAAAGTAGAGTAAATATTGCAAAACACCACCATGCCTTGTGTAGCAAGACCGGCGGCAAAAGTAACGGCGTGTTGTTCAGCTATGCCAACATCAAAAGTTCGTTCTGGGAAAGTATCCATCAATAATTTCATAGAACTACCGGTTGGCATTGCCGGTGTGATACCAACAATTTTTTTATTTTTTTCGGCTAATAAAACCAAAGTTTCTCCAAAAACATCTTGAAATTTTGGTGCTAATCCGGCTTCTGTTTTTTGAGGAATTTCTCCTGTAATCGCATCAAATTTTCCTGGTGCATGATACACCGTTTGATGGGTTTCGGCTTGCAAAAGTCCTTTGCCTTTGGTGGTTATGACATGCAATAACTTTGGCCCTTTTACAGATTTAAGCCGAGTGAGTTCTGATAGCAACACATCAAAATCATGACCATCTATTGGGCCAGAATAATTCAAATTTAAATTTTGAAAAATATTCTGATGCGTTTGATTTGTAGTATCTTTTAATGAAGTTAAATAATGTTTTAAAGCACCCACGCTTGGGTCAATACCCATGGCGTTATCGTTTAGAATAATCAACACATTGGCATCGGTATCACCTAAATGATTGAGCGCTTCAAATGCCATTCCGCTCGCAATAGAAGCGTCGCCAATTACAGCAATATGTTCTCTGTTTTCGTTCTTGATTTTAGATGCCATCGCCATGCCCATAATTGCCGAAATAGACGTAGAAGAATGTCCTGTGCCAAAAACATCATACGGGCTTTCTGCCCGTTTTGGAAATCCCGAAATCCCGTTAAGTTGTCGGTTGGTATGAAAATTATCACGTCTTCCGGTAAGGATTTTATGTCCGTAGGCTTGGTGTCCTACGTCCCAAATCAACAAATCATTGGGTGTATCAAAAAGATAATGCAACGCAATAGTAAGCTCGACTACACCAAGGCTGGCGCCCAAATGTCCTTCTTTGACAGCAACAATATTGATAATAAAATCGCGCAATTCGGCAGCGAGTTGAGGCAACTCATCTGGGCTGAGTTTTCTTAAATCCTCTGGCGAATTGATGTTGGGAAGAAATTTGCTTTTCATAATTGTAAAAGCAAAAGTAGTTTATTTGTAATAAATTTGATAAAAATTATCAGAATGAAATACATAGGATTTTTAACTGCACTTTTTCTTCTTGGCTGTGCCAGCACGAAAAACACCACCACAAACGAACAACCTATCAACATGCTATTGGACAACTGGCATCAAGCAGCGGCAGAAGCTAATTTCGAAAATTATTTTGATGCCCTAACCGAAGATGCCATATACATTGGTACCGACGCCACCGAACATTGGGACAAAGCCAGTTTTGCGGCTTTTTCCAAACCGTATTTTGCGAAAGGAAAAGCCTGGAGTTTTACCTCGTTGCAGCGACATATTTATTTTGCAGATGATGGCAAAACTGCGTGGTTTGACGAGTTATTACAAACGCAAATGAAACTATGCCGAGGTTCGGGTGTTGTGGTGTGGCAAAATGACGGTTGGAAAATAAAACAATATGTACTTTCTATGACGATACCCAACGACAATACCAATGAAGTGGTAAAAATAAAAACCGCTATTGAAAACCCTTTGATAGAATCCTTACAAAAGAAGAACAAATAAATAGTTTTCTTTAGGTAACAGTTTGAAAAATAGCGTAATAATTTTTGTAGGAAAATGGAAATGATTATATTTGTTTTTTATCAGCAATATTGCCAAAAAATAAAACATGAAAAATAAAAAATTATTAATTTTTTTTATCTCACTTTTTTTAAATTTATCATTTAATTTGTTTTCCCAAGAGAAAATTAATCCAAAAGAAAAAGGTAAAGAAATTTTTGAGGTTTTCAAATCTTTAAATTCAATTTCTAATGAAACCTATTTGCAAAAATTTATTGATATAGATTTCCTTAAAAGTGTAATTCGTGAAAATAACAATATTGAAGAGCACAAAAAGAATGAGTTTTTGCATTTGTCAAAAGAAATTTGGAACGAAAAAATATTAAGTGAACTAAACTCAATAAAAAGTTTGGGAAAGGAATATAAAATTAGTTGGAATGCAATTAAATTTTCAGATTTCACATATAATATAAGGAAGAATAGCAATTTTGGTTTAAAAAAATATCTATGTGTTTTAGTTTTTAAAACAGAAACAGAGAAAAATAGATTATATGGTATTGAAGTAGATTTGGTTGAAATTGATAATCAACTCTTTATTATTGAAATAGATGATTTAAAACATATTGATTTTAGAAAATAAATTAAAACACATATAATATCAGCCGTAGCTGTTGCTCAACCTCAAATTTTTAAAAAAATCTATAAAACCCAAAACCTCGTTTAAATAACTTAAACGAGTTTTTTTTTAAATCTTATAATGTTACTTCCACTTGATTTCGTAAGATATCGTTAAAAGTTTCTCTTTCGCGGATAAGATGCCCTTTTCCGTTGTACCAAAGCACTTCGGCGGGTTTGGTTCTGGAGTTGTAATTAGACGCCATGCTAAAGCAGTACGCACCAGCATTTCTAAAACACAAAATATCGCCTTCGTGAATTTCTTGTATTCTACGGTTATTGGCAAACGTGTCGGTTTCGCAAATATAGCCTACTACCGAGTAGTAGCGCTCTTTTCCCTTAGGGTTTGAGATGTTCTCGATAAAATGTTCAGAACCATACAACATCGGTCGAATTAAATGGTTGAAACCCGAATCAATTCCGGCAAAAACGGTAGAAGTGGTTTGTTTTACAACATTTACTTTAGCCAAAAAATAGCCCGCTTCGCTTACCAAAAATTTACCCGGTTCAAAAGCCAAAGTGAGTGTTTTTCCGTATTCTTTTTCAAAAGCTAAAAAGCGTTTGGTGAGTTTTTTTCCGAATTCCTCTACGTCGGTTTCGATATCACCTTTTTTGTACGGCACTTTGAAACCGCTTCCAAAATCAATAAAATCCAACGATTTGAAATGTTTAGCGGTGTCAAACAAAATTTCGGCAGCATACAAAAACACATCTACATCTAATATATCCGAACCTGTGTGCATGTGGATACCGTTGATATGCATGTTGGTGTTTTCGATAATGCGCAAAATATGTGGTAGTTGGTGAATAGAAATTCCGAATTTACTATCAATATGTCCTACCGAAATATTGGCATTGCCACCCGCCATTACATGCGGATTGATTCGGATACATACCGGAACATTGGGGTGTTTGGTGCCAAATTGTTCTAAAATCGATAAATTATCAATATTGATTTGAACGCCCAATGCAGCAACGGTTTCCAGTTCTTGCATCGAAACGCCGTTGGGTGTATAAATAATATCTTTGGGATCAAATCCGGCATGCAAGCCAAGCTGTACTTCTTGTATCGAAACAGTATCTAATGCAGAACCTTGATTTTTTAATAATTTAAGAATAGAGATATTAGATAAAGCCTTTACAGCATAATGCACCTTAAACTGTTCTACTTTGCTAAAAGCCTTTGTTAAACGGTTGTATTGACTTATAATCTTTTCGGCATCATATACATACAGCGGCGTGCCAAACTCTTGTCCTAAGTGTACTAAATCTAAAGTTTGCATTTTTGAAATTTTTGCAAAAGTAGTGGGTGATTTGTAAATAATAAAATTGCATTCGAAAAATAATAGCAAATAATCGATCCAAAATTAAAAAAATCTATATATTTACTCGCTAACTATAACAATTTCAACATAAAATGACAAAATTTTATCAATTCATGTACTTAAGCTTTTTACTGGTTTTTGCCGGAAAAAGTGTAGCACAATCCAATTTATATCTACATTTTGATGGTGTAGATGACCATGTTCGATACGATAATGTTTCGGCATTATTAAATGGTACAAATACCGTGAGTATGACAGGCTGGTTTTATCCTGATAACTTGAATTACGGGGGAGGACTTATGGGTATCCGAGGCGAAGGCACCGGCACAGGAGGTATGTATGTTTTAATGCTATCAAACGGACAATTAGAGTGTAGGGTAATTACTGCATCGGGAACATATCAAGTGGTAGCGCCTGCTGGTAGTCTTGTTGCCAATCAATGGAATCATATTGCTTGGATTTGGAATGCATCTAATTTAACTTTGTATATGAATGGTGTGTCGATAGGCACTGCTACAGCTGTAGGTACTTTTTCTGCAGCCAATAGGCCGTATGCTGTTGGTAAATGTATTTTTCCAGGCTACAACTTTCTTTATACAGGTAGAGCCGATGAAGTTACACTTTGGAATAAAGCATTAACAGCAGCCGAAGTAGCAAATACTATGAACGGAACACTTGCCGGAAACGAAGCGAATTTGCTATTATATTACAAGTTTAATCAAGGAACACCTTTTGATGATAATACTTTCATCACGCAATTAAATTCAGAAACAGGAGCAACCTATAACGCCAGTTTGCAAAATTTTGCCTTAACAGGAACAACTTCAAATTTTGGTGGAACTTTAGAAGCTAATTTTCAATCGATAAACTTTCCAAATATTAGTACAAAAATCACAACCGATGCGCCATTTGCTTTAAATGCTTTTTCGAGTTCAGGATTGCCAATAAGTTATACATTGGTTTCTGGGCCAGCATCTGTTGCAGGCAACACAGTAACATTAACAGGAACAGAAGGCGAAGTGGTTTTAAAAGCAAGCCAAGCAGGCGATTCGCAATACAATGCTGCCGCCGATGTAACCAATAGTTTTATGGTTGTAGATCCGCAAAATAATTTACCAGTAACCGAATTAACCAATCCGGCAAATGGTTTTGTTTATATGCCATCGCTTTCAAAAATTCAATTAGCAGCCAAAGCAAGTATTGCTAATAGCGATGCTTTTTCGGTTTCGTCATTAAGTTTTCAAATAGGTAGCGAAACAATCGCTGCAACCAATCACGGTAACGGATTTTATACCGCTTGGTGGACACCTCCAGCTTATGGTTCATACAATATTCAAGTTCAGAGTTCTAATAATTTCGGACACTCAAGTACAACTTCAAATACAGTAGATGTAGTAAATACAGTTGCAACTCAAACAGCAAATGCAGGAAATCAAGTATGGGTTTATAGCCAAGTGTATTCCAAAGAAGTTGAGGTTACTTTACCTACTTCTGTGGGTGCGTTCAATCAAATAAACGGAACCTTAAACATTACTTGTCCGAGTGGTGGTTGTGATCCTTGGGATAGAGTTTCTACTATCGAAGTACAAGGGCACGATGGCGTTTGGTATGAAATTATTCGTTATGTAACACCTTATGGAGTAGCTTGTAATCATGCTATAAATCTTACTGATTTTTCGTCTTTGCTTCAAGGAAAAGTAAAAATGCGATACAGTTTGGGTACTGCAGGAAATGGATTTTTATACACATTAAATCTTCAATACGTGCAAGGAACACCAACATATAAATATTCTTCTGTAGAAAAATTATGGAACGATACTTATGCTTTTGGCGATATGGCAAATTTACAACCTTGCGAAATAATAAATACAAATTTTGATACCAGTATTGTGGAAGCAGCCAAAGTAAAACTTGTAGCTACAGGACACGGTTGGGGAAGCAATAATACTGGGAACGCCGCAGAATTCCATCACGATTACCATCACATTTGGGTAAATGGCGCTTCAACATTTACTCATAATAACTGGTATACTTGCAACCCAAATCCCGATAGTTGTAGCCCACAAAGCGGCACCTGGACTTATGCACGTGCAGGCTGGTGTCCGGGTTCTATAGCGCAGTTTTTCGATTATGATTTAACACCTAATCTCACAAGCGCTATGGAGTTAAAATACATTCTTGATGAAAATTATGTAGATCTTTGTCATCCTAATAATCCTAATTGTGTTTCGGGCACAACTTGTACTAATTGTAATGATAGTTACAACCCGCATTTGATTGTAAATTCATACTTAATTCGATATTCAAACAACGCAGAATTATTGTCTGTAGACACTCATTCAATCGATAGTAAATTGAGCGTTTATCCAAATCCATCAACAGGAAAATTTACTATTGAAAACGAAAACGAATCAACCAATACGATAATTTCAATTTATAATATTGCAGGTTCTTTGATTTATGAAGCCAAATACGATGATGCACAAAAATATTTTCAAATTGATTTAACAGATAAAGCCAAAGGAGTTTATTTGGTGAAATTCAAAAATGATGCAACAACAAAAGTTCACAAAGTTGTAGTTGAGTAAGTTTCATAAAAAATAATTAAAATAAGGTTGCAATTTTTTGTAGCCTTATTTTTTTGAGTTAAATGTAAATCTTACAATAAAACCTTATTTTTGCTTCAAGAATATTAAGAATGAAGAAAATTTTAGTACTAATTGTATTGTTCCAAACCATAGCACAAGCACAAAAAAAGATGATATTTCCACCAAATTTAAAACCAGGCGATACTGTTGGTATATTGGCAACTGCACGCAAAAACTTAGAAGACAACTTAGCTCCGGCAAAATCTTGGCTCCAAAGTTGGGGACTCAATGTAAAAATAGGAAAAACCATAGGGCTTGATTACCATCAACTTGCGGGTACCGATGACGAGCGCGCTCAAGATTTGCAGGAAATGTTCGATAATCCGAATATCAAAGCGATTTGGTGTGTGCGTGGCGGTTATGGTACGGTACGAATTATTGATAAATTGGATTTTACCAAATTCAAGAAAAACCCAAAATGGATTATTGGTTTTAGCGACGTAACTGTGTTGCATAGTCATTTGAATACCATGGGTTTTGCTTCGATACATGCCATTATGCCCGTAAGTACCAAAGCTACCGAAGAAGCTAAAGAAACCCTTCGAAAAGCACTTTTTGGCGAACATTTAGAATATACAATGCCTTGCGAAAACATGAACCGATTGGGTAATGCCAAAGGCGAATTGGTAGGTGGGAACTTGTCTATTTTGTATAGTTTATTTGGTTCGCCGTCGGCTATAGATTGTAGCGATAAAATTCTTTTTATAGAAGACTTAGACGAGTATTTATATCATATCGACCGTATGATGATGAATCTGAAACGAAACGGCTGTTTAGAGAGCTTAAAAGGCATTATCGTTGGCGGTATGACCAAAATGCACGACAACGAAATTGCGTGGGGCAAAAACGCAGAACAAATTATTGATGATGTAACCCAAAATTATAAAATTCCAATTATTTATAATTTCCCTGCAGGACACATGGCAGACAATCATGCACTAATTTTTGGTAAACAAGTTTCAATCGAAGTAAACGATTTAGAAAGCAAAGTGATTTTCCACTAAAATTATTTGTAAACTACCGGAAGAATTTCGCCTTTTGCCAAGCAATATTTTTCTACATCGTTTGGAGAAATTTTTGCTGTGTAATCTACTTCATCAACTTTAAAGCCTATACTTCTTAGCTTGTCGAAATAATCACGACCATAGATACGTACGTGGTCGTATTGCCCAAAAATAGCAGCTCGTTCTTTTGGATCAGTAATGGTGTCGTCAGTAAAAGTAGTTTCACGGTTTAAATCTTGCGGAATTTGAAAAATTCCCATACCGCCTGGTTTCATCACTCGGTAAAGTTCTTGCATCGCTTTGGTATCATCTGGAATATGTTCCAACACATGATTGCAAAAGATAATATCAAATTCATTATCTTTAAAAGGAAGATTGCAAATATCAGCTTTTACATCTGCCAATGGCGAAAGCAAATCGGTGGTAACATATTCAATGTTTTTTTGCTTTTTGAAACGTTTGTAAAACTCTTGTTCAGGCGCAAAATGAAGCAATTTCTTTTTGTTTGTAGCTGTAAAAAAATCGGTTTCGTTTTGAAGATACAACCATAACAAACGATGTCTTTCTAATGATAATGTGCTTGGAGATAACACATTGTTTCGTTGTGTTCCGTATCCGTAAGGTAGAAACATACGAAAACTTTTCCCATCAATCGGGTCGGTAAATTTGTTGCCTTTTAGGAAAAATGCCAAAATAGGGCGCACCACAATACTCAGCCTAATTAAGATGGGTCTTGGAATGGTGTTTAGTATGAGCTTAAAAAGTTTTTTCATTATCCAACCAATGGTTTTGTTCTAAACTCATCTTCTTCATCACTCACAATTCCCAACGCGTCATAGACATATTTGAAGGTAGAAAGCAATTCGGGTTTGCCATTTACCAAAGCAACATCGTGTTCGAAATGAGCGCTTGGTTTTCCGTCGGCAGTGGTAATTGTCCAGCCGTCTTTGTGATGTTTTATGTTTTTTGTCCCCAAATTAATCATCGGTTCTATAGCTACAACCATGCCTTCTACAAAAAGTTTTCCTCTGCCTTTTTTGCCATAATTTGGCATTTCTGGATCTTCGTGCATTTTAACACCCAAACCGTGCCCAACCAATTCGCGTACCACGCCATAGCCATGACCTTCGCAATATTTTTGAATGGCACAGCCCACATCTTCTACACGATTTCCGGCTTTAAATTCACGGATGCCGATGTATAAACTTTCTTTGGTTACTTGCAATAGTTTTTTTACTTCTGGAGCCACTTCGCCTATTTCAAAGCTATAAGCATGATCTCCATAAAAACCATTTTTTAACACACCACAATCTACCGAAATTACATCGCCTTCTTCGAGTGGTTTGGCGTTTGGAATACCATGTACTACTTGCGAGTTTGGACTCACACACAAAGTATTCGGAAATCCGTAAAGTCCCAAAAAGCCCGGAACTCCACCGTTGTCACGGATGAATTCTTCGGCTAATTTATCTAATTGTAATGTAGTAACGCCAGGTTTTATGATTTTGGCTATTTCGCCTAATGTTTTGGATACCAATAATGCGCTTTCGCGCATAATTTCTATATCTTCTTTGGTTTTTGCAATAATCATTTGTAAAAATAAAGTTGCAAAAATAGTTAAAAAATCAATTTGGTTTGCTATTAATACTAATTTTAGTAATAGTTACAAAGTATTAAAAATATGAGATTTATCATTTTTAAAACTTTAATTACAAAGTAATTTTGTATCAAAATTTTATAGTTATGAGCAAATATGTAACGGCACAAGAAGCCGTAAAAGTTATCAAAAGCGGCGATCGTGTGTATGTGCATGCCGCAGCGGCAACCCCAACTATTTTAACCGATGCAATGGCAGAGCGTGCCAGTGAACTCAAAGGGGTAGAAGTTTGTCATTTGCATACTGAAGGACCGGCAGCATACGCCAATCCTGAGTTGGCTGCCAGTTTTCATGTAAATTCTTTTTTTATTGGAGCTAATGTTCGTCATACGTTAAAGGCAGGAAATGGTTCGTATACACCAGTGTTTTTGAGCGAATTACCCTTGCTTTTCAGAAAAAATGTCTTGCCGATAGATGTTGCACTTATTCATGTTTCGCCACCCGATAGTCATGGTTATTGTTCGTTGGGTGTTTCGGTAGAAGCAACTGTAGCAGCAGTAGAAAACGCAAAAATTGTTATCGCTCAAGTGAATCCGAAAATGCCGCGAACGTTTGGCGATGGTATTATGCACGTTTCAGAAATTGATTATTTGGTAGCGGTAGATACACCAATTTATGCCCACAATCCCGAACCTTTTACTGCAGAAGAAGAAAAAATTGGCGGCTTTGTAGCGTCATTAATTGAAGATAGAAGCACACTACAAATGGGTATTGGTTCGATACCAAATGCTGCGCTTAGTAAACTGAAAAACCATAAAGATTTAGGGCTTCATACCGAAATGTTTAGCGATGGCGTTATCGATTTAATTGAAAGCGATGTGATAAATTGTAATTACAAAGGAACATTACGAGGAAGAGCTTTGGCAACGTTTCTTATCGGTTCGCAACGCCTATACGATTTTGTAAATGACAACCCGTTTATTGAAATGAAAGAAGCATCGATGGTAAATGATACAGCACGTATTCGTAAAAACCCAAATATGGTGGCTATAAATTCGGCCATAGAAGTAGATGTAACTGGACAAGTTTGCGCCGATTCTATAGGTTCTCGTATGTATTCGGGTGTTGGTGGGCAAATGGATTTTATCCGAGGCGCATCGTTAAGCCAAGGCGGAAAAGCAATTATTGCTTTGCCATCAATTACTAAAAAAGGCGAAAGCCGTATTGTACCGTTTTTAAAACAAGGAGCTGGTGTAGTAACCACAAGAGCGCACGTGCATTATATTATTACCGAAAACGGAATTGCCCAACTTTATGGTAAAACCTTGAAACAGCGTGTAGCCGAGTTAATTAAAATTGCGCATCCAACACATCAGGAACGATTGGATAAAGAATATTTTGAAATGATTAAAAATAGCTAATACTGTTTTTATTGCAATAAAAAAGACCAAATTCAGTTGAATTTGGTCTTTTGTTTTTTATTTGAGTTAAGTTTTCTTAACAATCATTATTCTGCTTTTTATGTCCAATCATAAGTAAATAATACAATACGACTTTCTGGTTCATAAAACATCAAAATAGCATCTGCTCCATCACCGCAATAGCTGTATCCGGCTACCTCGCTAACATACATAAACTCTTTACCTTTGTAAGAAATTGAAATTCCGTCATTTGGTAAATTTTCACCCGATTCGTCAACACTCATTTCAAATGCAGATGGAGCAGGAGATGTGTTTGTCCAATTACTATACTGCGTTTCTCCACCTAATCTGTATAGAAAATCTTGTGGATTGTCCTCCTGCCAAGGTAATAATTGACCTTTTGTTTTATATCTGGATTTTGCTTTTTGATAGTTTTCATGCACTTTCTTTATGTGTTCGGTAAAATCTTCATCTGTTTTATCTTTATGAAAAGGTGCCGACCAAAAATAATTTTCATTACCTAAAAAACGATATTTGTTATCTTCAGTAAGTTCAAAAGCAATCCAATTTTCACTGCAAAATTCATTGTGAAAATCAGTAGTTGCCTCGCCAATAAGTCCTTCGTAAGGTTCTGTTGGAGAAAGAATATGGAGTAGAGTTCCCGCTAAATCGGTGCGTAAAATACCTAAATCTATAGAAATTAAAGGTAGTACATAATGGCTTAGCCAAGATTGTTCAGTAACAAAAATAGCTTCGGGAAAAGGTGTTAAGCCATCTATCAATTCGCTAATTTCTTCTTGGTAAAAGTTTGTTTTATTATTTTCCATGTTTTATTTTTTATAAATAATTCAACGCTCACTTTGCTGTTGCGAGCATCATTTTAGCACGAGCAGGATGTTTGCGCTATCTGGGGGAATTAATAAAGGATATACAATTATTAAATCCGTTTTATTTCTATTTTTTTAAGTTCACCGGTTTTAATATCTTTTAATTCAACAATTACAGATGGTTTATCGTAATCACGTTTAATTTTTATCAGTTCACAAAAAGTTAATGAGGTATAGTTTAATCCGTCAGCACTTACAATTTCGTCACCAATATTTACTTGGCTTTCTAATGATTTATCCCAAATTGTTCCTACAATAATTTTTTGATTTTTTACTGTAAATTGGATGCTCCAATTGGTTTTTGATACTGCTTCTGTGTTAGTATTTGGATAAGATTCAAAATAGAGTTTCTTTTTTGAATAATCTAAAGTTATTTTTCCAAATTCAAATATTTTACCTCCAATTAATGAATTTGCAAAATTAGTAGTGTTAATTACAACATTATCAAATTTATGATTTGCTATAGAAATATTGGGAACAATTGAAACTGTTTTTTTGATTAAAATTTGTGAACCAGAGACTCCCCAAGAAGAAAATCCTTCACTTTCGGCTATTTTTTTTGAAATATTGGTTTTCGATTCAAGATTTTTATACGTATTTGTTTGAATTTCATAAAAACCATTGAAACCAGAATCTAATAAAGTATTATCATCGGTAGCAATATTATTGTTATTTATTAATTTAACGGTTAAAATAGGGTTGCTTTGTCCGTCTAATTTTATTTTTTGATTTGTTGCATTTTTCAAGTCTAAATTTTTTGCATTGTCTGTAATGATAATCTCTCTATTTTCATAGTCAAATTGAACTACAGAATTACGTAACATATTACTTCCGATTATACCCTCAATATTGTAACATCCAAGCATTTCTTCTGCTGATTTTGGAAGAACAAGTCCAGTACTGTTCAAAAAAACAAGACCTTGTAATTCGATTTTGGGTACTTGAACAAATTTCATAGCTGTTATACTTCCTGTACCATCAATTATATTGGTATTCTTTTTTGATTCTAAATTTAATTCTTTAAAAAGCTTCTCGGTTACTGCAAATGGTGCACCAGTGTCAAACAAAAAATTATAAAGCTTGCCATTTATAGAAACTTTTACGTAAAAAGTTCCAAAAGTTCCTTCAAAAGGAATTTTTTCGAAATATTTTTTTTGCTCAATATCGCCTTGGTTCCAATCAATTTCTTGTGAATAACAAAAAAGTGAATTAAAAATAATAATGATTAATAATAGTTTTTTCATAGGAATAGATTTTAAATTGTAATATTTAATTTAGAGAAGCAAAAATAAAGACCGTTCTATTTACAAATGTGTCACATTTGTGACAAAATTTTGGAACGTATTCTACTTAATGATTGTCTTTCAATTCCCAAATAAGAAGATAAATGTGTTAGTGAAATTCTATTGATAACAGTTGGATTTTCTGAAACAAACCGTAAATAGCGTTCTTCAGCGGTTTCATACAGAAAACTTTCGTACTTATTAGTTCTAATTTCCAAAGCCCATTCTGCAATTTTCCTTCCCAAGTTGGCAAAGTTTTTATAGTTGCTAAACAAAAATTGCACACTTTCGTATGAAAGTGATATAATAACACAATCTTCCAAACATTCCAGTGTATATTTAGTTTTTTGCTGTTTTATGAACGATACATAATCGATTGCAAATTCGTTTTCGTAAAAAAATGCCGTGTTTACTTCTTTACCGCTTTTATCTATAAAATACGAACGGATGAGTCCAGAATAAACATAGCCTATTGAATTTTGGACTTTGTTTTCGGGTACATAAATCTGCTTTTTTTTTAATTTTGAAACAGTAACTTTTGATTTCAAAAAATCAAGTTCATCATCTGTTAGTTCAGGGATTATATATTTGAATGAGTTTATGTAATGATGTAATGCTTCTTCCAATTTCTATTTTTAAATTTTCTTTTAGTTTTATAGCTAATATCCAAATATACAAAGTTTTTGAAATCATAAAATTGTTTTAACAAAAAACCACAAACAGACTTTTAATTCGTGTATTTGTGGTCAATAGATTTGACAACTTTTTAAAAGTTTTCAAATCTTTTTATAAAAGCGATTTCACTTTGCTGGTGCGAACATCTTGCTCGTATCTTTTATATTTTAACACGAGCAGAATGTTTGCGCTATCTGAGGGGTAACTTGCTTCAAGGTTTCTTTTGTTTGTAATTGATTGAAAAGCAACATTGTTTAATCGTTTTATGATTTAAGCAACTTTTTTATACTGCACAACGGGTATTGTAAACTGTTAAAAATAGTGGCTTTTTTTGGTTAATCTTAAAAGGAAACCAATAATTCCCAATACTATTAAGCTAAAAAAAGCAGAGATAATCCACCCTTTAAAAAATGAAACTAATAAAAAAGATATTATAGAAGCAACGGCTAATCCTTTAATAATTGAAACAGCTTCTTGTTTCTTTTTTGCATTTCCGTAAATAAAAGCATGCACCAACATAAAAGGTAGAAAAAGTACAAAAAAAATAGGTGATATCCATTTAACAAAATTTGTTAAAGCAGATACACTTCCAATTAATAAATAAACGATTAAGATAAGCGCCATGTGCCTAATGCTTTGTAATACAACATAAGTCATAATGACCATATTGTTGTAAAGTTACAAAAATTTGTATTAGTAAGAACTAACGCACTAAATAATTTGCAAAATTGCAAAAACAAAGAAGATACTTAAAGATAAGGCAATCCTGTCCATTCTTTGCTGGACTTAATTCGTCTAATAAACTTTGTTTACTGGCATTATATTTTTGTTATCATCAAGTTTTATATCTATTGAAATTGTACAAAGTTTTCAAATATATAACTTTTTGAAACCATAAAATTGTTTTAATAAAAAACCACAAACACACTTTTAATTCGTGTGTTTGTGGTCAATAGATTTGACAACTTTTTAAAAGTTTTCAAATCTTTTTATAAAAGTGATTTTCCTGTCATGGCTTCTGGTTTTGCAATTCCCATTAATTCTAAAATAGTGGGTGCCATATCGCCTAAAACGCCATTGTGAATGGTTTTTAAATCATTGTCAATTAAAATCAACGGAACCGGATTGGTGGTGTGTGCCGTATTGGGCGAACCATCAGGGTTAATCATGGTTTCGCAATTTCCGTGGTCGGCAATCAATAGGGTAGTGTAGCCGTTTGCTAAAGCCGTTTCTACTACATCTTTTACACAAATATCAACAGCTTCGCAGGCTTTAATCGCGGCTTCCATTACGCCGGTATGCCCCACCATATCGCCATTGGCAAAGTTTAAACACACAAAATCAACATCACCTTTTTGTAATTCCGGTACCAAAGCATCACGCAATTCATACGCGCTCATTTCGGGTTGTAAATCGTAAGTGGCAACTTTTGGCGAATTTTTCAAAATACGCATTTCGTCTTCAAACGGTTCTTCACGACCACCGGAAAAGAAAAACGTTACATGCGGATATTTCTCGGTTTCGGCAATGCGAATTTGTTTCTTGCCCGCTTTTTCTAAGACTTCGCCCAACGTATCGTTGAGGTTGTCTTTATCATAAATAACATGGATGTTTTGAAAAGTATCGTCGTAATTGGTCATTGTTACATAATACAAATCGAGTTTTTCCATTTCATATTCAGGAAAATCTTTTTGCGAAAGCACTTCGGTTAATTCTCTACCTCTATCAGTTCTAAAATTGAAGAAAATCACTACATCTTCGTTTTGAATTGTGGCTATCGGATTTCCGTCAGCATCAGTTACTATAATCGGTTCGATAAATTCATCGGTTATTCCTTTTTTATAACTTTCTAAAACCGAAAGCGCGGCATCTTGTGTCTTTTCGCCTATGCCTTTCACCATCAAATCGTAGGCTTTTTTTACACGTTCCCAACGCTTATCTCTATCCATGGCATAGTAGCGCCCAATTGCCGAAGCGAGTTTTGCTGGTGTATCAAAAATATAATTTTGAAGATCTTCTACGTAAGTGATACCCGATTTTGGATCTACATCGCGACCATCGGTAAAAGCATGAACAAACAGTTTTTGTAAGCCAAAATCAGTTGCAGCATCAAGCAATCCGCGCAAATGCGAAGTGTGCGAATGCACGCCACCATCTGACAAAAGCCCAAGAAAATACACGTTTACATTTTTGTCTTTTGCATATTGAAAAGCATCTACTAAGTTTTTTTCGTTATTGATGGTTTTGTTTTCAACGGCTAAATTTATCTTTACCAAATCCTGATATACAATACGGCCGGCGCCAAGATTCATGTGTCCCACTTCGGAGTTGCCCATTTGTCCTTCGGGTAAACCAACGTTTAAACCATCGGTACGAAGTTGTGCATTGGGATATTTGGTGTACAAACTATCGATAAATGGCGTGTTGGCATTGTCTATGGCAGAAACTTTTGGGTCGGGCGATTTCCCCCAACCATCTAATATCATGAGGATTACTTTTTTGTTCATTGTGTGTGAAATATTTTAACAAAGGTAAAAAATAGAAATGCCCCATTTGATAAAACAGGGCAAAAATTATTTTAAAATCTACGAAATCGTTTTCTATTTCGAAAACCAATTTTTGGCTTGATTATAATCGATATAATAGCGAATACTAAATGACAACAGATGATTTAAATATTGGTCGTTTAAAGCATTTTTGGTGTTGTTAAAATAATCGGTTGAATAATTACGGGTGAAAATAGCCGCATTGTTTCTATACAACAAAGAAATTTGACTGTTGGAAGCAAACCACCAACTGTATGATAAGTCAAAATTCCAAAGATTTAGACTTGAGTTTTTGTTGGTTGTATAATTAGGGTTTTCTATAATAGAGCCGTCGTTTTGTAAATTGTAATAGGCGTGATTATTGGTGTAGCTAAAGTAGTGTCGAACCAATAAATTGAATGTCATTACATTGTTTATAGAATATTTACCCGAAATCGTATTGTTGTAAGTAGTAATGTTTCTATTGGTCATAATGGTGTCGTCATCGGTAAAATCAACCCAGCCTACATTGTTGGTGTTTTTGATGTATTTGAAAGCATATATAAGCGAAAACTTATTTGAGAAACGGTATCTTGGTGATATTCCTATAATCAAATCACTTCTGTCTTTTTGTGTGTACATGGTGTAATCTGCTTCGGCGTCAAAGGCAAATTTTCGGTTGTAATTAGATGAGAAAAATCCCCACGGATTATAGCGTTCGGAAATGGTTAAATATTTAGAATCATCATAAGAACGAGGTTCGTAAAAATCATAAGTTTTTATTGGAACTGTAAAAAAGCCAAAACCATACGAATCGTTTTTGGTAGTAGTTAAATTTATAAAATAATTGTGGTAATAGTTTTGAATTTTACCAGATCTGTTTTCAATCTCTACACGAGATTCTAAACCTGTGTTAAAATAATTTAGTTTTTTGGTAGCGTTTAATATTTGATACGAAAAATTGTTTGTAAAGCTGTGGTAATGAGTGTAGAAATTAATACCCAAATCGTTTGGGTCATAATTATCAGAAAAATAATTACCCGAAAAACTATAACGCCATTTGCCACTGGTGTCGGCAAAAGTTAATCCGCTACAAAATCCTTTGGTGTCTAATTCATTTGATGGATTTTGAATACTACTTGCTTTAAAACTTCCGCTTAATTTGTAAGTATTTTTTTTAGTATTCAAATCAAAGTTTAAAGCTGTAACATTGGCATCTCTAAATTGCCCTTCGCGAGTTACATTCGTGTTCGTAAATGTTACAGATGAATTTTTTCTAAACCTTTGATCTAGCACCAACACGTTGTAATTGACCAAAGGTTCAACCAAAGCTTTTCTAATAGCTTCGGTATTTGTGTTTTTTATTTCGGCATAAGTTCTTGCTGTAATAGCATTAAGGATACCAATACCCATTCCGTCTTCGGTTCTACCCGAAAGTTTTAATGCATTGATAAGATTTGTGGTTTTTGGGTATTTGTCTATTTCTTCATCTTCATTCATTTCGGGCCAGTAATTGGGTTCGCCACCAATTCTACGAGAATACACCAATCCGCTTTTGTTGAACAAATCGGTTCCTTCGGTAAAAAACGGACGATTTTCGTTAAATTGCTGCTCGAACGGACCAAGATTAAGTACTACGTTATCAAACTTTGTTTGTCCAAAATCTGGCACTAAAATAGCATCTAAAGTAAATGCATCGTTTAATCCATACTTTAGGTCTAATCCTGCCTTAAAAGTGTTATAAGTCTTATATGCATCGCTGGCGTTTACATAATCTGAAATATAGGGAATAAAAAACAATCGGGTAGGAGTGTTGATGTTTTGAATACCTTCTAAAATACCAGCTTGATTGGCTTCGTTGTTGATATTATTATTGATACGGTTCCATGTATATTGTCTGCGGAAACGTTGTAACTCGCGGTAAAAATTGAGTCCCCAAACTTGGTTGCCTTTTGGAGGAAATCGCAAAGCAGCATAAGGAATTTTCATTTCTACTTGCCAGCCTTTATCGGTAGTTTTTACTTTACTGTCCCAAATAGCATTCCAAGTAATGTCTTCGCCTGCGGTTGATGTATAAACTAAATCTTGTTGTACACCAGCAGCACTCACAAAGAAGCGAAACTCTTGTTGCCCATCATTATAGCCATTTATAAAAATCCCAAAATGATCGGCAGTTCCAAAGTCGTCACGACCAACAAATTCTTTCATTATTTTGTTGGGTTCATCGTCATAAAGTGTAGCAGCAACATAAATACAAGCATTATCATATAAAATGCGTACCTCTGTTTTTCGTTCTGCATCTTCGGGTTTTCCGTTGTCTGGATTAATCATTATGAAGTCTTTGGCAATATCGCATTTTTGCCAATCGGGCTCATCAAAATCGCCGTCTATTGTGATTTTGTTATGAGTAACAATGGATGTGAGTTTCTTTTTTTGTGAAAAGAAAAAACAAGTTGATAAAAGTGAAATAATAAGAAGTGTTTTTTTCTTCACTGTGCTTTTTCTTACAAAAATACATTTTTTTTCTTAATATCGAAGTTTTGAGTAGATTTCGTGATCGTAACAGTAAATATCTTCTCTAAATTTTAATACCCCATCGTCTTCCCAGGCTGTCCAATACAACTGATGAATGAAGATTTCGTCTTTTACATTTACTACAATAGTTTTAAGCTCTGGATCTGTCCATTTTTTTTCAGGGATTTCTATTTCTGGATTTTTGGCTTTGAGTTTGGCAATTTTTTTATTGTATTCTTGCTTTTTCTTTTCTTGAAGTTTTCTGTAATATTTAATATCGGTGGTGTCTATAATTTTTTGTAAAGACCAAATGGTGTCGTTTAGGATATGCTCAGCCATTTCCATAGGTTTTTCCAAACGTACACAGCCCGAACTCAAAGAACGATAGGTGTATACAAAATAATCGCGATGATTGGTGTCGTGCAGATACACCGAAAATTTATTCGGAAAATTTATTTTCATTGAGCCTAATGAGTTGTTTCTTCCGGGTTTTTGTACATACGAATATTTCTTCGCATCTTCCAGTTTCCATCGCCATGGGCTTACTTCTTGCTTTTTTCTATCGAGAATAACCAAGCCTCTTTTTTGAAATTCGCTTCTGTTTTTTATCGCTTCTGGAAAAATATCTTCGTTAAGAATTGTTGGTGGCACTGTCCAATTTGGGTTGAGGTTTATGTTTGAAACCTTTGATTCTAAAATCGGTGTTTTTCGGGTGTCTTTTCCTACTACAATTCGCTGCGTTTGTATCGTATCTTCATCTTTTATAGCTACAATTTTATAATCAGGAATATTAATAAGCAAATAATGATTTCCAAAACTGTTTTTGTACCAACGCCAACGCTCTAAATTTGCAATTACTTGTTCTATACGCATGTTTCTTGTGTAGTTTAATGCGTCTAAAGTGCTTCTGCCCGGAACTCCATCGGGAAATAATCCGTGTCTTTTTTGAAATTTTTTGAGTGCTTCTTGTGTATTTTCGTCAAGAACAGTGGTCAATATGCTGTCTTTTTGTTCCATGTCGCCCCAATACATAAGTTTTTTCTTGATGAGCGGAATGTTCTTATTTTTCTTATTTTTCTTAAATTTTTCGGTTAAATCTACCACACCTGTAAAACTTTCTTGAGGCATAGTTCTTAACGTTTTTAGTGCTTTTTTAAGTTTTTGATAAATGATGTGATTGGGTTTGCAATTTTCTATTGCCGAAGAAAAATTGTTGTTGTCGATACAGTCGTATAAAATCTTGATGTCTTCCACTTTTTTTTCAGGCACATCGTAATTGTTGTAGATTTTATACGGATTTAGCTTGCCTTTACTGATGTGATTTATGTATCGAAGTGTGTTTTCTGTAAGTAATAAATCGTATTTAATTTTTATTGAATCTTCAAGATCGCTAAACTTTTCTTCGTAGTTTTTTAACGTTGAATACAAGTAATCTTCGGGTTCAAGTCCTTCGTCTTCTGCTTTCGAAATTTCATTAAGCATAAAATCGCGATACGAACTATTGTCCCACACAGTTTTGTATTGATATTGAATGTAAAAGTCTTTGATTTTGGTGTCTTTCAACGAGTTTATTTTTACAGAATCTATAGAAATTCTGCTGTCAAAAAAGGAGAAATTAACAAGCGATGCCTCTTCGGGTTGCCCATGGCGAATTTCCTTTTTACAAGAAACTAAAGTAAGTAACAAAAATATTCCTATACCAAGTTTTTTCATTTTAATAGTGTTTATACATCAAGTAATGTAGCCCTATGGGTTCAATCATAAAAGCGTTTCCTTGTGTTTTACAGTTAAGTTTTTGATAAAATGGCACAGCATTTTGCCGAGCATTAAACCATAAAACAGTGTTTGGAACAGTAAATTTTTGTTCGCAAAAGCGAAATATTTTTTCACCTAATCCTTGTTTTTGAAAACCATCAAGAATAGCCATTCCTCGTAATTGAAATTGATTTTCGGTGTCAAAATTACTGTTTCTATTTTTAATAACGGTGGCACAACCTACTATTTTTTTATCAACATAAGCTCCAAAATGGATTGTTGTGCTGAGGTTATCTTCTTGAAAATGACAGCTTTCTACAGGCATTCCTTTCCGTAAGACAGCATGTCGTATAGGGATAAGGTCGTTGGTTTGTATTTGTTTTAGCTCTATCATTTTTTTCTGATGCAAAGAAAGAAATAACATATTAATTATAAAATAGTTGCGACCCAAAGAAAAAGTAAAATAAATTTTACAGAAAAAATTTTTCAAAAAATGTTTGTTTGGTATAAAAATATTATTTTATATTTGCACTCACAAATGCGGAAGTAGCTCAGTTGGTAGAGCTCCAGCCTTCCAAGCTGGTTGTCGCGAGTTCGAGCCTCGTCTTCCGCTCTTTAAAAAAAAGCCTTGAAATATCAAGGCTTTTTTTATGTTTTATACTATTGTGTTTAACTTGGTTTCGGGGGCTAATTCTTCAGCATCATTTCCTGCAGTAAACCAACGAGCTGAGAGCTTTCCTTTTAATATAATATCATTTCCTTTTACTTGTAGCCAACTTCCTTCGCGCAAGCCTAAAACTGGAATAGTATTGAATGCATGAAACTCTTTTATTCGAGTTTCTCTTGTTTCACCATTGTGTTTTAGGTTCAAATCTGGATCTAAATAATGCGGGTTGATGTTGAAAGGAACTACGCCTAATGTATCAAAACTTGGCGTGAAAACAATAGGCATATCATTGGTGGTTTTCATCGAAATCCCAGTAATATTACTACCAGCACTACAACCCAAATAAGGAGTTCCATTTTCGAGTGTTTCTTTTAAAATATTCATCAAACTCAATTCGTAGAGTTGTTGCACCAATAAAAAAGTGTTGCCACCACCAGTAAAAATCGCTTCTGCATTTTGAATAGCTTCTTTTTGGTTGTCAAAACTATGAATTCCAACAACATTTTTATCGATTTTGACTAAAGCCGATGCAACTTTGGCTGTATATTCTTCATGAGAAATTCCGCCAGGACGAGCAAACGGAATAAATAAAATCGTTGTTACATCTTTGAAATGTAATTCTAATTCGGGTAATAAATAGTCTAAATAATTTTCGCCAAATAAAGTTGATGTACTGGCTACGATAAGGTTTTTCATGGTGTTGATTTTTACAAAAGTATTGATTTATTTTATTAGTATAAACATTGATTGTAATTGCTTTTTTAACAATTAATTACAAATTATTTTAGAAAATATTGGCTGATATCTACTGTACATTTGATAAAAATTACAAGATGAAAATCATAAGCAGCATTATACTTAGCTTTTTTGGAATTTTTCTAATGGTTGCGCAACAAAACAAAACATTGTTTGCCGGAACCGTTTCTTGTAATGGCGAAGCGTTGGGAAATATCAATATTGTAAACAGAACACAAGAAAGGTATACGGTTTCGAGCGAAAAAGGTGCGTTTTTTATAACGGCAAAAGTAGGCGATGAGCTGGTTTTTTCATCGGTAAGTTATAAGCCCAAAACAATAGTACTACAAACTTCAGATTTTGATAAACAGCAAAATATTGTATTGGAAATTGATGTGAAATCGCTTGAAGAAGTTGTTTTTGTTCGTTATGATGATATTAATGCTGTAAAATTGGGCATTATAAAAAAACAGCCTAAAACTCTTACAACAGCCGAACGTAGATATTATGCATCATCTTTCAGTGGTGGCGGGCCAATTATTGGACTAATTTGCGCTTTAAACGGTCAAGCAAAATACAATAAAAAAGTAGTTGAATACGAAAAACATTTACAAAATATAGCCTTGCTTTCTAAGTTTTTTAACAATGTGTTTTTCAGTCAAAAGTTTTTTATTCCTATCGAATTTGTAGAAGGCTTTAAGTTTTATGTGATTGAAAATGCAGATGTAATTGATGCTTTAAAACGTAAAAATGTACTCGATTTAGAATTTGTTTTAGCTAAATTAGCAGTAGAATTTAATAACACAATAAAAGAGAAATAATTTGAGAAAAATCTACACCTTAGTATTGTTGTTTGTTTTTGCTATTGGAATAAGTCAAAATCTAAAAGGTAAAATCTATGCGCCATTAGAAGATTTAGAAAATATCAATGTTATCAATAGAACAAACGAAAGTTTTGCGGTTTCTAAAAAAGACGGAACTTTTGAAATCACTGCCAAAGCTGGCGATGAATTGGTTTTTTCGGCAGTGAATTTAGTGCCCAGACGAATTACATTGACCAAAGAAGATTTTCAAGATTTTAAAATTCATTTACAACTTGATGTGCGCACACTTGATGTAGTACGTAGCAATCAAAACAACAACATTTCGGCGGTTGGGTTAGGAATTTTGCAAAAGCCCGCCAAACACTATACGCCAGCCGAAAGAAGACTAAAAACTGCAGGCGATTTCAAGTTTTATCAACTGTTGCTAATTCCTTTGGGTGGCATGCCGTTTGATCCTGTTTTAAATGCTATTTCTGGGCGAACGGCTATGCTCAAAAAAGAAGTGGAAACCGAAAAAAAACAATTCGCTCTCGAGAAACTTAAGACTTTATATCCTGATGAATATCTAATACAAACTTTAAAAATCCCATCAGATTATTGTAGTGGATTTCGCTACTATTTAGTAGAAGATATGCAATTTCGTACAATGTTAAAATCGGGGAATAAAATCGAAACAGATTTTTTGATTACGCAATTAGCCGTGAAGTATAAAGAAATTATAGCTACAAAATGAGTCAGAAAATTAGTGTTTTTTTAATGTTTTTTTGGATTTGTTTTGGGTTTTCACAAAATGATGAAAAGTTTTTTCGAGCTACAGTAATCTGCGAAAATAATCCGGCAGAAGCTGTTACGGTTTTCAATACTACACAACATTTTACAGCAATTTCCAATGCTAATGGTCAGTTTGTAATTCCGTTACAAGTTGGCGATGTGTTGCGATTATCGGCTGTAAACCTTGAAACCAAAGAGCTTAAAATCTCAATAGAAATCATCAATACGAATAATTATCAAATTGGCATGACAAAAAAAGTGCAAACGCTGGAGGAAGTCAAAGTCATTGATTACGGTATTAATGCCAAAAGTTTAGGAATATTAGATAAATCGCCCAAAGATTATACGCCAGCAGAACGCAAACTCTATTTTGTAACAGGGAATAAGCATCAAATTGGTTTAAATACTAAGATTTCGTTGGAGAGAATTATCAGTGGTATTTCAGGTAAAACTAAAAAACTAAAAAAAGAAGTTATTGTAGAAAGAAAAGAAAGAGCTATAGCTATTATCAACGAGCTTTTTACCGAACAATATTTTACAGATATCTTACATATTCCACAAGAAAATGTTAAAGGATTTCACTATTTTGCAGTCGAAGACGAATCGTTGTTTAACGCAATTCTCAACCGCAATACACTACAAAGTGAATTTATTTTTGCTAACTTAGCGCCAAAATTTTTGGAGGCTTTACACAAAAAATAAATTCTCTATACTATATATATGTATAAGACAAAAAAAATAGTTTGGATTGTAGTGATTTTTATATCGCTTAGTAGTTTTGCTTTTCATAAATTTTATTCGGGAATTTTTCAGATAGAACACAACAATAAGAAAAAAAGAATCGAAATCACTTCGCATTTATTTGTAGACGATGTTAATGTAGCGCTCCAAAAAAAGTTCGGTAAAAAATACAACATGGGAACGGCTGATGAAAAAAATTCCGAATGGACAGATTTGAAAAAATATATTGAAACCAATTTTCATATTTGGGTAAATGGTAAAGAAGTGAAGCAACAAATTATATCCAAAGAATATACAGCCGATGAAATAATCTTGTATGCCAAAGTTGAAAATGTTTCTGCAATCAAATCGCTCAAAGTTTCAAATACTATTTTGATTGATGAATTTCCAAAGCAACAAAATACGATTCATGTAAAATTCAACAACAAAAAACAAAGCGTTGTTTTAAAAGACGAATTAGTTTCTAAAACATTTAACTAATTTTCTAAAAAAATCTACACTATATATATAGGTATGAAAAAATTACTAATACTATTATTGCCACTACTTGTTTTTTCGCAACAACCCGAAAAACCAAAACAAGAAAAAACCATCGACAAGTTTGCACAAATGTATGATGTGTTGGCAACACCTAATATGTACCGTACGGCATCGGGAGCACCAGGTCCAGAATACTATCAGCAACAAGCCGATTATAAAATAGATGTAGAGCTCGATGATAAAAACCAAAAACTATTTGGTAAAGAAATCGTAACCTATACTAATAACGCCAAAGAAACATTAGATTATCTTTGGATACAATTAGACCAAAATCAAAATTCAAAAAAATCATTATCGCCATTGCAAAACGGAAATGTAACCGATCCTGTAATTAGCACCCAAGCTTTTTCAAGACGCTATCTCGAAGAAAAATTTGACGGCGGTTTTAACATCGAATATGTAACCGATGTTTTAGGTAAACCAATGAACTATACCATCAACCAAACCATGATGCGTATCGAAATTCCAAAAGGGTTAAAACATAAAGAAAAAATTGCAATCAATATTAAATGGTGGTACAACATTAATAACTATTTAATTGATGGCGGCAGATCGGGTTACGAACATTTTGATAAAGACGGAAACAATCTTTATATATTAGCACAATTCTATCCTCGCATGGCTGTGTACAATGATGTAGAAGGTTGGCAAAACCAACAATTTTGGGGCGCCGGAGAATTTGCACTTCCGTTCGGAAATTTCGATGTAAGCATAACAGTTCCCGCCGATCATATCATGGAAGCCACCGGAACATTAGTAAATAGAGCTGAAGTATTTTCGCCAACACAATTAGAAAGATATCGCAAGGCCGAAAACACTTTTGATAAACCTGTAGTAGTTGTAACTCAAGAAGAAGCTACAGCTGCCGAAAAAGGTTTTTCTGATAAAAAGAAAACTTGGAAATTCAAAGCCGAAAATGTTCGCGATTTTGGAATTGCAACTTCACGCAAATTTATTTACGATGCCATGGCGGTACAATTACCAAGTGGTAAAAAAACCATGGCAATATCGGTTTATCCAAAAGAAGGAAATCCGTTGTGGGGCGATTATTCAACTCAAGTAGTAGCCCATACATTAAAAAGCTATTCGGCACATACGTTTGATTATCCTTATTCAAAAGCGGTTTCGGTGCATGCACAAGATCAAGGTATGGAATATCCAATGATTTGTTGGAACTGGGGAAGACCTGAAGAAAACGGAACTTATACCGATAGAGTAAAGAACGGAATGATAAGTGTTATTGCACACGAAGTAGGACACAACTTTTTTCCTATGATTGTAAACAGTGACGAAAGACAGTGGACATGGATGGACGAAGGGCTCAATTCTTTTCTCGAATATATAGCTCTTATAGAATGGGATCCTCAATTTCCTGCCAATAGAGGACCGGCAAAAAAAATAATACCTTATATGAGTGGCGACCCAAAAGGACTCGAACCTATTATGACCAATTCCGAAAGCATTCGTCAGTTTGGAAATAACGCCTATGGCAAACCGGCAACGGCGCTCAATATATTAAGAGAAACGGTAATGGGTAAAGAGCTTTTTGATTATGCTTTTAAAACCTATGCCAACCGTTGGAAATTTAAACACCCAACACCCGAAGATTTTTTCCGTACGATGGAAGATGCATCGGCGGTAGATTTAGATTGGTTTTGGCGTGGCTGGTTTTACACCACCGATTTTAATGATATTGCCATAAAAAATGTAAAGAAATATTATGTAAGCAATACCGCCGGAAAAGATGCCGAAGAATTTTTAAAGAAACAACGCCGTCGTAATTCCAATCCAGGACCAATGGTGTATATGATAGATGAAACCGCAAGCGATTTTTCGCCTGAGCTAAAAAAACCATTTAAAGTTTCCGATTTTCAAACATTAGACGAATATGTAAACAAGCATTTTACTAATGAAGAAAAAGCTAAGTTGAAACAACCACAATATTTCTATCAAATCGATTTTGAAAAGCCAGGAGGATTGGTCATGCCGATTATTGTTGAACTCACTTTTGAAGATGGTACTACCGAAACGCATAAATTCCCTGCGCAAATTTGGCGTATGAATGATACCGCTGTGAGTAGAACATTTGCTGTAGATAAAAATATTATCAAAGTACAAATAGACCCAAAAGAAGAAACTGCCGATATTGACATTACAAACAACATTTGGCCAAAACAAGAAACCAAATCTAAATTCGATTAAGCAGTAAGTTCTTAGTTGTCGGTTTTCAGTTGTCGGTTTTCAGTTGTCGGTTTTCAGTTGTCGGTTTTCGGTTCTTGTTTCTTGGTTTTCGGTTCTTGATTCTTGATTCTTGTTTCTTTTCTCTCAAATCAACAATCGTTAATCATCAATCGTTAATCTTTAATCATTAATCATCAATCGTTAATCATCAATCGTTAATCATCAATCGTTAATCATCAATCGTTAATCATCAATCGTTAATCTTTAATCATTAATCAATATCCGTGTCCTCGACTGCGCTCGGACTAACAACTCCCAACTTCCCGCTTCCAACTTCCTGTTTCCTGCTTCCAACTAATAGCTTCCAGCTCCCAACTCCCAACTTCCATCTCCTAACTAATAGCTTCCAGCTTGCCAAGCTTCTCCAAATCCCGCCACCATATTTACAAAGCCAACTCGGGTTGTAATAATTTTTTTACGGGTATTCTTTTAATTGCAATAGTCTTGTAAATATGTAAGAAAAAGATTATTTATATTTTGTTTATTTTCTATTTTTATAAAAAAATCCAGCGATTTTACTGAGTTTCTGCAATCCGTGCTATAGTTATTAACATTTTGTTATATCTTTGCTACCGTATAGAATTACACCTATAAATATTAATTTTATAATCAAAATTACATGAAGAACAACTATTTTTTAACGTGGACACAACGTACCTTGTTTCTGTTGCTATTATTAGCAGGATTCAATGTATCGGCGCAATCATTTTTGATTTCGGGTCCTACAGCCGCAGATCCAAAGCCTTTGGCGCAGGATCTTACAGTATGTAATGGCGATTCGCTCTATACTGTAAAGCTCACGGTGGCAAACGCTTCTACAACGGGCGGTTCTGTTACAATACAACTGCCCACAGGGGTGGAGTATGTAGCAGGTTCTGTTGCGGTTACTTTTAGAAGTAGAGCAGCACTTGATGTAACAGAGAGTAACATCTCCAACCTCAATGCTCCCCAATTCCAAGTGAGTCCTAATAGTTTAATACAAGGTTCCGATGTGGTAACCTTTACTATTAAGCGTAGGGCTACTTGTGCAGCAAGAACCTTCAAATTATCAGGAGGTACTTTTGCCGATGTAATTAATGCACAAATAACGGGGCAGAGTGTTTCTACCGAAACTACCGCTCCTTATGAGCTAAAGTATGCCGATCTTACTTTTACACAACCCGCAACACAAACCAATGCTGTTTTAAATACACAGTATACACGTACTTTTACCATTACCAACGGTGGTTTTGGTTGTATGAAAGACATCTATTTTACCCTAGACAATGTAGCTAGTGGTAACCAAACAATAAGCGTGGTGTATAATGGGAATACCCTACCACCAACCGCTATATCTGCCACACAAAACAGCTACACCATACCAAGTAGTATGCTTACAGGTGGGCAGTTGTGTAAAGACCAGTCTGTAACGGTTACCGAAACCTATAAGGCTCTTAAATGTAACTCAGTTACCAATTATGCCGCAGGTTGGGGTTGCGATGCTACTCCTGCCAACTGGTGTGAAACCGAGATAGGTATAGGCTCTATCTCCATGGCAGCTGGAACACCAAATTATTCTAATTTGCAACTAACAAATTTAAATTTTGTAAATGCATGTACACCTTGGGATATTAGAATGAGATTAACTAATGGTGGTGCTGGTAATTCAACAGCAGCAGGTATGTATAATGTTGTTTATAAGATGGGTATGGACCAATATTCTAATCAAATAGATGGTTATAATAGTAATTCGGCTCAATCTTTATACAATCTCACTAATTTTAGAGTAGGAACAACTCCTGCGGTTTTTACTTTATCGGGTGCCGCGGGTAATCAAACCATTAATATTGATGCATCTCAATTTACATCAGATCCAGATGGAGCTGGTGTAGGTCTTGAAGATTTGGATGGAGATGGTCAGTATGATGATTTGCTCTCTGGTAATTTTATAGATGTAGTTTTTAACTATGCATTTGTATGTAACACCACTTGTGGTGATCAATTATTATATCATGGTCCTGTGGCAACTTTGACTTATGATACTATGTGTGGTACAAATTTAACACCTACACCAAGATCTGGTTCAAATTATTATGGACAATATGCACCGCCTTCAGGGACGGTTTATCCTCCTCAAATACAGGGGTCAACTGCGCTAGGTCAAAATAGCTTCAATATTAACTTTGCAGCTAGTTTGGGTTCTCATAATGTGCCAGCGCCTGTGGGCGGACCAATGTATGTTTGGGAAATTACTGTGCCGGTTGGTGTAAGTATTGTTGGTACACCAAAAATATTGAATGCAGATGGTACAGTAGCAGCAATTGCTAATTATACCATTTCTGGCCAAGTAATTCGGTTTGAAGTTCCTCCGACAGGAGCTACTTTAACCCCTGGTTTAAGAAATTTATCTGTTGATTTTGAATATTTATGTGGTTCAGGCGGAGCATTAAATTTTAATGAAAAATTAATTAAATATAATGATTATGCCAACAATTGTAAGTGTATGGGTGATTTATTGTGTAGAGATTTCACAATAGATGCTATATGTTCCTCACCATGTCCAGCTGGACCAACGGCTTATCAACCAACAGTAAGAAGAACAGATGATTCACTTGGGTTTACAGATTATAGTTTAACAACTCCAAGAACAGCTTCTGAATTAACAACTACTCAACTACAAACTGCTATTGCTGGTCAAAAAATACAAGTTACAGGTAGAGCTATACAAAATAACAATGCTACAAACATGCATTTGGAACTTTTCTTGGATAAGGCATATACTTTAGACAAATTAACTCCAATAAGTGCTGAGGCAAGAGTATATAGAGGAGGAGTTCTTATTAATACTTGTAATTATACTACTTTTAACACCTCTGCTTCTACAGCTACTGTTACCAATATGGATTTAGATTTGACCTCTTGTTTTCCAGGAGGAATAATTCTAGCCAATGATGAAATAGAAGTAACTGCTATTTACGAAGTTATTAATAATAATGTCTTAAGTGGAGCTCAAGTTATACCTTCTGGTGCTAAATGGCGATATTATAATATAAATTTATCTGGAGGTAAAGATTATTGTATAGATTGGACACCGCAAATGTATTTATTAAATACTGGTCAAACAGCAAGTGTTGGTCAAGGACAATACAATTCAAATGGTTGTAATGAAGTTATTTTTAATTATTATCATCGAAAATATTATGGGGGTTCACTAAATGTTTTCCCAAGAGAGTACATTCCAACTAGCTATTATAATTCATTAGATGTTACAGTACCAGCAGGATATGATTTTGTTAGGTTGCAATTTGCTAGTAGAGCTTCTATTGAAGGTTCTGTAAGTCAGCCAATAACAGTAATTCCTGTTACCACAGTATCTGGAAATGTGTATCATTTTGAAAACGATGGAAGTTATGAAGTCCCTGTGCTTACTCATGCTGTAACTTATCAAGACCATAATATACAATTAGTACTAAGACCAACTTGTGCGACTCAAACAATAACAAATTTACCTACCAATTCTTTGGTAGCTAGTGTTAAAGATAATTATTTTTCTCATAACCCTGTTCCTGTAGCATCAGGTTCAATACCAGGAAACGCAGGAGCGGATGAAATTACAAGAAATTTCGAAGCAATAAGCTCAAATTATAATAATGCTTCTAGACCTGCTATTGTATTAAGTAATCAATCAGGTACTTTACAGGCTTCTAAAGTTAATGAAAGTATGACCTTTAGAATGTCTTCTACAGGAACTACTACAGTACCTTATATTTGGTTTGCAATACCAGCTGTGTCGGGTGTTACTATAACTAGTGTACAAAATGTAACTACAGGAAATACAATTCTTACTCCTATAGGCTATGCCAATGGTTTGTGGTATAAAGTAAGCGCTGCAGGTTTAGCATCGGGAACTTTTAATGATATAAAAATCAATTTCACCTATACTACTTGTAACCCTGGTACCATTCATATAGAAGGTGGTTGGAACTGTAGTGATTATCCAACAGACCCAACAGCCTATACTTGTGGTAAATCTACAGTAGATTTACCATTTGAGCCAGCAGGTGCTTCGGTACAGGTGAGTCAAGTATCAGTTCCAGCGGCTTCAGTAGATTTATGTACAGCGCTAGCTTATGTATATGATGTAAAATCATCAGGAGCAGGAAACACGGTTCAAAATACACTAAGTATTACTATACCAACAGGTATTAGTTTAGTAGCAGGTACACTACAAGTAGAGTATCCGGTAGGGTCAGGTAACTGGCAAACAGTAACTACTAGTACTTCGGGCAGTGGAACTGTATTAACAGCTAATTTATATGAGCATACGGCATTCCCAGCACAAGGATTGCCAGGATCGTTAAACAACACCGCCGATCCAAATGCTTCTTTAATCCGTACACGCTTCCAGTTAATTTCTAACTGTAATTTTGTAGTAGGACAAAATATAGATGTTGCTGCATCAGCGACCAGAACATGTGGTCAGCCAGCTACAGGAGATGGCGTTGCAACGCCAGCTCCGGCGATTAATGTAACAGGAGTACAGCCTGCTTATTTTGTGGTTTCCAATTTAACCCCAACCAGCGGTTCGTTCTCTAACTGTAACAATCCGGTAGTATTTGGAGCAGTAAACACTGTAATTACAACCACCTCTACAGGTACTACAGGTACTATAGAGATATTGTTACCACCGGGTTATGATTATCAAACAGGATCTTTTGTTTGTAATTCAACACCGTTGTGTCCTACCTTTATAGGAGTACAAACCGATGCAGGATCAGGCAATAAATATTTAAAATTAGGTATTCCATCAGGTATGACTACAGGACAGCAGTTGAACTACGGTTTTGCAGTAGTACCATCAGCAGGTCATGTAGCTTGTGGAGATTATAAGATGGAAGTAGTAACCAAAGATCAAGTTACAGGCGTATCGTGTGCTACGGCACCAGGAGGTGTTTGTAGTAGTGTAACTGTTCAGACGGGTAAATTTACGTATACATATACAGTAGCAAATCCAATTTTAGCTATCAACACTTTTAATGGATCATATAGTGGTGGTTCTTGGAACGGAAGTTTAACAGTAGCGAATACTTCTACTGTAAACCAAACCAATAGTAGCCCAGCGAATCCAGTAATTGTACAGTTTTACAATGCTAATGCTAGTGGAAATCCGACAGGAGCAGCGATAGGAAGCTATACGATGACAGGTCCAATAGCAGCAGGAGCTTCAGTTACCGAGAATTATAGTTTCAGTACACCTACTCAAAACACGTTAGGTTGTAGAATTGTAGCTGTAATTTCTACATCAAACAACTGTATTTGTGATACAGTACAAAAATGTTTAGATTTAGTACCAGTAGCTACAGATGATACCGCACCTTATAATGTAGGAACACCAGTAACAGTTTCTATACTTACCAATGATACCACAGGAGATACTGTAGTACCAAGTACAGTAAGTTTAGTAGCATCTTCGATACCAGGAGCCTCTTGTACAAATAATGACACTACAGTAACACCAAACGAATGTATGGAAGTTACTGTTCCAGGTGAAGGGGTATGGACAGTAAACCCAACAACAGGAGCTGTAACTTTTACACCATGTACTGCTGCTGGACCAAATTGTTCAGGACCATTTACAGGTACACCAACGCCTATAGATTATAATGTTAAAGATGCAGAAGGCAATATTTCAAATGATGCCACTATTACCTTAGACTTACTACCAGTATCACAACCTGATGCCCAGTGTTATGTTGCAGGTACAACTACAGTAACAATAGATGTACTTACTAATGATACTACAGGAGATACAGTAGTACCATCTACTGTAAGTTTAGTAGATCCAGGTACAGCTACGGGTATTGTTACCGATGCACATGGAGATATTGTACAGATGACCATCATCAATCAAGGAACTTGGGCAGTTAACAATGCTGGTCAGGTAACCTTTACTCCAGTAAGTGCTTCTGTTGTAGCGCCTACGGTTATTTCATATAACGTAGAAGACGCACAAGGAAATGCTTCTAATAATTCAACAATTACCTTAACAGGTGTTTCGACTCCAGTGAGTGGAGGTAATCAAACAGCGTGTTCTGTTACGACTTTAACGGCTACAGCAACTGTACCAGCAGGTCAAACAGTAACATGGTATGATGCGGCTACTGGTGGCAACCTAGTAGCAAGTCCTACACTTTCAACAGTAGGTACTATAACGTATTATGCACAAGGAAACAATGGAACTTGTACTTCACCAAGAACTCCTGTAACGTTAACAATTAATCAAACACCAACACCAACTTTAACAGTTACACAACCAACGTGTAGTACTGCTACAGGTAGTATTGTGTTTAGTGGATTACCAACCACTGGTGGCAACTGGACAATTAATCCAGGAGGTCATACAGGTTCAACAGCTACTTATACTATAAGTAGTTTAGCAGCAAATGCAACTTATACATATACCGTTACACAAAACGGGTGTACAAGTACTCCAGTAAGCGGAACACTTAATGCAGCACCAGTAGTACCAGCGCAACCATTAGCTGGAAATATTATTCAACCTACCTGTGCTACAGCTACAGGAAGTTTCCAAATTTCAAACCATAACGCTGCATATACGTACACGCTTTATAATGCGACTAATAATGCAAATACAGGTTTAACATTAACAGGTGATACTTATACAGCTGTACCAGCAGGTTCTTATTATGTAATTGCAACAGCAACAACAGGAACAGTAACATGTCCTTCGACACAGTCTGCTACAATTACTATTAATGCACAGCCTAATGCTGTTGTAACTCCAACACTTGTTGCAACGCAACCAGCGTGTGGTCAAACAACAGGTTCTGTAGCATTTAGCGGATTACCGGCTACAGGAACTTGGACAATTAATCCAGGCGCAATAACAGGAACAGGAACAACATATACTTTAACAGGTGTTGCACCAGGATTACATACTTATACTGTTACGAATGCAGCAGGATGTATTAGTAGTCCAGTTTCAGTTACTATTAATGCAGCTCCAGTAGTACCGGCACAACCATTAGCTGGAAATGTTATACAACCAACATGTGCTACAGCTACAGGAAGTTTCCAAATTTCTAATCATAACGCTGCTTATACATATACGCTTTATAATGCAACTACTAGTGCAAATACAGGTTTAACATTAACAGGTGATACTTATACAGCTGTGCCATCTGGTTCATATTATGTAATTGCAACAGCAACAACAGGAACAGTAACATGTCCTTCGACACAGTCTGCTACAATTACTATTAATGCACAGCCTAATGCTGTTGTAACTCCAACACTTGTTGCAACGCAACCAGCGTGTGGTCAAACAACAGGTTCTGTAGCATTTAGCGGATTACCGGCTACAGGAACTTGGACAATTAATCCAGGCGCAATAACAGGAACAGGAACAACATATACTTTAACAGGTGTTGCACCAGGATTACATACTTATACTGTTACGAATGCAGCAGGATGTATTAGTAGTCCAGTTTCAGTTACTATTAATGCAGCTCCAGTAGTACCGGCACAACCATTAGCTGGAAATGTTATACAACCAACATGTACTACAGCTACTGGAAGTTTCCAAATTTCAAACTATGACTCTGCATATACGTACACGCTTTATAATGCGACTACTAATGCAAATACAGGTTTAACATTAACAGGTGATACTTATACAGCTGTACCATCTGGTTCATATTATGTAATTGCAACAGCAACAACAGGAACAGTAACATGTCCTTCACCACGATCTGCTACAATTACAATTAATGCACAGCCAGCAACACCAGCAATACCATCAGTAACTATTACACAGCCAACTTGTAGTACTGCTACAGGAAGTGTTACATTTAGTGGATTACCAACTACAGGAGGTAACTGGACAATTAATCCAGGAGGATATTCTGGTTCAACAGCTACTTATACCATAAGTAATTTAGCGGCTGGTTCATCAACCAATTATACAGTTACTCAAAATGGGTGTACTAGTGCCCCAGTATCTGTAGTGATTAATTCTCAGCCATCAACACCAGTAACGCCAACTGCTGTAGTAACGCAACCAGATTGTACAACTGCAACAGGAACAATAACTGTGTTATTGCCAACAGGAGTAACGTACAATGTAGTAGGTTTATTACCAGCTAACACGACTATTCCATCAAATACAACAGGAGTATTCTCAGGATTAGCATCAGGAATCTACTCAGTTACAGCAACCAGCGGAACTTGTACAGGTTCGCCATTGGTTGTAACAGTTAATGCTCAACCAGCTACACCAGTTGCTCCAACTGTTA
>Ga0209792_1000322_pt1 | contig 41910 bp, 37 predicted proteins | sample EBPBio142005_DNA_FD_185860 | JGI IMG/M metagenome (GOLD analysis project Ga0209792, IMG submission 185860) | Wastewater treatment Type I Accumulibacter community from EBPR Bioreactor in Madison, WI, USA - Reactor 1_6/14/2005_ DNA (SPAdes)... | ecosystem: Engineered > Bioreactor > EBPR >... | reverse complement strand
TCTCCGAGGCGACGGCGCAGAAGATCGACGCCGAGGTCAAGCGCCTCGTCGACGAGGGCTATGCCGACGCCAAGAAGATCCTCACCGAGCACAACGACGAGTTCGTGGCGGTGGCCGAAGCGCTGCTCGAATTCGAGACGCTGACCGGTGAGGAAATCCGCGACCTGATCGCCGGCAAGCGCCCGGTGCGCGATGCCGACGACACCCCGCATGCGCCCCGCGGTTCGGCCGTGCCGAGCGCCGGCAAGGGCCGCAAGCGCGGCGAGCCTGATGCCGGCCTGGAGCCACAGCCGCAGGGCTGAGGCAGTTCGAATGGACTATGAAGGGGCGGCCGCGAGGTCGCCCTTTTCTGTTGGGCCTTCATGCTTCTCCACCCGCGCCGTCATCCCGGACAAGCGGCGGAGCCGCGCCGATCCGGGAGCCATGCCAGAACGCTTCCGATCAGGGTTCCGGCATGGATCCCGGGTCTCCCTTCGGTCGCCCGGGACGACATCGCCCCTATTGGGTGTCGCGGTCGCTGCTGCTTCTTTTCACGCTCCGTCACAATTTGTGAGAAGGCGGAAAGGTTTTTTGGCTATAGAACGCCTGAAACGGGCGCGATCGGCCCCGCTCGGAAACCAATCACGATGACGCGCAAATATTTCGGAACGGACGGCATTCGCGGGCGAGCGAACGGCGTCATCACGCCGGACCTCGCCCTGAAGGTCGGCCAGGCCACCGGCCTCGCCTTCCGCCGCGGCGAGCACCGCCACCGGGTGGTGATCGGCAAGGATACCCGCCTCTCCGGCTACATGATCGAATACGCGATGGTCGCGGGTTTCACCTCGGTCGGCATGGACGTGATGCTGCTCGGCCCGATGCCGACGCCGGCGGTCGCGATGCTGACGCGCTCGATGCGCGCCGATCTCGGCGTGATGATCTCCGCCTCGCACAACGCCTATGAGGATAACGGCATCAAGCTGTTCGGGCCGGACGGCTACAAGCTCAACGACGAGGTCGAGCGCGAGATCGAGGGGCTGATCGATGGCGACCTGACCTCCCGCCTGTCAGGCTCGCCGAAGCTCGGCCGGGCCAAGCGCATCGACAGCGCCGATGCGCGCTATGTCGAATTCGCCAAGCGCACGATGCCGCGCAACATGAGCCTGGAAGGCCTGCGCATCGTACTCGATTGCGCCAATGGCGCCGCCTACAAGGTGGCGCCCCAGGCGCTTTGGGAACTCGGCGCAGAGGTCATCGTCATCGGCGACGAGCCCGACGGCTTCAACATCAACCGCGATGTCGGCTCGACCCATCCGGCGACGCTGGTCGCGAAGGTCAGGGAGTTGCGTGCCGATGTCGGCATCGCGCTCGACGGCGACGCCGACCGCGTGCTGGTGGTCGATGAGCACGGGCATGTCGTCGACGGAGACCAGCTGATGGCGGTGATCGCACGCTCCTGGCTGGAGGACGGCCGGCTCTCGGCGCCAGGCATCGTCGCGACGATCATGTCCAATCTCGGCCTGGAGCGCTATCTCGCGGGCCTGGGTCTCACGCTGGCGCGCACGGCCGTCGGCGATCGCTATGTGCTGGAGCACATGCGCAACCACGGCTTCAACCTGGGCGGCGAGCAGTCCGGCCACATCATCCTCTCGGATTTCGGCACCACCGGCGACGGCCTCGTCGCGGCGCTGCAATTGCTCGCCGTGGTCAAGCGTATGGACAAGCCGGTCTCCGAGGTCTGCCACTGCTTCGAGCCGCTGCCGCAGATCCTCAAGAACGTCCGCTACAAGAAGGGGCGTCCGTTGGAGGAGAAGCAGGTGGTCAGCGCGATCGAGGCGGCCAAGCAGCTTCTCGGCGAGAGCGGCCGCCTGGTGATCCGCCCCTCCGGCACCGAGCCGGTGATCCGCGTCATGGCCGAGGGCGACGACCGCGACCTGGTCGAGCGCGCGGTCGACGATGTCGTCGAGGCGGTGACGAAGGCCGCAGCTTGATATCGGGCGTCGTGCTCGGGCTTGAGCCCTGAGCATCTCCTGCCGGAAGAGGCTCCGGGATCGCGACGCGCCGCCTCTCCCCTTGCGGGAGAGGGCTGCGGTGAGGATCGCGCTGCCCCGAAACGTTCGCGTTCCGGAAACCGGGCGGAGAGGTCGCGCGCGCCCTCATCCGCCTCGGCTGCGCCGAGCCACCCTCTTCCGCAAGGGGAGAAGGGAAGGCCTGTGTCTCACACCACCGAAGTCAGGCCGCCATCGACCATCAGCAGGTGGCCGTTAACGTAGTCCGAAGCCGCCGAGGACAGGAAGATCGCGGCGCCGGCCAGCTCCTTCGTCTCGCCCCAGCGCCCGGCCGGCGTGCGGCTGCAGACCCAGCTCGAGAAGGCATCGTCGGCGATCAGTGCGGCGTTGATCTCGGTCGCGAAATACCCGGGGCCGATGGCGTTGGCCTGGATGTTGTGTTTGCCGAGCTCGGCGGCGAGGCCCCGCGTCATCATCTTCACCGCGCCCTTGGAGGCCGTATAGGGAATGATGGTGGCGCGACCGAGCTCGCTCATCACCGAGCCGATGCTGATGATCTTGCCGCGCTTGCGCGGCACCATGCGCTTCGTCACGGCCTGGGTGACGTAGAACACCGAATGCAGGTTGGTGTTGATCACCTCATGCCAGCCCTCGACCGGAAATTCGGTGATCGGCGCGCGCTTCTGCATGCCGGCATTATTGATCAGGATATCGATCGGGCCGATCTCGGCTTCGATCATGGCGACGCCGGCCTCGACCGCCTCGTGATCGGTCACGTCGAAGGGGGCGATGGAGGCCTTGCGGCCGGCGGCAGCAAGGGTCTGCTGCGCACGCTCCAGTTTCGCCTTGTCGCGGCCATTCAGGACGACATGGGCGCCGGCATCCGACAGGCCCTCGGCCAGCGCGAGGCCGATGCCCTGGCCCGAGCCGGTGACGAGCGCGATCTTGCCGGCGAGACTGAACAGCGACAGCGACATGGCTTATCCTCGCAAAATGCCGGATGCGGCGATTTCGGTTTGCGCCCGGGGCGCCGCTTTGGGTAAGCAGGTTTCAATCGATTAGACAATGGTGCCGCGCGCTGTCGCGCGGCGAATTCGGGAGCGTTCCATGCGTGCCGTCGTCATCCATGCCGAGAAGGATCTGCGGGTCGAGCCGACGACCGCGCCCGAACTCGGGCCGCGCGACGTGCGCGTTCGGATCGAGGCCGGTGGCATCTGCGGCTCGGACCTGCACTACTATCTTCATGGCGGCTTCGGCACGATCCGCGTGCGCGAACCGATGATCCTCGGCCATGAGATCGCCGGCCGGGTCGAGGCGATCGGCGGCGAGGTCTCGCGGGTGAAGCCGGGCGACCGCGTCGCGGTCAATCCAAGCCGGGCCTGCGGCCATTGCCGCTATTGCCAGATGGGTCTGCAGCAGCACTGCACCGACATGCTGTTCTACGGCTCGGCGATGCGCTTTCCGCATGTGCAGGGCGGCTTCCGCGACGTGCTCGTGGTCGAGGAGCGGCAGGCGGTGAAGGTGGCACCGCGTGTCACCGCTGCGGAAGCGGCGTTCGCCGAGCCGCTCTCGGTCTGCCTCCATGCCGCCAAGCGCGCCGGGCCGCTGCTCGGCAAGCGCGTGCTGGTGACGGGGGCTGGCCCGATCGGCGCGCTCACCATCCTCGCCGCCAAGGCGGCGGGTGCCTCCGAGATCGTCGCGACCGACGTGGTCGACGGGCCGCTGCCGGTGGCGCGCAAGATGGGCGCGACGGCGACGGTCAATGTCGCGGCCGAGCCGGAGCGGCTCAAGGCCGAGTACGGCGCGGAGAAGGGGGCCTTCGACGTGATGTTCGAGGCCTCCGGCAACCAGCATGCGCTGACGGGCGCCTTCGACGTGGTCCGGCCGGGCGGCGTCATCGTCCAGATCGGCGTCGGCGGCCAGTTCACGCTGCCGATGAATGTCGTCGTCGCCAAGGAGTTCGACCTGCGCGGCTCCTTCCGCTTCCATGAGGAATTCGACTGGGCGGTGGCGATGATCGGCTCTGGCAATATCGATCTCTCGCCGCTGCTGACGGCGTCGATTCCGGTCGATCGGGCGGTGGAGGCCTTCGAGCTGGCCGCCGACAAGTCGAAGGCGATCAAGGTCCAGCTCGACTTCGCCTGAGCGTGTCATCCCGTGCGCATTGCGGCACGAAGTGCCGCGGTGCAGACACGGGACCGTGTGGCGAGAAGGCGCCTCTTCCTGATGACGGTCCCGTGTCTGCGCAGCGGCATTCCATGCCGCAGCGCGCAGGGACGACCGGTTTCAGCCGTTGCTGCGCCGGCGGAGTGGGAGTTCCTCCGGCGGGCTGACGAAGAAGCCGTTGCGGCCGTTGCGCTTGGCGACATAGAGCGCCTCGTCGGCGCGTCGCGTGGCTTCGGTCAGTGTGTCGAGGGGGTCCAGCAGGGTTGCGCCTATGCTGGTGCTGACGACGACGGACACACCATTTCCGAGGATGACCGGGCTCTTCGCGGCGGCCGCTACGATTGCCGCCGCGATGGTCGACAATTCATTGCGGTCGACATTGTCCAGCAGCAGGATGAATTCGTCGCCGCCCCAGCGGGCGCAGATGTCGCGGTCCCGCAAGAGTGCCGTCATGCGCCGGGCGAGTTCGGCGATCGCCTCGTCGCCGCTCTGATGGCCATGGCTGTCGTTGAGCGGTTTGAGATTATCGAGATCGACCAGCATCAGGCCCGTCTGATGGCCGGTTCGCCCCGCACGGCTTCGGTTTTTCGTGAAGGCGCGTTCGAAGCCGCGGCGATTGAAGACGCCGGTCAGCGGGTCGGCATGGGCGAGCCGTTCGAGCTGTTCGGTGCGCTCGCGCACGGCTTCCTCGAGGCGGGATGTATTCTCCTCGACGCTGCGCGCCATCGCGCCGAAGGCCTGCGACAGCCGGCCGATCTCGTCGCGCCCTGCATCGATCGCGACCGAGCGGAATTCGCGGGCGCGGACGTGACTCGCGGCGTGCTCTACGCGGGACAGCCGGTCGAGCACCGCGCGCTTGAACAGCAGGGTCAGCAGGGCCGCCGCTGCCAGCAGGACAGCGCCGAACAACAGGCCGAGCGGTAGGAACAGGCTTCGGTCGATGATGCGGTCGATATCCATCACCGTGACGTTGAACCACCCGAGCCGATCGAGATAGCCGATGCCGACGAGCACGCGCTTGCCGTCGACCGTCATGAAGCGCGACTGCACGAGGTCGTCGCCGGCCCCGACGCGCGCGATCATCTGGCCGAGCAGGCTACGGTCCAGGTCATTGTCGATGATCTGGTAGATCGTCTTCTTGGAGGAAATGTCCTTGGTCAGGCTGTGGAAGTCGACGAGGCTCGCATCGCGATGGGCCTGCACGGCACCGCTGCGGTCGACGAACATGCTCTGGACGCCGGTCTGCGGGATGTCGACGACCTCGCGAATGAACCGGGTCAGGTCGAGGCCGGTGCCGATGATGCCCAGCACGCGGCCATCCTTGCGGATGATGCAGTTGATCCAGACCTTGGTGACGCGGAGATTGTCGTCATTGTCGACATTCAGGTGGCAGCCGGAGCCGAGCGCCGCCGTCTTGTAGTACCAGCCGTCGCGCGGATTGGTGACTGACAGCGTATAGCGCTTGCGCTCGCGCTCGTAGTTGTTGTCCTTGTCGTTGAAGTAGTAATTCCCTGATCCCGCGAGGACGGTGAAATAACTGCGGTCCCGGAAGGACTGGCGGTAATGCTCCAGCTCGGCCAGACCGCGTTCGGCCTTCTCGGGATCGTTCTCGGCCTCGGCCCAGTCGACGATCGCAGGCGCGCGGGCGACGGTCTCTGCCAGCGAGACCTCGCGCATCAGGGCTTCAAGGCCGCGATAGCGATCGAACAGGATCTGCTTCTCGGCGACGAGCGTGCCGAGCTTCACCACGGTCGCATCCACGATCCACAGGAAGGCGGCGCCAGCCGGAAGCGCGATCGCCACGAGTATGGCGAGCGTCCAGCCCATGACCCGGGCCTTCAGGCTGTGCGTGCGGGGCAGACCGGTCTCGGTCTGGCTCATCGGATCGGCTTCCTTGCGGGATGGCGCAAGGTAGAGAGTGATCCGTTGCGTAAGCTTTAAGAAACGCCGTCATCCCGTACGCGTTGCGGCGCGAAGTGCCGCTGCGCAGACACGGGATCGTCTCCCGGAAAAGGCGCCTTCTCGTCACGCGGTCCCGTGTCTGCGCAGCAGCGTTTCACGCTGCGGCGCGCACGGGATGACGCCCTTTAATGACACCCTTCAGAACAACCCCTCAACCCGACCCTGCGCATCGATATGGATGCGCTCGGCTGCGGGTTCGCGCGGCAGACCCGGCATGGTCATGATGTCCCCGCAGATCGCCACGACGAAGCCGGCGCCGGCGGAGAGCCGCAGTTCGCGCAAAGGCACCGTGTGGCCCGAGGGCGCGCCGCGCAGGGTCGGATCGGCCGAGAACGAATACTGTGTCTTGGCGACGCAGACCGGCAGGTCGCCGAAGCCGGCCTCCTCCAGTTCGGTGAAGCGGGCCTTCAGCTTGGCATCGATGCTAACGCCCTCGGCGCCGTAGATCTCGCGCGCGATCGTCTCCAGCTTCTGCCGCAGCGGCATCATCTCGGGATAAAGCGGTGCGAAATCGGCCTTGCCCTCGTCGGCGAGCGCGGCGACCTTGCGGGCGAGCTCCTCGGTGCCGGCGCCGCCCTCGGCCCAGTGCCGGCAGATCACCGCCTCGACGCCGAGATGATTGCGGCAATAATTGCGGATCAATTCGTGCTCGGCGGCGGTGTCGCTGGTGAAGTTGTTGATCGCCACGATCGGCGGCACGCCGAACTTCCGGATATTGTTGACGTGGCGCGTCAGGTTGGAGAGCCCGGCTTCCAGTGCCTTCAGGTCCTCGCGGCCAAGCGCGTCCTTGGCGAGGCCGCCATGCATCTTGAGGGCGCGTACCGTCGCGACGACGACGGCGGCGGCAGGCTTCAGGCCGGCCTTGCGGCACTTGATGTCGAAGAATTTCTCGGCGCCGAGATCGGCCCCGAAGCCGGCCTCGGTGACGACGTAATCGGCGAGCTTCAGCGCGGCCTTGGTCGCGATCACCGAGTTGCAGCCATGGGCGATGTTGGCGAAGGGGCCACCGTGGACGAAGGCGGGCGTGCCTTCCAGCGTCTGCACGAGGTTCGGCATCAGCGCGTCCTTGAGCAGCACGCTCATCGCGCCGGTCGCCTTGATGTCGGCGGCGGTGACGAGGCGCTTGTCGCGCGTGCGGCCGATGACGATGCGGCCGAGGCGGGCCTCCAGGTCAGCAGCGTCGCGCGCGAGGCAGAAGATCGCCATGATCTCGGAAGCGACGGTGATGTCGAAGCCGTCCTCGCGCGGGAAGCCGTTGCTGGCGCCGCCGAGCGAGGAGACGATGGAGCGCAGCGCCCGGTCGTTCATGTCGAGCACGCGCCGCCAGGCGATGTGGCGGGTGTCGAGGCTGAGCGCATTGCCCCAGTAGACATGGTTGTCGATCATCGCCGCCAGCAGGTTATGGGCGCTGGTGATGGCGTGGAAATCGCCGGTGAAATGCAGGTTGATCTGCTCCATCGGCACGACCTGGGCATAGCCGCCACCGGCAGCTCCGCCCTTCATGCCGAAGCTCGGCCCGAGCGAGGGTTCGCGCAGCGCGATCATCGCGCGCTTGCCGATGCGGGAGAGCCCGTCGCCGAGGCCGACCGTCGTCGTGGTCTTGCCTTCGCCGGCAGGCGTCGGGCTGATCGCGGTGACGAGGATCAGCTTGCCGTCCGGCTTCGCCTCGAAGCCTGGGATCGCATGGGTGTCGATCTTGGCAATGTACTTGCCGTAGGGATTGAGGGCCTCGGAGGGGATGCCCGCCTTTGCGGCGATCGTGGCGATGGGCTGCAGCGTGGCTACGCGCGCGATCTCGATATCGGTCGGCATTCGTCCCCTCGGAGGCTATTCCTGCCCGCGTCTTCCGAGCGCGGAACCGCGCGGACACTGGCCCGAAAACCCCGCTGCCGCCAGCGCTTTCGCCGGCGGGGCGGGCATGATGCACAGGCGGCGCGGGGCTGTGGTCAGCCGGCCAGATGCGCGTTCTGCGGGAAGAGGAACTTCCGGGCCTCGGCGTCGAAATCCGTCTTGAAGGCGAACTGGTCCTTCAGGGCGACGGCGCGCTGCGCGGCGGGGCGGGCCGAGATCTCGTCGAGATGGCGCTTCACATGCGGGAACATCTCCGGCCAGCTATCGCCGATGGCGAAGGAGAGCCGCGTCGCCCAGCCCCAGATCGACATGTCGACCAGCGTGTAGCGATCGCCGAGCATGTAGCGTCGGCCGGCGAGCAGGTCGTTGACGATGCCCCAGTGCCGCTCGGCCTCGCGGGCATAGCGATTGATGGCATAGGGCAGCTTCTCCGGGGCGAAGCGGCTGAAATGCACGGCCTGGCCGCAATAGGGGCCGATGCCGGTGGCGACGAACATCAGCCAGGACAGCATCTCGCCGCGCGCCTTCGGTGTGTCCTCCGGCAGGAACTGGCCGGTCTTCTCGGCGAGATAGAGCAGGATCGCGTTGGAATCGAAGACGGTGACGTCGCCGTCGGTGAGGGCGGGCGTCTTGGCGTTGGGGTTGATGTCGAGGAATTCCGGCTTGAACTGGTCGCCCTTGCGGGTGTCGACCGGCACCATCTCGTAGGGCAGGCCGGCTTCCTCCAGGAAGAGCGCGATCTTCGCCGGGTTCGGCGAGGGGTGGTAATAGAGCTTGATCATCAGGGTCTCCGCGCGGCGCTTCAGGCCTGCCTCAGTCCGGCGACATAGGAGACGAGATCGGTCAGCGCGGCAATGGTCGCATCGGCCTGGAAGCCGAGCTGCTCCGGCTGCATCCGGAGCGCCTTGAACATCAAAGCCGGGTCGATCGTCGCGGCAGCGGCAAGCTCGCTGCGCAGCCTGCCGGCGGGCACGCGCTCGATGCGGGCGACATGGAAGCCATGTGCCTTGGCGCCGGCGATGTCGAAGCCGTTGGAGGAGACGAAGAGGATCTCGTTGCGGGCGAGGCCGAGCCGCTTCTCGACATGGGCATAGCCGCGCGGATCGGGCTTGTAGACGCCGATCTCGTCGACGCTGATCACGGTCTCCAGGAGGTCGGTGATCCCGGCATGGGCGACGAGCCGCTTCAGCATGTCCGGGCTGCCATTCGAGAAGATGGCGAGGCGGTGGGTGGCGAGGCCTTCGAGCGCGGCGCGGGCTTCAGGATAGAGCAACAGCGTGTCATAGGCGGCTGCGATCCGGGCGACGAGCTCGGGCGAGGAGGCGTGGCCGAGCGTCTTGAGCGTGAATTCCAGGGAATCGCGGGTGACGGTCCAGAAATCCTCGTAGCGATCCATCAGGGCGCGCAGCCAGGTGTATTCGAGCTGCTTCAGGCGCCAGATCTGGGTGATCGTCGCACCATGGCCGGGAAAGGCGGCGTCGGTGACGGCGGCGACCGACTGGACGTCGAAGAGCGTGCCATAGGCATCGAAAACCAGCGCCTTGATCGACATGCATCTTCTCCGTGGTGGCCCGCAACCTTCTTAACACTCGCATCGTCAGCGTGGCGCGTGGTATCCGCACAAACAGTTTTCACAAATGCCGACAGGTCAAGCCGATGCCGCCTCGCCCCGTGATGCTGATGATCCTCGACGGCTGGGGCTGGCGCGAGGAAAGCGAAAACAACGCCGTCAGGCTGGCGAACACCCCGAATTTCGACCGGCTCTGGGCAGCGAACCCGCATGCCTTCCTGCATACCTCCGGGCTCGATGTCGGACTGCCGCCGGGGCAGATGGGCAATTCCGAGGTGGGCCATCTCAATCTCGGCGCGGGCCGCGTGGTGATGCAGGACCTGCCGCGCATCAACCAGGCGATCGCCGACGGCTCGATCGCGCAATCGCTTGAAGTCAGCGGCCTCGTCGCCGGGCTGAAGGCGAGCGGCGGCGCCTGCCATCTCCTCGGCCTCGTCTCGCCGGGCGGCGTCCATGCCCATCAGGACCATGCGGTCGCGCTCGCCCGTATCCTGACCGCGCAGGGCGTGACCGTGCATGTCCATGTCTTCACCGATGGGCGCGATACGCCGCCGCAATCGGCCGCGGACTACGTGAAGGCCTTCGCCGCCGCGCTGCCGGTGGGCGCGACTATCGCCAGCGTCTCAGGCCGCTATTACGCGATGGATCGCGACAACCGCTGGGAGCGGGTCGAGAAGGCCTGGCGCGCGATGGTGCTGGGCGAGGGCGAGCGCTTCCCGGACGCGCAGGCCGCGATCGCCGCCGCTTACGCGGAGAACGTCACCGATGAGTTCATCCTGCCGGCCGCGATCGGCGGCTATGCCGGGATGAAGGATGGCGACGGGCTGCTCAGCTTCAATTTCCGCTCGGACCGTATCCGTGAGATCCTCGCTGCCGTGCTGGAGCCGGATTTCGCCGGCTTCGCCCGGCCGCGCCGGCCAGTGCTGGTCAAGGCGGTCAGCATGACCTCCTACAGCGCCGAGCTCGACAAGGTCATGCCGACGCTGTTCGCGCCGCAGACACTGGCCAACGGCCTGGGCGAGACGGTGGCCAAGGCCGGCCGCACGCAGGTACGGATGGCCGAGACCGAGAAATATCCGCACGTCACCTATTTCTTCAACGGTGGCGAGGAGACGCCCTATGCGGGCGAGGACCGGGTGATGGCGCCTTCGCCCAAGGTCGCGACCTATGACCTGCAGCCGGAGATGTCGGCGCCGGAACTGACCGCCAAGGCGGTCGAGGCGATCGATTCCGGGCGCTACGATCTCGTCGTGCTGAACTTCGCCAACCCCGACATGGTCGGCCATACCGGCGTGCTCGCTGCTGCGATCAAGGCGGTCGAGACGGTCGATGCCGGCTTGGGTGCCATTGCCGACGCGATCGGGCGACAGGGCGGGGCGCTGCTGGTCACGGCCGACCATGGCAATGCCGAGCTGATGGTCGATCCGGTCACGGGCAAGCCGCATACCGCCCACACCACCAATCCGGTGCCGCTGATGCTGGTCGGCGGACAGGGCAAGGGTCTCGCCGATGGGCGTCTCGCCGATATCGCCCCGACGCTGCTCGCGCTGATGGGGCTGGAGCAGCCGGCCGAGATGACGGGGCAGTCGCTGCTGCGCTGACAAAAAGCAGAACGGCGCGGAGTGATCCGCGCCGTTTCGTGTTTCGACAGGTTCGAAGCTCAGTACTTGCGTACGACCGGCGGCGGGGCGTAGGCGATCGGCTCGCGCTCGACCGGGCCGCAGCAGTTCGGATCGCCGAAGTTCCAGCGCATGCCGATGCGGAAGTCGTGGCTCTCGATGTCCTTGGCCTTGAGCGGGGCCTGGATCTGGCCGGTGAAGGCGTTGACCAGTCGGCCCGACTGGGCGTCGCCGAGGTTCAGGTAGCGATAGCCGACTTCGAGGGTGAGGTTCTTGTTCACCTCGTAGCCGACGCCGGCCATCAGGGCCCAGGCGAGATCGGTCTTGCTGCCGCTATTGGCATAGCCCAGCGTCGCGCCGTTGAAGTTACCGGTGAGGGCCCCCTGATCGGTCAGCCCGCTGATGCGGTTCTGCGAGAAGCCGATGCCGGCGCCGATATAGGGCGTCAGGCAATTCCAGGTGCCGAGGTCGAAATAGCCGTTGAACAGCGTGACCAGCGAGGTCAGGTTGCCCTTGTAGGTATTGGTCTGGTTGCCGTTGTTGAACGGGTTGAAGACGATGTCGCTCACCCCGATCTGGCCGGCGCCACGATATTCGCCGGTGACGTCGAAGCGCAGCCAGTTGTTGAAGCGGTAGCCGATACCGACGCCACCGAAAAAGGCGGCGTTGTCGGTCTTGCCGAAGAATCTGCCGCCGAATTGTGCAACGTCGTCCTGCCGATACTTGCCGACGCTCTGAACGCCGACGCCGATATCGCCGCGCAGATAGATGCCGCTCGAGATCGTGCCCTTGAGGCCGAGCGGCTCCGGAGGCGGGGGAGGCGGTGCGTAAGCGAGATCCGCGGCCTGCGCCGCGGCGGAGACGCCGAGGGCCAGGCCGCCCGCCAGCGCGAGTGTTTTCAGGCTGCCCATGGCAGTGTCCTTCGCATTTGCGCGGCGCAAAGAACGCAGCCCGCGCGTGTTACCCACGGCAGGACCATGGCAGCGAATTCTTAAATGACACTTAACCCTAAAAGCTAACCTTACCGGGGACTGAAGGAAGGTCGACGGGCCTCTCCGATGCATGCGTCATGACCATGCTGAAGCGAAGGAACCTCCCGCATGCCGGCGACGTATCCGCCGCCGGTCGATGGCCGGTCCCACAGTCGCCGCGCTAGGCCGTCAGGCGCTCCGCGTGCCAGGCGATGTGCTGGGCCATGAAGGTCGAGATGAAGTTGTAGGAGTGATCGTAGCCGTCGCGCATCGTGAGCTGGAGCGGGATGCCGGCAGCGGCGCAGGCGATATCGAGGAGCTGCGGGCGCAGACCCTCTTCGAGGAAGCCGTCGGCCGTGCCCTGGTCGACCAGCAGGTCGCGGACGCGGTGGCCATCGGCGATCAGCAGGGTCGAGTCATAAGCGCGCCACTTGGTCTCGTCCGGCCCCAGATATTTCTCGAAGGCCGGGCGCGACCAGCCGGCCGTCGAGGGCTGGGCGATCGGTGCGAAGGCGGAAACGGAGCGGTAGCGCTCCGGGTTCTTCAGGGCGAGCGTGATTGCGCCATGACCGCCCATGGAATGGCCGAAGATGCCCTGCCGGTTCATGTCGACCGGGAAATGCCTTGCGATCAGCTCCGGCAATTCGTCGCGAATATAGGTCTCCATGCGGTAGTTCTTCGCATAGGGCTCTTGCGTCGCGTCGAGATAGAAGCCGGCGCCTCCGCCGAACTGCCAGTTCTCCGGCTCGTCGGGCACGCCTTCACCGCGCGGGCTCGTATCCGGGCAGATGATGGCGATGCCGTTGGCGGCGGCGGCAGCGCGGTACTCGCCCTTGTCCATGACGTTCTGGTGCGTGCAGGTCAGGCCCGAGAGATACCAGAGCAGCGGAACCGGCCCGTCCTCGATCTGATGCGGCAGGTAGATCGCGAAGGTCATCGGGCAGGCGCAAGCGGCGCTGTCATGCCGGTAGACGCGCTGCGAGCCGCCGAAGGCCTTGGAGGCGGAGAGCAATTCCATGGAGCGGGTCCTTTCTTGCGGCGCACGCCTTGTCATTCCGGGGCTTCGCGAAGCGAAGAACCCGGAACCCACGACCAGGCGAGCCCTTGCCCGGTCGGATTCTTCAAGCGTTTCACCCCGTCGTGGGTTCCGGGTTCGGCCTTCGGCCGCCCCGGAATGACAAAGGTGGTGCCTCATCGATGAGGCGGGAAAGCGGCGCCTCAGTAAACCACCACCGAGCGGATCGACTTGCCCTCATGCATCAGGTCGAAGCCGGTATTGATCTCGTCGAGCGAGAGCTTGTGGGTGATCAGGTCGTCGATGTTGATCTTGCCCTCCATATACCAGTCGACGATCTTCGGCACGTCAGTGCGCCCGCGCGCGCCGCCGAAGGCCGTGCCCTTCCAGACGCGGCCGGTGACGAGCTGGAACGGACGGGTCGCGATCTCCTTGCCGGCCTCGGCGACACCGATGACGATCGATTCACCCCAGCCGCGATGGCAGCATTCCAGCGCCTGGCGCATCACATTGGTGTTGCCGGTCGCGTCGAAGGAGAAATCGGCGCCGCCGCCGGTCAGGTCGACGATCGCCTGCACGACCTTGTCGTTGCCGATCTCGGCCGGGTTGATGAAGTCGGTCATGCCGAACTTGCGCGCCATCTCCTGCTTGGCCGGATTGATGTCGACGCCGATGATCTTGTCGGCGCCGACCATGCGGGCGCCCTGGATGACGTTGAGGCCGATGCCGCCGAGGCCGAAGATCACGACGTTCGCGCCCGGCCAGACTTTTGCCGTGTAGATCACCGCGCCGATGCCGGTCGTCACGCCGCAGCCGATATAGCAGATCTTGTCGAAGGGGGCGTCCTCGCGGACCTTGGCGAGCGCGATCTCTGGCAGAACCGTGAAGTTCGCGAAGGTCGAGCAGCCCATGTAGTGGAACACTTCGCCGCCGTCGCAGGAGAAGCGCGAGGTGCCGTCCGGCATCACGCCCTGCCCTTGAGTGGCGCGGATCGAGGTGCAGAGATTGGTCCGGCGCGACAGGCAGGATTTACAGCTGCGGCATTCCGGGGTGTAGAGCGGAATGACGTGGTCGCCGGGCTTCAGCGAGGTCACGCCGGCGCCGACCTCGCGCACGATGCCCGCGCCCTCGTGGCCGAGGATCGCCGGAAACTTGCCCTCCGAATCCAGCCCCGAGAGCGTGTAGGCGTCGGTGTGGCAGATGCCGGTCGCCATGACCTCGACCAAAACCTCGCCGGCCTTGGGGCCGCCGATCTCGATGGTTTCGATGGTGAGGGGCTTGCCGGCTTCCCAGGCGACGGCGGCGCGGGTCTTCATCGGGTGTTTCCTTCTTTTCGAGCGTTCATTTCAGATAGGGGCGGATGACCCGCATGATCGCGGCGATCTCGTCGTCGTTCTCGGCTTCCGCCGGCGCCGCCTCGGCCGGGCGGGCCATGGTCTCGCGCAAGTGGCTCTCCAGCACTTCGGCCATCAGCCCGGTTGCCGCGCCGCGCAAAGCCGCGAGCTGCTGGAGCAGGGCACCGCATTCCTCGCCGCGTTCGACGGCGGCGATCAGGGCGTCGGTCTGTCCCCTGATCCGGCGCAGCCGCGTGACGGCGCGCTTCTTCTCTTCGGGCGTGTGAGGCATGGGCGCCGAGGCTCCGGTTGCCGCGATGCTATGGTACTGAGGGGGAGTATGTCAACGCGCAAGGCGAGCTGAAACGCAGAGAGCGGCAGCGTTGCCGCTTCCACTCTTCCGAAAAGTCCAAAATCAGAAGGATGTATGATCTCAGCCCTCATCCTGAGGAGGCCCGCAAGGGCCGTCTCGAAGGATGCTTCAGGAGGCTCTGGAGTCATCTGGAGCATCCTTCGAGACGCCGCTGACGCGGCTCCTCAGGATGAGGGCTGAAACCAAATTGTACCTTCAGAAGCTGTAGCCGAGCTTCACCTTGACGAGATGCTGGCTGAAATTGGTCAGGTCGAGATTGCCGGGCTCGCCCTTGGCCTTGCCGGAGACCTGGACGTTATAGGCGGCGGACAACGCGAGCTGCTTCGTCGCCTGCCAGAACACGCCGGGGCCGGCGAAGGTGGCGTAGCCCGCCTCCTTGCCGAAGCCGAGCTCGTTATGGGTGCGCATGTGGCGGACCTCGCCGCTCAGATAGAGCCCGTCCGAGACCTGCCAGGCGAGCGAGCCGGCGACGGTGAAGGTCGAGGAGCGCTGATAGGGCGAGGGACCGGTCCAGGTCAGGTCGTGCGAGATGTTGAGCCCGGCATAGAGCGTGTTCGGGATCAGCGTCCTGTCGGCGAAGATGCGGAGGCCGGTATTGTAGGAGGTGAAGCGGCCGGCACCGTCCGGATCGGTGCGGTTCAGGCTGGGGTCGATGACCAGAGTCAGGCCGAGCCCATGCATGTCACGGCCGAGCAGCTTGTACTTCATCTCGACGCCGGCGCCGAAGGCGCGCGAGTCGGCGCTGACGCCGCCTGCCGAGGCGCTGGTGATATTGCCCAGAACGTAAGGGCCGATCTCGAAGCAGGGGAAGAGGCCGTAGGAACCCTGCAGGGTCAGGCCGTGGCCGTTTGAGCTGCCGGTGCGCGTGCCGAAGGCGCCGCCATAGGTCAGGCTGGTTCCGAAGGAGCCGGCATCGGCAACGTCCGAACCGGTGGTGAAGCCGAAGGCGTCGGTCGGGATGCCCTCGCTCTCTGTACAGGCGAACGCGACGGGAGGCGGGACGGAGGCCACCTTGCGGGTCGAGAGGTCGGCGGCGATGGCGGGGGCCGAGAGGGCCGCGGCGGTCAGGGCGAGAGCGATGGCTTTCGAAGACATAGGTGTGCTCCGGGGAGGTCTCGGATCGATGCGCTAATGCAAATCAATTGCAATAACTACTTCATCCTCAACTCGACCATGTCGGGAGCCTGATCCTGCCGCGATAAAAGAGCCATAGGCGTTTCCGCAATCCGCCCGGATGTTGTTGCGCCGCAACAGTCAGGGTTTCGGCAGTTTCGACAGCCGCTCCAGCGCGCGCGGCGCGATCCCGCTCAGCGCTTCGATCGACTTCCAGGCGGCGGCATGGACCTCCTCGACCTGCGCGACGAGCGGCAGGGCCGGATCGGCCAGGAAGAGATATTGCAGGTCGTGATGGATATGAGCGGGCTCGCCGCGCGACGGCTTGCCGGGCACGTCGTGGCTGTCGATGGTGAAGGGCAGGTCGCCGCCCCGATGCCAGGGATGCAGGACAAGACCCTGCACGCCGGTTTCCTCGATGGCCTCGCGCGCGGCCGAGAGGTGGAACTGCTCGGCTTCCTCCCAATGGCCGCCGGGCTGGAGCCAGCGTCCGATCACGACATGGTCGATCAGCAGGACCTGCGCATGGTCGGGCGAGAGCACGAAGGCGCTGGTGGTGAGATGGCCCGGGAATGTGTCGCGACGGTTGAGCGCATGACCCTCAGCGATCTGCCAGCGCAGCAAAGCGAGATGTTCGTAGGGGCCGGCGAGTTCGGCGCGGTAGCGCTCGACGACACGGGTGAGGTCGTTGCGGAAATCCATGGGGTCAGCGCGATTCGAGCGGCAGGCGGTAGGATTCGAAATGCCCATTCTTCGGGCCGTCATAGCCGACGAGGACGGCGAGGCCTTTGGGGTCCTGCGCGAGCACGGTCAGGGATTCCGCCTTGTCGCCGCCGCGCCCCGGGAGATCGCCGAGCATCGTGGCGGCATCGGGTTTGGCGGGGTCGATCAGCATCATGGAATAGGGCAGGGCCTGTTCCTGCGCCGGGCCGAGCAGGGCGAGCAGGCGGCCGTCGGGCAGGGGGGCGAGGTCGCGGATGCCGCGATTGCTACCGGCCGGCAGTTCGAAGACCCGTGGCGCCTCCGTCGCCGGCGCATGGCCCGGCGCGAACAGGGCCTTTAGCGAGGCGCCGACGAGGAAGCTGCGGTTGCCGAGCGAAGGCGCGCGCAGGCCGACCCAGAGCGTGTCACCGACGACCGCGATGCCTTCAATGTTGAGGCCATTATCGTCCATCAGGCTCCGACCGAAAAAGGGGGCGGCGGGGCCGGCGGCGCGCAGCATGTCGCTCAGGCGATAGGTCAGTTCGACCTTGCCTGCGGGAGAGCCTTCCGCATCGACCTTGATCCGGGCGAGGTGGAAGGACGAGAGGCGGAACTCGCCCTTCTTGCGCGAGCAGCCATGCGAGCCCGAGACATAGAAGGCGCCATCGGCATAGGCGACCGCCTCGCCGTCGAGCTCGGCGAAGCGGCCGGGCATCTTGCAGATGCCTTGTGGCGGCTGGCCGAGCGTATCGGACGCGGCTTCGGTCCCGATGATCGGCAGCGTCGCATCCGGGGTGATGCGGTTCTCGGCGATGCGGGCGAATTGCGCGAAGGAGCCTTCGTCATTGATCAGCAGGCAGCGCTGCGTTCCGTTGGCGGCCGGCATGCAGGCGAGGCCGCTGACATCGCGCGCCGGCTTGCCCGCCTTCTTGGCAGAGAAGTCCCCGAGCGTCCTGAAACGCTGTTCCGGCGCGAGCGTCGCGGCCTGAGCGATTGAGGCACCCAGCAGGCTGGTTGCGAGGAGCGTGGCGAGGAGGCGGTACCGCATCGGGCGAATCCGGAAGGAGGGGCGCGGATTGAGCGCGCCCGGCTGGCGGATGTCAAAGCGCGGCGGCGCAATCCCTATGGAATCTTGATGGTATCGCCCCCTGCCTCGTCTCGAACGGCTATGGCGCCATCCCTAGCTTGTCCCGGCGGTCCTCGGAGACCGTTCGGGAAACAGGATGATGTTCAGTATCCCTCGTAAATCCTTCGGCGGCCCGCTCCAGTTCCTGGTCGGGCGCGACGCGGAAGGCCATTGGCTGGCCGTGGAGACGCACGGCCGCGGCGGCGGCATGTTCTGCGATCGCAGCGCCGCGCTGCGCTATGCCGTCTTCGAGACCGGGCACCGGGCGCGTGCGGTCCGCGTGACCGCCAAGACGCTCTCGCTGCTTTGAGGTGAGGCCATGAATCACTGGCTTCACGGCATGTTCACCGCGCTGATCACGCCTTTCGACGAGGACGCGATCGACTATGGCGCACTGGAGCGCCTTGTTCTCTGGCAGATCGCGCAGGGCGCAGACGGCATCGTGGTCGGCACAGCAACGGGTGAGAGCCCGACGCTGAGCGGCGCGGAGCGGGAGGCGCTCTGCGCCGCCGCCCGCCGTATCGCCGGCCGGCATTATCCGGTCATCGCCGCCGTCGGCAGCTATTCGACGGCCGGGACGGTCGCCGAGATTGCTGCGGCCGAGAAGGCCGGCGTCTCGGCCCTGCTGCTGCGCATGCCCTATTACAATCGTCCGACGCAGGCCGGCCTTGCCGCCCATGCCCTGGCGGCGGCGCAGGCGACAAGCCTCGAGATCATCCTCGACAACGACCCTGATCGCTGCGGCGTCGAGATTGCGCTGGAGACGCTGCAGATGCTGGAAGGGGCGCCGAACATCGTCGGCATCCTGGAGCGGCGCGGCGATCTCGTCCGCTGCGATCGGATCGCCCGCATGCGAGATCGTCGTTTCATGCGCCTGACTGGCGCGGCCGAGACGATTCCGTGCTATCTGCTCGCCGGCGGCTGCGGGGCGATCACCAGCGTCGGCAATCTCGCGCCGCATTGGCTGGCGCGGCTGGACAGTGCGGCGCGCTCCGAATTCTACGGGCAGGCGCAGATCCTGCAGCGGCGACTGGTTCCGCTGCTCGACCTGCTGGCGCGCGAGCCCGATCCCGTCCTGATCAAGCTCGCCCTGTCGATGCTGCATCCGGAGGTCGGCGCCGCCTGTCGCGCGCCGCTCGCGCCGCCGCGCCCGGAATGCGTGCCGCTGCTCTGCGATGCCATCGAGGACTTGCCGCATCCGCTCGTCGGCATGGCGGCGCGCAGCGGCGTGACGATTACGGCCCGCCCCGCCTGAACCCGCAGCGTATCCCTTCAACCGGATGAAGGCTTCAATGACCACGATCGGCGCTCATCGCCGCCGCCGGGAAGCGATCTACCGATCCGTCCCCCGGACATCGGCGGGCGGCTGGAAGGCCGACCTGCTGCATCTGTTCGGGTCGGTCGTTCTGCTCGCCATTATCATCGGCGCGCGCGTCTGGTGGCATCAGACTTGATCAACGCGAACAAAAAGGGACGCCGCGGTGCCGCGGCGCCCTTTGGGTATTGATCCGAGCCGGGCTCAGTTCAGCTTGGCGTAGGCCGGCACGGTGAGGAAGTCCTCGAAGTTCGGCGCGAGCGACAGCGTCTCGAACAGCGCGATCGCCTCCGGGAAGCGGCCCTTGGCATAGTTCTCCGCGCCGAGTTCGCCCTTCACGCGTTCCATCTCTTCCGGCAGGCAGCGCTTGAACAGGGCGGCATCGGCCTTGATCCCGCCTTCGAGAGCGACGCCGTACTGGCAGAACTGCCAGATCTGGGCGCGGCTGATCTCGGCGGTCGCGGCGTCCTCCATCATGTTGTAGATCGGCACCGCACCGCGGCCACGCAGCCAGGCCTCGATATACTGGACGCCGACGCGGATGTTCTCGCGGAAGCCTTCCTCAGTCCGCGTCCCCTGATGGACTTCCAGCAGGTCCTTCGTGCCGATGCTCACGTCGTCGCGCTTCTTGCCAAGCTGGTTGGCCTGCGGCATCAGCCGGTCGAACACCTCCATCGCGACCGGGACGAGGTCCGGGTGCGCGACCCAGGTGCCGTCATGGCCGTCGCCGGCCTCGCGCTCCTTGTCGGCCTTGACCTTGGCGAAGGCGGCTGCGTTGGCCTCCGGGTTGTTCTTGACCGGAATCTGCGCCGCCATGCCGCCCATCGCGAAGGCGCCGCGCTTGTGGCAGGTCTTGATCAGCAGCAGCGAATAGGCGCGCAGGAAGGCCTTGGACATCACGACCTGCGAACGGTCCGGCAGGACATAGGCCTTGTTGCGGGCGAGCTTCTTGATGAAGGAGAAGATGTAGTCCCAGCGGCCGCAATTGAGGCCGGCCATGTGTTCGCGCAGCTCGTAGAGGATCTCGTCCATCTCGAAGGCAGCGGGCAGGGTCTCGATCAGGACGGTCGCCTTGATCGTGCCGTTCTTCAGGCCGAGCACCGACTGGGCGGCGACGAAGACGTCGTTCCAGAGCCGGGCTTCGAGATGGCTCTCCAGCTTCGGCAGGTAGAAATAGGGGCCGGAGCCGGCGGCCAACGCCGCCTTGGCGTTGTGGAAGACATAGAGGCCGAAATCGACAAGGGAGCCCGAGGCCTCCTCTCCGTCGATGATGATATGCCGCTCCGGCAGGTGCCAGCCGCGCGGGCGGATGATCAGGACGGCCGGCTTGTCCTTGAGCTTGTAGTCCTTGCCGTTCGTGGGATCGGTGAAGTCGATCCTGTTCGCCCAGCGGTCGCGGAGGTTGATCTGGCCTTCGATCATGTTGGCCCAGACCGGCGAGGAGGCGTCCTCGAAATCGGCCATGAAGACCTTGGCGCCGGAATTCAGCGCGTTGATGATCATCTTGCGGTCGACCGGGCCGGTGATCTCGACGCGGCGATCCAGCAGATCGGCGGGAATCGGTGCGACGGTCCAGTCACCTTCGCGGATATGCTTGGTCTCGGCCAGGAAGTCCGGCGTCTCGCCGGCATCGAAACGCTTCTGGCGCTCGGCCCTGAGCGCGAGCAGGCGCTTGCGCGTCTCGTTGAAGCGGCGATGCAGGTCGGCGACGAAGGCGAGAGCTTCCGTGGTGAGGATCTGCTCGAAACCGGGCTGCAGGGCGCCCTTGACGACGACGCCGGCCGGCGCGGTGAGGGTGGGGGTGTCCGACATGGTGGTCCTCCGATCAGGTTAGGGCCATCATTCCGCGAAAGCGCGCTTTGCAAAATCAGGAAAAAATGACGATCACTTGTTCTCTGATGGCAATAATTTCATTTTCGGGCAGGTGTCTGGATATGCAATCTCTGGTTGCATTTTATCAATGATAAACGCAAAATGACGTAACGGCAGCGCGTTTCGATTCAAAATGTGCAGATAGGCCCGACTTCAGCCAATCGGTTTCAGCAATTCGTAAGCTCCGGCCGCCAACGCTTCCAGGGTCGAATGCGGCAATAGGGCCCTGGACGAGGCACATGATGAAGATCGGCTCTCTGCCTGAGATGATCAGGCGCTTCCACCGGGATCAGCGCGGCAACTTCCTGATGCTGTTCGGGCTCGTGCTCGTTCCGCTGATGGGAGTCGTAGGAGTCGCGATCGATTACTCGCGCGCCAGCAATGCCCGGCAAGCGCTCAGTTCGGCGATCGATTCCGCGGCGCTGATGGCGGCACGCGACGCCCAGAAGCTGACCGATGGTCAGGTCCGGACCCGCGCCAACGCCTGGATCCGCGATAATCTGCCTCCGGACGTGAAGAGCCAGCTCGGCAACACCACGGTGACGATCGACCGTACGGCACGGACGATCAAGATCGATGCGGACGCCAATGTGCCCACGACGATCTCCAGCGTGCTCGGCATGAGCAATATCCCCGTGAGCACCAACAGCCACTCGACCTGGGGAACCAACACGATCGAACTCGCGCTCGTGCTCGACAACACGGGTTCGATGTCCTCTTCCGGCAAGATGACGGCGCTGAAGCAGGCCTCCAAGGATCTGATCAAGATCATGAAGGACGCTGCGATCGACGCCGAGCAGATCAAGATCTCGATCGTGCCGTTCAACACGCAGGTCCGTATCGACCGCGGGCTCAAGGACGAGCCGTGGATTCGCTACGGCATGACGCGGAAGGTCAATTGCGACAGGTGGGGCAACAACTGCACCACGGAGACGCTGACCAAGAACGTCTGGGCGCAGAGCCATGGCTGCATTGCCGACCGTGACCAGAACTACGATGTCAGCGACGCCGGTTCCTACGCCGCCAGCGCCCAGCAATATCCTGCGACCTGGTGCGGCCAGACCTCGTTGGCGGAGGTGCTGCCGCTGACCTCCGACTGGGCGGCACTGAACGCCCGCATCGACACCATGACGCCGGTGGGTAACACCAACGTCACGATCGGCGCGGTTTGGGGCTGGGCCACGCTGTCGACCGCGGCGCCCTTCACGCAGGCGAAGTCTCCGACCGAGCCGATGCTGAAGAAGTACATGATCCTGCTGACCGACGGCGACAACACCCAGAACCGCTTCACGACCAATGGCGCCGAGATCGATGCCCGCACCACCCTTGCGTGCAACGGCGTCAAGGGCGCGGGGATCAACCTCTATACGATCCGTGTCATCAACGGCGACGCGAACCTGCTGAAGAACTGCGCCACCCGTCCGGAGATGTATTACGACGTGCAGAACGCCGCGCAGCTCAGCCCGATCTTCAAGGCGATCGCCGCCGAGATCAGCGCGGTGCGCCTGACGCAGTAACCCCACCCCCGCCGAGTGTAGCGTAGCGCGCGAGGAAGCGCGCCTGCGCCGCCTCCGTGTCGAGCGGATCGAGCCAGGCCAGGACTTCGGCCGGCAGCGCCTGGGGCCGGCCGAAGAATTTCAGGGCCTCCTCGCGCTCGAAGCCGGCGAGGCGCGTCGCCTCGAAGAAGGCGGCGATGGTGTCGGCCTCCTTGATCTTCTTGTTCACAGCCGCAGGCGTTGCGGCCGGCAGGCCGAAGCGCAGATGGATTGCCGTGAGCAGGCGCAGTTCCACGCTCTTGTAGGCGTCGCCCATCACCACCTTGAACGGCGAGATCATGTCGCCGATGACGTATTCCGGCGCGTCGTGCAGCAGCGCCATCAGGCGCCAGCCCTGGCTCCAGTCCGGATTGAGATGGGCGGCGATCGCCTCGACCAGCAGGGAATGCTGCGCGACCGAGAAGGAATGAGCGCCGCGCGTCTGGCCGTTCCAGCGGGCGACGCGGGCAAGGCCATGGGCGATGTCCTCGATCTCGATATCGAGCGGAGAGGGGTCGAGCAGGTCGAGCCGGCGGCCCGAGAGCATACGCTGCCAGGCGCGGGGTGGGGCGGGCTTGCGAGCCATCACGTGGCGGGGCGGGAATCGCGGGCCAGCGCCGCGCATTCGCTCCAGCGGAAGCAGCCGGTGAGGTGGTCGTTGACCAGCCCGCAGGCCTGCATGAAGGCATAGACGATGGTCGGGCCGCAGAAGGTGAAGCCAGCCTTCTTCAGCTCCATCGAGACGGTTTCCGACAGCTTGGTCTGGGCCGGGACCTCGCCTTGGGTACGATAGCTGTTCTGCAGCACACGGCCGTCGAGATGCTTCCAGAGGAAGTCGGCGAAGGGCTCGCGCTCGCTGATCCTGAGATAGGCCTGCGCGCTCTTGATCGTGCCCTCGATCTTGCCGCGATGGCGGACGATGCCGGGGTCGGCGAGCAGGCACTGCACATCGACCTCGGTGAAGCGGGCGACGGCCTCCGGCTCGAAACCGGCAAAGCCGGCGCGGAAGGCGTCGCGCTTCCTCAGGATGGTGATCCAGGACAGGCCGGCCTGGAAGCCGTCGAGGATCAGCTTCTCCCAGAGCGCGCGGGAATCGTATTCCGGCACGCCCCATTCGGTGTCGTGATAAGTGAGGTAAAGCGGCTCGGTGCCCGGCCAGCGGCAGCGGAACTTGCCGTCGGCGCCCTGGATGGCGGTGCGTTCCTCGCTGACGATCACAGCTTCGCTCATAGGGCAGCTCCTGCGGTGGCGCCAAAGTTCGGTTCGCCGGGGAAGGGGAAGTGGATGAAGCCGGGCTTCTCCGCGAGATGGAAGGCGAGTCCGCCGCCGAGCGGGGTCGTACCTGCAGCGAGCGCATCGGCCAGCCTGTCGAGCCGGAGCGTGGCAAGCGCCCGGCCGTTCGCGCTGGAGCCGATGGTGCCCAGCGGCTTGCCGCCGGCCGTGGCCTCGGCGCCGGTCTCGGTCGCGATGCCCTCGTCGAAGACGACAGGCACGACGCGGGTGCGGGTGGTGCCGCGATGCTGCATGCGGGAGACGACCTCCTGCCCGATATAGCAGCCCTTCTTGAAGGAGACGCCGCCGAGCTGGTCGAGCAGCGCCTCATGCGGGAAGGTGTCGCCATAGGCGAAGTCGCGGCCGCCCGCGGGGATGCCGAGCGCGATGCGGTGGGCGTGGTAGGCCTCCGGCTCAGCCGTCACCAACGTCTCGACGCCGGCGGCATCGGTGATGGCGCGCTGGCCGAGCGCCGGCAGGCGTGGGTCGTCATAGACGAAGCCGGCATCCTCCGGCAACGCAGCGCCATCCACGGAGGCGATGACCGCGCTCGTCGCGGTGAGGTCTTCCAGCGCCACCTTGGCGCGCAGCTTGTAGAGCTTCAGGCGTTTCATCAGATCGGCGGTCTGGAGCAGGGGCGTGTCGAGCAGGAAGCCGCCGCCGTCCTCCGGCGACAGGGCGAGGATGAAGAAGTCGCAGATCATCTTGCCTTGCGGCGTCAGCAGCGCGCCGTAGCCGGCCTGCCCAGGCACGACCGGATCGAGATCGTTGGTCACGAGGTTCTGCAGGAAGTCGCGCGCGTCGTCGCCGCTGACGCGGATGACGCCGCGATCGATCAATCTTGTGGCGGGCATGGGCAGCCGTTCCAGTTCTGATGTCGGGCCGAGGCTCGTCAGCCGAATGGGGATGATGGCGCCACCCGAAAACTGTTTGGGCTTCCGGGACGGCGCGTTGGCCGATAGGTAGGCTGCATCCCGTCTTTGCTCAACCTCCCGGAGACCCGCCATGCCCCAGACCTACGATGTCATCCTCAAGGGCGGCACGGTGGTGAACCAGGATGGCCGTGTCGCGCGCGATGTCGGCATCACCGGCGGCAAGATCATGGCGCTCGGCGATCTCTCGCGGGCTTCGGCCGGCGAGGTTGTCGACTGCACCGGCCTGCATATCCTGCCCGGCGTGATCGACTCACAGGTGCATTTTCGCGAACCCGGTCTCGACCACAAGGAAGACCTGGAGAGCGGTTCACGCTCGGCCGCGCTGGGCGGCGTGACCTGCGTCTTCGAGATGCCGAACACGATTCCGCAGACGACCACGCCGGAGGCGCTGGCTGACAAGATCAGGCGCGGGCGCCATCGCATGCATTGCGATTTCGCCTTCTGGGTTGGCGGTACGCATGAGAACGCCAATGACGTGCCGGAGCTGGAGCGTCTTCCCGGCGCCGCCGGCATCAAGGTGTTCATGGGCTCCTCGACCGGCGACCTCCTGGTCGAGGACGACAAGGGTGTCGCCGAGATCCTGAAGCGCACGCGTCGTCGCGCCGCCTTCCATTCGGAAGACGAGATGATGCTGCGCGAGCGCATGCCGCTGCGCGTCGAGGGCGATCCGTCGAGCCATCCGGTCTGGCGCTCGCCAGAGGTGGCGCTGACCTGCACGAAGCGGCTGGTGCGGATCGCGCGCGAGACCGGCGCCCGCGTCCATATCCTGCACATCTCGACCGGCGAGGAGATGGTCTTCCTCAAGGACCATAAGGACGTCGCGACCGTCGAGGTGCTGCCGAACCATCTGACGCTGGTCGCGCCCGATTGCTACGAGCGGCTCGGCACCTATGCCCAGATGAACCCGCCGATCCGCGACGACAGCCATCGCCAGCGCATCTGGTGGGGCGTCGAGCAGGGCATCGTCGACGTGCTCGGCTCCGACCATGCGCCGCATACCCATGAGGAGAAGCACCATCCCTATCCGGCGAGCCATTCCGGCATGCCGGGCGTGCAGACGCTGGTGCCGATCATGCTCGACCATGTGAATGCCGGCAGGCTGACGCTGGAGCGCTTCGTTGATCTCAGCAGCGCCGGGCCGCAGCGCATCTTCGGCTTGGAGGGCAAGGGCCGGATCGCGGTCGGCTACGATGCGGACTTCACGGTCGTCGACCTCAAGCGCCGCGAGACGATCACCAAGGAATGGAGCGCCTCGAAATGCGGCTGGACGCCCTATGACGGCGTCACCGTCACCGGCTGGCCGGTCGGTACCTTCGTGCGCGGCCTCAAGGTGATGTGGGAGGGCGAGCTGACGACCCCGTCGCAGGGCGAGCCGGCTCGCTTCCTGGAGGCGCTGCCGCGCGGCGCCTGAAACGGATCGGCGCTGCCCGCGTTCAGCTCTGGACGAGCGCGCGGGCGGCTCCGCAAAAAAGCTGAAAAAAGATTCCCGGCGTTGTCGATTCCGGTCGCGCCCGTTCGACGTGCAGTCAGAGAACGGGTTTCGGCGGCTTTCGCCGGAGCCGCCCGGTTCTCCCAAACCCAAGGAGAAGACCGATGCGCGTGATGGTTCTGGTCAAGGCCAGCAAGGACAGCGAAGCCGGCATCATGCCGAGCGAAGACCTTCTCACCCGGATGGGCTCCTATAACGAGGAGCTGGTGAAGGCCGGCATCATGCTGGCGGGCGATGGCCTGCATCCGAGCGCGAAGGGCATCCGCATGCGCTTCTCGGGTAGCGAGCGGGCGATCACGGATGGTCCCTTCGCCGAAACGAAGGAACTGCTCTGCGGCTTCTGGATCTGGCAGGTGAAGTCCTTCTACGAGGCGGTCGAGTGGCTGAAGCGCGCCCCCTTCGACGACGGCGCCGAGATCGAATTGCGCCGCATCTTCGAGATGGAGGATTTCGGCGAGGCGCTGACGCCCGAGCTGCGCGAGCAGGAAGAGCGCATCCAGGCCGCCGCAGCGAAGCTTGCCGGCTGAACGACGCAAATCCCGAAACCCAAATCCAGGCGCGAGCAGTGTCTCCGCCTTTCAAAGGAGAAAACCGATGCGTTTCATGGTGATGGTCAAGGCGACCCAGGACAGCGAAGCCGGCGCTCCGCCGACCCAGGAGCTGCTCGAGGCGATGATGGCCTATAACGAAGAGCTGGTGAAAGCCGGCATCATGAAGGGCGGTGACGGCCTGCAGCCCAGTTCGAAGGGCGCGCGCGTCCAGTTCGACGGCGCCAAGCGTGCCGTCGTCGACGGGCCCTTCGCCGAGACCAAGGAACTCGTCGCCGGCTACTGGCTGTGGGAATGCGCCTCGCTCGACGAGGCGATCGCCTGGGTCAAGCGCTGCCCCAACCCGATGCCCGGCCCGTCCGAGATCGAGATCCGGCCGCTGTTCGCGCTGGCCGATTTCGGCGAGATCGTCACGCCGGAGACCTCGGCGCAATGGGATCGCCTGAAGGCCGAGGTCGGCGGTCAGGACTGAGTGACAGGGCGGTTTGCCGATCCCGGACGGCTTGGTTCCGTCGGAATCCGGCAAACCCAGAGCCGGGGTGCAGCTCGGGCTCTCTTGCCAGTTGGCTGGCTGATGGTGTGTATCGCTCCCCATGTCGGGCAGCGATGCACACCGCACCATCGAGACGGTCTGGCGCATGGAAGCGCCCCGGCTGATCGCCGGGCTGGCGCGGTTGACCCGCGATGTCGGCCGGGCCGAGGAACTGGCGCAGGACGCGCTGGTCGCGGCTCTGAAGCAATGGCCCCAAGAGGGCGTGCCGCGCAATCCAGCGGCCTGGCTGATGCAAGTCGCCAAGCACCGCGCGCTCGACACCGCCCGCCACGAGATCATGGCCCGGCGCAAGCAGGACGAGATCGGCCGCGATATCGACAGTGAAGGGCCGGCGATGCCGGATATCGACGAGGCGCTCGATGACGAGGTCGGCGACGACCTGCTGCGCCTGATCTTCACCGCCTGCCACCCGGTCCTGCCCAAGGAGGCGCGGATCGCGTTGACGCTGCGCCTGCTCGGTGGCCTGACGACCGACGAGATCGCGCGCGCCTTCCTGGTACCGGAGCCGACGATGGCGCAGCGTATCGTGCGCGCCAAGAAGACGCTGAGCGACGCGAAGGTGCCCTATGAGGTGCCGGCCGGTGCGGAACTCGGCGAGCGGCTCGCCTCGGTGCTGGAGGTCGTCTACCTGATCTTCAACGAAGGCTATTCCGCCACGGCCGGCGAGGACTGGGCCAGGCCGGGTCTGTGCGAGGAGGCGCTGCGGCTCGGGCGCATCCTGGCGGCGCGCGCGCCTGACGAGCCCGAGGTCCACGGCCTCGTCGCGCTGATGGAATTGCAGGCCTCGCGGCTCCGGGCGCGCGTCGGTGCCGATGGCGAGCCGATCCTGTTGCTCGATCAGAACCGCGCCCGCTGGGACCACCTGCTGATCAGGCGCGGCCTTGCGGCGCTGGAACAGGCGCAGCGGCTCGCCGGCGTGGCGCCCGGTCCCTATCTGCTGCAGGCGGCGCTGGCCGCCTGTCATGCGCGTGCCCGAACCGCCGACGAGACCGACTGGAAGCGGATCGTCGCGCTCTACACCGTGCTCGGGCGGGTGACGTCGTCGCCGGTCGTCGAACTCAATCGTGCGGTGGCGGTCAGTATGGCGGAGGGGCCGGAAGCGGGGCTTGCTCTGGTCGAGGCGCTGGCCAGCGAGCCGGCGCTGAAGCGCTATCACCTGCTGCCGGGGGTGCGCGGCGACTTGCTCGCCAAGCTCGGCCGCCACCGGGAGGCAGCGGAGGCTTTCGAAAATGCAGTTGCTCTCACACAGAACGCGCGGGAGCGTACGCTGATGCAGGAGAGGGCGGCGAAGGAGCGCGCGGCGGGTTAGAGCTCGATCACCATGGGTTCGCACGCGCCGTTGTCATTCCGGGGCGCGCTGAAGGCGCGAACCCGGAACCCACGACTGGGCGCAACAGCTTGTGTTCGGTTTCCGGCGGCTCGCCCGGTCGTGGGTTCCGGGTTCTTCGCTGTGCGAAGCCCCGGAATGACAAGGGGGCGAGCCACGATCACGCTTTTGTTGGAGCTGCCCCTTGCTCAGGCCACGCTCTCGGCTTCCTTGCCCTCCAGCGGGGCGAGGCCCCTTCCGACATCGGCATATGAGAAGCCTTTGGCGCGGACCTGCTCGGCGCGGTAGACGTTGCGGAGGTCGACGAGGACGGGCGCGGCCATGGCCGCCTTGACGCGGTCGAGATCGAGCGCCCGGAAGATGTTCCACTCGGTCACGATGACCGCGGCGTCGGCACCCGCCACGCATTCATAGGCATCGCCGCAATAGATCACACCGGCCGGCAGCACGGCCTTGGCCTGCTCCATGCCCTCGGGATCATAGGCGCGGATCGTGGCGCCGCCATCCATCAGGGCCGTGACCACCGCGATCGAGGGGGCGTCGCGCATGTCGTCGGTGTTCGGCTTGAAGGTCAGGCCGAGCACCGCGATCGTCTTGCCCCGGACCGAGCCGCCGCAGGCCGCGATCACCTTGCGCCCCATCGCCCGCTTGCGCTGGTCGTTCACCGCCGCGACCGTCTCGACGATGCGCGAAGGCGTGCCGTAATCCTGCGCCGTCTTGATCAGGGCGAGCGTGTCCTTCGGGAAGCAGGAGCCGCCGTAGCCCGGCCCGGCATGCAGGAACTTTCCGCCGATGCGGTTGTCGAGCCCCATGCCGCGGGCGACGTCCTGGACATTGGCGCCGACCTGCTCGCAGAGATCGGCGATCTCGTTGATGAAGGTGATCTTCGTCGCCAGGAAGGCGTTGGCCGCGTATTTGGTCAACTCGGCCGTGCGCCGGCCGGTGTTCAGGATCGGCGCGTTGTTGAGATAGAGCGGCCGGTAGATATCGGCCATCACGGCCTGCGCCCGCTCGTCCTCGGTGCCGACGACGATGCGGTCCGGCCGCTTGAAATCCTCGATCGCCGCGCCCTCGCGCAGGAATTCCGGGTTGGAGACCACGGCGAAATCGGCATCGGGCCTGAGCTCGCGGATGATGCGCTCGACCTCGTCGCCGGTGCCGACCGGAACCGTCGACTTGGTCACGATCACGGTATAGCCGCGGATCGCCCCGGCGATCTCGCGGGTCGCGGCATAGACATAGGACAGGTCGGCGAAGCCGTCGCCGCGGCGCGAGGGCGTGCCGACCGCGATGAACACCGCATCGGCCTGCGCCACCGGCCCGGCGAGATCGGTGGTGAAGGACAGACGCCCCGCCGCCGCGTTGCTGCGCACCAGCTCCGACAGGCCGGGCTCGAAGATCGGGATCTCGCCGCGCTGCAGCGCGGCGACCTTGCTCTCGACCTTGTCGACGCAGACCACCTCGTGCCCGAAATCCGCAAAGCAGGCGCCCGAGACAAGCCCGACATAGCCAGAGCCTACCATCACGATCTTCATGCGCTCCTCCTGATTGGGATTGTTCGCGTCGCTACGTAAGGTAGCGCTTGCGAGACGCGATAAATTTTGAACGAACGCAACGTCATTTTGTCGAATCCGGTATGCCTTGTGATCGCGCTTCTATCACGGTGGCTATTTTCCATGCCAGCGAACTTAAGCTTCCTGTAAGAAAACGCTTGCTTTGCTTGTGTTGATAGTTAAGGGTTCGATAACCATGTTAATGTGTTGTATACGAGGATCGGCGGGATGCTGCCTGTTGGTGTTGGGGAGCATTCGGCTGAAGGGGCCGGGCGGGGCATATCCAGGTTTTCGTTAGGGTATGGCGCTCTGCAGCCTGCGGCGGCGGTCGCCGATGCGCTCGCGATCATGGTGGTCGGCGGCTGCGCTACTTGGATTTATCAGGTTTTCATTAGGTCAGGAAAAAAGCTTCTCGACGTCAATTTCCTGAGCGTCGCGTTGATGACCGCGGTGCTGTTCATCACGTTGTCCTATTTGACCGGCGATTACGAGCCGAAGACGCGGGCCGATCGCCGAGACAGCGTCATTTCGGCGATGAAAATCTGGGCGCTGACCTTGGCCTTCATGGTGCTGTGCGCGTTCCTGTTCAAGATAAGCGCTCATTACTCGCGTGCGACCATTCTCTTGCATGCCACGGGCGGAGCGGTGGCGATCACGTTCATTCGCGTGCTCTGGCCCCACCTCGTTCGCCAGGCGATGGAGAACAATGTCGTCTTCACCACGAATGTGCTGGTCGTGCGGATCGGAGAGGATCCCGATGCTGCCAGGGCGACCGATCCTGCGCGCCTGCGCGCGCTCCGCAATAGCGGCTTGCGGCCGGTCGGATCGCGGGTGATGTCGATCGGGCCCTCGGACGGCCGCCTCGATGAGCTCATTGCCCTCGTCGATGAGCGTTTCAGGCTCGGCCATCTCAACGAGGTCATTCTGCTGGCCGGTCACGATGCCCTGTCGCATCTCGAGGCGGTGGTCGAGCGGCTACGTGTCGTGCCCGTACCGGTCCGGTTCGTCGTGGATCCGGTGACGCACAAGGTCCTGACGCGCCCGCTGAAGAAGGTCGGCTCCCTGATCCTGGCGGAATGCCAGCGCGCGCCCCTGTCCATCACCGAGCGTTTCTTGAAACGCAGCCTCGACATCGCCGTCTCGATGACGGGCCTGATCCTGCTCAGCCCTCTTTTCCTGATCGCGGCCCTGGCCGTGAGGCTCGACAGTCCCGGCCCGGTCCTGTTCAAGCAGGCGCGGCGCGGCTTCGGCGGCAAGCCCTTCCTGATCCTGAAGCTGCGCTCGATGGCGGTTCAGGACGATGGCGGGGTCGTCGTCCAGGCGAAGCGGGGCGACGCGCGCGTGACGCGCGTCGGTCGCTTACTGCGCCGCACGAGCATCGACGAGTTGCCGCAGCTTTGGAATGTGCTCGCGGGCCACATGTCGATCGTGGGACCGCGGCCCCATGCGGTCGCCCATGACGACTACTACTCGCAATTGATCGAGGATTATGCCTTCCGCCATCACGCCAAGCCGGGCATCACCGGCTGGGCGCAGGTCAAGGGGTTGCGAGGCGAGACGCCGCATGTCGATAACATGAAGGCGCGCATCGAAAAGGATATCTGGTACATCGACAACTGGTCGATATGGCTGGATATCATGATCATTATCCGCACAGGCCTGGTCGTGCTGGGGCAGCGAACCGCCTACTGACCTGCGGCAGGGGCCCGGCGCGACGAGGGCCTCGCTCCAATTGGTCTTTGCAGCCTCTATCCCTGGCTGGGTCCGGGCTTGCGCGTGAGCCGCAAGTCCGGGCGAGTTGCCGTGGCGCCCTTCGCGCAGGCGACTTGAGGTCAGGGCGCTAGCCTCTCATAGGCACCAGCCGCCGAAGCCGCGGCACTGCGTGCCGTGCCAGCCAGATCGAAGGCAAGCACGGGCGCCCTGACGCGGCCGATCGCGGGTGAGCCGGCCTGGAGGCTGTAATCGCCGCCGCCAGCGCCGGCTGTCGGCCCGCTCGTCGTGGCCTTGTAGTCGACGAAGAGCGGATCGTTGCGAGCGGTCGCGCTCGTACCGATGCTGCCGTCGAGGCCGGGATAGTCCTGCGCGAAATAGGTCCCAAGGCCGCCGCTGTTCGCGTCGACGAATTGCGAGAACTCACCCCGGCACCCGACGCCGTAGAGATAGGCCCAATTTCCCGTGCGCAAGGAAGCATCCGCGCCGGCTTCACTCGCGCCTCGGAAGACGTCACCCTTCGTATTGATCGCGGTATGGATGTTCCCGACGAAAGAGTGGAGCCTGTTCGTGCGCGCCGTCAGGCCCTCGTCATAGAACAGGTTGCAGCGCCCGGAATTATGGAAGCCGGCGATGGTGTTGTGGTGCATCACGACATGCGAGCTGTTGCCGGCCTGGCTGTCGTTCGAGATGCCGAGGAAATGGCCCGTCTGCGTCGAGGTCCATTCAAGGACGTTCTGCAGGACAGCGCAGCCGACCACGTCTGACGTCAGGGCGAAACCGATGCAGCCCGTACCGGTCGGCGACCTGATCTTGTTGAAGGCAAGGATAGCTCCGGAGGCCGATTTCGTGCCTGAGGTGATCGTAACGGGTCGGTCGAGGTTGCTGCCCAGGATGTTCCAGAGCTGCAAGGCGGCGCCGTTCAGGTCGCCGGACACGCCGCGCATGAGAATGTGGTCGCCTGCCGCCACCGGGCCAAGGATGCTGTTGCCTGTCAGCCCCGTGAAAGAGCCGCCGAGCCAGCCGCCGTCGCTATTCGAGAAGATCGTGGCGTTCTGGGAGTTATTGGCGAAGACGAAGTCCTCGATGATCACCCGCAGGCGGGACGAGGCCTCGCCGGTAAAGCCCAGAGCGCCGGTCCGGTCCAATGTGACGCCCTTGATCCGCAGCCAGCCGCCAGCCGCGCCGAGGCGCAGGCGCACCGAGGCCGTGCCGAACTGGAGGATAACTCCCGCTTTCGTGGCGTTGGGGTCGCGCGTGAAGATGCACTCGCCCGTTGTCTGAGGCCGCGTCGCGATGATGGCTGAGGTGGTCAGAACATGCGTTCCGGCCATGAAGCGGATTTCGACGCCGTCGAGGGAGCCATTGACGGCGACGGCCCGGTTGACCGCGCCTGCTGCCGTGGCGCAGGGCGCAGCTTCCGCCGCTGCCGCTGCGGCCGAGACTGCGCCGCTCGTGTCATTGCCGGTCGCTGCGTTGACGTAGACAAAGACCGGGTTGGCGGCGAGCGTGAGGCTCTTGAGAAAGACCTGCGGGCGGAACTCGCGAACGGCGGACTGGCCGGTGGAGCTCAGGATCGATGCCGCGCCACCGATCCACGGGAACACGCGGGCATTGGCGGTGACCGGTCCCGCAGACAGGGAGGTGATGTCCAGATCGCAGGCATAGCCGACGACCGTGTTGAGATCACCGGGATGGCCGAGAATCGATGGCGCCGTCACGATCTGCGTGACCGTTGTCACGCCGTCCGTTGCACGGAGCTCGATGCAGGCGACCTGCTTGCCGGACCGTGCATTGCGATGGGCGGCAACCAGTTCCAGCCGCAAGCTGTTGCCGATCACGCGCCGGTCGGGCAATGCCCAGTTGGCGATTGGCTTGGGCGAGACTTCGCCCGCATTGTTGGCTGCCCCGCCGAGGATCGTGTCGGTCGCATAGACATAGTCGGAGAGCGCGACGCGGCTGGCATCGAGGCTGGCCTGTGCCGGATAAGGCTGGCGCACGCGTTTCGTCAGGACCAGAGCCTCGACATGATTCGTCGCGGCGCCTGCCGCGTTGTAGCCGGCGCGGGACAGCGCCAGGTATCGCGGCGAGCCGACCGGGTCCATCGTCGGCGGGGCGATATAGGCAACCGACCAACTATCGGCGCGCGCGCTGGTGATCGACGGATCGGAGATCGGTCCCGCCGGGGCGGGCGTGCCGAGGCGATGGCGACGGCCGATGCCTGTTCCGACCATGGGCATCAGTAATACCCCCGCAGGCCGGTCGCGGTGGTGCCTGTCGTCTTGATCCGGACGATGCGCCAGTCCAGGGTCTCGCCCGCCAGAACGGGCTCGACCGTTTCGGCCCCGCCGGGCCAGGTCACGGCGATCGTGCCGGCGGTCCCGGTGATGCGGATCTGGCGTGTCGTGAAGGGCAGGTCGGCGCCGTCGTTCGGGGTGATCGCAAATCCGCCGATCAGCGGCGACGACAGGCCCGGGCTCTGGCTGGAAAAGACATCCGGCATGGCACATCTCCTGAGTGGGATATTATTCCTATTTTCAGGAGGTGCATTTTGTCAAGAACAAAATAAGAACGCTGGACTCGCGGTCGCGTGCGACCGAGCTGTTGCCGTGGAGGCGCGGCAATGTCCGGCCTCATGATGGGCGGACAATTCGAAGCTGAGGCAAAGAGCTGGATCGCTCTCGGTCGCTTGATCGGACGCGCGACGATCCCCTCGGAAGCGCTGCGCTGCCGTGGCGAAGATCAGGGCTGGCAGGCGTTGCCCCGGCCCGCGCGTTAACGTCGGCCTGGATCGGCTGCGGCGCTTCGCGCGGTCGGGGTCGTCACGCCGATCTTGCGATCGGACAGGGCGCGCTCATAGGCGGCCAGCAGATGGGGGGCTTCCACGGACCAGTTCAGGTATTTCTCGACCCGCTCGCGGCCGATCTTGCCCATGTGTTCACGCATGGCCGGGTCGTTGATCAGCACCATGATCTGGCGCGCGAAATCATCGGGATCGTGAATCCCGGCATAGAGCGAAGCGTCTTTCGCGCTTTCGCGGCCTTCATCGAGGTCGAACTGCACGAGCGGTTTGGAGAACGCCATATATTCCATGATCTTGTTCATGGTGCAGCGCCGCGTGTAGTCGTTATAGGGATCGGGGCAGAGGCCGATATCGATCGAGCACAGAGCATTGTGCAGGTCTTTGCCGGACAGGTATCCGGTGAACGTCACATGCTCGGAAAGTCCGAGCTCCACAGCCCGTTGCTTCGATGCCTCGAGCTCCGGCCCGTCGCCGATCAGGACGGCATGGAAATCCGTCACCTGGTGGATGGAGATCAGTCGCGCAAGGATGTCGAGCAGCACGTCGATGCCGTCCTGCGAGCCCATGATCCCGACATAGCCGAGGATGACGCTGGCGCGGGCCCGGATCGCGGGATCGACGACGCCCGTGCGCATCTGATCGGCCTTGGGCGAGCTGCGCACCACGAAGACATCCGCAGGCGCCTTGCCCCCGCGGTCGAACGCGATCTGCCGGTATGACTGGTTGGTCGAGATCACGACATCGGCAGCCTTGAATGTCAGCCATTCCGTGGCGCGCATCAGGAAATGGCCGAAGCCGGTCTTGCCGAATTTCTCCTTGTAGAGCTCGGGCGTCAGGTCGTGATGGTCGAACACCAGCCGGACCTTGGCGAGCTTGAAGGGCAGCGCGACCAGGAACAGCACGTCCGGGGGATTGGCGACATGCACCACGTCGAAGCGGTCGCTGCGCCAGACCTTCAGGGCCAGGCGGAATTCATGGAACAGCGCGATTGCGTATTCCCGGATGAAGCCGAGGGCGCCACGCCCTTCCTCGGGCAGCCAATGGCGCAGGATGCGCACGCCGTTGATGGTTTCGTCGAGCGAAGTATAGCCTTTGCCGACGGGGCAGATCACTGTGACCTTGTAGCCTGCCTCCAGGAGCGTCGTCGCCTCCTGCCACATCCGCCTGTCGAACGGCACGGGCAGGTTCTCGACGATCATCAAAACATGAGGAGCCATGTCATTCCCAATGTAGAAGGCGCCGCGATGCGATTGCTGGCAGGAGCGTCGTCTCGGAAAGCTGGAGCTTTCGTAGAGTAACTATAGCAGAGTAGCTACCGTAAAGTAACGGCGCGGCCTGCTTCGTTCGGTCGGCATGCCCGCCGGCTTGCTCCGGCAAGGCTCGGTTATCCCTCCGGCCGTCTCGCTCCGCTCCTGGCCTCTAGCCGCACCGCCGCCGTCGAAACGGTGGCGATGCGAGAGCGAAGGTGTCGCGCCCGTCTCAGTAGTTCGGGATGAACCCGCCCTGGACTTCGCGTGCCGACCGCGTCACGAGACCGACCAGTTCCAAGAGCTTGCGCAACTGAGTGCCGGCCGCATTGGAGATGTAGACGACGTCGCCATGGCGAACCTTGAACTGGTTGCCGACGAAGATGCCGCCGGGCGTATCGTAGCGAATCTGGTAGACGGTCGGGACCCTCGCGCCGGGGAATTGGGCGAGGTTTTCGGTATCGGCCGGAAGCGCCCGGCGATCTTCCATACGGAGCACGAAGATCGAGCTGATGTCCGCCCGCGTATCGTTGAAGCCCTTGGCCCGGCCAAGGGCGTCTGTCAGGGACATGTTGTCGACGTCGATGTCGACGCGCAGGTTCTCGCCGCTGGCGCCGAATACGTTGAGGCTGCGCGAGACCGGCTGCACGTAGATCGTGTCGCCGGGCAGGACCGCCGCATTCGCCGCCGGATCCATCATCAGCCGCCGCATCGAGACGCGCGAGCTGTGCGAGCCGCGCTGCAGGACGACTTCCAGGCTGCGTGATGTGCCCTCGGGGCCACCGGCCTTGGCGACTGCGTCAAGGATGCGCATCGGCGTGTTCCGGACGGGGAACTGGCCGCCGGCCTTGACCGAACCGATGACGCTGACGAGCGAGGCGCGGTCTTCCTGGATGGTCACGATGACCCGAGGTTCGATCGCTCGATCGGCCAGCTTTTTCCTGATGTCCTCCTGCACCTCGGTCAAGCTGCGCTCGGTGACTTTGATCTGGTCCGCATAGGGCACCGAGATATAGCCGGCGCTGTCGATCTGCTGGGCCGGCAGATTGATGTAGTTGCCGCCGCCGCCGGAATTGCCCGCCGCCTGGGGCGAGGTGAACAGACCGCCGCTGCCGGCCTCGAAGATTGTCACCAGAACGACGTCGCCGATCTGTGCCGAGACGGTGTCCCGTTTTTGCCGGGGCAAGGACCCGAAGCGGTCGGGCTCCCCGGGAAGGGAGTGGGCAAGCTCTAGCGACGGCGCGACGAGCACGAAAGGAAGATTCATCTGCTCTTGCGTGGAGCCGACCTGTACGGTGGCCGCCTGGCTTGCCGCGATCTGCGAAGGGCCGCCTTCGGGGAGGAAGCCGCTCGTGCACCCGCTGAGCGGCAAGCCCAGAAGAGCCGCGGCCGTCACCAGTTTACGGAAACTCATTCTTCACCTCGCCGCCCAACGACGTACCCTCTAGCCACAATTCGACCACACGCAAATCCCTTACGTTATCATCCCTAACAACGCAGTGAATCGCGTTGGGTCAGCTCTGATCGCGTAGAAGCATAAGGCATCAAAAATCAATTGCCCACTTAAGAAAATCGGTGTAGCGCATTAGCGGCAGGGCCTGAAGATGGGGGTTGTTTTTACAGTGTTGATCCAGATGTGAACAAAATTTATCTCGAAGTGTAAATAATTTTATTGTATTTAATGCGCATTGGATCTATATCCTAGTTAAGACTCTTGACTGCCTATCAATAGGCGTCCCTGTCCGCGGTTGTGTTGTCCTCTATAATTTTTTCTCCTGTCGCAAAATAGCAACGATGGCTGCCTGGGCTGAGCTCCAAGCGCAGTTTGCAATCCCTATCCTGTGCAGGACTTCCGGCGGTTCAGATCTGTACAAGCTCCGATATCCGATGCCGCTGGGTCGCGAAGAGGTCGGCAAACGATGTGCCGGGCAAGCCGTGGCTCTGCCCTTCAGGCGAATTTTCGGGGCTGCGCCCCGATTAATAGCGTCGTTTTAAACACAAATTGAGAAAATCAAGGTCTGATCAACCGCGAATGCTATCTTGTGTTGCTGCAATGCGGTGGTTTCGTTACGTGATGCAATGTAGGTTGGCCGGAGTTTGTGCAGGGTGACCCAGTCGGAGAGTTTGGTGCAGGAACTCGCAAAAAAAAGCGCGGCCGAAGCGTTGCCTCAGGCGGCGGCCAAGCGAGCGGCTTGGAGCTATCCGACGCATGTGGCCAGCGAACTCGCGGTGATGGTGGCGCCGGGCTCGGACACCGCTGAGCGCATGGTCGCGGTTGCTTCGCAACTGCAGCACGTGCATGTGGATCTCGGGGTGAGGTCGTTCTGCTTTATCGGGGACGAGAAGAAGGTCGGCACGACCGTCGTCGCCGCCAACGTTGCCGCAGCCTTCGCGATGAGCGGCCAGCGCACGATCCTGGTAGAGACGAATCTGCGGTCACCGCGGATTGCCGCGATGTTCGGCATCGACAAGAGTAAGCCGGGCTTGTCGGAGTGGATGGCCGGCTTGGGGGACGTGCAGTCATGGGCCGGCTACATGCAGCCGGCCTATCCCAACCTCATGGTGATGGCCGCGGGTAATGCCCTCAAGGAGGGCGAGGCTTATCTCGCGACCGAACTGCGCGGGCTCATCCTCGAGATGTCGCGCATGTTCGACGTGGTGATCTGCGATTGCGCCCCGATGTCCGACGTCTCGGGCACGCTCGCAGCGGTGGCGGCCGTCGAGCGCACGATCATGGTCGCCCGTGCCAACCGATCGCGCCTGAACGCGCTCCTCGCGTTCCAGGACGTCGTCAAGAACTGCGGCGGCGTGATCGGAGGCAGCGTTCTGCTGGAGTTTTGAAGGCCGCGGCCTCGGCCTCGCGGCGCTCTCTACAGCTTCCCTCTGACGGCGCGCAGCATCGCGCCGAGGAAGCTCTTGATAGTCGCCTGGAGGCCGGATCGTGCGGCGAACGGCCAGAGCGACCCACGACGAAGGGCTGGCTTTCCTCGAGGCAGGCGCCGCTCGCGGTGAGCGGGGCGGAGGGCGCATAAGCGAAAGCCGCTGGCATGGCGGATCTGTCCCTCGCTCGCGCTTCGCTTCATGCGATTGGAGCAAGCCTCACGCTGGCTCCCGCGCGGTATCCGCCCCAGCCAATAGCGGATGTCCTGTGGGCCAGCCGACGACCGGAAGATTGAGATCGGCGACGAAGCTCGCGAGCTCTTCCACCGGCCGCTCCCACCAGCGGCTAGCCAGAATTTGAGCGCGGATCTCGGGATCGAACCGCTTTCGCAGGACCCGGCCCGGATTGCCCGCTACGATCTCGAAGTCATCGACATCGCGTGTCACGATCGTGCCCGCGCCGATCACCGCGCCGATGCCTACCCGGGTACAGGATTCCGTGAAGATGACCGACTGACCGATCCAGGCATCCGCGCTGATCACGATCGGCTCGTGCCTGATCGTGCGCCGCCGGACATGGCCGAGGCTCTCGTTGTAGAAGTAAGGGTGCATGATCAGGTGATCGAGCGGATGGTTGAGCCGCCGCATGACGCCGCTCGCCATCGAGACGTAGCGCCCGATCCGAGCCCCGCCCGGAAACTGGCCGGGCTCGAAGCAGGAGCCATAGCTATGGGCGCCGATCTCTGTGTCGTGGAAGCGCGCGAAGATCAGGCGCAGCGTGGCGCTGCGGAACTGTCCGCCTTCCAGGCGGCTGGCCAGCGCCAGCACGCGCCGGCGCAGGCGCTTCGTGCGATAAAGCCGCAGCAGGAGCGGGGAGATCGCGCTGGTCCTCAGCTCGTCGCTTCGAGTGTTCATCCGCAAGGTCCTGACGACGCGCCCGAATTGCAGGGCACCTGGCGATCTCGTGCCGGCCGTTGCCGGTCGATGCGATAACCGATCACGAGATCTCTGCCTCTCCTGGTTTTCCACTCCAACGCATCGAGCCGGTCTCCGGTCCATGGTCACTGGCGGAAACCGGCGGCTCCGCAGCGTCAGGCAGCCGCGTAACCACGTTCAACTCTGCAAATATGACGACATGTGTTTCGATTCCGTTGTCTTCGACAAGCTTTCGGCAAGGTTCGAGACGGCTTCGTCTGTAGCCGTGACCGTGGGTTTATGCGATCGAACCGGCAGGGTCGATCCTCTGCCCGTGCCAGATAGCTGCGATGGATGAGGTGACTGTTCGAATCGTAGCTGACGTGACAGTGCTTGCCAGAGTTGCCGCTGCGGAACAAAAGCTAAGCTGCCAGGATCATCGACGGCCAGCCAAGTCTGCCGAGGAAAGATCGGCTGACTCACAACGAGATGTCGCACATGACCCACATGTGGGCCGCGCGGCGAGATGGAGCGACTGGAACGATGGTGCGATGGCTGCGCGCGGCGTCAGGGCTGCCGTTCCTCTTCGAAATGGGCATCATCGCCGAGCTGATGGGTTCGTTGCTGAGGGCCGTCGCGCTGGCGCGCATCCTGCCGCCGGATCAGTTCGGCATCGCCATCTCCCTGATGCTGGTCATTACGCTCGTCGACATCGGTTCGGATATCGGGCTGGACAAGTCGATCATCCGGCTGGGGCAGGACATGGATGCGGATGTCGAACGCGACACCCTGCATCTGTTGTCTGTCCTGAGAGGCGTCCTGCTGGCAGCCCTGCTGCTTGTCGCTGCGCCTTTCCTGGCCATCTTGTTCAAGGCGCCGGGCGCTACAGGCTCCTTTGCCCTGCTGGCGGTCGCCGCGCTGGCCCGCGGTTTCCTGCATCTCGGCGTGAAGGAGATGACCCGCGACTACAAATTCGGTCCCGAAGGTCTGACGAACCTTGCGCTCTATGTGTCGACCACCCTGATTACCATCGTGGTCGCATTGATCACCCGCTCTTACACCGCCATGGTGTACGGGATTGTCGCAGGGCAGGTCATTCAGTCGCTCGTGTCGCATGGGTTGGCGCCGCAGCCCTGGCGGCCGCGCTGGAATGCTGCCGCCGCGCGCAAGGCAGTCGCGTACGGTCTTCCGCTCGTCCCGAACGGCATCTCCCTTGCGCTGAAGAATGTCGGTGATCGCATCATCGTCGGATTGGTCGCGGGAGCGAGCGCGCTGGCCCTCTACAGTGTCGCCGTCATGGTTGGATTGATGCCGCGGGGCATCGTGCTGCGCTATCTGGTGGCAGTCTTCATGCCGCGGATGGTCAATTCAGGTCACGGTCCTCAGACGGTTCCGATCGTCAGCGCCTTCGCCATCGTTTCGGCGACTGTCGCCACGGTACTCGGCATCGGGCTCTGGGCTGTCGGCCAGCCGGTGATCGCCATGGTCTTCGGCGCGGCCTATCTCGCACCGCAGGCGTTGATCAGCGCGGTCGCGATCATGATGGTGACGAAGATCCTGTTCGGGATCGTGTCCGTCCCGGTTCTCGCGTTCGGCGAGACGCGGCTCGTATTGATCGCATCGGCCGGCAGCCTGCTCGGCATGGCCTTTGCTGCGCTGGCCCTGATCTATACCCATGACCTTTCGGTCTTCCTGCTGACGATGAGCTTCTTCGAGTTTGCCGCTTTGCTCATCTCCGTCCAGATAGGGGGCGGGAGGCTGCTGTTCGATCCAACGGTCGCTCGCGTCAGCCTGGTCGGCCCGATCGTGATTCTGATAGGCCTTGGGCTGGTCGCGGAGATTCCCGCCCTTGGCTGGCTCTGGCGCAGCCTGATCGGCGCCGGCGCAATGGCAACGTGTTTGCCGGGTATTCTTTACATGCTCAAGCGGTGCGGCCTGTCTCTGCCGGGTGTCTGGCAGCTTGTGCGTAGTAAAGGCAGTAAAGAATGAACGAAGATCGTGCTGTGGACTGATCCGAGACCGTTTGCTGGAGCGCCGGAGGTTGGAGTTTCCGGCCTTCGATCACGGCGGTAGGCTGGGTGTTTCGCCGGGATTCTGCAGCAGGATCGGGGGCTTGTTGCCGATGGCCCCGTGCGGCCGATCCTCGTTATAATATCTGAGCCAAAC
>Ga0209792_1000321_pt1 | contig 42201 bp, 34 predicted proteins | sample EBPBio142005_DNA_FD_185860 | JGI IMG/M metagenome (GOLD analysis project Ga0209792, IMG submission 185860) | Wastewater treatment Type I Accumulibacter community from EBPR Bioreactor in Madison, WI, USA - Reactor 1_6/14/2005_ DNA (SPAdes)... | ecosystem: Engineered > Bioreactor > EBPR >... | reverse complement strand
GGCGGGCGAGCTTCGCCCGCCGACCCGGCCGCCTCGTCAGCCGGCGACACCAACATCGGCGCGCGGGCGACCAGCTGCGCATGGTAACGCTGCGCGGCGCGCTCAATCGACTCCGAACATTCCAAGGACATGATCAGAGCCTGCGGATTGAGCAACTGCTCCAGGCGGCTGCACAGAATCGGCCAGTCTTCCGACTTGATCGGAAAATGGCGGCCGAGGTTCAACACCGTGATCTGACGGACCTTGCCACCGATGCGCTCGGTACGCACCAGCCGGTAGGTGACGTAGCCTTCACCTGTCGCCTTGTTGCTCGTTCTTGTCTGTCGGATGAACATGCACACGATCGTACAACAAAAGCAAGAGGTCCAGCGGCCCTGGCGGAACTATTATGGCACTACAAAACGTCGGAAAAATCCAGCATCAAGCAAATCAACAGCTTAGGATTCGCTCCTGCCTGGAAAGTGCGGAATATGCGTATGGGGTGTTAACAACCGGCTAAGTTCGCAGCGTTGCTGGATGGCAGCTTTGGTCGAAGACTTGTACGTGAGTTGTCGGCCCGAGCGACTGTTTTGATCAGATACCTGCCGTTGAACCTTGAATCCTCTGAATGTCGGCATTGGGTCGATTGCCGTCAGCAAACCGCGAACACTCAGTAGCCGCTTAGCGCCCGGAGCGGTCATAGAAATGGTCAAGAAGTGACCGCTTCGAACGGCGGCCAAATCCTACCGAAGCCGATCGTCATCCGTGCGAGCCGTCAGACGCCTCGTCGGCCCGAACAGCCGTTTGCTCAAGGCGAGCCCAACGACGGGTCCCGGTGCGAAAGCAGACCTGCCATGAAAGCGTGCATGGCGCTCGCCTCGACGGTACCGGCCGCCGCCGCCGCCGTTCAAATCGAAGCACTTCCACGGGCTCTCAGCGCTCGTAGGATTCGATGCGCGCGGCCGCGCTCAGTGGCACCAGGAACCTGCTCGGATCAGGCAGCACTTTCTCCCGCACCGCTGCCAGCGTGATCTCGCCGCCGTAGCTCACCGATGACTGCAGGTGGCCGCGGATGCGCTGCAGGATGCTGCTGACGCTGCCGCGGTAAGGCACCTGGATTTCCTGGCCTTCGGGCGGGGTTTCGAGCGCCGCGTCGAGCTCTTCGCTGCTGCCGCTGTCGTACAGTGTTTCCATTACGGCCTCGGGCGAGGTCATGCCGCGGTAGAGCTTTTTCTTCATGTGGGTCGCCGGATCCTCTATCACGTGGCCCGGCGCCTCGTCGGTGCCGGACAGCGCGCTGCCGAGCATCACCGTCGACGCCCCGCAGATCAGGGCCAGGAAGATATCCTTGTCGGTTTTCACGCCGCCGTCGGCCATGATCGGCACGCTGTCACCGACGGCGAGATAGGCCTCGCGGATGGCCTGCAGCTGCGGCACTCCGGCCGCCGTTTCCAGCCGCGTACGGCAGCCGCGGCCCGGCCCGACCCCGACCTTGACGGCATCGGCGCCGATATCGCGCATGAAGCGCGCGCCGGCGCCGGTCGCGACGTTACCGCAAACCAGTGGCACGCTGCCGAACTTGCCGCGCAGCCCGGCGACCGCCTGCTCCATGATTGCCGAGTGGCCGTGGGCGATGTCGATGAACAGCAGGTCGGCGCCGGCCTCGAGCAGCGCGGCGGCCCGCTCCAGGTAATCGCCGCGCGCGCCGACCGCCGCGGCGCAGCGTAGGTGGCCGGCGCTGTCCTTGCTGGCGCCGGGTCGTTCGCGCTTGAGATCGATGTCGCGGCGCGTGATGAGCCCATGGATGCGATTCTCGCCATCGATCAGCGGCAGGCGCTCGATGCGGTGTTCGAACATCAGCCGTTCGGCCTCGTCAGTGGAGATGTCCGGCGCGCCGGTCACCAAGCGGGACAGCGGTGTCATGAAATCGTCGACCGGTCGATCTTCGTCAGCACCGTGCACCGGTGTGTCGCGGTTCGAGAGCAAGCCGGCCAGTACGTTCGAGCCGCTGGCCGTCTCGATCAGGATGCCGGTGACGCCATTCTGCCGCGCGAAACGCCTGGCCTGGCGGATAGGGGTGCCCGCCGGCAGGCACAGCGGACTGACGATGACAGCGCTCTGGCTGCGCTTCACCACGGCGACTTCGGACGCTTGGCGCGCAATGCTCATCCCACGATGCACGACCCCAATGCCGCCGTGCATGGCCATGGCCCGCGCCATGTCGGCGCCGGTCACGCTGTCCATGTTCGACGACACGATCGGCAGATCCAAGGCCACGCCCGCCGTCAGCAGCGAGTTCACGCTGATATTGCGGCGAGTCAGCGAATCCGTCTTCTGCGGCCGGAACAGGAAATCGTCGAAGGTCCTGCCGGTCCAGAACGCCGCCTCGTCCGGCGCAGCGGCGAAGGCGCCGTCCACGGTCTGCCAACTGCTCCTTGCCATGTGTCAGTCTCTCCTTATGCTGCGGTTGGACTCGGGAATAGGGTCGATCGGGCAATCACGCTACAGTAGCGCGGCCGGCGCGGCGCCGAATCTCAATAGCCATGCCATTGCAAACACAGATCACCGGCCACGCGACCGCCGGCCGAATAGCTTACAGCGAATTCGGGTCCGAGTTCGTCAGACTACCGTGACCGCGGCCCCGTTTCCGCGGTGGTTCCAGCAGTCGGCATCGAGATGGACAGGTGGGTGATAATCGACTCGGCGCATACACTTGGTGCCGCTTCTCGAACTGACCGACGGTAACGTCGCCGATGCCGACCGCATCGCCGGCCGCAAGCGCGCCGAGTTCGAGCGCTTTCCTGCAGAAGCACGCGCTGACGCCGGCGATGTTCCGCGCTGCGGCCGGCGACAGCAGCGTGGTCGAGCGGCTCAGGGCTTGCGGCGCTAAACCTGCGCGGCGGCGGCCGCGTCGACCTGTGCCTCCGACTGCTGACCACGACCGGGGTGCAGGATGTCCTCGGGCGTCAGCGTGCGGAACTGGTGGATCAGGCGCGCAACGACGCCGGTCCATCCCGTCTGGTGGCTGGCGCCGAGGCCGGAGCCACTGTCGCCATGGAAGTACTCGTAGAAGAGCAGGTGATCGCGCCAGTGCGGATCGCTGCGGAAGATCTCCACGTCGCCAAAGACCGGCCGGCGGCCGTTGGCGTCGAGCGTGAAGATGCGGATGAGGCGGTCGGCAATCTCCTTCGCCACCTCGAACAGCGTCGCCATGCGGCCCGATCCGGTGGGCATCTCGATCCGGAAGTCGTCGCCGTAGTAGGCGTAGTACTGCAGCAGGGCGCGCACCAGCAGCAGGTTGACCGGCATCCAGATCGGCCCGCGCCAGTTCGAGTTACCGCCGAACATGCCGTTGTCCGACTCGCCGGGCAGGTACTCGACCTTGTACTCGACGCCGCCGACCGTCACCGTGTACGGGTGCTTCTGGTGCCACTTCGACAGCGCGCGGATGCCGTAGTCGCCAAGGAAGCGCTCCTCGTCGAGCATGCGCGCGAGCACGCGGCGCAGCTTCGTCTCGTTGAGCACCGACAGCAGCCGCCGGCCGGCGACGCCGGGCTTGTCGAAGGGGTGGATGTTGGCCGACAGCTCGGGATGGCGGCGGACGAAAGCGCCAACCTCGGCGGCCACCGCCGGAAAACGCGTCAGCGTGCTCTCGGGAATCACCGTCACCGCCGCCAGCGGCAGCAGCCCGACCATCGAGCGCACCTTGATGCGCGTGGCGCTGCCGTCGGGCAGCAGCAGCACGTCGTAGAAGAAGCCGTCATCTTCATCCCACAGCTCGTCCTGCTGGTCGCCAACCCGGTCCATGCCGCCGCCGATCCAGTAGAAGTGCTGCACGAATTTGAGGATGAAGTCCTCGTAGTCGTCGTCCTCCTCGGCGATGGCGATCGCCAGCTCGAGCATGTTCTGCGTGAAGAAGACCATCCACGCCGTCCCGTCGGCCTGTTCGAGCACGCCGCCGGTGGGCAACGGCGCGCTGCGGTCGAAGACGCCGATGTTGTCGAGGCCCAGGAAACCGCCGTTGAAGGCGTTGCGGCCGAGCGGATCCTTGCGGTTCACCCACCACGAGAAGTTGAGCAAGAGGCGGCTGAAGGCGTTCTTGATGAAGCGCTGGTCGGTCTCACCCCGGCTGCGATCCATGACGAAGTTGAACAGCGTGGCGAAAGCATGCACCGGCGGATTGACGTCGCCGAAGTTCCACTCGTAGGCTGGAATCTGCCCGTTCGGGTGAATGTACGAATCGCGCAGCATCAGCTTGAGCTGATCCTGCGCGAAATCAACGTCGACCATCGACAGGGCAATCGTGTGGAAGGCCAGATCCCACGCCGCGTACCACGGATATTCCCACTTGTCGGGCATCGAGATGATGTGCTCGTTGACCATGTGGTACCAGTCGCGGTTGCGCGCGGCGCGCTTGCCGCCGCTGATCGGATTGGCGTCGTGTTCGTCGAGCCAGCAGTCGAGGTCGAACAGGTAGTATTGCTTGCTCCAGAGCATGCCGGCGAGCGCCTGCCGCATGACCATGGCTTCGTCGGCGCTGGCATTCGGCGGCGTCAGGTCAGCATAGAAGGCATCGGCCTCGGCGAGGCGCTCGCCGATGATGGCGTCGAAGGCCGCGCCGAAGGGAGACGAGCCATCGTCCGGAGCCTGCTTCGTCAGGCGCAGGCGCACGCTGGTCGTCTCGCCGGCAGCGACGCTCAGTACGTGCAGCACGGCGGCCTTGCTGCCCTGCTGCGCCGGATTGACGGCGTCGGCCCGGCCGGCGACGAGATGGTCGTTGATCGCGTCCTTCACGTAGGGCGTCGTGTTCACGGTACCGAAGACACGTTGCTGATTGGTCTCGTTGTCCGTAAACAGGAGTGTCGGTGCGCCCTCGGCGTACAGGTAGCAAACCCCGAGTGCCGGGTGGCTGGCCTCGATGACCTGCACGCCCGGGGCCGCGGCGCTCGCCGGCAGGGCGCGCAGCAGCGGCATCGCCTCGCCGGCGGCCAGGCCGCGCCACCAGGTGTTGCGAAACCACAATTGCGGCAGCAAATGCAGGTCGGCGGCTTCCGGCCCCCGGTTCGCCACCGCAATGCGGATCAGCAGGTCGTCCGGGCTGGCCTTGGCAAATTCGACGAAGACATCGAAGTAGCGGCCGTTGGAGAAGACGCCGGTATCCAGCAACTCGTACTCGGCTTCCGCGCGCGAACGCTGCGCGTTGGTGCGCACGATCTCGTCGTAGGGATAGGCCGCCTGCGGGTACTTGTACAGATACTTCATGTACGAGTGCGTCGGCGTCGAATCGAGGTAGTAGTAGTACTCCTTGACGTCCTCGCCATGGTTGCCTTCCGAGTTGGCGAGCCCGAACAGCCGCTCCTTGATGATCGGGTCCTTGCCGTTCCACAGGGCCAGCGCCCAGCAAAGTTGCTGGCGGTCGTCCGAGATGCCGGCGATGCCGTCCTCGCCCCACTTGTACGCCCGCGAGCGCGCCTGATCGTGCGTGAAGTAGTTCCAGGCGTCGCCGTTCGCACTGTAGTCCTCGCGAACCGTGCCCCACTGGCGCTCGGAGAGGTAGGGGCCCCACTTCTTCCACGGGTGGCCGGCATGCGGGGCGCTGTCGAGCCGCGCCTCCTCGGCCGACGGAACGTCACTGCGGGCCACCGTCGCCCTACCCTTTCGCGAACCGCTGCTCATCGTGTTCTCTCCCGGCGCCCTGACGGCGCGTCTGCCTGAACTACCCCGCTCACCGGCGAGGTCGGTGGCGGGCTCGCCTGGGTGCAGCCCCGATCAATAGATCACCGCCGCACACGGGTTGATGATCGCCAGGATCTCCAGGGACTGCGAGCTGGCCTCCTGCACCACCTCGGCGAGCACGGCCTCGTCCAGTCCCAGCAGCGCCCAGGCGGCGGAATCGAAATCCGCCTGCCCGGCCTGGCTCGCCGCCACGCCCTTGAGCGTCGGCGACAGGCCGGCGGCGACGGTGTTGGCGACATGCAGCAGCGCCGCTTCGCGTGCGCAGTCGGTGGCCTCGCCGGGACGCAGTTGGCAGGCCACCAATACCTGCAGCATCACCGGCAGGTTCCAGGACTTGAGCAGTGCGGCACCCAGGGTCGCGTAATCGAAGCCGAAAACGCGCCTTTCGGCGGCGGCCAGCGCAGGCTCGTCGGGCGCCTCCGCAGCGCCAAGCTGGGCGCGATATTCGTCGGGCCGACGGGCGTAGAAGACGAGTCTGCCGACGGCGTGCAGCAAGCCGGCGAGGAACAGTTGTTCGGTCTTCGGGATACGGCAGCGGCGACCGAGCAGGCGCGCGATCACCCCACAGGTGACGCTGTTGTCCCAGAAGGTCGCCATATCCACCAGATCGGCCGGCAGGCCCCGGAAAGTCGTCGTCACCGAGGTCGCCATCGCCATCACCTGCAGTTCCCGCTCGCCAATGACGGCGATGGCACGCGGGATGCTGTCGACGCGGGTAGCCAGGCCGTAGTGGGCACTGTTGGCGAGCTTCAGCACAGCCGCCGCGAGACCCGGATCGAGCTGTACCACCTCGACCAGATCCCCGGTGGAGGAATCCGGTGCGGCGATCAACTCGTTCAGGCGAATTGCCACGTCGGGCAGGGTGAAGAGCTGGCTGACTTCCTGGACCAGTTGTTGTGGCGTCATGATGAGAACCTCGCGACAAGAAGCGTGCAGAATACTCCGATTCGCTGAGGCGAGCTGACCCCGCCGCCGTCAAGGCAGTGGCAGAAAAACGGGACAGGACGCCGACGAGGTGGAGAATCCTCTGCGGAAGCCCTCGAAGCTCGTGCCGGCGCGCTAGCCCGCGCTATCGAGGGGCGCCTGCCAGCCACCACCGAGCGCCTTGAAGAGGTCCACCGCGGCACTCAGACGGTTCTTGCGGCTCGCCAGATAGAGCAGTTGCGCCGCATTCAGCGTGCGTTGGCTGTCGAGCACGTCGAGGTACGCGGCGTAGCCGCTGGCATAGCGCGTCTGTGCCAGATCGAGCGCACGTCTTGAGGCAGCGACCTGGGCTGCGAAAGCCGCTTCCTCGTCGGCATAGTCGCCGAGATTGACGATGGCATCGCTGACTTCCCGGAAAGCCGTCTGCAGCGTCTTGCGGTAAGTGGCGACGCTTTCCTGTTGGATGGCGGTCGCCTGGTCGACCCCGGCCCCGGTCTTGCCGGCGTTGAAGATCGGCATGGCCAGGCCGATCGCCGCCGACCAGATGCCGGCACTGCCGGAGAACAGATCGGCGAGCGCCACGCTTTCGCCACCATAGAGTCCGGTCAGCCCGATGCTCGGAAAATACGCGGCCTTGGCGACGCCGATCCGGGCGTTGGCGGCGACCAGGTTCTCCTCGGCCTGACGCACATCCGGACGCGCGGCGAGCAGCGAAGACGGCAGACCCGCCGGCGGGGTCGGCGGCAGCGGGATCTGCTCCAGGCTGGCGGCGGCGATACGCAGGCCCGGCTGGCCGGTGAGCAGGCCAAGCTGGTTTTCGGCGAGGGCGCGCAGGCGCTTGACCTGGCTCCACTGGCCCTGCGCGCCACTCAGCGCGCTCTCGGCCTGGGCCAGTTCGAGGCCCGAGGCCGACCCCGCCTCCAGGCGAGCCTGCACGATCTTGAGCGACTCCCGGCGCGACTCCAGCGTCTGGCGGGTGACTTCCAGTTGTGCGTCATGGCTGCGCAAGGCCAGGTACTCGTTGGCGACCTGACCGATCAGGGCGAGGCGGATGCTGTCGCGGCCAAAGCGACTGCTCAGCACCTCGGCACGCGCGGCTTCGTTGCTGCGTTGCACGCGGCCCCAGAGGTCGACTTCGTAGCTCAGCGTCAGCGCGGCGCGGTGATTGTTGTAGCGCAGCGAGCCGCTTTCCTTGCCGCTCGCCGTTTCGCCGCTGATGCGATTGCGGCTGGCGCTGGCCTCGAGGCCTACGGCCGGATAGAGTGCGGCACCGACGGCGCGCGCGGCGGCTTCGCTGGCTTCCAGGCGCGCCACGGCGGCCTGCAGATCCTGGTTGGCGGCAAGCGCCTGGTCGACCAACTGGTTCAGGGTCGCGTCGTTGAAGAGTGTCCACCATTCGGGATTGACCGGGGCCGTGGCGCGCGATTCGGTGCCGACCGTCGGGTAGTGCTCGGGCAGCGTCGAGGCTGGCCTGACGTAGTCCGGGCCGACGACACAGCCGGCGAGCAGAAGCGTGGCGGTCACCGCGGCGGCGAGACGAATCGCCGGCAGAGTTTGCTGGCAGGCGGGCATTTCAGTTCTTCTCCGTCGGCAAGGTGGGCGAGTCGTCGCCGGGCGACAGTGGTTTGCCACGTTCCAGCCACGTGAAGAAGAGCGGGATGAAGATGGTGGCGATGAAGGTGGCAGCGATCATGCCGGCGAAAACGCCGGTGCCCATCGACTGCCGGGCGGCGGCGCCCGCACCGCTCGCTTTCACCAGGGGGAGGACACCGAGCACGAAGGCAAGCGAGGTCATGATGATCGGCCGCAGGCGCAGGCGCGCGGCGGCCAGTGCGGCATCGACGATGGCCATGCCTTCGGCGTGTTTGCGGGCGGCGAACTCGACGATCAGGATGGCATTCTTGGATGCCAGGCCGATCAACACGACGAGGCCGATCTGGAAGTAGATGTCGTTCGGCATGCCGCGCAGCCAGATCGCGGTGAGCGCGCCGAGCAGCGCGAAAGGCACGGCCATGATCACCGCCAGCGGCAGCGACCACTTTTCGTACTGCGCCGCCAGGATCAGGAAGACCATGACGATGGCGAAGGCGAAAGCCTGCAGCGACGAGCCGGCGCTACGCTTCTCCTGATAGGCCTGACCGGTCCAGGCGATTTCGTAGCCGCTCGGCAGCGTTGCCGCGGCGACTTCCTCGACGATCCGGATGGCATCGCCCGAACTGACTCCCGGCCGGCTGTCGCCCATGATCTTGGCGGCGACAAAGCCGTTGAAGCGCTCGACCTGCTCGGGACCGACGACCGGCTTGACGGTGCTGATCGCCGACAGCGGAATCATCGTATTGCTGGTCGCACTGCGCACATGCACCTTGCTCAGGTCGTCGGGCTTCATCCGGTAGTCCGCTTCGGCCTGCAACTGCACCCGATAGACGCGGCCGGCCTTGTTGAAGTCGTTGACGTAGAGCGTACCCATCGTGCTTTGCAGGGTCTCGTAGATGCTCGCCAGCGGGATGCCGAGGGCCAGCGCCTTCTGTTCGTCCACCTCGACGAACAGTTGCGGCACGGTCGGCCGGAAGAAGCTGCTGATGCGCGTGAATTCAGGCCGTGCCTGCAAGGCGGCGAGGAAGGCCTGAGTGACTTCGTTGAGCTTCCGGCTGTCGCCATCGACACGGTTCTGCAGATACACCTCGAAGCCGCCAGCGGTTCCCAGGCCCATGATCGGCGGCGGGTTGAAAACCAGCGCCATGCCGTCCGGCTGCAGCATGCCGAAGCCCATGAACTTGCCGGCCAGTTCCGGCGCCGTCGCCTGACGCTCGTCCCAGTCCTTGAGCGGGATGAAAATGGTACCGGCGTTGGGCTTGTTGCCGCCGCCGATCAGGTCGAAACCGGAGACGACGACGGTGTGCTTGACGGCCGGGTCGGCGGCCACCATCTGGCGCATGCCTTCGCCGGTCGTCGCCGTGCGCTTGAGCGTTGCGCCGTCCGGCAGCATCAGCGCCGAGATCAGATAGCCCTGATCCTCGGCGGGGACGAAGCTGCCCGGAATGATGCGGAAGAAGGCGACGGTCGCGCCGATCACCAGCGCAAAGCTCACGCCGCCGATGATGGCGTGCTTCAGCGTCAGGCCGACGGTGCGGGTATACGAGCGGGTGAAACGCTCGAACAGGCGGTTGAACGGCTTGAAGACCTGGTGCTCGCTGTGCTGCGGCTTGAGCAGCAAGGCGCACAGCGCCGGCGTGAGAGTCAGCGCGACGACGCCCGACAGAACGACGGCGACAGCCACGGTGACCGCGAACTGCTTGTAGAGCTGGCCGGCGATTCCCCCGAGAAAGGCGACCGGGATGAATACCGCGCAGAGCACCAGAACGATGGCGACCAGCGCCCCCTGCACTTCCTGCATGGCCTTGATCGCCGCGGCACGTGGCGCCAGCTTCTCCTCGGCCATCAGCCGTTCGACGTTCTCGAGCACGACGATCGCATCATCGACGACGATGCCGATCGCCAGGACCATCGCGAACAGCGTCAGCGTGTTGATCGAGAAGCCGAACAGCCACAGCCCGGCGAAGGTGCCGATCAGCGAGATCGGCACGGCGACCATCGGGATCAGGGTCGCGCGCCAGCTTTGCAGGAAGATGTAGACGACGGCGAGGACCAGCAGCATCGCTTCGATCAGCGTCTTGATCACTTCACTGATCGAGGCGGAGACGAACAGCGTGGTATCGAAAGGAATGATGTAGCCCATGCCTTCCGGGAACTTCTTCTGCAGCGCATCGAGCCGGGCGCGTACCAGTTCGGCGACCTCCAGCGCATTGGCGCCGGTCTGCAGGAAGACGCCCATGGCGATCGTCGGCTGGCCGTCGAGCTGCACGCTCTGGTCGTAGCTGTAGGCGCCGAGCTCGATGCGTGCGACGTCCTGCAGGCGTAGCACGCCACCCGGGCCGCTGGCACGGATGACGATGTTGCCGAATTCCTCGGGCGTCAGCAGGCGACCTTTGGCGGTGACCGTGTACACCAGCATCTGGTCGTCCGGCGCCGGCTCCTGGCCGATCTTGCCGGCGGCGTTCTGGGCGTTCTGGGCCTTGATCGCGGCGGCGACGTCGCTGGCCGTCAGGCCGAGCTGCGCCATGCGATCGGGTTTCAACCAGACGCGCATCGAGTAATCCTGCGCGCCGAAAATGCTCACATCGCCGACTCCCTTGATGCGCTTGAGTTCGTCGACGATGTTCAGGGAGGCATAGTTCGACAGGAACAGCGTGCTGTAGCGGCCCTTGGCGGATTCCAGCGCGACCACCTGCAGAATGTCATTGGAACGTTTCTGGACGATCACGCCGTTGCGCCGCACCTCTTCCGGCAAGCGCGGCTCGGCGGCCTTGACGCGGTTGTTGACGTTGACCGAGGCCACATCGACGTTGCTGCCGACTTCGAAGGTGGCGGTGATGGTCATCGTGCCGTTGGCCGCCGCCGAGGACGTGAAGTAGGCAAGCCCCTCGACCCCGTTCAACTGTTCTTCGATCGGCGCGGCAACCGTCCTCGCCAGCGTTTCGGCGGAAGCGCCGGGGTAGTTGGCGGTAATCAGCACGGTCGGCGGCGCAATCTGCGGGTACTGCGCGATCGGCAACACCAGCGACGCCAGCAGACCGGCGATGACGATGACGATGGAGATGACCGAGGCAAAGATCGGCCGCGTGATGAAGAATTTCGACATGCCCGCTCCTCAACCCTGCCTGGCCGGCGTCGGCGCAGGTGCGCCGGGCGGCGCGGCCGGGTGCGGGGCCACCGGCGCACCCGGCCGCAGCTTCATCAGGTTGTCGACAATCACCTTGTCGCCCGCCTGCAGGCCGCCGAGGATCACCCAGTCCCTGCCGCGCCACTCGCCGGTCTGCACCGGCCGCGGCGCCACCTTGTTGTCGGCACCGGCCAGCATGACCAGGGCACCTTGTTCGCTCTGCAGCACCGCCGACTGCGGCACCAGGAACACGCCGTCGCGTTCGCCGGTGAGCAGGCGGACGCGGACGAACTGGCCGGGCAACAACTGCTTGTCGGCGTTGGCGAATTCGGCGCGCAGGGCCTGCGTGCCGAGGGTCGTGTCGATCGTCGAGGCGAGGAAGTTCAGTTTCCCCTGCCCGGTGTAGACCGAGCCATTAGCCAGCAGGAGTTCGACGCCGGTGACCTCGCGCTCGGAAATGCGACCGCCGGCGAACCGCGCGAGATCGCTTTCTCCGAGGCTGAAGCGGACCCAGATCGGATTCAGCTGGTAGATCGAGGTCAGCAAGCCGTCGCCACCGGCGCTGATCAGGTTGCCTTCGGACTTCACGGCACGGCCGGTGGTACCGGCGACCGGTGCGGTGACGGTGGTCCACGCCAGGTTCAGTTCGGCCTGGCGCAGCGCGGCCTGGGCAATCGCGTTGGTCGAGGTGGCGTCGTCGTATTCTTTCTGGCTGATCGCTTTCGATTCGATCAGCCCATGCAGCCGCTTCATCTCACGTCCGGCCTGATCGGATCTGGCGCGGGCGTCCGCGAGGGCGATCTCGTACGGCGCCCGATCGATCTGGAAGAGCGGCTGGCCAGCCTTGACCGTTTCGCCTTCCTGGTACAGCCGCTTCATGAGAATGCCGCCGACCCGGGCGCGCACCTCGGTTTCGCGCGCGCCTTCGGTCTGCGCCATGACCTCGATCGACGTCGGCACCTTCTGTGGCTGAACGTCGAGCACGGTCACCGGCAGCGGCGCCATGGCCGGCGGCGCGGCAGGCCGGCTGTCCGAGCAGGCGCTCAGCGCACCGGCGGCGACGATCAGGAAGGCGGCGGTGCGCAATAACAGGGGGCGACGCGACATGGGAACTGCTCCATCACGGAAATCTGATGCTAGACTATACATACGTGCATGTATGTATGTCAAGGAGTGCGGACACATGGCAGGATCGCTTACCATGCCTGCCAGCGCCGCACATGGAGACCGACCGGGAGAGAGGCAATGGCCAGAAGAACGAAGGAAGACGCGGAACAGACCCGCAAGCAATTGATCGACGCCGCGCGCACGGTGTTTCATCAGTGCGGGGTGAGTCGCTCGACACTCGAGAAAATCGCCCAGGCGGCGGGCCTCACGCGCGGTGCCGTCTATTGGCACTTCAAGGACAAGGCGGAACTGTTTTTTGCCATGCGCGAAGACGCGTTCCGGCCGATGGTCGAACGTACCGACGCGTTCCTGTTCTCGGAATCCTACGCCAACCCGCTCGATGCCATCGAGGCTTCGCTGAAGGAGTTCTTTCGCGTGCTCGAAGACTGCGCAGTGGTGCGCGAGGTGTTCGAGATCATGATCTCGCGCTGCGAATACGTCGATGAATTCGCCAGCGTCCAGGAAGAGGCCACGCGCCCGGCGCGCGAATTTCTCGAGAAGATCGAACGTATCTACCAGCGGGCGGCAGATCAGGGCATGTTGCGCGCCGGCCTGGATCCGGTCGACAGCGCGCGCGACACCTGGGCGTTCACCAGCGGCATGCTGCATCTGCTGCTCGAATGCCAGCTCCATGGCGGTCTCGACCAGGAGATCCCGCGGATGATTTCGACGCACATGGGGTTGCGGCGCCGGGCCTGACCGGCAGCGCTCGTCGAGCACGGAAGTCGCCGGTTGCGGGCGGCACCGCCAACAGCACGGAAGTCTGCTACGATTTTGCCGGCCGCCGCAGATCCTCTCTGCAGCTTCGCCCTTCGCCCTTCGCCTCGCCCCCTCTTGCGCCCTTGCGGCAGACCTCCGATGCCATGACCGTGCCACCCGATATCGACTCCAGCCTGCTGGGCATCCTGCTGCGCCTCAGCGAGCTGTTGCCGCCGACGCACGCACGCTTTCGTCCGCTGCTGGCCGACGCGCTGCTGTTCTTCCTCGACCGCCTCTCGCCCGTCCGCCAGCGAGACATTTTCGCCGCCCAACTGGCGCTGCCGATCAACGCCAGCCGTCCCCGGCGGCTGCTCGCCCTGTTTCGTTTCTGCCCCACCCTGCACAAGCTGGGACAGGTGGTCGCCCACGACCGCCGCCTTGCCGGCGACCTGCGCCGGCGCTTGCAGGAACTCGAAACGCTTGTCCCGACGGATTCGCTGGCGGCCGTCCGCCCACTGCTCGAACGCGAGGTGGGCCATGTCGCGGGCCTGCACATCGCGAGAAAGGCGCTTGCCGAGGCCAGCGTCGCCGTCGTCGTTCCCTTCGTCTGGCGGCCGGCAGCGAACAGCCCCCCGCAGCAGGGCGTCTTCAAGGTGCTGCGGCCGGGCGTCCAGGACCGGCTGGACGAAGAACTCGCCATCTGGCCGGCGCTCGGAAGTTTCCTCGAAGAACGCTGTGTTGCGCACGGACTGCCGGTGTTCGACTACGCCAACACCCTCGAGAGCGTTGCCCACCTGCTCGCCAACGAAGCCCGCCTTGACCGCGAGCAGGCCCATCTGCGCCAGGCAGCCGAGTTCTATGCCGGCTCGCCGGACATCGTCATTCCCCGCGTGTTCCCGTTTTCCACGCCGACCGTCACGGCCATGCAAAGGGTCGATGGCTGCAAGGTGACGTCCCAGGACCTGCCGGCGAGGGAGATGCGACAGCGGGCCGAACGACTGATCCGGGCCTTGCTGGCCCAACCCTTCTGGAGCAGCGGCGAGGCCGGGGCTGTCTTCCATGCCGACCCGCACGCCGGCAACCTGCTGGCGACGCCGGATGGACGACTGGCCATCCTCGACTGGGCGCTGACGACGAAACTCGCCAAACGCCAGTGCGAGGCGGTCGTGCAACTCGTTCTCGGCGCCCTGACGCTGAACGACAGGCGCGTCTGCGCGGCGATCGCCGCGCTCGGCGAGTCGGTCGACGACGCCCAGGTTCAGGTCGCCGTCAGACAGGCGATCGGGGAGGTGCGCCGCGGCACTTTCCCCGGCTTCGAGTGGATGACCTCGCTGCTCGACGCGCTGGCTGCGACGTCGGCGGTCCGCTTTCCCGAAGAAGTCAGCCTTTTTCGCAAGGCGCTGCTGACCCTGTCGGGAGTCGCCGCCGACGTTTCGCAGGACATGACGATGGATGGCGTCCTCATTCGCGAAGGGGCCAGCCAGTTCATCAGGAGCCTGTGGTGGCGGCCCTGGATCTGGGCGGACTCGCGCCGCCAGGGAGGCGCCCATCTCTCGAATGCCGACCTGTTCGGTCTCGGCGCCGAGCTGCCGGCAAGCACGCTGCGTTTCCTGACCGGCGGCAGCGGCACCGCCCACGACTGACAGGCGCCGGCCGCTGCTTCGGCTCAACCCCCGGCACGCCGAGCGGCGACCAGCGTGCCCAGGGCTTTCCTATTTTCCGAGTTGCCAGAAGTGCGCGTCGCCGGCGACCGCCGGCGTCATCCGCTGCCGCCTGCTTGGCGCGGTGGCTCGGATGGTCCGCAGCGATGAGGAGATCGAAGTGCGTGGGCATGGCCGGTGTCAATCTCCAATCTCAGCCGGTTCGCCCCGGCGGAACCTCGTGCAGCCGGCTGCTGGTGTCGCGGATCCTCTCCGCGCAGCGCCAACGCGCAAAGACCGAGACTGACGCCGCTGCATGGGGGCTGATCATGGGCAGGTAGATGTTTCCCGCCATTCAGGCAGCCACCAGCACTGAAACCAGGCCTGTCGTGTGATTTGCCGCCTTGGGTCGAATGACGATTTCCACGTCCTTGTCGAGTAGGGTAATGAAGTGCAGCAGGCGCTCCGACGAAAAACGACTCAGCTTGAAGTTGCGCAGTTCGGATACATGGGGCTGGGGGATACCGAAGATTTCGGCCACCATGGTCTGGGTCAGCTTCCGATCCTTGGTAAGGTCGTTGAGGCGCATGGCGAGCTGAACACGAAGTTGCCGTTCTCCCGCGTCGGCCAGTCCCAGGTCCTGGAACACGTTGCCCGTACCGACTTCCACCGTTTCAGTCTTCCTTGCCATATCGCACCTCGTAGTCGTTGCGCGCTGTCTTCAATCGTTGATGAATGAGGTCGATGTCGGCCTTGGCGGTGCGGATGCCTGACGGCGATTTCTTCTGGAAGCAGTGAAGAACATAGACCGCTTTGGCGAATCGCACCGTGTAGGCGGCCCGATAGGTGTCGCCACGAAAATCCGTCACCAATTCGAAGACGCCGCTTCCTTCTCCCTTCCAGGGTTTTGCCGTTGGCGGTTGCCCCCCCATTTGCACCACCCCGAGCGCGTAACCGAACTCATCGACCACGTCCTCGGGGAAATCCAGCAGATTGCGCTTGGCCGAGCCGACCCAGTGCAACGGACGCTGGATTCGAGGAGGAACGTTCATCAGCAAAGTATACCTACCTCGGTATGTTCTGCAAGAGAGCGGAACTTCGGTTTACGGGTTGGCGAGGGCGGCCTGCCGGGCCTGGTCGAGGAAGTCGTCCACGGCGGCTGGCAGATAATCCCGATCTACCTGGCGCTGGCTGAGCCACTGCGCCAGCGGAGCGAAGGCGGGGTCGGCGAGCAGGTCGGCGAAGCGCGGGACGGTCGCCGGGACCGGGCAACTGCTCGCGAAGCGCGAGGGCCCGGCGCTCCTGGGTGATCGCCTGCGCGAAGTCGCCTTGCTCGGCGAACAGCGCGGCGGACCAGCCCTCCTGGGCAACGTGGGCCTGCCGGGCGATGTCGTGCGCGCTGATCGAGGCGCGGACGAGGAACTCCGCATCCGGCGCCGCGAACTCGAGCCGGTTCGGCTTGGCCTGATAGAGCAGCACCCACTCGAAGCGCGACTCCCACAGCGCCAGCGCTTCGGCGGTGAGCGCGGTCTTGCCCATGCCGCCGAGCCCGCTGACGACCGCCACCGGCTTCACCTCCGCCCCCCGGCGGGAGCCGATGAATTCCGCTCCCAGCCCGACCAGTTCCCAAGTGCGCCCGACGAAGTGCGCGTGCTGCGCGCTGCTCAGTTCGCCGATCCGCTGCAGACGGGGTTGGCGCGGATTGAGGTCCGGGCTGCGCCCTTTCGCGAGGGTGCGAGCCGCGCGCCTCGGCAAAGACGAAGAGCACGCGCAGCGCTTCGTCCGGCGCCAGTTTGATCGGCGTCCAAGCCGGCGGCATCGCACAGGGAAAAGTCCGCGCGGCGGCTCGGATGGTCCGCGGCGATGACGAGATCGAAGTGCATGGGCACGGCGAGGCTCGACGACATTCCTGGCATAGTGACTGAAAGGTTCCGGCCGCTTTTTCGACTCAACACCAGGCACGCCAATCTGCTACCGTTCGTGCCGCGTATCGGCGCTGCCCTCGCCGACACCGCGAGCGCCCGTCCGGGCGGCGTGCCTGCCACCGGATCTTGCCCAGGCAGACCACGGACAGAAAGCGAACCAGCACGTCCCAACTCCCTACAGGAACCCTGATGAACCGACTCAAGCGCTTTTTCCTCTTCCTTGCCACCGCCGTGCTCGCCGCCGCCACCTTCGCTACCTTCGCCGCCGAGCCGCCGCTCAAGTTTGCGGTCGGCCTCTTCCAGCCGGACAAGGACAAGAACGACGCCACCTACCGGCCGCTCGCGGATTATCTGTCGGCACGGCTCGACCGGCCGGTCGAACTGCGCACCGTCGATAGCTGGGAAGGGCTTGCCAAGTCGCTCGCCAACGGCGAGACCGACGTCGCCCTGATGGGGCCCTGGGGCTACGTGCTGGCCAATCACCAGGCCGGTGCTCAGGTGGTGGCGACGATTCTCTACGACGGCAAACCCGAGTACTTTGCGATCATCGTCACCCACCCGAAGTCCGGCATCAGCAAGCTGGCCGACCTCAAGGGCCGGACTTTCGCGTTCGGCGACAAGGGCTCGACCTCCGGCTACCTGATCCCGCTGCACTATTTCATGAGCCAGGGAATCGACCCGCAGACCTACTTCAGCAAGGTCCTGCATACCAAGCACCAGGCGATCGAGACGCAGGTGGCGCAGGGTGTGCTGGATGCCGGCGCCGACTACAACCGCAACCGCAATGCGATGATCGAGCAGGGTCTGATCAAGGCCGATCAGTCGAAGATCATCTGGCAGTCGGCGCCGCTGCCGAACGACGCCGTCGCCGTCAGCAAGGCGCTGGCCGCCGACAAGACCTTCGTGGCTCGCCTGCAGGCGGCACTGAGCGACGTCGGCGAAGTATTGAAGAGCCGGCCCAACCTGCTGCCACCCCACTACACCGGTTTCGTGAGCCGCGACAACGCCTTCTACAAGCCGATTCGCGATGCCGGGCTGGCCACCGGCAGCCTGCAAGCGAAGTGATCACGGTGCGCACGCTCGAAAGTCGTTTCCTCGATCGCTTCGCCGGCCGCATCGGCTTTCTCGCGCTGGCGCTGGCGTATGCGCTGCTCGTGCTCGCCTGCCTCGCCTCACTGGCGAGCGAAGGCGAACTGACGCTCGGGCGCCAGCCGCTGGCCAACCTCGTCAAGACCGCCGGCGAGTTTGCCCGGCCGAGCTTTCTCGATGCCTGGTTCGGCAACCCACATCTCGAATACCGCAGCGACGACGGCACCCTGCTGCGCGTCGAGAACCGGCAGGAAGTCGAACTCGCCTACCTCGCCGGGCTCGGCCGGGCGACGTGGACGACGGTGCGCATCGCCACCCTGGGCTCGCTGCTCGGCGCCCTGCTGGCCTTGCCGCTGTCGGTACTGACCGCGCGCAACCTCGCGGCGCCACGCGCCCTCGCCTGGCCGGCCAAGACGATCCTCGACGTGGCGCGCTCGATCCACACCTTGGTCTTCGGGCTGGTGCTGGTCGGCATCGTCGGCCTCGGGCCGACCGCCGGCATCCTGGCGATCGCGCTGCACTCGATGGGCACCTACGGGAAGCTCTTTGCCGAGGCCATCGAGTCGCTCGACATGGCCGCCATCGACGCCGTGCGCAGCGTCGGCGCCGGGCCGGTGCAGGTGTTCTTCAACGCCGTCTGGCCCTCGGTACTGCCGCAGTTCGTCTCCAGCCACCTGTACGTCTGGGAATTCAACATCCGCGACTCGACGATCCTCGGCATCATCGGCGCCGGCGGCCTTGGCCTGCTGATCAGCGAGGCGACGTCGCTCTTCCAGTGGGGTCGCCTGGCAACGGTGCTGATCGTCATCGTCGTCCTGGTCGCCGGCTTCGATGCGGCCAGCCGGCGGATCCGGGAAGCGTTGCTGTGAGCCCCTGCCTCACCCTCGACTCGCTGCTCTGCCAGGCGCAGGGCAGGACGCTGCTGGCCATCGATCGACTTACCGTCGTGCACGGCGAGCGCCTGGCCATCATCGGCGCCAACGGCGCGGGCAAGTCCACGCTGCTGCGTCTCCTGAGCGGCTTCCTGCCGCCGGCGAGCGGTGCGCTCGAAGTGCTCGGTCGGCGCATGGACAGCCCCTTGCCACCACGCGAACTGCGCGCACTGCGCGTCGAGGTCGGCCAGGTGATGCAGGGGCTGCATCTCGTCGGACGCTTGTCGGCGCGGGAAAACGTGCTCATCGGCAGCCTCGGACGCGTCAGTGGCTGGCGTAGCTGGCTGCGCTGCTTCCCGGCCGACGAGCTCACCCGGGCGGCGGGAGCACTGCATTCGGTCGGCCTGCTGGCGCGCGCCGACACGCGCGCCGACAGGCTGTCCGGCGGCGAGCGGCAGAAGGTGGCGATCGCCCGCCTGTTGCTGCAGCGCCCGCGCCTGATCCTCGCCGACGAGCCGACGGCGGCGCTCGACCCCGCGGCGGCAGCCGAGGTCTGCCGACTGCTGGTCGCCGCGGCCGCCGAGGCGACGCTGATCAGCGTCGTGCACAACCCCTCGCTGCTGCCGCTGCTGGCCGACCGGGTGATCGGCCTGCGACTCGGACGCATCGCCTTCGACCTGCCGGTAGCGCAAGTCGACGAGCGCCGGCTCGTCGATCTGTATCGGCCGGCAGCCGGCGACGAGGCGTCGCTGCGGCCGGCGTCGGCGGCTATCGACCCACCGGCCAGGCTGGCGGCGCTTTCTTGAAGGCTCCTGGCCGATGGTGTATTGTGAATTTGCGGAGCGCGGCGGAGCCCGCCGCCGCGCTCCGCAATCAGGCTGCCGCCCTAGCCGGGCGCTCGCCCGGTCGGTCACTTTCGCGGAGGATCAGGCAATGTCTATCTCACCGTTCTTGATCGCTGCTCTGCTTGTCTTCGTCGGCTGCCTGTGGTGGGTGCGCCGGCGAGACAAGACGCGCACGCTGTCAACCGCAGGCCCGACGACGCCACAGCCCTATCGCTGCGTGGCCATACGACCCGGCCAGGAGGCCTGCCCTGGCGTCAGGAGTCTTGCCGGCCGGCGCTTCCTGGTGCCGGCGGCGCCGCCGCTGCCGCTCGCCAATTGCGCCGTGGCGAGCTGTCAATGCCGCTACGCCCACTTTGCGGACCGGCGCGACGATGAACGGCGGCACTCGAATGCGCTCCTGCGCGGCCTCACCCCGCATACCGGCAACATCGATCACCGTAGCGGCCGCGATCGCCGCCGGTCGGCTGCTGCCGGCGCAGACGCCAGGCATTGACGTGACGGAGCCTGGCGGCGTTACCCTGAGCACCCTCCTCCCGCCGTGGCCGCTCTTCTCCGCCTTCCTGCTGGCGAGCCTGGTGCTGGCGGTGACGCCTGGCCCGGGCGTGCTCTACATCGTCACCCGCAGTCTCGTCCAGGGCCGTCGTTCCGGGCTGACATCCGTTGCCGGCGTCGCTCTCGGCAATCTGGGCAACGCCCTGGCCGCGTCAACCGGTCTTGCGGCCTTGTTCGCGGTTTCCTCGCTCGCCTTCGCGGTTGTCAAGTACGCCGGCGCCCTCTACCTCGTCTATCTCGGCGTGCAGATGCTGCGCCTGCCGCCGGCCGAACTGTCGGCCCCCGTGCCGCCAGCCGCGTCACTTGGCCGCATTTTCCGCGACGGCTTCGTCGTCGCTCTGCTCAACCCCAAGACGGCCATCTTTTTTGCCGCCTTCCTGCCGCAGTTCCTTAGCCCGGACGGAGCACCCGCGCTGCAGGGCATGGCACTCGGCGTGCTCTTCGTCGCCATCGCAGCGGTCACCGACAGCGCCTACGCGTTGGCGGCGGGTACGGTCGCGCCCGCGCTGGCTCGTGCGCGTGGCCTGCGCCGTGGCGGTCGTTGGCTGGGAGGAGGCGCGTTCATCGGCCTCGGCGTTTTCACGGCGTTGACGGGGACGCGCGCAGCCAAGTAGGCGCGGCAGATCGGCGCCAGACTTGGCTGGCGCTTCCGCCGACCCCCCGCGCCAAGATCGGCGGTCAGGCCCCCGGCCGGCCGAAAGCCTCCCGGACTGCGCCACCGACTGCGCCACAGCCTGCCCCATAGCCCGGCAGCGTCGCCGGGCCACGCCGCCTCAGGCCGCTGGCCGCCGCCGTGAAACCCAGCCGACCAGACCGAGGCTACCCAACAGAAGCGCCGGGGTCGACGGTTCCGGCACTGCCGTGATTTCGAGGAACGGACGCAACGCCGCGTCCGCTGCTGCCGAAGACGCGTACAGCGAGGCAATCGGCCGACCCGAGGCCGCGGTGATGATGTCGGGCTGCAGCAGTTCGATGCCGAAGTTCGTGCCTGGGTCGGAGAGCCAGTCCCTGACCAGCGCGGTAACGTCGAACGACACCCACTGGTTCACGCCGTCCTGCATCGCCGACGTGAACGGTCCGGCCACCGCCGGCTGCGTCTCCCAGGTCACCGTCGTCTCGCTCCACGCCTCGGTGACGCGGTGCAACTCGGTGGTGACCGGCTGGGCCGCCGTTGGATTGTCGAAAGGCGGCAGGCCGGGCAAGGCAAAGAGGTTGATCGTCGCTTTGCCGACCTGGCCGGGCGTAAAGGCCAGCGAGCCGAGATCGAAGCGCAAGAGCGAGCGCGTGTCGTGTGCGCGCGTCTCGCCCAGGGCACCGATCAGCGGCTCGGTATTGCTGCTGCCGAGAAAATTGCCGAAGGCAACGGCAGGTGCCGGCACCAGCGCACCGAGCGTCTGGCTGTCGAGATTGGTGACGCGCGCGGCGGTAGCAATACGGAAAGCGCCGGGAACACCGAATTCATAGACAAAGACATCCTCGCTCGCCGCCTCGTCGGGTTGCAGGATGGTCGCGCCGTGTGCGGCGCCCGCCAGTGTAGCCGCCAGGACGAGCGGCAGCAGTCGCGAAGGAACAGTATGGGTCATGGGATACCTCCAGTGGTTGGGTTTGCGGCAGGCGCACACCGCGCGCCCCTGCCCCTTCCCGAATACGCTCGAAGTCCAGGCGTGGATGCAGGTGGCCGGGCACGGGTCGAGGTCGGGCGATGGTCCTCAGCGCGCGATCTTTATCGCTTCTTTACAGACGACACCCTGCCTTTTCGACTGTCTTGACATGCCGCTGCCTATCATTCCTCTTGTCACAACCCCTGATTGAAGGAACGCAATGGACGTCGTCTATCTTGCCGCGCTGGCCGCCCTGTTCGGCCTTGTCGTGGCATTCGCCAAGGGCTGCGCGCGGTTGACAGGAGGCCGCGCATGAGCCTGCTCACCATTCTCGCTGGCCTCGCCGCTGCTGGCCTGCTGGTCTACCTGATCGCGGCCCTGCTTTTTCCGGAGGACTTTTCATGAACAACCATGCCTGGTTGTTGCTCGGTCTTTTCATGGCCGCATTGCTGCTCCTGGTCCGGCCGCTGGGAATCTATATCGCCAGGGTGATGATGATGGAGAATCACGCGACCCTGGTCAGCCGCTTCGAAGTAGCGGTGTTCCGGGCGTGCGGCTTTCAGCGCGATGAAGACATGGGCTGGCTGAAATACGCGTTGGCCCTGCTCTTGTTCAACGCCCTCGGCCTCCTCGCTGTCTATTCCCTGCAGCGCCTGCAACTCTGGCTGCCATTGAATCCGCAGGGCATGGTCAATGTCAGCCCCGATTCGGCCTTCAATACGGCGGTGAGCTTCGTCACCAACACCAACTGGCAGGGCTATGGCGGCGAATCGACGATGGGCTACCTGGTCCAGATGCTGGGCCTGACGGTGCAGAACTTCCTTTCCGCCGCCACCGGCATCGCCGTCGCCATTGCGCTGATTCGCGGCTTTGCGCGGCATTCGAATGCTGGCATCGGCAATGCCTGGGCGGACCTGTTTCGCGCCACGACCTGGATTCTGCTGCCGCTGTCGCTGGTTTTCGCGCTGTTTCTGGCCAGCCAGGGCGTGATCCAGAACCTCGACGCCTACCAGGAGTTGACGACGCTGGAGGTCACCAAATACGACAATCCCAGGCTCGACACCGACGGCCAGCCGCTCAAAGACGACAAGGGCAACGCCGTCACCGAGCCCGCCACGACACCCACGCAGACCTTGCCGATGGGTCCGGTTGCCTCGCAGGAGGCGATCAAGATGCTCGGCACCAACGGTGGTGGCTTCTTCAACGCCAACTCGTCTCATCCCTTTGAAAATCCGACGCCGCTGGTGAACTTCCTGCAGATGTTGTCTATTTTCCTGATTCCCGGCGCGCTGTGCATTGCCTTCGGCTGCATCGTCGGCGACGAACGCCAGGGCTGGACGTTGCTTGCCGCGATGGCGCTCCTCTTCGTCACCTTCGCGATCGCTGCCATCGGCTTCGAGCAAGAGGGCAATCCGCTGCTCGCGCAAGTCGGGGTCGGCGAGACGACGAGCGTGAGCACCACGGCATTGACCGACGGCAACATGGAAGGTAAGGAGACGCGCTTCGGCATCGCCGATTCGGCGCTTTTCGCGACGATCACGACGGCAGCCTCCTGCGGTGCGGTCAATTCGATGCACGACTCGTTCACGCCGCTCGGCGGCGCCGTGCCACTGGTGATGATACAACTCGGCGAAGTGGTATTCGGCGGTGTCGGTTCCGGCCTCTACGGCATGCTGATCTTCGCCGTGCTGGCGGTATTCATCGCCGGCCTGATGATCGGACGGACGCCGGAATACCTCGGCAAGAAGATCGAGTCGCACGAGATGAAGATGACGTCCATCGCCATCCTCGCCACGCCCTTGCTGGTCCTCGTCGGCACCGCCATTGCCGTGATGACCGAGGCCGGCCGCGCCGGTATCGCCAACCCGGGTGCACACGGCTTTGCCGAAATCCTCTACGCCTTGTCGTCGGCCGCCAACAACAACGGCAGCGCCTTCGCCGGGCTGTCGGTCAACACGCCTTTCTACAATGGACTACTGGCGACGGCGATGTGGTTCGGCCGTTTCGCCGTGATCGTGCCGGTGCTGGCGATGGCCGGGTCGCTGGCCGCCAAGAAGCGGATCTTCGTGACCGCCGGGACGCTGCCGACGCACGGCCCGCTGTTCGTGACGCTGCTGATCGGTGTGGTGTTGCTGGTTGGTCTGCTCAACTATGTGCCGGCGCTGGCGCTCGGCCCGCTGATCGAGCATCTGGTGCTGTGGTCCGCCCATTGATTCGCTGGAGAATTTCATGACACGCAAGACGTTTTCCCTGTTCGACCCGGCGTTGCTCAAGCCGGCCATCGGCGACTCGTTTCGCAAGCTGGACCCACGCGTGCAGTGGCGCAATCCGGTGATGTTCGTCGTCTTCATCGGCTCGATCCTGACGACACTGGCGGCGGTCCCAGCCCTGAGCGGTCCGGGTCAGGAGTCGACCGCGTTCATCCTCGGCGTCGCGATGTGGCTGTGGTTTACCGTGCTCTTCGCGAACTTCGCCGAGGCCCTGGCCGAAGGGCGCAGCAAGGCTCAGGCGGCGTCCTTGCGCGGTCTGAAGAAGGAAACCTGGGCAAAGCGGCTGCAGGCGCCGCGCGCGGACGCCGAATGGCAAACTGTCGCCGCTGACGAGTTGCGCGTCGGCAACGTCGTGCTGGTCAGTGTCGGCGAAACCATCCCCGCCGACGGCGAGGTGATCGAAGGCGTTGCTTCTGTCGACGAATCGGCGATCACCGGCGAATCGGCGCCGGTGATCCGCGAATCGGGCGGCGACTTCTCGGCGGTGACCGGCGGCACGCGCGTGCTCTCCGACTGGCTGGTGGTGCGTGTCACCGTCAATCCCGGCGAGACTTTCGTCGACCGCATGATCACCATGGTCGAGACGGCGAAGCGGCAGAAGACGCCGAACGAAATCGCGTTGACGATCCTGCTGGCGGCGTTGACTGTCGTCTTCCTCGGCGTCACCGCGACGCTGCTGCCGTTCTCCCAGTTCAGCGTGACGGTGGCCGGGTCGGGCTCGCCGGTCAGCATCACCGTTCTCATCGCGCTGCTGGTGTGTCTGATTCCGACGACCATTGCCGGACTGCTTTCCGCTGTCGGCGTCGCCGGCATGAGTCGCATGATGCAGGCCAACGTGATTGCCACCTCAGGCCGCGCGGTCGAAGCCGCCGGTGACGTGGACGTGCTGCTGCTCGACAAGACCGGCACGATCACGCTCGGCAATCGTCAGGCCGCCGCCTTTCTGCCCGCCGAGGGCGTCAGCGAGGCCGAACTCGCCGACGCCGCGCAACTGGCATCGCTCGCCGACGAAACGCCTGAAGGACGCAGCATCGTCGTCCTCGCCAAGCAGCGCTTCAACCTGCGCGAGCGCGACGTGCACGCGCTCGCAGCGCAGTTCGTGCATTTCTCGGCGCAGACCCGGATGAGCGGCGTCGATGTGCATGGCCGGCAGATTCGCAAGGGGGCGACCGACGCCATCCGCCAGCATGTCGAGGCCATCGGCGGCGCCATGCCAGCGTCGGTGCTGACAGCGGTCGAGGCGGCGGCGCGACGCGGCAGCACGCCGCTGGTCGTTGCCGACGGCACGCGCGTGCTCGGCGTCGTCGAATTGAAGGACGTCGTCAAGGGCGGTATCAAGGAACGCTTCGGCGAACTGCGGCAGATGGGAATCAAGACGGTGATGATCACCGGCGACAACCGTCTGACCGCGGCGGCGATCGCCGCCGAGGCGGGCGTCGATGATTTTCTTGCCGAGGCGACGCCGGAGGCCAAGCTGGCGCTGATCCGCCAGTACCAGGCCGAGGGCCGCCTGGTGGCGATGACCGGCGACGGCACCAATGACGCCCCGGCACTGGCCCAGGCCGACGTCGCCGTGGCCATGAACACCGGCACGCAGGCCGCCAAGGAAGCCGGCAACATGGTCGACCTCGACTCGAATCCGACCAAGCTGATCGAAGTCGTCGAGACCGGCAAGCAGATGCTGATGACCCGCGGCGCGCTGACCACCTTCAGCGTCGCCAACGACGTCGCCAAGTATTTCGCGATCGTTCCGGCCGCCTTCGTCAGCACCTACCCGGCGCTCTCGGCACTCAACGTGATGGGACTGGCCAGCCCAGCCTCGGCGATTCTCTCGGCGGTCATATTCAATGCCCTTATCATCATCGCATTGATTCCCCTGGCCTTGAAGGGGATACGCTACCACGCCGTCGGTGCCGCCAGCCTGCTGCGTCGCAACCTGGCGATCTACGGCCTCGGTGGTCTGGTCGCCCCCTTTATCGGTATCAAACTGATCGACATGGCGCTGGCCGCCGCCGGTCTTGCCTGAGGAGGTATCAATGAAAACGCTGCTGCGTCCCGCCATTTCTCTGTTCGTGTTGCTGTCGCTCGTTACCGGCGTCCTGTATCCGTTCCTGGTCACCGGCGTGGCCCGGATCGCCTTTCCTGCTGCCGCGGGCGGCAGCCTGATCATCAAGGACGGCCAACCGATCGGCTCTGCACTGATCGGCCAGAACTTCAGCGATCCGAAGTACTTCTGGGGCCGCCCTTCCGCAACAGCACCCCAACCCTATAACGCTGCCGCATCCTCGGGCTCGAACCAGGGACCCTTGAACCCGGCCCTCGCCGATGCCGTCAAGGGTCGGGTCGAAGCGCTGCACGCCGCCGACCCAGGGAACCAGCGACCCATACCGATAGATCTGGTCACGGCTTCGGCCAGCGGTCTCGATCCGCACATCAGCCCGGCCGCCGCCGATTACCAGGCGGAGCGCGTTGCGCGCGCCCGCCATCTCGAGACGAAGGCCGTGCGGCAACTCGTTGCCGCGAATACGGAGGGCCGCGACCTCGGCGTCTTCGGCGAAGCGCGGGTGCACGTCCTCAGACTCAACCTCGCCCTCGACGCGCTGGCGCCGTGAACACCGGGGGCCGCGCAGGAGTGCGTGTCGGCACCGGGAAAAGCGCGGAAAATGCCGGCATCCCACCTGACGGAGCTTCTCCGATGCTGATCAATTGCGTTGCCTACCGCGAAGGCAAGAAGCTTGCCGATATCGACACCGATGAAATCAGCGACTACCTGCAGCATCCGGACTGCTTCGTCTGGGTCGCCCTGCGCGATGCCACCCCGGCAGAACTCGACAAAATGCGTATCGAGTTCAACCTGCACGCGCTCGCCATCGAAGACGCGAACCACGGTCACCAGCGGCCGAAGCTCGAAGAGTATGGCGACAGCCTGTTCGCCGTGATTCACCTCCTCGAAATGGAGCATGGCGAGATCACCATCGGCGAGGTGGATATTTTCGTCGGCAGCAATTTTATTCTCTCGGTGCGCAACCGCAGCGGCCAGCATCTGCTGGGTGTGCGCGAACGCTGCGAACGCGAGCCCGAGGTTCTCAAGCAAGGGTCGGGTTTCGTCCTCTACGCCTTGATGGATGCCGTCGTCGACCGCTATTTTCCGATCGTCGATAGCATGGAATCTGAGCTCGAAGGTATCGAGGAGCGCATCTTCGAGCGCGGCGCGGCACGCCTCAACATCGAGCGCCTCTACGACCTGAAACGCCGCGTAACCATCGTCAAGCACGCGGTGGCGCCGCTGATGGAGGCTGTCAGCAAGCTTGCCAGCGGTCGCGTACCACCGGTTTCGGCCAGTAGCCGCCACTATTTCCGCGACGTCTATGACCACCTGACGCGCATCAACGCGCACCTCGATGTCCTACGCGACACCATCGGCACCGCCATCCAGGTCAGTCTTTCATCGGTGGCCATCGAACAGAACGATGTCGCCAAGCGCCTAGCCGCCTGGGCCGGGATCTTTGCCATCGCGACCGCCTTTGCCGGTATCTGGGGGATGAACTTCAAGGTGATGCCTGAATTGCAATGGGAATACGGTTACCCAATGGCGTTGACCATGATCGCTGGCGCCATGGGGTTTCTCTTCTTCCGCTTTCGGCGCCTGGGCTGGCTATGACCGAACGACCCGACCCCGATCGACTCCTCGCACGCGTCCAGGAGGAAGAGGCCAAAGCTGCGCGCGGCAAGCTGAAGATCTTCTTCGGCGCCTCTGCCGGCGTCGGCAAGACGTACGCGATGCTCGGTGCCGCTCGTCAGCAGAAAGAGCTGGGGACGGACGTGGTCATCGGTGTCGTCGAGACGCATGGCCGCAAGGAAACCGAGGCCCTGCTCGCGGGCCTCGAACGGCTGCCATTGCGCGACATCGCTCATCGCGACAGGATGCTCAAGGAGTTCGATCTCGACGGCGCACTGGCGCGCCGTCCGGCGCTGATCCTGATGGACGAACTGGCCCATTCCAACGTCGCCGGGTCGCGGCATCCGAAACGCTGGCAGGACGTGCATGAGTTGCTCGTTGCCGGCATCGACGTCTACAGCACGGTCAATGTGCAGCATCTGGAAACGCTCAACGATGTCGTCAGCGGCATCGCCGGCATTCGCGTCTGGGAGACGGTACCCGACCGTGTCTTCGACGCCGCCGACGAAGTGGTGCTGGTCGATCTACCGCCCGACGAACTGCTGCAGCGCTTGAAAGAGGGCAAGGTCTACCTGCCGCAACAGGCGGAACGGGCGATCCGCAATTTCTTCCGCAAGGGCAACCTGATCGCCCTGCGCGAGTTGGCCTTGCGCCGCACTGCCGACCGGGTCGACGACGAGATGCTGGCCTACCGCCGCGAAACCTCGATCAATACGGTATGGCAAACGCGCGATGCACTGTTGGTATGCATTGGACCAGGCACCGGCGGCGAGCGACTGGTGCGCACCGCGGCGCGTCTGGCGGGCCGACTCGAGGCCCCCTGGCATGCCGTTCACGTCGACACGCACACCGCTGGGCCGGAGCCCGAATTGCAGCGGCAGCGCATCGTGCGCGCGCTCGATCTTGCCAGTTCGCTTGGCGCTGAAACGGCGACGCTTTCGGCTGACGACGCTGTCGCGACGGTTGTCGATTATGCGCGCGAACACAACCTGTCACGGGTGCTCGTCGGCCGCGACCATCCACGCCGTTGGCAACCATGGTACCGCTCGATGGTCGAGCGCGTTGGTCATGCCGCACCCGACCTGGACGTGGTCCAGGTGGCGCGCAACGACGACGCACGGACCGCCGTGCCATCGCCGACGGCTCCACCGACACCGGGCGAGTGGCTGGCCTATTTCAAGGCCACGGCAATCTGTGCCGTGGCAACTGCTCTGGCAGCGCCGCTGGCAGGCGCGATCGAACTCACCAACATCGCCATGCTGTTCCTGCTTGCCGTACTCATCGTGGCCATGCGTCTTGGACGCGGCCCAGCAGTGCTCAGCGCCTTTCTGGCGGTTGCCGCCTTCGACTTCTTCTTCGTGCCGCCGCGCTTTTCCTTCGCCGTCAGCGATGCGCAATATCTGATGACCTTTGGCGTGATGCTCATCGTGGCGCTGATCACCGGCCAGCTCACCGCGCGCTACAAGCAGCACGCCGAGGTGGCGACACAGCGCGAGGCGCGCGCGCGCGGGCTCTACGAAATGGCCCGAGATCTGTCGGCGGCTTTGCTGCCGGTGCAGATCGCCGAGGCTTGCGACCGCTTTCTGGTGGTCGAATTCGGTGCCCGGGCAGCGCTCTTGCTGACCGATACCAGGGATCACCTGCAAGCGGCGATACTTGCTGCCAAAGCCGCCGCCGGCGAGACGCCGGTCGTAGACGAAGGTGTGGCCCGCTGGGCCTTCGATCACGGCGAGGCGGCTGGGCTGTCCACCGATACCTTGCCGGGTAGCCCGCTCCTCTACCTGCCGCTCAAGGCCCCAATGCGTACGCGCGGCGTGCTCGCCATTGCACCCCGCGACCCGCTGCGCGTGCAGGGGCCGGAGGCGCGCCGGCAACTCGAGACCTTTGCCAGCCTGGTGGCGATCGCCGTCGAGCGCATGCACTATGTCGACGTCGCGCAAACCACGCTGGTGCAGATGGAGTCGGAGAGTCTGCGCAATTCCCTGCTGTCGGCGATCTCGCACGATCTGCGGACGCCCTTGAGCGTGCTGGTGGGCCTGGCCGAGTCGATCCGGCTGACGCAGCCGCCACCCACCGATGCCCAGGCCACGATTGCCGCAACGCTGAAGGAAGAAGCGCTACGCATGAGCACCAAAGTCAACAGTCTGCTCGACATGGCGCGTCTGCAGGCCGGCAAGGTCCAACTCAAGCGCCAGTGGCAGCCGCTCGAGGAAGTCGTCGGCAGCGCGCTGATGGCCACCGACGTGTCGCTTGCCGCCCATTCCGTGCATACCGCCCTGCCCGATGATCTGCCGCTGCTCGAAATCGACGGCGTACTGATCGAACGTGTGCTCTGTAATCTCCTCGACAACGCTGCCAAGTACACGCCGGCCGGCACGCCGGTCAGTATTGGTGCAGCGGCGCGTGAAAATGAGGTTGAGGTGTGGGTGGACGACAGTGGGCCAGGCTTGCCACGAGGGCGCGAGGAGAGCATTTTCGAGAAGTTCGAGCGCGGCGCACGGGAGAGCACGACCTCCGGCGTTGGCCTTGGTCTGGCGATCTGCCGCGCCATCGTCGAGGCGCACGGCGGCCGGATTCATGCCGAGAACCGCCCCCGCGGCGGCGCACGTTTCATCTTTTCGCTGCCGCGTGGCGTACCGCCGACGGTTGTCGAAGAAGGGGGAGCTACATGACGACCTGCGTACCCAGCTCGACCACGCGATTGGCCGGCAAACCGAAGAAGTTGGCGGCGCTGCCACCGTTGCGGAACATCCACACAAAGAGCTTGCCGCGCCAGCGACACATGTCGGTATTCAGTCGCGGAAGCAGGGTTTCCCGACCGAGGAAGAAAGAGGTATCCATCGGGTCGAAATCGAGCCCGTAGGCGGCACACTCTTCCAGCGCGTTCGGCAGGTTGGGTTGCTCCATGAAGCCGTAGAAAACCTTCACCTGCCAGAGGTCACTGGTCATGTGCACGACCTCGACCCGGCTGGCGTCCGCACGCCGGGGAACGTCGAGGATATGGACGGAGACCAGCACGATGCGCTCGTGCAACACCTTGTAGTGCTTCAGGCTGTGCAGTAGGGAGTGCGGCACATTGTCGGGATTGGAGGTGAGGAATATCGCTGTCCCGGGTACCCGTCGCGCCCCGCCAATCGCTTGCATGAAGCTTCCCGTATCCATCGCATCCATGGCCAGATGTGCGCTGAGCAGGTCGCGGCCGCGCTTCCAGGTGGATAGCAGCACATAGACGGCGAGGCCGAAGAGCAGCGGGAACCAGCCGCCGCCAGCGATCTTCACCGAGTTGGCGGAGAAATAGGCCAGATCGATGATTGCGAAAGGCAGCGCACCGAGAAACGCGCGCCAGACGGGCCAGCCCCAGACGTATCGCGCGACGACGAAGGCCAGCAGATCGGTGATGAACATCGTTCCCGTGACGGCGATGCCGTACGCCGCCGCCAGGTTCGACGAACTGCCAAAGCCGAGCACCAGTACAATGACCGCTGCCAGCAGGCTCCAGTTGATGCCCGCCAGGTAGATTTGCCCCATCTGCTGATCCGACGTGTGGCTGATCTCCATGCGCGGGGTAAAACCGAGCTGAATCGCCTGCTGCGTAATCGAGAAAGCGCCGGAAATCACAGCCTGCGACGCGATCACGGTTGCCACCGTGGACAGCACGACCATCGGATAGAGCAGCCAGTCGGGCGCCAGCAGATAGAACGGATTGGTGATGGCTTGCGGGTCGCGCAACAGCAGCGCTCCCTGCCCGAAATAGTTGATGACCAGCGCCGGCAACACGAGGCCAAACCAGGCCAACTGGATCGGTTTGTGTCCGAAGTGCCCCATGTCAGCGTACAGCGCTTCGCCACCGGTCAGCACAAGCACGGCGGCGCCGAGTGCAAAGAAGCCGAGAATCGGGTTGTCGTCGAAGAAACGCACGGCGTGCCAAGGCCCCAGCGCGCTCAGCACCTGCGGCTCGTGGGCGATGCTGAATAAGCCCAGCGCGCCCAGCGTCAGGAACCAGAGCACCATGATCGGCCCGAAAAACCTGCCCACTGCAGCCGTGCCGTGACGCTGCACCGCGAACAGCAGCACCAGGATGATCAACGAGATTGGCAGCACGTACGGCTTGAAGGCCGGAGTCGCCACTTCGAGGCCCTCGACCGCCGAGAGAACGGAAATCGCCGGCGTGATCACCCCGTCACCGTAGAACAGCGCCGCTCCGAACAGACCGAGAATCATGATCAGGCGGCGCTGCCACGAGCCTTCCGCGATCGGTCGCAGGGCCAGCGCCATCAAGGACATGATGCCGCCTTCGCCCTTGTTGTCGGCGCGCATGATGAACAGCACGTACTTCAGGCTGACCACGATCATCAGCGACCAGAAAATCAACGAGAGAATGCCGAAGACATTGTCAGGCGTGATCGGCACCGGGTGGTGTTCACCGCCGAAGACTTCCTTGATCGCGTACAGAGGACTGGTGCCGATGTCGCCATAGACTACGCCAAGGGCAGCCAGCGACAGGCCGGCCAGACGGCTCTCGCCGGTGTTTTCAGACATGTGCTTACCTCTTGCTTCAGGATTCAGGATTGAAAGCGATAGCCGACGCCGGTCTCGGTCAGAAGGTGCTGCGGCTGCGTCGGGTCCATCTCGAGCTTCTGGCGTAGGCGGCCAACGTAGATGCGCAGGTAGTGGCCCTGCTCGCTGTGCCCGGGTCCCCACACCTCCCGGATGAGGTAGCGATGGGTCAGTACCTTGCCGCTGTTGGCGAGCATCACCGCCAGGAGGCGATACTCGATTTGCGTCAGGTGAATCTCGACGCCCCCCCGGCTGACGATGCGCCGGGACAGATCCACCTCGACGTCGCCGAACCGATGTAGGGGACTGGCCTCGCCGGCTTGCCAGTGGCGTCTCAGCAAGGCCCGCAAGCGCGCCAGCAACTCACCGACACCAAAGGGTTTGCAGAGATAGTCGTCGGCACCCGTGTCAAGGGCGGCGATCTTGTCGCGCTCGGCCGAGCGGGCCGAAAGAATGAGGATCGGCACTGCCGACCAGCTACGCATGTCGCGGATGAATTCGATACCGTTCATGTCGGGCAGACCCAGGTCGAGGATCACCAGATCCGCCTTGCCACGGGCAAGTTCGTCCAGCCCCTGGCGCGCCGTGGCCGCCTCGATCGAAGCGCAGCCCTCGCGGCGCAGGGCATCACACACGAAGCGGCGGATTTGCGGCTCGTCCTCGACGACGATGACGCGCGCGGTCGTCTCGTTCATGACGTGCCCTCCTCGTCCATGGCGGGGGGCGTGCCGAGAGGAAGGGTGAAACGCACACAGGCGCCGCCGGGACGGTTCTCGGCGACGATCGTACCGCCGTGCGCCTCGACGATGGCCTTGCAGATCGCCAGCCCCAGGCCGGTACCGGCGACGGCCGGCTCGCGCTCGCCCCTGGCAAACAGGTCGAAAACCTGGTCGATGCGATCCACGGGAAAACCGCGGCCGTCGTTACCGACGGCGATTTCCAGCGCCTCTCCGCGCGTGCGCGCCAGCACCTCGATGCGCGCCCCCGGCGGGGAATACTTGGCCGCGTTCTCCAGCAGGTTGCACAGGACGCGCTCCAGCAACACGGCATCGAAGTCCACCAGCGGCAGATCGCGCGGCACCTGAATGTCGAGCTTGCGGCTGGCGAGAAGACCCGCCAGCAGGCGCGTGCTGGAGCCGACGATCTCCTCGAAGGGCTGCCACTCCTTGTTCAGCGTGATGCTGCCGGCCTGCAGGCGAGCCATTTCGAGCAGGTTGGACATCAGGTGATGCATGGCATGCGCCTGGTCGCGGATGATCGCGGCCGTCTCGATGGCGCCTTCGTCGAGCGCCGGCTGCCTGTGCACCAGGGTATCGGCGAGCCCGACGAGACTCGTCAGCGGTGTCCGCAAATCGTGCGACAAGGAGGACAGGATCGATGTGCGCAGCCGCTCCGCGGAGACCTGCAGTTCGCTGTCCTGCGCGGCATCGGCGTAATGCAGCCGCTCGAGCGTGATCGCCAGCAGCGATGCCACCGCTTCCAGCAAGGGCCGCAGTGCACGCACCCGGTCGACGTCGTCCGACCGGGGTACCAGAGCCAGCACCCCGAGGACACGGGTCGGTACGACGAGGGGCAGAAAGACGATGGCTACGCCCATGCCGGCCAGGGGATCGGTCTCGACGATGGTGCCGCGTTCGTAGGCCGAACGCGCGAAGCCGTACTCCAGATCATTCAGGCGGTGGCTACCGTATTCATGGAACTCATGGAACGCGACTCCCTTGCCCGAAGCCTCGGCGACCAGCAGCGTCACATCCAGCTCAACAGCGCCCAGGAAATGCCGTGTAATGTCGGCGACCTGATCAGCCGTCAAAGCGCCACCCAGATCGCGTGCCAACTGGTAAAGGACGCGCGTCTCCTGTTCTCGCGACTGGGCCTCGGCGGTCCGCTCCGAAAGCAATGCCGCAAGATGCGACGAGATCAGGCCGACGGCAAGCATGACCGCGAAAGTCACCAGATACTGCCCGTCGGCGACGTCGAATGACAGATGTGGCGGCACGAAAAAGAAGTCGAAGAGGGCCACCCCGAGGAAGGCCGCCATGACCGATGGGCCCCGCCCAAGCCACACCGCCGCGACGAAAACCGTCAGCAGAAAGATCATCACGATGTTGGCGAGATCGAGCAGGCCACGCAGCGGAAGCGTGCCCAGCGTGGTCAGGGTACAAAGCGCGGCGGCCACCAGATACGGGGCGCGGCGCCAGCGGGAGGGGAGTCCAGTTTTCACGGCGGCAAGCGGAGTCAGAACGCGATGCCGTCAGTGTCCGGAATGCGACGTAAAAATGGTGTAAACACTTGCCGACGGCGGCGATACCGCACAGGGCATCCTTGCCAGGATCGGCGAGAACGACACGCGCAAGTGCCTGAGCTGTTCAGTGCGGGGTGGCTTCTTGTTACTATCCGTCTGGCTTGAGCCGCCTGTCCAGGGCGGAGCCGACCGCCGTCGCGGGGCAATGCCAGCGAGGCGGAGACGTCTCGCCGGCCCGGGTCGGCAAGCAGCGCGCCTGCACCACTTCCCTCAACGCGAGCGTCGTGACATGAACAACCTGGAAGACCAGCAAGCGAAAACCGGCGCCGGGCAGCGCGCGCCATGACGGAGCCGACGACCGGCATCGTCGTCGTCGAGGACGAAGCCAATATCCGCCGTTTCATCAAGCTGGCGCTCGAAAGCGAGGGGTTTCAGGTCTTCGAGGCCGACAGCGTCAAGCGCGGCCTGATCGAGGCCGGCACCCGCCGCGCGGATCTGGTGGTGCTCGATCTCGGCCTGCCCGATGGTGACGGCATCGACTTCATCCGTGATCTGAGAGCCTGGTCGGAGATCCCCGTGCTCGTACTCTCGGCGCGCACGACCGAGATCGACAAGGTGGCCGCGCTCGATGCCGGTGCCGACGATTACCTGACCAAGCCTTTTGGTGCTGCCGAGTTGCTCGCCCGCGTACGCGCGCACCTGCGCCGCCGCAGCCGTAGCGCCGGCGGCACGGCGCTCGCCGAGTTCGGGTCGATTCGCGTCGACCTGGCGCGGCGTACGGTCGAGCGCGACGGAGCGCCCCTCCACCTGACGCCGATCGAGTATCGGCTCCTCAGCTATCTGATCGCCAATCCCGATTGCGTGCTGACCCACCGCCAGCTACTGAAGAACGTCTGGGGCCCCGGACACGTCGAAGACAGCCACTACGTCCGCGTCTATATGGGCAATCTGCGCAAGAAGATCGAGGACGATCCCGCGCGACCGAAGCACCTTCGCACCGAGGCGGGTGTCGGCTACCGATTTGTCGGCGCCTTGCCGAGCAAGTCATGAGCGACGGCTGGTGGCAGTGAGCGGCGCCGGCACCGCAGGATGCGCCAACGATCCACCGTCTCTGTGCAGGCCGGAGGTCGATTCGTGGTGATGCAAAGCGAGCCAGCCAACCCGGCGCTGCAGGCACCCGGCCACCTGCAGACGCGCCCGTCGCTGGCGCGGCGACCTATCATGTCGGAGCCTTGAGCGTGCCCTTTACTCCTTTCCACATGGGACCTGGCTTGCTGTTGAAGGCGCTTCTTCAGGGAAGCTTTTCACTGATGGTCTTTGCCTGGGCGCAAATCATCATGGATATCCAGCCGCTGGTCGTCATGATCACCGGCGAAGGGCATTTGCATGGTTTTTCGCATACCTATGTCGGCGCAACGCTGATTGGTATCGGGTCAGCGCTGACGGGAAAATACGCGGCCGAGTTGGGCCTCCGCCTGCTGGGCCGGTCTCGTGACTCGCCAATCAGTTGGCCCGTCGCAATCGTTAGTGCCGTCATTGGTTCGTACAGTCACGTGCTGCTCGACAGCGTGATGCATACCGATATCGAGCCGTTCGCACCCTTTATCCTGGACAACCGGGTGCTTGGCTTGGTGTCCGTTGCGGCGCTCCACGAGTTCTGTGTCTACAGCGGTCTCGTTGGGATAAGCCTCTACTTCGCGATCTCGCATTGGCTTGACGGGCGCAAGCACAGGAAGTGAAGCTCGGCGCAAGCTCGCCCGGAATGGTCCGCTGTCGTGCCGGGAGCACACCGGCAGAGCCTGTCGGCGGCGCGCCGTTTACCTGCAGGCAGCGCCGTGCTGCCACAGCGGCAGCGGCGTGCATCGACGCCCGGACTATTCGCACATGCGCCGGATGGCATTCTCCTCGATGGCCAGCTTGACCTGGAGGAGAACGGCGTCGACGTCGGCGAGCCCCTCGTCGAGTACGACTTGACCGGTCAGGGCCAGTTCCGGCGACAGCAGGCCGCTTTCGTAATGCGCCCAGATTTCCTTGCCGTACTGGGTGTCCTTGAGGGTCGGCGCGAAGGCGCTGAAGTAGGTGCGCAGATTGAGCACATCACGCTCGAACATTTCGGCGGCGTCGCTGTTGCCCGCCGCATCGACGGCCTGCGGCAGGTCGATGATGACCGGCCCGCCTTCGCCAACGAGGATGTTGTATTCGGAGAGATCACCGTGAATGACGCCGGCGCACAGCATGCGCACCACCTGATTCATGAGCAGGGCGTGATACGCCAGCGCCAGTTCCTCGCTGAGTTCGACATCGTTCAGGCGCGGCGCCGCATGGCCGTCGGCATCGAGCACCAGATCCATCAGCAACACGCCGGCGAAGCAGAGGTGCGGCTGCGGCACCCGCACGCCAGCGGCGGCCAGCCGATACAGGGCATCGACCTCGGCACTCTGCCAGACCTCTTCCTGCATCCGGCGCCCATAGCGGCTGCCTTTCTCCATGGCGCGCGCCTGCCGGCTGTTCTTGACCTTGCGGCCTTCCTGATAGGAGGCGTTCTTGCGGAAGCTGCGTTGATTGGCATCCTTGTACACCTTGGCGCAGCGAATCGCCTCGCCGCAGCGAACGACATAGACGGTGGCCTCCTTGCCGCTCATCAATTGGCCAATCACCTCATCGACGAGGCCTTCTTCGACGAGTGCGGTGAGTCTGTGCGGGGTTTTCATGGTGGCCTTGAGTGGGGGGCTGACTGGGGGCTTCCGTCACGCACCGCGCGCCGGCGCGTAGTGCGTAGTGCGTAGTGCGTAGATCGTCTAGCGTAGCGCAAGCCGAGGCTTTTCGCGCGAACTGTCGAGATCGAGCCCCATGACGTTGCCCGACGGCGGCGCGCGATCGAGTTCATCCAGCAGAAAGCCGTGCTCCTCGTCTGGGACAGTTCCGAGAATCGGCACGCCTACCGGTCCGTGCCTGGGCGCGGCAGCGGCCAGATCGGCCGCGTACACCCGTTCAGCGGATGCCGGCGGGCGAAAGCACCGCTCAGCGCCGGTCCCGCGCCCCATGACCACTACCGGTGGCCCGGCACTTGCGTCCGGCCGCTCGGTATCCCCGCGCCGCAGGGTCACCGGCGACGCGGACTTCTACGGCTCGATGCGCATTGCTACCCCAGTTCCAGCGCGTCGCCGTTGCCCAGGAACAATTCCGTCTGGGAGCCGTGCCGGGCCGTCCCGCGCAGGACGGGCAAGCCGCTCGCCAGCATCTTCTCGACAGCCGTGCGGCCGGTGCAATGATTGCACGCCAATTTGGTGATCCCATAGTCCCCCAGGGCCTTGACGATCTGGTCCCGGCCCGAGTCCCAGTCTTCCAGGGGAGAAAGGTGCAGTCCACCGTAGATCGCGTGGATACGCTCGCCACCCGTGAAGCTCCGGCGGGCATAGTCGAGCAGGTTCAGCACGCCGCCGTGACCGCAGCCAGTGATCATGGCCAAGCCCTGATTCTCCAGGTTGGCGTAGAGGACGTTTTCTCCCTGGACCTGCAACAGCGTGCGCATCGGGAAGCTGACCACAGCCAGACCGGGAAACAGCAGCAGCGGCTGCCCGCTGGCAACGGTAATCACACTTCCCGTATGACCCTGCTCGCGAATGAAGGCCAGGCCTGTCGGATGGAAGCCCTCGGGAAGGTAAATCGGCATGGCGGGACAGTGTCTGAGCGTCGAGCCGATCCCCCAGAAGTGGTCGAAGTGCTCGTGACTGACGATCAAAGCCTCGATCCGGCCCTCCTGCAGCAGGCGGTCTATGCCCTCCTCCGCGAAGCGGCGATCCATCCAGTCGGGGTTCCAGCCGGTGTCGAACAGCAGGCGGCGCACCTTGCCATCGGTCGTCTCGGCCTCCAGGAGCGCCGAGAAACCGGCAGCGTTGTCCGCGTGCAGGGGGCCGAACGGCGGCCACGGGATAGCGTACTGGTCGGTCTCGGCACCGCCGGCGGCCCGAATGTCGTCAAACACGGTAGCGGTGTCGAACCAGCCAGTTTCGGAGATGCACAGAATGCGCAAACGCTTGAGGGCGCCGATGTCGAGTGTGGGAGCAATGCTGGTCATGGTGCTTACCTCGCAAATGGGCAGCCGCTGAGCCTGCCTTCGCTTCAGCGGCAATCGCGCTCGCTGGGCGCCAATGACGGCGCAAAGCGGTGCTCGTGGCTATGATGGCTGCGGTCAACGGGCAACCGGTCGAGGTTGTTGGCGAGCAGGGCCACCACGGCGACATCGGGGTCTTGTTCCAGGGTAATGACAGGAAGAATGCCGCTCTGCATCAGGCGATCGTAAAGACCGGGGCCGATGCCACCGGCAATCAGGACGTTGATTCCGGCCAGCGGCTCGGCCAGGTGCTGATGACTGGCGTGCAAGACCTCGTCCATCGAAACCTCGACCAAGCGCTTGCCGACGACCAAGCCCTTCTCGACTTCGTAGATCCAGAACTTGCGGCATTTCCCGGCGTGCGCGGTGATGGTCTTGCGGTTCTGGCTGGTCACTGCGATCTGCATGATGTTTCCTTCTGGTGTCGATCACAAGAGAAGTGCGGGCGTGCCCGCTGCGAAGGAGGCGACGCGGCGCATGACGGCGACCCCAAGGCCGCCGGCTGCGCCTGTGAATCTGTCGAGTCACTTCCGCCGATCTTTTTGCACGGATCAGGCCTGCCCGCGCTGGTCGCTACCGATAATCAGGCGGCTGTCCGTCAGGTAGGTATGAGGGGGAACTTCCAGATTGATCGGCGCCGGCTTGTCCTTGAAGACGCGGCCGGCAAAATCGAAGGTCGATCCATGGCAGGGGCAGAGAAAACCACCGGCCCAGTCGGCACCCAGAGCCTTGTCCCCGGAATCGAAAGCCTTGGCGGGTGAGCAACCGAGATGCGTGCAGATGCCGACCGCAACGAGATACTCCGGCTTTCGTGAGCGATGTTCGTTGGTCGCGTAGTCTGGTTGCTGCGCGACTTCCGATCCCGGATCGACCAGATTCGGCTCGGCCTTCTTCAGGGCCTCCAGCATTGCCGGTGTTCGGTGCAGAATCCATACCGGCTTGCCCCGCCATTCAACGACGATCATTTCGCCCGGGGCGATTTTGTCGATGTCGACTTCCACCGGTGCGCCGGCTGCCTTTGCTCGCTCGGACGGCAGCAGGCTACTGACGAAAGGCACAATGGCAGTCAGTGTCATCGCGCCGCCGAGTCCGACGGTAGCCAGCAACCATCGCCGGCGTGCCGGACTGTCGCTGACCAGAAATGATTCGCCCTGGCACGTACATAGACTCATGATGATTTCCTCGTTGGGATGGGTTCGTTGTCGCGCAAACAGGCGGCGTGGGCTCTTGCCTTGCAGACTCCGCCGAGCGAAGCAAGCGTCCGCAAACCCCGACCGGGCGGGTTCATGAATTGGCTTCGATCAGCCATATCAGCATTTACTTATCAAGACTCGTGCCAGCTTTTCCCGGAAACAGAAAATTACCCATAAACAATGCGTTGGTGTCGTCTATGGGGACGTGCTGCTGTCGTCTTTGACTATCAACTGCCGATATGGCAGCATGCGGCAGTCAATTTGGCAGAGCTGGTGGCAGCGCGTGGCGGTCAATCACAAGTCCCTGGCAGAGCTGGTCTCGTTCCTGGAGACGCTTCCCGAACCGCACATCCTGTGTGACCGCGACTATCGGATACTGGCCGCGAACGAGGCCTATCGGGCCAACTGGGTCGATCAGGTCGAGGTCGTTGGCCGCAAGTGCTTCGAGGTTTCGCATCGATACACGGTGCCCTGCGACCAGGCGGGCGAGTCGTGTCCGCTACAGCGCAGTCTGCAATCCGGCCGGCGCGAGCGCGTGTTGCATCTCCATTACACGGCACACGGCGAGAGCTTCGAAAACATCGAGCTGTCACCGATACGCGATGCCCGCGGCGCAATCGTTCTTTACATCGAGAAGCTCGAAGCTCTGCCCGGAGCGCAAAGTCGTGCGCACGCCCAGGGTCTGATCGGTCGTTCGCCAGCCTTTCTCGGGATGATGGAACTGGTCGCCCGGGTAGCGCCGTCGGAAGCTTCCGTGTTGCTTCAGGGTGAATCGGGCACTGGCAAGGAACTCGTCGCCAATGCCATCCATCAACTCAGCCCGCGCGCCCGGCAGCCATTCGTTGCGGTCGATTGCTCCGGACTGCCGGAGACACTGTTCGAAAGCGCCTTGTTTGGCCACGAGCGCGGTGCCTTCACCGGTGCTACGACTCGCACGACCGGCCTGATCGAGGCCGCGTCCGGTGGCACATTGTTTCTCGACGAACTGGGCGACATCCCGCTTTCCATCCAGGTCAAACTCTTGCGCCTGCTGGAAACCGGAACCTATCGCCGAGTGGGTTCGCCAGAATTGCGCAAGGCGGAGGTGCGAACGATCTCCGCCACCCATCGCCCGCTGACGGAAATGGTGGCCAAAGGCCTCTTCCGGCAGGACCTGTTCTACCGCCTCAACATCTTCCCGATCCACCTGCCGCCACTGCGGCAACGCGGTGACGATGTCCTGCTGCTGGCCGAAAGCTTGCTCGCCCGCATCGCTGGCGGGCGTTCCCGTCGGCGCCTGTCGGCGGAGGCTGCCGACTGGCTGAGCCGCTATCCCTACCCCGGCAATGTGCGCGAGTTACGCAACATTCTCGAACGTGCCTGCCTGCTTTGCGATGGCGATGAGATCCGTCTGCCGCACTTGCCACTGGAACTGGCGGCGGAAACGCTCACCCTTCAGGGCATGCCGGAGCAGTACCAGGCGGCGAAGCCCGCTTCCCGCGAACGCGAGACGGTTTCGTTCGTGGAACAGGTACGGAGCTTCCGCGGCAACCGCAAGGCGCTGGCCAGGCACCTCGGCCTGTCGGAACGGACGCTCTACCGTCGACTGAAATGCCTGCCGAAGGCATGAGCACGCCGTCGTGCAGGGGCGCAGCGCTCTCGTCGCCTCACCGACGCGCTGGCTGGACCATGGCCCGGCGGCGCGCACGCTGAAGCTCGCCGACTGATTCTGCAGTTCTACCAGAGTGGCACCGACGACCCGCTGCTGCCGGCCGACCTCGCCAACCAGCTGTCGCTGCGCCAGTTCGATCTCTTCATCAGTCACAACCACCACGACTCGGCGCGGGTCGAAGCGCTGGTCTGCACGCTCAACGAAAAGCACGACCTGCGCGTCTGGCTCAAGAAACAGGAGCGTGGCCCTGCCAAGCTCGAACCACAGTGCGCGGCCGACATCTGCAACTGCCGCTTCGCCGTCGTCGCCGGCTTGCAGGCCGCGCTGAACTCCCAATGGGTGGACGGAGAAAAAAAATGCACCTCGAACTCAATCCCGACGCCAACCGCCTGCTGCCCCTCAAGTTCGAGCCGCTCCACCGTAAGCGTTCAGCGCACCCACCTCTGGGTGGGCATGATCACGCTGCTCTCTTGACCCACGTTGTTTGCGAGCCAAGAGGATTTCGAGTGGCACTACAAGCCCGTAGTTGGAGATTCTGCTGATCAGGATTCCCGGAACCACGGGGAAGCCAGGAACGAGGAAAACGGAATAGTGCGGAAGAAGACCTGGACAACCATGGTGTTACGTCCCGCGATATCTGGAACTCTTCAACCCGAGCCATTCGAGGTTGAGATGATGGCAAAGTCCCACGCTGACGCCGGAAGAAGAGGTTCCGGCGTCAGCGTGGGACGAGAGGGCTAGAAGGG
>Ga0209792_1000319_pt1 | contig 42701 bp, 46 predicted proteins | sample EBPBio142005_DNA_FD_185860 | JGI IMG/M metagenome (GOLD analysis project Ga0209792, IMG submission 185860) | Wastewater treatment Type I Accumulibacter community from EBPR Bioreactor in Madison, WI, USA - Reactor 1_6/14/2005_ DNA (SPAdes)... | ecosystem: Engineered > Bioreactor > EBPR >... | reverse complement strand
CGACGCCGACCGCGACCAGAGCTATTTCCTGTTCGCCACCACGCAGGAGCAGATCGACTATCTGCGCTTTCCGCTGGGCGGCCTTCCGAAGCCCGCGGTGCGCGAGGCCGCGGCCCGCATGGGCCTGTCGGTCGCGACCAAGCAGGACAGCCAGGACATCTGCTTCGTGCCGCAGGGCCGCTATTCCGACATCATCGCCAGGCTGCGGCCGGAAGCGATCACGCCCGGCGAGATCGTGCATCTCGACGGCCGCGTGCTCGGCCGCCACGAGGGCATCATGAATTATACCGTCGGTCAGCGCCGGGGCATCGGCGTGGCGGCGGGCGAGCCGCTCTATGTCGTGCATCTCGACGCGCCGCGCGCCCGCGTCGTCGTCGGCCCGCGCGAGGCGCTGGAGACGCGGAAAGTCGTGCTGCGCGAGCTGAACTGGCTGGGCGACGGCGATTTCGACGCGCTTTCCCCCGGCGGCATCGAGCTGTTCGCAAAGGTGCGTTCGACGCGCCAGCCCATGCCGGCCGTGCTGCGCAATGTCGGCGGCCGCGCCGAGGTCGAGCTGACGGCGGGCGAGCAGGGCGTCGCGCCGGGGCAGGCCTGCGTGCTCTATGACGGCGACGGCGACGGCGCGCGCGTCTTCGGCGGCGGCTTCATCGCGCGCTCGGAACGCAGCGCCGAGGCCGAAACCATGCTGCGCGCGATCGCGGTATGACCATGACAGGCGATGCGGCGGATGCGATCGGCGAACTACGTCTGCGGCGCGGCGCGGCATCGGATGCGGTCCTGATGACCGCGCTTCTGGCCGAACCGGAAGTCTACGAGTTCATCGGCGACGGCCATCCCGTGCCGGTGAAGGTCGTCGGCGAATGGATTGGCCTCAGCGACGCGGCCTTTGCCGCGCATGGCGTCGGCCTGTGGTTCCTTGAAGTCGACGGCGCGGCGGACGGCAGTTTTGTCGGCCTCTATCCGAATGACGGCACCGCCGAACTGGTCTTTGCGCTCCATCCGCGGCTGTGGGGCCGCGGGCTGGCCTCGCGCATGGCGATGACCGCGATCGACCGTGGCTTTGCAGCCGGTTTCGCGACGATCTGGGCCGGCGTCGATGGCGGCAACAGCCGTTCGGAAGCGGCGCTGGTACGCATTGGATTGCGCCGGACCGGTTCGATTGAATTCCCGCTCGGCCCCGGCGCTCGCTACGAGATCGGGCGCGGCGAGTGGAACGCCGGGCAGATGGACCTCATCCCGGTCGATTAGTCACTCGGCGGCGATGGCCGCGTTGTGCCCGACATAATCGCGGATCGTCGAGATGATCCGGTCCTGATCGGCTTCCGACAGATAGGGATGCATCGGCAGGCAGAGGATGCGCGACGGCAGATCCTCCGACACCGGCAGGCCGCCCGGCGCGCGCGGGAAACGCTCGTAGGCCTTCTGCAGGTGCAGCGGCTTCACATAGTAGATGACCGAGGGGATGCCCTTCGACTGCAATTCGGCCTTGAGGCCGTCGCGCACGGGCGTTTCGATGGCATATTGCGCCCAGGCCGAACGGCCCTTGCCCGTCATGTGCGCGGTCCGCACGATCCCGGTCAGGCCATCGGCATAACGCTTCGCCACAACCTGGCGCGCCTTCATCTCGTCTTCGAGGATGGCCAGCTTCTCGATCAGGATCGCCGCCTGGATCGTGTCGAGGCGCGAATTCAGACCGACATGGACATTGTCGTACTGCGTCTCGCCCTTGCCGTGGAAGGCGAAGGATCGCAGCCGGTCGGCAAAGGCATCGTCATTGGTGAACATCGCGCCGCCGTCGCCGTAGCAGCCGAGCGGCTTGGCCGGATAGAAGCTGGTCGAGCCGACATCGCCGAAGGCGCCGCAACGCTTGCCGTTCCATTCGCCGCCGATCGACTGCGCGGCATCCTCGATGACCAGCAGCTTCTCGCGCTTCGCGATGGCCATGATCGCATCGTAGTCGGCCGCCAGGCCGAACAGATCGACCGGGATGATGGCGCGGGGGGTCAACCGTCCTTCCCGCTTGACCATGTCGATCGCCGCTTCGAGCGAGGCAATATCGATATTGTAGGTGACGGGATCGATGTCGACGAAAACCGGTTCGGCCTTGGCCAGCGCCACCACCTCGGCGGTCGCCGCGAAGGTGAAGCTCGGCACGAAGACGGCGTCGCCCGGGCCGATGCCCGAGGCATACAGCGGCAGCAGCAGCGCGTCCGTGCCGTTGGCGCAGGCGACGACGTGCTTGACGCCGACATACTCCGCCAGTTGCTTCTCGAACGCGCCGACTTCCGGACCAAGAATGTAGCGGCCGTCGGCGACGACCCGGTCGATGGCGGTCTGGAGCTTGTCCGCGATGCGCGCGCGCTGAGCCGCCAGATCGATGAATTGCATATGGAAAACGCCCTTGATCGGCGCGACGCAGGTCGCGGCCCCTGCCGCCTGATAGTTCGATCGGACGGCGTGCGCCAGTGCCGCCCGTTCAAACAGTGCGGCGCGATGTCACCAAAGGTGAACGCCGGCTCAAGAGTGGGTGACGGTGCCGGCCGTCAAGATGCGCAGCACGCCGACCGCCTCCTCGCCGCTGGTGCGCGGCTCGGCGCGGGTACGCACGCAGTCGATGAAATGTTCGAGTTCCCGCGTCAACGGCATGCCGGACGCGACGGGCACATAGGACGGCTCGTTGGCCGTGAAGGCCCACTGGCCGCTGTCCTGCCAGACCGCGTGACGGTACACGGCGAGCTTGCGCTCCCATGGCTCGACATCGTCGAACACGGCCATGGCCTTGGTTCCGACGACGGTCAGCCGGCGCTCGCGGTAGGGATTGAGCCGCGAGGCGAACAGATGGCCGCGCGCGCCATTCGGGAAACGCATGTGCAGATGCGCGAAGTCCGACAGATTGTCGAGCAGCGCCGCCCCCTCGCCCCGGACCTCGGTCGGCGCGGCGCCGGTGATGGCGAGGATCATCGACAGGTCGTGCGGCGCGAGATCCCACAGCGCGTCGTTCTCGGTGTGGAATTTCCCTAGCCCGAGCCGGTGCGAGTGGATGTATTTGACCTCGCCGAGATCGCCATTGTCGATCAGCGATTTCAGCGTCTCGAAGGCCGGATGGAAGCGCAGCACATGGCCGGTCATGAAGATGCGCTTTTCCTCGCGCGCGGCCGCAACGGCTCGCTCCGCATCGGCGACGTTCAGCGCGATCGGCTTCTCGACCAGCACGTCCTTGCCCGCGCGAACCGCCGAGATCGCGGCCTCTGCGTGAAACTGCGGCGGCAGCGCGATGACGACAGCATCGACGTCCTCGCGCGCCATAAGCGCCTCGGGCGCAATGGCCAGGCAATCATGTTCGACGGCAAAGCCTTCGGCGCGCGCCGGATTGGAATCGGATACGGCCTGAAGCGCGCCCAGCGATTTCAGCGTCCGGATATGGTTGGAGCCCCAATAGCCGCAGCCGAGGACTGCGATGCGCGGGAATTTGGCTGGTGTCTGTGGCATGGTTCGGTCGGACACATAGCCAGCGCAGCCGGCGAACTCAAGATCGCTGCGTCATCAGCGGCTTTGCCGATTTCGGCGGGCTTCGGCGACGGCGGGCGGCTTGGCCGGGCATGGCCGCGAGGCGATCGCGGCAAATGGCGCGGGGTCGATCCGAAGCTTGACAGTCCCGCACGCCCGCCACTATATCCGCCGCGACCTTGGCGTCGGGATACCGATGCCGGCCCTTTGGCGGGGTAGCTCAGTTGGTTAGAGCGGAGGAATCATAATCCTTAGGTCGGGGGTTCAAGTCCCTCTCCCGCTACCACTTTTTCCCCGGAAAGTTGCCGCCGGTCCGGTGGCCATTGAGAAACCTGCCGCGCGGCCTCGCAACGATCTCCAGGCCGCGAAAACTACGAAACCGTCTCGGGCGTCGCATTTCCTGGGTCGACCTGGGCTCGCAGCCAATCGGCAAGCGCCTTCAGGGTCGGTTCGCCGCGGCGGGCCGATTTGACGCAGAGCTGATAGTGCTCGCCCGTCGCCAGCCTGGCCGGCCAAGGCTGGTAGAGAATCCCCGCCTTGATGTCCTTCTTCGCGATGAAGTCCGGCACGAGGGCAACGCCGGCCCCAAGTCGCGCCAGTTCGAGCGCCAGGATGTAGTGCGATACCTGGAACAGGTGTCCGCGGTGCAGATCGTCGTAGCCGAGACCGGCTTCCGCGCAATAGGTCCGCCACTCGGCGCCGTTGCGCTCAGGGGCAAGCTCCGTCGTGATCAGCGGGATCTTGCCCGGCACGAAGGGATCGCAGGATGTCGACACCACGGGGATGAGAAATTCGGTCTGCAGCAGCATCGACCAGAACCCTGCCGGCGGCGGAAGGGTGGACACGAAGGCGTCGGCAACCTGGTCGGTCAGGTCCGGGTCCTGCGCATACATATGGACCTGCAAGTCCACTCCCGGATTGGCTTCATAGAAGCCGGTGAGGCGCTTGAGCAGCCAGCCGGAGGCGAAACTGGAACAGACCGCGAGGCGCATGGTCTTGCGGTTCGACCCGATCGTATCGGCGAGCGAGCGATGGATGTCGGCGAACGCCGACTGCAAGGTGGCCCCGAGACGCCGCCCGGCGGCGGTCAGGACGATACGCCGGCCTTCCTTCGTGAAGAGAGGTTCGCCGATCTGTTCGGCAAGGTTTCGCAACTGGTGGCTGACCGCGCTCTGTGTCACGCCGAGTTCCTCGGCTGCGCGAGAGACCGACAGAAGTCTCGACACCGCCTCGAAAGTTTGCAGCGAGCGGAGTCGACTTCCTTTTTCCGAAATCATGGCAACTTCAAAAGAACACCAAAATGATCAAGAAACAGCACGGGCGGTGCTGCTGATCATATTAGTTTCTTCCGACCCCCCGGAATCACTCAGAAGTAGTAGAAGCTCGCGCGACGTTTCTTCAAGCACAAAATTCAATACGACATGCATCATGTTCTGATGCATGAATTATTTTCGCTTAGTGCGAAATTAGTTTGCGTTGAAGCTCAGATCAGGATGGTTTCGAGCAGCGAACGAAGCGTCGGGGCCAGAGGTTTTGGCCGGCGCGACACGCCGTCGACATAGACGTGGATGAAAAATCCCTCCGCCGCCGCCACGGGTTCGTCATTGCGGAACAGGCCGACCTCGTAACGCACCGACGAGCTGCCGATTCGCGCCACCCGCAGGCCGGCCGAAATCACGTCGGGAAAGGCGAGCTCGCCAAAGTAGCGGCACCCGGTTTCGACGACGAGACCGATCTGGTCGCCGCCATGGATATCGAGCGCGCGCCGTTCGATCAGCCAGCCGTTCACAGCCGTGTCGAACAGCGAATAATGCACCACATTGTTCATGTGGCCGTAGATGTCATTGTCCATCCAGCGGGTGGTGATGGTGCGAAACGTCTTGTAGTCCGAACGTGTCGACGGCTGGCCGGACATGCCCGTCACCACGCCGCGCGGTAGATGGCGAGCGCGTCGGCCTCGACCACGGGACGCGGATTGTTGACCAGCAGCCGCTGCTGCTTCATCGCGTCCGCGGCCATCTTCGCCAGATGCTCCTCGCCGATCGAAACCTCGCGCAGCCGCGTCTGCATGCCGAGCCGCTTCGACAGGCCGGCCAGTTCCTCGATGAAGGCCGCGCAACGGCCCTGGGCTCCCTCCTCGCCGGCGAGATGGGGAAACGCGTCCGCGGCGATCTCGGCATAGACATGGGCCGCTTCCGGCGCATTGAAGCGCAGCACATGCGGCAGCACGAGCGCGTTCGACAGGCCGTGGGGGACATGGAACGTCCCGCCGATCGGATAGGCGAGCGCGTGCACCGCGGCGACCGGGGAATTGGCGAAGGCCTGGCCGGCAAGCATCGAGCCGAGCAACATCGCGCCGCGCGCCGCCACGTTTGTCGGCTCGCGCACGACCGTCTCGATATTGGCGCCAAGGAGCTGGAGCGCCTGCCGGGCGAGCATCCTCGACAGAGGATTGTTGTTGGCGTTCTTCGAGGCATAGGCCTCGATCGCATGCACCATCGCGTCGACGCCGGTCGCGGCGGTGATATGTCCCGGCAGGCCGAGCGTCAGCTCGGCGTCGAGCACCGCGATGTCCGGCAGGATCACCGGCGATGACACGCCCCGCTTTTCCTCCTCGCCGACGGTGATGATCGACACCGGCGTGACCTCCGAGCCGGTGCCGGCCGTCGTCGGCACGAGCACCAGCGGCAGGCGCGGACCTTTCGCCTGCGCGACACCCCACGCACCGTCGAGGTCCTCGCCCGAGCCGAGGAGCAGCGCGACCAGCTTGGCCACGTCGAGCGACGAGCCTCCGCCGAAGCCGACGACCCCCGTGACCTGCGCCGCGCGACCGGCCTCGACCGCCTTTTCGAGCGTAGCGCGGGACGGATCGGCTTCCACCGCATCGAAAATCGTCACCGAGATGCCCTGCCCTTCCAGCGACGCCACAGCGGCATCGCCGAGCCCCAGCCTGCGCAGTCCCGGATCGGTCACGAACAGCACGCGCGGCCCAAGTTTCCGGCCGGCGATCGCGCCAAGGCGGCCTGCCGCGCCGGGCTCGAAGACGATCGACGGCGTCGTGTTGAAGACGAATGGGGTCATCATGGTCCTCGTCAGTCTGTGACCTGCGGCATGGCTGCCATGCCCGCGCGCCCGTTTTCAAGCATGTCGGCTTCGGCTATAGCAAGCCGCGACGGAAGTTTCAGATATATGGAACGCCGACGGGGACGGCCCCGCGCATCATGCGATCATTCCGTCGGGACGGCCCGGCCCCGGATTAGTCTCATGCACTGGTTTTATCTCACGGTCGCCGGTCTCTTCGAAATCGGCTGGGCGGTCGGCCTCAAATACACCGAAGGTTTCACCAAACCCGTCCCGACGGTGCTCACGATCGCGGCCATGGCCGTGAGCCTCTGGCTGCTGGGCCTCGCGCTGAAGGAACTGCCGATGGGCACGGCCTATGCCGTGTGGACCGGCATCGGTTCCGTCGGCACGGCGATCCTCGGCATCTGGCTGTTCGGCGATCCGGCCACGGTTTTGCGGCTTCTGTGCATCGGCCTGATCGTGGCCGGCATCGTCGGATTGAAGCTTGTCGCCTGATGAGCCTTGACGTGAGTCCGGCCTTCTGATTCCTTGGTGCCAGCCCGAGGTGCTTCGGGTCATGCAGCGTAGCGTAAGCGAGTGAGCAACGCGCGGGGAAACCCGGGCGCGGGAATGGTTGTGCGTGGCGGGTGCAACGTTCCCCTCGGTCCGCAATTGTCGCGGGCGAGCGCCTAGGAATTTGGCCGGAGACAATGGCGAGAGCAATGAGGGAGCGCGTCGAGCGCTTCCCGATCGAATGGATCGCGACTGCGCCCGAGCGCGCCCAGGAGTGGTCGACACCCTATGTCGATGGCCTGTCCGGTCCGTTGACCCGCGAAATTCTGGCGCGTGCCCTGCGCGAGGTCTGCGGCGCCGCCGGCGCGGCGCAGTTCTGCCTGGCCGACCTGTCTCGCAGTCATGCCGAAGAGCCCCCGAAAGTGCTGTCGTCGAACTGGAGCTTCGACGCGATCGACATGATCGGCACCGCATCGATCGAATTGCTGCATCAGAGCTCCTACGCGACGCCGCTCGGCCAGACGCCGCGCGCCTTCGCGCCCGGCTGGACAGGCCCAGGCCTGCGCGTCATCGACGAACGCACGGCCGCGCTGTTCCAGGAATTCGGCCATGAGGAACTGTTTCTGCTGAAACTGCGCGCGGGCGCGCGCCGCGGCGTGTGCATGCTGTCGGGGCCGGCGGGCTCGATGGGCCGCGACCAGTTGCAGCGCGCCCACATCACGCTGAACTATCTCCTGTCGCGCTATCTCGAGGACCAGGAGTGCGGATCAACCGACCCGCTGTCCGAACGCGAGCGCGAATGCCTGTTCTGGGTGTCGGAAGGCAAGACTACGCAGGAGATCGCGGTCATCCTCGGCGTCTCGGGCAACACGGTCAACAAATACATCGTCTCGTCCATCCAGAAGTTCGGCGCCGGCAACCGCGCCATGGCGATCGCGGTCGCGATCCGGGCGGGCGTCATCTGATGGCGGCGCCGGCATCCGCAAATCGGAGCGGGGACATGCGCGGCGACGTGCGCGCGCTGGCCGAGATTTCTCGGCTGGCCCGCCTTGCCACGGCAGGCGCGATACCGGAAGCGATAAGACGCTGCCGCCGCGCGGCCGCGCAGCACGGCGCAACGCATTTCGCGCTGTTCTTCACCGGCCGGGGCATCGGCTCGGCAAAACTCGTCCACTGCTTCGACGAGGAATTTCCCGGCGTGTCGAAGAACACGGCGGCGATCGTCGCGGCAGGTTCCGACAGCTTGAGCCGGCACGCGGCACAATCGGCGCTGCCGGCCTGCTGGAGCATGGCCGACGAGACGGCGGGCACGTTCGTCACATGTCTCGGCCAGGAACTGACGGCGGCGCCCGGCCTCGCATTGCCCGTGTCGGCCGATTCCGGCCAGACAGGCCTGTTCGTCTTCACCGGCGAGGCGCTGTCGCTCGACGACGTCCAGGCCCTGCACCTCATCTGTTATGAAATCTTCGCCTCGGTCGCCGTCCTGCGCACCGGCAGTGCGTCGAGCGCGTCGGCCGTTTCGAAACGCGAGCTCGAATGCCTCAAGCTGACCGCGGCGGGCCGCACCAGCGAGGACATCGCGCGCATCCTCGGCCTGTCGGTCCACACGGCCAATCAGTACCTGACATCGGCCGGCGCGAAGCTCGACGCCGTCAACCGCATGCAGGCGGTCGCCAAGGCGATCCGGCTCGGCCTCATCGAATAGTCTACAGGCTCGGCCTCGGCATCTCGACAGGCGGGCTCTTGCGGATGCGCGCTTCAATCAGCGCCGCTTCGAGCAGCCGCGTATTGGCGACCGGATCGCCGTCCTTCTCGTCGAACGAAACATAGTTCACCTCGACGCAGGCGTGGTGCGCCGTCATGGTCAGCGCGAAATAGACGGTGACGCCGCGCGGCTTCAATTCGAGGTCCAGCACGATCCTCGGCTCGCCGGTCCATTCGACATGCGCCTCGCCGCCATGTCCGAGCTTCATCGTCCCGGGCATGAAGTAGAGCTCGGCCGCCGAGTCGACGATGTCGGCGATGTTGCCGAAGCGCTCCATGCGGATGAAGGCGATGTAGTCGGCTATATCGACCAGCCGCAATTCGCTGACGAACTCGCGGATCGCCTCGGCGACCACGACTTCCCGGTCGCTCGAATGTTGCTGTCGGATCATGTTGTCCTTGGGCCCGGCTGCTTCTTGGCCGCGTTCGCGTAGATGAGGCGGATCAACTCCGCCACCGCCTGGTAGAACTGCTGCGGTATCACACTATCCACCGAAACTTGTTTGTACATGGAGCGCGCGAGAGCCACGTCCTCGAACACCGGGATGCCGTGCTCGGCGGCGATTTCCCTGATCTTCAGCGCCACGAGATCCTGGCCCTTGGCGACCACGATCGGCGCGTTGTCCCTGCCCCGCTCGTAGCGCAGCGCGATCGAGAAGTGCGTCGGATTGGCGATCACCAGCGTCGCCTGCGGCACCGCCGCCATCATGCGGTTGCGCGCGCGGTCGCGTTGCAGCGAGCGGATGCGCGACTTCACCAGCGGATCGCCGTCGGTCTGCTTCAGCTCGTCCTTCACCTCCTGGCGCGTCATGCGCAGATCGGCCCGCCAGTTGAACCGCGTCCACGCGATGTCGGCGATGGCGATCAGCGCCATGATCATCGTGATCGTGATCAGCATCTCGATCAGGATGTCGAGCATGACCGGCGCGAAGGTGGTCGGATTGGTCGCCATGCCGGCCAGCAGCCGCGACGGGGAATCGCGCAGGACGAAGACGACGAAGGCGGTCGCGAACGAGACCTTGGCCACCGATTTCAGGAATTCGACGATGCCCTTCGCCCCGAACAGCCGCGACCAGCCTTTCGAGATCGAGATGCGCGACCATTTCGGCGCGATCCGGTCGGCCACGAACTGTGGCGGATTCTGGAGGATGCCCGCGGCCAAGCCGAAGGCGATCATCAGCACGAAGACGATGACGACGGCGCGGCCGATCTCGACCGCGACGAGACGGTAGAGGCTGACCGCGTCGGCATTGTTGGCGAGCGTCCATTCGTCCGGCCGCTCCAGGAAGATGGCGAGGAAGGTGCCGAGGCGAACGGCGCTGTCGTAGGAAAAGAAGAACGCGAAGATCAGCGCCGCGACGAAGGAGGCGAACAGCGGCGTCTCGCGCGAGAACGGCGTCTGGCCCTTGTCGACCGAGTCACGGACCTTCTTCTCCGTGGCTTCTTCTGTCTTGCTGTCCTTGTCGGCGGAATCGGACATGCGTCAGGTGCGGTCAGGCCGCTTCCTGCGCCTGCGGCAGGACGATGGCGTTCTTCGACGCGAGCTGGATCGCCGCCGAGGCGATGGACCTGCGCGCCTTGATGATGTCGACCGCGGAAATATTGCCCGGATCGGCCTTGAGCTCCGCCTCGATCATGCGCCGCGAGCGAGCGCCCAGCGCCGACAGGATGGCCTCCGTGAGCGCCGGCTCCACGCCGCGCAGGGCGAGCGTGACGACGTCGGCGCCGATGCCGTCGAACAACGTGACGCGGTAGCGGTGCTCGAGCAGCTCGATATCCTCGAAGGCGAAGAGCTGCGACCGGATCGCATCGAGATTGGTGGCGCCGGCCGAGGCGAGATCGTCCATCACCTCGTCGAGCTGCGATTTGTCGAGTTCGTTCAAGACGCTCGCGACTCGCATCTGGCCGGTGGACGAGGTCTGGGCGCCGGAGTCGTCGATGAGCGCCGCGCGCAGGTCCGCTTCGAGCAGCAGCGAGACTTCGGCCGATACCGGGCCGACGCTCAGCATGCGCTTGACGACCTCGCCGCGCGCCGGCTTGGCGAACGCGAGCAGCACCTTGGCCGCATAGGAGGGCGACAGGTTCGTCAGCGCATAGGCCGCCGCCTGCGGATGCTCGTTCATGAGGAAGACGCCGACGCGCTCGGCCTCGACATCCTCCAGCAGCGGCCAGACCGGCTCGATCTCTTCCACGACTGGCCCGCCGACCGGCGAATTGCTCATCAGGGCGGTCATCTCTTCCGGCGACAGCGTCTCGTTGAAGATCGTGTCCATCGTGTCGGCGGAATCGAGCAGGCCGGCGCCTTCGGCGAACTCCGACTCGAATTCGGCGACGATGCGCTCCAGCTCGCCCTGCGGGATCGTGCGCAGCGAACGCGCGCCGTCCATCAGTTCGCGCAGCTCCTCCTGCTTGAAGAATTTGAGGAGGCGGCCGGCGGCCGGCTTGCCCAGCGCGACGAGGATCGCGGCCGCCTTCTGCGGCCGCGTCAACGCCAGTGCCTTGCCGGTGTCGTCCTTCGCCTGCATCGTCAGAGCTACGCCTTCGCGCCGATGATCTCGGTCAGCTTGACGCCGAACCGCGAAGGATCGTTTTCAAGGACGGTGATCTCGCCGCGCGCGATCTTGCGGCCGTTGACCATGACGTCGACCGGCTCGCCGATGCGGCGGTTGAGCGCAACCGTCGATCCTTTCTGCAGCGCCATCAGATCGGAGACGGGCATTTCCGCGCCGCCGAGGACGATCTGCACCTCGACCGGGATGTTCATGATCACGCTGCTGCCGGCCGCCGGAGCGCCGCCGGCCGCGAGGCCCGGCATTGCCGGCTGCGCATCGTCCTTCAGGACGCCGCGCAGTTCCTCGATGGCCTTGTTGAGCTGCGCCTCCTCATCGGATTCGGTCAGGATTTCGGCTGCCGCCTCGCTTGCCATCTCGTTCGCCTTTGCCATGGTCTATCCCGCCAGCAATCCGTTCATCAGGTCAGCCTCCGGATCGAAGGCGTGTTTTATCCTGACCGTGTAGTTCTGTCCCAGCTTGCCGAATTCGCAGACAAACAGGGTCTTGTCCTTCGCCGCCAGCCTTGTGTCGCCGGGCGCCTCGACCGGCATTTCAAGCACCTGTCCGACCGCGAGGCCGGAAATCTCGCCGAGCGTCAGCTTGCCGATCGGGATCGTGGCCTGCAGCGACACGAGCGAACGCATCACCTCGCCGCCGAAGCGCGCCTTCCAGTCGCCGCCCGACTTGCCGTCGTCGCCGCGCGGCGTCAGCACCACGCGCTGCGGCATGGTCACGTGGACGCGAGCCTGCGCGCCCGACGTCGTGAGCCGGAAGACCAGGCGGGCCGACGGGCCATCACGGAAAATCTGCTTTCGCCGATCCTCGCCGAGGATCGGCGCCGGCAACGGAAAGCGCACATTCATGGCCCGCGCGCCGGTGCCGTTCAGCGCCTCGGCCACCTTCTGGAACGTCGTGGCGCAGAGCCGGCGCTCGACATTCGACAGCGGCCGCTCGACCGGCGCCAGCGCCGTTTCCGGCCCCGCGCCGAACAGCAGCGCGGTCACCATCGAGACGGCATCGGCGTCCATCGAGATCATCAGCGCATCGGGCGAGTTGGACGACGAGGCGACCGTCAGGGGTTCGGCGACGCCGCCCTCGGCGAAGACATCGGCGATCCGCCCGAGCACCACGTCTTCCAGTTCGAACTCAACCGCCACGGCGAGCATGTCGGTCAGCGATTTGGCGATCAGCGGCAGCGCGCGCTCGCCCAGCATCCGGGCTGCCGCAATGACTTTCTGCGGCTCGGCGGTCTCGCCGACAAGCCGCTCGATCACCGGATTGCGCTGTCCCGGCGAGTCGGCCTGCGTTTCTGCGAGCGCCGCCATCGTCATGCGGCCTTCTTCTCGCCGCTGTTCAGCGTGCTCTGCTCGACCGCGTCGATCGACGGCCGGTCATAGGCGGAAATTGTCTTGCGGCCGAACTCGATCGCCACCTGCGGCAGCGAGCCGTTCATGTAGGCCAGCAGCGTCTGCTTGACGATGATGTAGAGGCGCATGTTCTTTTCCCGCACCATCTTGATCTTGGCGGCGATGGGCGTCGCGACGCAGTAGGACATGAAAATGCCGAGGAAGGTGCCGACGAGCGCGGCGCCGATCAGGCCGCCGAGGATTTCGGGCGACTGGTCGAGCGCGCCCATCGCCTTGACCACGCCCAGCACCGCCGCGCAGATGCCGATGGCCGGGAACCCGTCGCTCATCTGGCTCATGGCCTGGTAGGCCTTGAGCTTGTCGTGCTTGATGGTCTGTATCTCCTCGTCCATCAGCGCCTCGATCTCATGGCTCTTGGCATTGCCGATGATGATCAGGCGGCAATAGTCGCAGATGAACTGCATCAGGCCATGGTTCTTGAGGACCGTCGGATAGGCCTGGAACAGCGCCGATTCCTCCGGATTGTCGATATGGGATTCGACTTCGTTGCGCGATTTCGTCCTGAGTTCGCGCATCAGGCTGTGCAGCACACCAAGGGTTTCGAGATACTCGACCTCTTTCGGGACCGACTGCTTGAATGCTTCCAGAACGCCCTTGCCGGTGTCCTTTACGGTTTTCATCGGATTGGCGACGAGGAAGGTGCCGAAAGCGGCGCCGCAGATGATCACGACTTCCCAGGGCTGGATCAGCACTTCGATGTGCCCGCCCATGGCCATGAAGCCGCCAAGGACGCAGCCAAGCGTTACGACCAGTCCAATGACAATGCCCATCTCAGCGCCCGAACAGATTACGTCGCCTTGATGCGTAGTGCGTGTGCCTTGTGTGAGGCTTGATGCTTTGCACGTCTCGCCGAAAGCTTCACGCAAGGAATTTGGCGTAGACCGGCAGGGACCAGCCACAGGACCCGCGACGTGATCAACACCTATGTCGGATATCAGGCGATCGCGCGCGACATGGCGAAGTCGCTCGCCCAGGTCGAGAAACAGCCGACCGTCGAGCGCGAAAGCGAATATTATCTCAAGAACATCACCAAGGTGAAATCCATCGAGGATTTCATGGATGACGCGCGGCTCTTCCGCTTCGCCATGAAGGCGCACGGGCTTGAGGACATGGCCTACGCCAAGGCCTTCATGGTCAAGGTGCTCGAAGGCGGCATCGACAACGACCAGACCTTCGCCAACAAGCTGAGCGACACGCGCTATCGCGAGTTCGCCGAGACCTTCAACTTCGCCCGTTACGGCGAGACCGCGACGGTCTTCACCCGCACCCAGCAGGGCACAGTCGACAAATATGTGCGCCAGACGCTGGAGCAGAACGCAGGCGAGACGAACGAGGGCGTGCGTCTGGCTCTCTATTTCCAGCGCAAGGCCGGCACGATCAAGAACGCGTTCCAGATCCTGGCCGACCCCGCTTTGACCAAGGTCGCCTTCACGGCGCTCGGGCTGCCCGCTTCCTTCTCGTCGGCCAATATCGACAAGCAGGCCAAGTTCCTCGAGGACAAGATCGACTTCGCCGACTTCCAGAATGCCAAGGGGACGGGTGATTTCCTGAAGCGGTTCACCGCCCTGTGGGAAGTGGAGAACGGAACGTCATCGACGCCGAATGTGGCGCTGCTGTTCGCGCAGCCAACCGAGATGGGCGTCTCGATGGACGTGATGCTGACGCTTCAGGGGATGAAGTTCTGACATGCAGGATTCGCTCTACGTCGCGCTTTCCGCACAGGTCGCGCTCGAACGCCGCCTGACCACGATCGCGGACAATGTCGCCAATGCCGGCACCGTCGGCTTTCGCGCCACGCAGGTGAAATTCGAGGACGTGGTGACCGGCGCAGGCGGGCGATCGCTCTCCTTCGTCCAGACCGGCGGCACCTATCTGTCGGCGGCCAAGGGCGGGTTCCGCGAGACCGGCAATCCGTTCGACTTCGCCATCCGCGGCGACGCCTGGTTTTCCGTGCAGTCGCCGGACGGGCCGATCATGACCCGCGACGGGCGGTTTTCGCTGACGCAGGAAGGCACGCTCGTCTCGACCGAAGGCTATCCCGTGCTCGATCCCGGCGGCGCGCCCATCCAGATCGAGGCGGCCGGCGGCCCGATCAAGGTCAGCCCCGACGGCTTCATCCGCCAGGACGGCCAGCAGGTCGGCGCCATCGGCCTGTTCGAATTCACACCGCCGGAGAATTTCCAGCGCTACGGCAATTCCGGCGTCGTTCCGCCGGGCGCGCCGGAGCCGGTGGTCGATCTTCAGAGCGCCGGCGTCGCGCAAGGCTTCCTCGAAGACGCCAACGTCAATCCCGTGCTTGAAATGTCGCGTCTGATCATGGTCCAGCGTGCCTTCGAGAGCGCCACCGCCGCCATCCGCCAGACCGAGTCGACATTCGGCGAGGCCGTGAAGACGCTCGGCGGCTCATCCTGATCCCCGCCGTGACGCCTACCCTGTCGCCGCCGCAAGCCGAAAACGCCCTTGTGGCGCTGGAGCGGCTGCTGACCGGCTTCGCGGCGCCGGACGCGCTGGTGCGTCCGGGCGGAGAGGTGGTCGAGGTGTCCGCGACGCAGTATCGCGTGCGCGGTCTGTCGCGCCATGCCTGCATCGGCGACGTGGTGGAGCACCGCACGGAGCGCGGCCTGCGCAGCGGCGAGATCGTGCGCATCACACCCGACGACGTTCTCGTCTCTCCGTTCGAATCGACGGCCGACCTCGGCGTCGGAACGGTGGTGTTCAGCCGCGGCGCGCTTGCCGCCAGGCCCGATGCGAGCTGGCGTGGCCGCGTCGTCGACGCGCTCGGCCGCCCGATCGACCACGGCCCGCCGCTCGGCCACGGTTCGGACCATACCAGCGAGCGCCCACCGGCTATGGCGCGGCAGCGGGTGGACTCCGCCTTCCGGACCGGCGTCCGGGCGATCGACATTTTCACGCCCATGTGTTTCGGCCAGCGCATCGGCGTCTTCGCCGGCTCGGGCGTCGGCAAGTCGACGCTGCTCGCCATGCTGGCATCCGCCGATGCGTTCGACACGGCGGTCATCGCGCTGGTCGGCGAGCGCGGCCGCGAGGTGCGCGAATTCATCGAGGACACGGTCGGCCCGAAGAACATGACCAAGACCGTCGCGGTCGTCTCGACCAGCGACGAAAGCGCGATGATGCGCCGCCGCGCGCCGCTGACCGCGCTCACCGTCGCCGAGCATTTCCGCGATCAGGGTCACCGCGTCCTGCTCATCATCGATTCCGTCACGCGTTTCGCCCACGCCTTGCGTGAGGTCGCCACCGCCGCGGGAGAGCCGCCCGTCGCGCGCGGCTATCCGGCGTCGGTCTTCACCGAGATGCCGAAGCTTCTGGAGCGCGCCGGACCGGGCGAAGCGGGCCGCAGCGGCTCGATCACCGCGATCGTTTCGGTCCTCATCGACGGCGACGACCACAACGACCCCGTCGCCGACAGCGTGCGCGGCATTCTGGACGGTCACATCGTGCTCGACCGCTCGATCGCGGAACAGGGCCGCTATCCGCCGGTCAATCCGCTCGCGTCGATTTCCCGGCTTGCGCCGAAGGCATGGAACAAGGACGAGCGCGATCTGGTCGTGCGGCTGCGCACGATGATCTCGCGTTTCGAGGACACGCGCGACATCCGCCTGCTGGGCGCCTATTCGCCCGGCGCCGATCTCGACCTCGATGTCGCGGTTCGGCAGGTTCCGCTGATCTATGAAGCGTTGTCGCAGTCGCCGGGCGATCCGCGCTCGGTCGATCCGTTCGCCGATCTCGCACGCCATCTGAGGGCGAAGGAAGCCGGCAATGGCGCGTAAGCCGGTCGACTGGCGCTATCCCGGAGAACCCGCGAAACGTCGCGGACTGCTCGACCGTTGGCTCGGCCGCCAGCCGCCGGCGGACAATGCCAAGGAGAAGCCGTCGGAGCGGCTGCGCGCGCGTTACGGAGTGCTGAGGACGAAATCGCTCCTGCCGATCGGCGGCGGCCGCAAGCCGTTGCCGCCCGCCGACGAGGACGAGCCGCAGGAGCCGATGAGCCGGAAGGACCTCGTCGCCCTGATCGCGGCATCCGTTCCGCCGCGCCCGGCGCCGCCCAAGCCGCCACAGCAGGAGGCCCGACCGGAACCCGTTCCCGCCAGGCCGGCGCCGGTCGAGGCCCCGATCCGGCTGGCCACGCTCGCGCCGTTCAGCCGCGATGTTCCCGCCGTCAGGGCGGAGCCGCGAACGCCCAGGCCCCAGCCGAAACCAAAACCGAAGCCGGTCCATGCGAGCAAGCCGCTCTTCCGATCGAGCAACGAAGCCTATTCCCGCGGCGACAAGATCCTGTTCGCCTCGGGCATCACGCTGAGCCTGATCTGCGCGTTCTTTCCCTGGTACGTCTTCCTCAACCAGGACCAGTTCGGCATCCGGGCCGTGCAGCTTGGCGACGTTCCGACGTCGGGGCCGATCCCCGACGACGCGATTCCCGCCGGGCGCATCGAAGCTCCGATCCCGGTCCAGGCGCTGGCCAAGGGACAGGAGGAGCTCGATACCTTCGCGACCGGCACGCTGCAGGATGTCGACGAGGAGAAGAAGCCCCGCGAGCGCGAGGACGACCAACCCTTCCCCCTCCCCGACGTGGCATTCCGTCTCGTTCACGTCGCCAATGGCCGGGCCATGATCGAGGACGACAGCGGTCTGTTCGTGGTGCAGCGCGGCTCGACCCTGCCGGACAGTTCGCGCGTGACGGCCATCGAGAGGCGCGGCAGCCGCTGGGTCGTCGTCACCAGCAACGGGCGCGTGCTCGAAATCGGAAGCTGAGCGCAAGGTCCGCGCAAGTCACGCCACCTATCGTCCGGTCCCATCGCCCGAGGACCGTCGACCGACATGGTGCAATCCGTCCAGCTCTTCCAACTAGCCGCGCAACAGGCGCGGTGGCTGGCCGCGCGTCAGTCGGCGGTGGCGGGCAACATCGCCAACGTCAATACGCCGGGCTATTCGAGCGTCGACATCACGCCCTTCGAGCAGGTGCTCGGCAATCCCGGCTCGCAGCTTTCGACCACCTCGCCGCGTCATATTTCGCTGGGCGGCGGCGGCCAGGCCTATGCGCTGCGCGCGGAGAACAATCCGTCGCTGCTGCCCTCCGAGAACACCGTCAAGCTTGAGGACGAGCTGATCAAATCGGGCGAGGTGCGCCGCGCCTTCGAGCTGAACACGGCCATCGTCAAGGCGTTCCACCGCATGATGACCATGAACACGAGAAGCTGACCGCATGGATCCGTTATCCACATCACTGCGGGTCGCCGCGACCGGTCTTGCCGCCCAGTCCGAGCGGCTGCGCGTCGTCTCGGAAAACCTCGCCAACGCGCAATCGACGGGCCGGACCTCCGCCGACAGCCCCTATGCGCGCAAGACCATCAGCTTCTCGGCGCAGCTCGACCGCCAGAGCGGCGTCGCCTACGTCAACACCACGTCCATCTCGACCGACCCCGCGCAGTTCCCGGTCGAATATCTGCCGGGTCATGAGGCCGCGGACGACAAGGGGTACGTCAAGATGCCGAACGTCAACATGCTGGTCGAGATGGCCGACATGCGCGAGGCCAACCGCTCCTACGAGGCCAATCTTCAGGTCATCAGGCAGGCGCGCGAGCTCATTTCCATGACCATCGATCTCCTGAGGAACCAGTAATGATCGGCTCGATCTCGCCATTGGGAAAACTGGCTCCGGCCGGCCTCCAGGACGGCCCGCTGAAAGATGCGGCGAAGTCCGCCTCCATCGATTTCGGGGCGTCGTTCGCGGCGGCGCTGGGCAATGCGGCCAGCTCCACGGTCGGCAATCTCCAGAACGCCGAGCGTCTGTCGGTCGAGGCGCTGAAGGGCGGCGACGTGTCTCCGCGCGAAGTGGTCGACGCGGTGATGAGCGCCGAGCAGGCGCTGCAAACGTCGATCGCGATCCGCGACAAGATCGTGACCGCCTATCTCGAAATCAGCCGCATGGCGATCTGAGGAGACACCCATGAGAGCGCTCGCCATCGCCGCCACCGGCATGAATGCCCAGCAGACCAATCTGGAAGTCATCGCCAACAACATCGCCAACATCAACACCACGGGCTACAAGCGCGCCCGCGCCGAATTCTCCGACCTGCTCTACCAGGTCGAGCGCCTGCAGGGCGTGCCGAACCGCGCCAACCAGGCGATCGTGCCGGAAGGCGCGCATATCGGCCTCGGCGTGAAGACGGCGGCGGTGCGCAATCTCCATGTGCAGGGCGCGCTCCAGGCGACGGGCAACAAGTTCGACCTGGCGCTTGTCGGCCAGGGCATGTTCCAGATCGAAGGCCCGGACGACCAGACCGTCTACACCCGCGCCGGCGCATTCAACACCAACGCCAACGGCCAGCTCGTGACCGTCGACGGATACGCGGTGGTGCCGGGCGTCACCATCCCGGCCGAGGCGGTCGAGGTCATCGTCAACAAGACGGGCCAGATCTTCGTCCGTCTGGACGGTCAGCTCGAGCTTCAGGATCTCGGCCAACTGACGCTGGCCACCTTCGCCAACGAGGCGGGTCTGGCGCCGATGGGAGACAATCTGTTCCGCGAGACGGAAGCGTCCGGCCCCGCGATCACCGGCGTCGCCGGCGACCCCGGATTCGGCACGATCCAGCAGGGTTATCTCGAAAGCTCGAACGTCGATCCGGTCAAGGAAATCACCGACATGATCTCGGCGCAGCGGGCCTACGAGATGAATTCGAAAGTCATCAAGGCGGCCGACGAGATGGCCGCCGTCATCACGCAGGTGCGCTGATGAGCCTCCGCGCCATCCTGTTCGCGGCCGTCGCGGCGGTGCTCGCCGCCCCGTCCGTGCGCGCGGACGAGATGGCGATCGTCGTCAATCGCACCGTCTATCCGGGCGAGACGGTGCAATCCGACATGCTGGAGGAAGTCGCTTTCCGCCGGTCGAAGAAGCCGATGGCGCCCGTGGTGCAGGACATGGCCGACGCGCAGGGCAAGGTCGCCAAGCGCACCTTGCTGCCAGGACGGCTGATCCCCGCCGGCTGGCTCCGCGAAGCCTATCTCGTCGAGAGCGGCAAGCTGGTGCTGGTGGTCTTCAGCCAGGGCGGCCTGACCATCTCGATGAAGGCGGTGCCGCTGGAGTCCGCCTCGGCCGGCGCCGCGGTGAAGCTGCGCAATCCCGATAGTGGCAAGGTATTCAGCGGCGTCGTCATGGCCGACGGCACCGTCAGGGTGAGCGGATGAGACGCCTCCTCGCAGCCATTGCCGTACTGGTGGCCGCCGTCGCGGCCACTGGCGCATTTGCCGCCGATCCGTCCGCCGTCGCCCCGCCGGCCAATGGCGGCTATTACGACGACGAAGGCGCCCATCGCTCTCCGCCCCCGACACAGGTCTACGCTGACCGCGCGCCCGTCCGGCTCCAGATCGGCGGCCCGTCCGACCTGCCCATTCCCGCCGGGCCGATCGCACGGATCAAGGATATCGCCTCGGTGCTGGCTGCGCGCGACAACCAGCTCATCGGCTACGGCCTCGTGATCGGCCTTCAGGGCACGGGCGACAATCTGCGCAGCGCTCCGTTCACCGAGCAGTCCGTGCGCGCCATGATGCAGAATCTCGGCATCGCCACGGAAGGCGGCCGGGCGCGCATCAAGAATGTCGCGGCCGTTATCGTCACCGCCAACCTGCCGGCCTTCGTGCAGTCGGGTGCGCGCATCGACGTGACCGTCTCGTCGCTCGGCGACGCGACCTCGCTGTCGGGCGGCACACTGGTGATGACCCCGCTGCGCGCGCCGGACGGCGAGATCTACGCGGTGGCGCAAGGACCTGTCGTCGTGTCCGGCTTCACTGCCCAGGGCGCTGCCGAAAGCGTCACGCGGGGCGTTCCGACGTCCGGGCGGCTGCCCAACGGCGCGATCGTCGAGCGCGAGGTGCCCGCCCGTTTCGCCGATGTCGAGCTCGTGACGCTGCAATTGCGCAATCCGGATTTCTCGACGGCGGTACGCGTCGCCGACGTCGTCAACGGCTACGCCCTGTCCCGCTTCGGCAAGCGGCTGGCCAGCGAGCAGGACGCCCGCACCATCGTCATCAAGCGCCCGGACAAGATCAGCACGGCGCGGTTCGTCGCCGAGCTGGAGAACCTGCGAATCGAGACCGACACGCCGGCGAAGGTCGTCGTCGACGAGCGCACCGGCACCATCGTGATCGGCCAGGACGTCAAGATTTCCAAGGTCGCGATCAGCCATGGCGCGCTGACGGTGCGCATCACCGAGATGCCGCGCGTCGTCCAGCCCGAGCCCTTCTCGCGCGGCGAGACCGCCATCGAGGAATCGACCGCCATCACCACCGAGCAGGAAGGCGACCTGGTGGCGACTCTCGACGGACCGAACCTGAACGAGCTCGTCGCCGGTCTCAACCGCATCGGCGTGAAGCCGGACGGGATCATCGCGATCCTGCAAGGCATCAAGTCCGCCGGCGCCCTGCAAGCCGATCTGGTGCTGCAATGAAGCTGACGATCCCTCAATTCGGTCCCAATGCGGCGCGCAACGCCATTGGCCTCGCCGCCGCCACTGCGCTGTCGCTGCTGCTCTTGCTGGCGGCCGCCGAGCGGATGAGCGCGGCCGAACAGGCAGAGGCCGCCGCGCCCCTCGCCGCGCCGCGGGCCGACGAGATCGAACGGTTCTGCGGCAATGTCGCCGACGCCGCGCGTGAGCGCCGCTACGCCAATCAGGCGCGCGAGCTGGATGCGCTGAAGGCCGACATCGACGCCCGCATCAAGCAGCTCGAAGACAAGAAGGCCGAATACGAGAAATGGATGAAGCTGCGCCAGGCTTTCATCACGCAGGCTTCGGAGACGGTCGTGAAAATCTACGGGCGGATGAAGCCCGACGCGGCCGCCGAACGGCTGACGGAGCTGCGCACCGACCTCGCCGCCGCGATCCTGATGAAGCTGGACGTGAAACAGTCCGGGCTGATCATGAACGAAATGAAGAGCGACGCCGCCGCCAAGCTGACCGCCATCATGGCGAGCGCCGCCCGCAAGGAAGACCCCTCGTGATAAAACTCGTTCTGCCATTGGTCGCGGCGCTTGCGCTCGCCGGCTGCGCCACCGACCTCAAGGAGGTCAACAAGGCGCCCGCGCTGTCGCCGGTCGGCAGCGGCCTCGAAGGCACCTCGCAAGCCGGCTATCCGACCAAGCCCTCGCCGCCGCTCGAGCGCACGTCGCTCTGGAGCGACCGCCAGAGCCATCTGTTCACCGACGCGCGCGCGCTGTCGGTCGGCGACGTGATGACGGTGCTGATCTCGATCAACGACCGCGCCAAGTTCAGCAATGAATCGGAACGCAGCCGCACCGCCTCGCGCGATTTCAGTATCGGCGGACAGTACGACGCAAACGGTGCGGGCGCGCAAGGCAGCGCCGGCTTCGACATCGGTTCCGGCTCGCGTTCCGTCGGCACCGGCCAGACTGAACGGTCGGAAAACCTGCGCCTGTCGGTCGCGGCAATCGTCACCGAGCTCCTGCCGAACGGCAATCTCATCATCGCAGGCACGCAGGAGGTACGGGTGAACGCCGAATTGCGCATCCTGACCATCTCGGGCATCGTCAGGCCGCAGGACATCGGGGCCTCGAACACGATCTCCTATGAACGCATCGCCGAGGCGCGCATCTCATACGGCGGCCGAGGTCGCCTGACCGAAGTCCAGCAGCCGCCCTACGGCCATCAGATCCTCGACCGGATCATGCCCTTCTGACCATGGCGAAGGCGGCGGCAGCAGGAGACACGGATGCGCCCGCCAAGCCGGCGGGGCCGTCGCTCATCGTCCAGATCATCGTGCTTCTGGTGCTGACGGGCGTCGCCGCCGGCGTCGGCCTGTTCGCCGGAAACACCATGACCGGCGGCAAGGCCGAGGAACATGTAGCCCCCGCCGGCCCGGGCGGCCACGGCGAAGCGACCAAGGAAAAGGCCGAGGACCCTGTCGATCCCAAGGAGGCCGACGCCAAGCGCGGCGTCATCGCGCTCGCGCCCGTCACGACCAACCTCGCTGCCCCTGCCGACACCTGGATACGCCTCGAACTGGCGGCGGTGTTCGAGGGCGAGCCGGATCTGCCCGTGGCCGACGCGGTGCACCAGGACGTCATCGCCTTCCTCCGAACGGTGAAGCTGCACCAGGTGGAAGGGCCGAGCGGCTTCCAGCATCTCAAGGAAGATCTCGACGAGCGCGCGGCGATGCGCAGCGAAGGCAAGATCAAGTCGCTTCTCGTGCGCGCGCTGTTGATCGAATGAAGCGCGTTGCACTCATCATCGCGCTGCTCCTGTCGGGCGCGGGCGCGGCAGCGGCGCAGACCATCGACCTCGGTCCGCTGACGCGCGGCGCCGACGGCCAGACGGTCGGCACCATCATCCAGGTCTTCGGCCTGCTGACGATCCTGTCGATCGCGCCGGGCCTGCTGATCATGGTGACGAGCTTCACCCGCTTCGTCATCGCCTTCTCGATCCTGCGCACCGGCATCGGCCTGCAGACGACGCCGGCCAACTTCATCCTGATCAGCCTGTCGCTGTTCATGACCTTCTATGTGATGGCCCCGACATTCGACCGCGCCTGGGGTGAAGGCGTGCGGCCGCTCATGAACAACGAGATCACCGAGCAGGTCGCGGTCGAGCGCATCTCGGAACCGTTCCGGGCCTTCATGCTGGCCAATGTGCGCGACAAGGATTTCGATCTTTTCGCCGATCTCGCGCGCGAGCGCGGACAGAATGTCGTCGAGGGTCAGGCGGTCGACCTGCGCATCCTCGTCCCCGCCTTCATGATTTCGGAAATCCGGCGCGGCTTCGAGATCGGCTTCCTGATCGTCCTGCCGTTTCTCGTCATCGACCTGATCGTCGCCACGATCACCATGTCGATGGGCATGATGATGCTGCCGCCGACGGTCGTCTCATTGCCGTTCAAGATATTGTTCTTCGTCCTGATCGACGGATGGAACCTGCTCGTCGGCAGTCTGGTCCGATCATTCTCCTGACGGCCGGCGTCCTCGCCGGCAAGGATTGGTAAAGGATACGGTCCGGCCCGCCCTGCCCGCCCGAAAATCGTTCGCATCATTATGGGTTTGGTAGCACTTGCCGGCCATTATGCGGACCAGCAGGCGGCTGACTTTCGTTTTTAGTCACAGGCATGATGCCGACACCGTCCTACCGGTAAGAGCCCGGGATGTTCCTGTGTTTGAGTATGCGTAGGGAACGTACCCATGACGAGTATCATGACCAATGCGTCGGCTATGACGGCGCTGAAGACGCTTAACGCCACCAACAAGGCGCTCGAAACCACCCAGTCCCGCATCGCCACCGGCTACCGCGTCGCGGAAGCATCGGACAACGCCGCCTACTGGTCGATCGCCACGACGATGCGTTCGGACAACAAGGCGCTGTCGACGGTGAAGGACGCACTCGGCCTCGGCGCCGCCAAGGTCGACACGGCCTATACCGGCGTCAACGCCGCGATCGACGTCGTCGACGAGATCAAGGCGAAGCTGGTTGCCGCCCGCGAACCGGGTGTCGACCGCGCCAAGATCCAGTCGGAAATCACCCAGTTGCAGGGCCAGCTGAGCTCGAACGCCAGCGCCGCTTCCTTCTCGGGCGAGAACTGGCTCTCGGTCGACTCCTCGGCTACAGGCTACAATGCGACCAAGACGATCGTCGCCTCCTTCACCCGCTCGTCGGCGGGCGCCGTCTCGGTCGGCACGATCTCGATCAACACGGCCTCGACCAAGCTGTTCGACTCGGCCACGGACGCCGCTGCCGCCGGCACGGGTATCCTCGACGGCCGTTATGACGCCGCCACCGGCACGCTTCTCGCCGACCAGTCGACGGGCGGCTTCACGGTCGCGACGCTGTCGATCTCGGCCCTGACCAACTCGGCCGCCGACCTGACGACCCTCGAGAACTACATCAAGGGCGTGGACAACGCGATCAAGCTGATGACGACGGCTGCGTCCGACCTCGGCGCCGCCAAGAAGCGCATCGACATCCAGTCGACTTTCGTGACCAACCTGATGGACACGATCGACCGTGGCGTCGGCACGCTGGTCGATGCCGACATGAACAAGGAATCGACCCGTCTCCAGGCCCTGCAGGTCCAGCAGCAGCTCGGCATCCAGGCCCTGTCGATCGCGAACTCCAACTCGCAGTCGATCCTCTCGCTCTTCCGCTAATCGGCGGTCATCGGTTCGGCCCCGGGCAATCCGGGGCCACGCCTCTTCAAGCGGGACGTGGCGGGGAATCTTTGACCCGCAAGGCATGATGCCGACACCGTCCCTCCGGCGAAAGCCCGGAATGTTCCTGTGTTTGAGTAAGGGAACGTACCCATGACGAGCATTATGACGAACGCGTCGGCCATGACCGCGCTGAAGACCCTCAACGCGACCAACAAGTCGCTCGAAACCACCCAGTCCCGCATCGCCACCGGCTACCGCGTCGCGGAAGCATCGGACAACGCCGCCTACTGGTCGATCGCCACCACCATGCGTTCGGACAACAAGGCGCTCTCGACGGTGAAGGACGCGCTCGGCCTCGGCGCCGCCAAGGTCGACACGGCCTATACCGGCGTCAACGCCGCGATCGACGTCGTCGACGAGATCAAGGCGAAGCTGGTCGCCGCCCGCGAACCGGGTGTCGACCGCGCCAAGATCCAGTCGGAAATCACCCAGTTGCAGGGCCAGTTGGCGTCGAACGCCAGCGCCGCTTCCTTCTCGGGCGAAAACTGGATGTCGGTCGACTCCTCCGTCGCCGGCTACAACGCGACCAAGACGGTCGTCGCCTCCTTCACCCGCTCGTCGGCTGGCGCGGTTTCGGTCGGCACCATCTCGATCAACACGGCCTCGACCGTCCTGTTCGACTCCGCCGCGAACGGCGCGACGACGGGCGTCGGCATCCTGGATACGAAGTATCTGGCGACCACGGGCGCCGTGGGCAGCTTTGTCGCAGCCGGCACGGTTCACGCTGCGCAGACCACCGCCGAAAGCGCCAACGTGTTCACGGTTGCCGGCCTGAACATTTCGGCCCTGACCAACAGCAACGACGACCTCGCCACGCTGGAAGGCTACATCAAGGGCGTCGACAATGCGATCAAGCTGATGACGACGGCCGCGTCCGATCTCGGCGCCGCCAAGAAGCGCATCGACATCCAGTCGACCTTCGTCTCCAACCTGATGGACACGATCGACCGCGGCGTCGGCACGCTGGTCGACGCCGACATGAACAAGGAATCGACCCGTCTCCAGGCGCTCCAGGTCCAGCAGCAGCTCGGCATCCAGGCCCTGTCGATCGCGAACTCCAACTCGCAGTCGATCCTCTCGCTCTTCCGCTAAGCTACGAGCGACCATCTATCCGGGCCGCGCCGTTCCCACGGCGCGGCCCGAACTTTTTTCGTCGCCCTGCATCCCGATCCGGCATTCAGAAAAAATAAACCACGTTGGTTTACCTTTCTGAACGTGTCGCCTCGTTCGAGGCGTTTGCAGGCGGGAACGGCCAGCCATTGGCCGGGGCATGATGCCGATCGCGCCTTGCCGGTTTGCCCGGCATGAATGTTTATCGGTTCGTAGGGGCGCGTACCCATGTCAAGTATTATGACCAATGCGTCGGCGATGACCGCGCTGAAAACCTTGAGCGCCACCAACAAGGCGCTGAACACGACGCAGAATCGAATTTCGACCGGCTACCGCGTCGCGGAAGCGTCGGACAATGCCGCCTACTGGTCGATCGCCACCACCATGCGCTCCGACAACAAGGCGCTGTCGACGGTGAAGGACGCGCTCGGCCTCGGCGCCGCCAAGGTCGATACCGCCTATACCGGCATCAACGCCGCGATCGACGTCGTCGACGAGATCAAGGCAAGGCTCGTCGCAGCGCGCGAAGCGGGCGTGGACCGCTCCAAGATCCAGGCCGAAATCACCCAGCTTCAGGGCCAGTTGATCGGCAACGCCGCATCGACATCGTTCACCGGGGAGAACTGGCTTTCGGTCGACTCCTCCGCCGCCGGCTACAGCTCCACCAAGACGATCGTCTCCTCATTCACGCGCTCGGCCTCCGGCGCGGTCAGCATCGGCACGATCTCGATCGACATCTCCTCGGTCCAGCTTTTCGACGCGGGCACGAATACGGTCGCCGGCGGCGGCGTCGGCATCCTCGACGCGAAATATACGTCCGCCGCGATCGTCGGCCCCCCCGCCTTCGCCGCCGGCGACCGCATCACCGACCAGACTGCGGCCGGCGCGACGATCTTCACCGTCACGACGCTGAACATCTCGGCCCTGACGACCAGCGCCGCCGACCAGGCGACGCTGGACGCCTACATCAAGGGTGTCGACAACGCGCTCTCCCGCATGACCACCGCCGCCTCCGACCTCGGCGCGGCCAAGAAGCGCGTCAGCCTCCAGCAGGATTTCGTGAACAGCATGATGGACGCGATCGACCGAGGCATCGGCCAGCTCGTCGACGCCGACATGAACAAGGAATCGACCCGCCTCCAGGCGCTGCAGGTGCAGCAGCAGCTCGGCATCCAGTCGCTGACGATCGCCAACGGCAATTCGCAGTCGATCCTCTCCCTCTTCCGCGGCTAGCCGCGCACGACCATTCCTGGCGAAAGGGCCGCGCCAAACCCATGGCGCGGCCCTTTCCTTTGTCCGTTCCCGATATCTGTTAACGCCCGTTCAGCATTAATTAACCATCTTCGCTCAAGGATCGTTAACCATCGTGGACGAGCCGGATCGAATCGCATCGCGCGGACGAATTCCGGCATGGACCTCAAAAGGGTTCGCTGAGGGAACGGAGCCGAAACTTGACGAGCATCATGACCAACGCGTCGGCGATGACGGCGCTCAAGACCCTCAGCGCCACCAACAAGGCGCTCCAGACCACGCAGGGGCGCATCTCCACCGGCTACCGCGTGGCCGAGGCGGCCGACAACGCGGCCTACTGGTCGATCGCCACCACCATGCGCTCCGACAACAAGGCGCTCTCGACGGTCCAGGACGCGCTCGGTCTCGGCGCCGCCAAGGTCGACACGGCCTATACCGGCGTCAATTCGGCGATCGAAGTGGTCGACGAGCTCAAGTCCCGGTTGACCGCGGCCCGTGAATCGGGCGTCGACCGCACCAAGATCCAGGCGGAAATCCGCCAGCTTCAGGCGCAGTTGATCAACAACGCCGGCAACACCTCCTTCTCCGGGGAGAACTGGCTCGCCGTCGACTCGTCCGCCGCCGGCTACAGCTCCACCAAGACGATCGTCTCGTCCTTCACCCGGTCGAGTTCGGGCGCGGTGACGATCGGCACGATCTCGATCGACATCAACAATATCAAGCTGTTCGACGCCGCGACCGACGCCGCCGCATCCGGCACCGGCATTCTCGACGCGCGCTATGACGCTGCGACCGGCGCCCTGCTCGCCGACCAGTCCACCGGCGGCTTCACCGTCACGACCCTCGACATTTCGGCGCTGACCAACAGCGCCGCCGACATCGCCACGCTCGACGCCTACATCAAGGGTGTCGACCATGCGCTCGGCCGGATGACGACGGCCGCCTCGGACCTCGGCGCGGCCAAGAAGCGCGTCAGCCTCCAGCAGGATTTCGTCAAGGCCATGATGGACGCCATCGACCGCGGCGTCGGCCAGCTCGTCGACGCGGACATGAACAAGGAATCGACCAAGCTCCAGGCGCTGCAGGTGCAGCAGCAGCTCGGCATCCAGGCGCTCTCGATCGCCAATGCCAGCGCGCAGAACGTGCTCGCCCTCTTCAAGGGCTAAGTGACCCGCCAATTTCTGATTTCGGCCGGGCCGCCGTCACCTGACGGCGGCCCGTTCAATTTTCGCACAAGCTTCGTCTCCTAGGGTGGCCGAATACCTTTGCCAGGAGCCGACCCGTCGTGCCCGAACAGCTTCAGCGCATTCTCGACAATCTGCAGGCCATGGGCGCGCGCCGTCTCTCGATCATGGCCGGCGTCGGCCTGCTTCTGCTCGCCGTCATCGTCGTCGGCTCGATCTACCTCAACCGGCCGTCCTACGAGACCCTCTATGTCGGGCTGGAGCGGTCGGACGTGAACCAGATCGGCATCGTACTGGCCGAATCCGGCATCGCGTTCGACGTCGCCTCCGATGGCACCGCGGTGCTGGTCCCCGTCGGCAAGACCGGGCAGGCGCGCATGCTGCTGGCCGAGAAGGGGCTGCCGACCAGTACCAATGCCGGCTACGAACTCTTCGACAATGTCGGCTCGCTCGGCCTGACCTCCTTCATGCAACAGGTGACCAAGGTGCGCGCGCTGGAAGGCGAGATCGCCCGCACGATCCAGTCGATCGCCGGCGTCAAGGCGGCGCGCGTGCACATCGTCATGGCGGAGCGGGGCAATTTCCGTCAGCGGGAGCAGGAGCCGTCTGCCTCGGTCGTGATCCGCACCGCCGCCTTCGACGCGTCGCGCAGCGCCAACGCCATCCGTCATCTGGTCGCCGCCGCGGTGCCTGGTCTCGCCGCGGAGAAGGTGACGATCCTCGATTCGTCGGGTCAGCTCCTTGCCGCCGGGGATGACCCCAGCAACAGCAGCGCCAACCGTTCGATCGGTGTCGAGCGCACCGTGGAAAACCAGATCCAGGACAACATACACCGCGCGCTCGCGCCCTATCTCGGCACCGACAATTTCCGCACCAGCGTCAACGCCGACGTGAACACCGACACAAGGCAGATCGAGGAGACGATCTTCGATCCGGAATCGCGCACGGAACGCTCGATCCAGGTGATCCGCGAAAGCGACAAGAACGCCCAGAGCCAGACCAGCACCCCGGCGTCGGTCGAGCAGAACCTGCCGGACGAAGGCGCACCCGCCACGCAGGGGCCGAAGTCGAGCGAGGAGCGCGACCGCAAGGAGGAGATCACCAATTACGAGATCAACTCCAAGCGCATCGCCACCGTTTCCAACGGCTATTCGGTGACGAAGCTGTCGATCGCGGTCGTCGTCAACCAGGCGAGGCTGAAGGAGGTCCTGGGCGCAGACGCGAAGCCCGAGCAGATCGCCGAGCGCATCGCCTCGATCCGCGAAATGGTCTCCACCGCAGCCGGCCTCAGCGAGGCGCGCGGCGACATGATCACCGTGAACGCGGTCGAATTCATCGACGGCATCGACGGGGAGGCGGTTCCGGGCCCGAGCATCCTGGAAATGGCCAGCGGCCACATCGGCACGGTCATCAACGCCGGAGCGTTCGTTCTCGTCGTCTTCCTGGTCGTGTGGTTCGGAGTGCGCCCGATGACGGCGGCGCTCCAGCCGGCGGCGGGTGTGGCCGCGATCGCCGGCGGCGACGGTTCGTCCCGCGCGCTCCCCCCTATACCCGAGAGCCTGCAGATCGCCAGCGCCGCGCCCGATCAGGGCGAGCCGCTGGGCATCGACGGATTGGGCCCGACCGCGCGGCCGGGCGTCAATCCGATCGACGAGTTGCGCAACAAGTTGCGGCCCGCACCGCAGGACCGCCTCGCCCGCATGCTCGAGCTGAACGAGGAGCGCACCGCGCACATCCTGCGTAAATGGGCGCACCAGGAGATCGGCTGATGGGCGCCAGCGCGCTCTCCGATCTGCTGGTCGATTTCGGCGCGCGCCAGCGGCCGCCGGCCCCGGTCGCGCCGGTGCTTGCGCCCATGCCGATCCTGCATGTCGAGATGCCCCCTCCCCCGCCTGACATCGGCGCCATCGTGGCCGAGGCGGTCGCGGCCGCGGAGGCAGCCGTCGCCGCCCGCTTCCAGGAGGAACTCGAACAGCGCCTGGCCGAGGAGCGCGAGCGTCATGAGGCCGAACTGGAGCTTGTCCGCTCCGAACTGGGCGTCGAGTTGGGCAATCGGCTGGCGGCCGGGCTGGCGGAGCTTGAACGGGCCACGATCGACGCCTCGACATCCGTCACCGCCCGCATCCTCAGCCAGGTCGCGACCGATACGCTCGCCGCGCGCGCCGTCGCGGCGCTGGCCGCCACCGTGCGCGATGCGATCGCGGATCCCGGCACGATCCGCATCCGCGTGAAAGGCCCCCAATCCCTGTTCCTGCCCTTCGCCGCGGCGATGGGGGAACAGTCGCGTCATCTGGAATTCAGCGAGTCGGCCGCGACCGATCTGACGGTCGCCATTGACGACACGCTGTTTACCACCCGGCTCGCCGAATGGTCCGCCGCGTTGTCGGAGGCGGTTCCATGAGCACGGCCAATCCTGCCGAGCAGAAGCACGAAATCCTGATCATCCGCCGCGGCGGCCACGACGACCATGACGACCATCATGGCGGCGCGTGGAAGATCGCATTCGCCGACTTCATGACGGCGATGATGTGTTTCTTCCTCGTCATGTGGCTGATCAACGCGGCGAACGAGCAGACCAAGGCCGCCGTCGCGAGCTACTTCAACCCGATCAAGCTGACCGACCGCAATGCCAGCCGCAAGGGTCTGGACGATGTCGGCGAGGGGCCGGTGGAGATCGACGATCCAGCGGACGAATTGACGGAATCCAAGAAGGCTGGACCGGCGCAATCAGCCGATCAGAAGCAGAGCAAGCCGGACTCGGCCGAGGCGCAAAAGCCGACCGACGAGCATCTGTTCACCAATCCCTATGCCGTGCTCGCCGAGATCGCGGCCGAGACCGGCACCATGCAGAACATCAGCGCCAAGGGAGACGGCGGCGCGCAGGACGCGGGACCGGCGACCGGCGCGGCCGGCGGCGAATCCTACCGCGACCCGTTCGCGCCGGACTTCTGGTCGCAGGAGATGACGCCGAGCCCGCAAATGTCGGACGGCACGCCGGCCGGCGAAGCGAAGGAAGCGCAGAGCCATGCGCCGGACCAGGCTGCGCCCAAGCTCGACGTCGCCAACGCGGAAGAGACCAAGCCGGCGCAGGACGCCACGCCGCCCGTGCGCCAAGTTGACACCGAGCCTCGGCCCAAGCCGGTGGAGGCGAAACCCGAACCCGCCGCGCCCGGCGTCGTCGAACAGCGGGCCGAGGAGATTCGCGGGGAGATCGCGCAGGCATTGGCCAACGATCCCAAGCTGATGGAAGGCGTGACCGTCGAAGCAAGCAAGGATGGCGTGATCATCTCGATCACCGACCAGCTCGATTTCGGCATGTTCGAGATCGGCTCCGCCGTGCCTCGCCGCGACATGGTGCTGGCGATGGAGAAGATCGGCCGCATCCTGGCGGCGAAGTCGGGCAACATCCACCTGAACGGGCATACCGACGCACGCCCCTACACCGGCCAGTCCTACGACAACTGGCGGCTGTCGACCGCGCGCGCGCATTCGGCCTACTACATGCTCGTGCGCGGCGGGCTGGAGGAGGTGCGCGTCACCGAGATCGCCGGCTTCGCCGACCGCGAGCCGAAGGTCGCGTCCGATCCGCTGGCGGCAGCGAACCGCCGCATCGAGATCCTGCTCGAGGTCGCCGGATGACGCACCGCCTGCGGCCGGCCCTGCTTGCCCTGGCGACGTCGGCCGCGCTGTTCGGCCCGGCGGTTCCGGCGCTGGCGCTTGAGCCGTACCAGATGGTCCGCTCGATGCAGCTCGTCCAGGACCGGGTCGCCAATGGCGACCATGCCGCGATGCCGATGCAGATGCGGCTGCTTGGCATGATCGACCGCCGCTTCAGGGAAGCGGCGCCGGCCGAGTTCGACGACCGGCGCAACATGCAGGCGCTCTTCGTCTATGCGATGAGCGGCGGCAATCCGGCGACGCTCGATCTTGTCTTCGCGAAGCTGGGACCCGGCGCGCAACAGGAGGCGGCGCTGGTTCGCGGGGTCGGTCAATATCTGCGCGGCGACCTCGCGGGCGCGATGCAGACGCTGCGTCCGCTCGACCCGTATTCGATGGGCCGCGCCTCCGCGCCGTTCCTCGCACTCGTCAAGGGATCGGTCTTCGCCGGCGAGGAGCCGGCGACGGCGGTGATGATGTTCGACCAGGCGCGGCTGCTCTCGCCCGGCACGCTGGTGGAGGAAGCGGCGCTGCGCCGCTCGCTCGCGGCGGCGGTGAAGCTCGCCGACGCGCCCCGCTTCCTGCGCGCCACCAGCCAGTATGCGCGCCGCTTCATCCGCTCGCCCTATGCGACCCAGTTCGCCGAGGAACTGGTGAAGGGGATCGTCGCTCTCAACGACTCTCTCGATCTGGCGCAGATCGAGGCGACGATCTCGGAGATGAGCCCGGCCCATCAGAAGGTCGTCTATCTGCGCCTCGCGCGCGCCGGCGCCATCGAAGGACTGAACAAGCTGTCGGATTTCGCGGCAGCCAAGGCGGCGGGTTACGGCGACGTGGCCGCGGGCGGCGACGCCAGCGCGAAACTCTACGCCAACCTGTCCTCGGTCACGTCCGATACGGCCGGCGATGTTCTGCGCGACCTGCGCTCGATCGACCGCGACCAACTGAACGTGCAGGACCGCCAGCTTCTCGATGCCGCGATCGCGGTCGCGGCCGGTGTCGTCGAACCGTCGCCGAAACCGGCTCCGCTCGCGCCGATCCCCGATCCGCCCGAAATGGAGCGCATGGAACTGGTGCCCGCGCGCCAGGCGCAGCCGGCAGCCGAAAAACCGCAAGCGCCTGCACAGCAGCATGAGCCGGCAGCCCGGAAGGCCGAGGCGTCGCTCCCGAAAGAACAGGCGGTTCCCCCTGCCCCGAGCGAAAACCATTCCATAGACGGCCGTCAGGAGGCGATCGCCACGGCCGGCGAGCAACCATTGCCGATCGTCGCCAATACTCGGCGCAAACTTGAAGAAATCGACAAATTGCTGACGGATACACAATGACCCCCAAGCTCGATCTGACGCTTGCCGCCGCCAACCCGAAACAGCGCGCCAAGACATCCGCGTCGCGCGCCGACGGCGCATTCGCCAAGGCATTGTTCGCGAAAATGCCGACGGCGGAGAAAGCCGACGCCAAGGATCAGCACAGGACGATGAAGCTTGGCGGCCACCTCGCCCAGTTTCCTGCACACCATGGCGTGGACAAGGGCGACCAGCGCGACGCGCTGTCATCCGACCAGCGGTCAAACAAGGACGACGAGCCGAGCGGCAATCCGTCGTCCCTGCTTGATCTGATCGCGCGGCAATTCGACCGCGACGAGCGCCGCAAAGCGTCCGCATCGGACGGCGTTTCGGCGGGCGCAGCGCAAGACGTTTCCGCCGGAGACGAAGCGGCAATGACGGCAAGGGAAGCCAGGGCCGCTGGACCGGACGCGGACAGCACCGACGCTCTCACCGGGGAAACGCAAGCCGCGTTGCCCGACAAGGAACAGCCGGACAGGGCAAGGGTCGGCGCGCAGGCTGCCGCGCCGGCAGATGGGCGGAAGGAACAGCCCAAGACGCCCGCGCCTTCGGCGGGCGACGCGTCTGCGCGGCCGGACGCGACCGGTCGCCAGGCTGCGGATCAGGTCGCGCGATCGGAACCGCGCAACGCCGCGCCAAACGTCCAGGAACCCCGCGCAGTGCAGAAGGCGGCCGATGCGCCCGCTCCGGCCAGGTCGGGTTCCGACATGCCCGCTCCGGGCCAGGCATCGGTCCAGGTGAGCACGCAAACCCAGTTGCCCCCGGCGCAGACGGTGACGGCGGCGCTGGGCGCGGACCCCGTTTGGGCGTCGTATTTCCGCGAGCTGCCCACCGCCGGTCCGCAGCCGGTCAAGTCGCTTCGCATCCAGCTAAACCCGGCCGAACTTGGCTCCGTCACAGCGCATCTGAAAGCGAGCGGCGACGTTCTCACGGTCGAGCTGGAAGTCGAGACGACCGACGCGCGCGATCATCTTTCTTCGGATACGGATTCGATCGTCAAGTCGCTGAAGGCCGTCGGCGTCGATGTCGATAAGGTGACGGTGAAACTCGCCGATCATGGCGCTCATGCCGCCGACCGGGGCGATGCGCAATTGTCGCGCGGATTCGCCGGCGAGGCCGGCCCCGGATCGAACCGCGAGCGGCAGTCGAATCCGTCGGGCGGCAGCGAATTTTTCGACGGCGCGCCGGCCTCTGAAACCGGCCCGGAAACCCGCGCGGCGCGCGAGGCTGAGGGACGCTACATCTAGGCGCGAGGAATCGCGCCTATCACCATATGTTGTCTATGTGTTTCGGGTTCGCGGCGGTCGACGCAGAACCGGCCCGGCGCCGACTCCCAAGAAATGATTCACAAGAAATCGGGTTTGTTGGCGATTCCCCTCAAAGGTTACCTCTTGCTTAAGAAGTGGGGCTTCTGATTCGAGGGGGCGGATTCAATGATCGTCGTGGTCGACGAGCGCGAGCTCGTGAAGGGTGGATTCCATTCGCTGTTCAATCGCGAGGGGATCGCGAGCGCGGGCTTCGGACCGAGCGAATTCGAGGACTGGGTCGATAGCGCCGGCACCGACGATCTTCGCTCGGTCTCGGCCGTCTTGATCGGCCAGTGCGGCTCCTATGAAATGTCGCCGCGCCGCATCCGCGACCGGACGTCCGCTCCGGTCATCGCGCTCAGCGAACAGCACTCGCTCGAAAACACGCTGAAACTCTTCGACGCCGGCGTCGACGACGTGATCCGCAAGCCGGTCCATATCCGCGAGATCCTCGCCCGCGTCTCGGCGATCCGCCGCCGCGGCGTGGAGGAAGCGCGTTTCGTGCAGGTCGGCCCGATGCGCATCTACATGGATGGCCGCGATCCGGAGATCGACGGCGAGGCGCTGCCGCTGCCGCGCCGCGAGCGCCGCATCCTGGAATATCTGGCGTCCAACAGCGGCCGGCGCGTGACCAAGGCGCAGGTGTTCAACGCGATCTACGGCGTGTTCGACGATACGGTCGAGGAGAACGTCGTTGAGAGCCACATCTCCAAGCTCCGCAAGAAGCTGCGCGAGAAGATGGGTTTCGACCCGATCGAGTCGAAGAGGTTCCTCGGCTACCGCCTCGTAACCTGACCGCGGCGTGCAACAGCTTCACGCAAGTCCTGATGGCTATTCTGGACCAAAGGCGCCCAGAAATCGCGCAACCGGAACCCAGGAGCGGACATAGATGAGCCTCTACGGAATGATGCGGACCAGCGTGTCCGGCATGAACGCGCAGGCCAACCGGCTGTCGACCGTCGCGGACAACATCGCCAACTCCAGCACCGCCGGCTACAAGCGGGCGCGCACCGATTTCTCGACCATGGTGATCCCGAGCACCAGCGGCTCGTACACTTCGGGCAGCGTCAACACGACGATCCGCTACGCCATCTCCCAGCAGGGTTCGTTGCAGTCGACGACGTCGGCCACCGACCTGGCCGTCAACGGCAACGGCATGTTCGTGGTCCAGAGCTCCAGCGGCACGCCCTATCTGACCCGCGCCGGCGCCTTCGTGCCCGACGCCCAGGGACGGCTGGTGAACGCCGCCGGCTACTATCTCATGGGCTATTCGTTCGAGAGCGGACCGCCCGCGGCGGTCGCCAACGGATTTGAAGGGCTCGAGGCGATCCGCATCCGCCAGGACTCGCTGACCTCGGACCCAACCACGTCGGGCGAGCTCACCGCCAACCTGAACTCCAATGCGACGGCGGTCACCGGCGCAAATCCGTCCGGCAACACAGCCGGCGCGCAGTTCACGTCCAAGACATCGCTGGTCGTCTACGACAATCTCGGCGGCGAGGTCCTGCTCGACGTCTATTTCACCAAGACCGGCGCCAACACCTGGGACGTTTCGGTCTTCAACAAGGCCGACGCCGCGACCGGCTCGACGCCGTTCCCCTATTCGCCCGGCACGCCTGCCGCCGCGCTGCACAATTCGACGATGACGTTCAACCCGGCGACCGGCGAACTGACCAGCGCCGGACAGCTCACCATGACGATCCCCAACGGCTCGGCGTTCAGCCTCGACGTGTCGAAGGTGAGCCAGCTCGCCGAGGACTTCATGATCTTCGACGCCTCGGCCAATGGCAGCCCGCCCGCCGGCATCGAGTCGATCATCATCGGCCAGGACGGCACGCTGTCGGCGCAGTACACAAACGGCGCGGTCAAGGAACTTTACCGCATTCCGCTCGCGACCGCGCGCAGCCCCGACATGCTTCGCGTGCTGCCGGGCAACGTCTTCTCGCAGAGCAATGAATCCGGCGATGTGCGCATCGGCTTCCCGGGCGAAAGCGACTTCGGCAAGGTCATGTCGGGGACGCTCGAGGAATCCAACGCCGACATCGCGCAGGAACTGACGCTGATGATCGAATCGCAGCGCAGCTATACCGCCAACTCCAAGGTATTCCAGACGGGCTCCGACCTGATGGACATCCTGGTCAACCTGAAGCGCTGACGGCGTGATGCGCGCAGGGGGCACATAGCCAGATGTCGCTGTCGACAGCCCTCAATATTGCGCAATCCGCACTGCTCGCGACCTCGCGCCAGACATCGATCGTCTCGCGCAACGTCACCAATGCGAGCAATCCCGACTACAACCGGCGCCTCTCCATGCTGCAGAGCGATGCGCCGGGCGTCCACATGGTCTCGATCCAGCGCGCGGCCGACATGTCGCTCTTCCGCGCCAATCTGGGGGCCGTCTCGTCCTATGAGGGCCAGGCGAGCCTGCGCACCGCCATCGAGGCCATGACGCAGGCCGTCAACGGCATCGACAGCGCCTCCTCGCCGGCGACGGCGATCGGCGACCTCTACGAGGCATTGCAGTTCTACGCCGCCAACCCGTCCAACGCCTCGATCGCCGAACGCGCCATCGACGCCGCGCGCCAGGTCGTCCGCTCGCTGAACAATGGCGCGGCGGCGGTCAACGCCGCGCGCAGCCAGGCGGACAGGAACATCGCCGAGTCCGTCGCCGACCTGAACGGCCTGCTGGCCGAGTTCAAGACGGCCAATGACGCGGTGATCTCCGCCACGATCGGCGGACGCGACGCCTCCGACGCGCTCGACAAGCGCGACGCGCTGCTGAAGCGTATCTCCGAGCACATCCCGATCTCGACGATCACGCGCGACAACAACGACATGGTCATCACGACCACCTCGGGCGCGACGCTGTTCGAGACGATCCCGCGCGAAGTCTCCTTCCAGGCGAAGCTCGTCTATGGCGCGACCACCGTCGGCAACCAGGTCATGGTCGACGGCGTGCCGCTGCCGGTCGGCACAGGCGGCGACACGAATTCCGCCGGCCGGATCGCCGGCTATCTCCAGATACGCGACCAGATCGCGCCGACCTTCCAGGCGCAACTGGACGAGATCGCGCGCGGCCTGATCTCGGCCTTCGCCGAAACCGACCAGTCCGGCGGCGCGCTGCCGGCGCGCGCCGGCCTCTTCACCTGGAGCGGCGGACCGGGCCTGCCGGCGGCCGGAACGGTCTCGCCCGGCCTCGCCGGCAGCATCTCCACCAATGCGGCGATGGATTCGACCGTCGGCGGCAATGCCTTCGTCCTGCGCGACGGCGGCGCGAACGGCGCGGCCTATGTCGCCAACACATCGGGCGCGGCGTCCTATTCGGCGCTGCTGCTCGGCTACCAGGCCAAGCTCGACGAGCCGATGGCGTTCGACGGATCGGCCGGCGCGGGCGTCTCCGCCAGCGTCATGACCTATTCGACCAATTCGATCAGTTGGCTCGAAGGCATCCGCAAGAGCGCCGACCAGGCGGAACTGGCCAAGAGCGCGCTTGTCGCGCGCACGTCCGAGGCGTTGTCCAACGCGACCGGCGTCAATGTCGATCAGGAACTGGCGCTGCTGCTGGAGTTGGAACATTCCTACGGCGCGTCGGCGCGGCTCTTGAAGACCGTCGACGAAATGCTCGGCACCTTGCTGGCGCTGGCGGATTGATCGCCATGAAGACGACCTACGTTTCATCCAACGCCATCAACCAAGCCCTCCGCTATTCGATGCTGCGGATGCAGGCCGACCTGACCAAGAGCCAGAAGGAGATGTCGACGCTTCGGGTCGCCGATGTCGGCCTGGCGCTCGGCAGCCGCACGGGCCTCTCCGTCTCTCTGAACCGCGATGTCGCGCGCCTGAACAGCCTGATGGACTCCAACGCGCTCGCCTCGTCGCGTCTGGCCTCGACGCAGACCGCGCTCGGCCAGCTTGCCGACCGCGGCGAGGATTTGCGCGTCACGCTCGCCGCCGCGCTCTCCGGCAATGCCGACCCCGGCGTCGTACGCGATGACGGGTCGGCGATGATCGAGGCCATGACGGCGATCCTCAACACCTCGATCAACGGCGAGTATCTGTTCGCCGGCATCAACACCGACGCGCAGCCGATCGCCGATTTCAGTGACCCGGCCTCGCCCAACCGCGTCGCCTTCGACCAGGCGTTCTTCAACCGGTTCGGCTTCAATCAGGACGATCCTGCGGCCGCCAACATCACCAAGGCCCAGATGGAGGCCTTCATCGACACCGACGTGGTGCCGCTCTTTACCGGCGCTGCCTGGTCGGACTGGTCGAGCGCGTCCGACCAGCCGATCGTCTCCCGCATCGGCCTGAACGAGACGACCGAGACCTCGGTCAGCGCCAATATTTCCGGCGTGCGCAAGCTCGCGATGGCCGCCGTGCTGTCGGGCCGTCTGATGAGCGGAAACTTCAACGAGGGCGCGATCGCGGCCGTCGTCGAGCGCTCGCTCGGCTTCGTCGCCGAAGGCGTCGCCGAGGTGACCGACCAGCGTTCCGCGACAGGCGTCGCCGAGACGCGGATCAAGAACGCGACGACCCGCATCGAGATGCAGGTCGATCTGTTCGAGCGGAACATCGGCGACCTCGAAGGCGTCGATCCGTATGAGGCGTCGACGCGCGTGACCGCGCTGATGACCCAGATCGAGACCTCCTATTCGCTGACGGCCCGCCTGCAGCAGCTCAGCCTCCTGAATTACCTTCCATGATCCAGAGCCATAACTGATGTACCAATTTTCATACGCCGATGTTCAGACCGACTCGATCGCGGATGCCAAGGACCGGGAGCGCCAACTGCTCGATCGCTCCATCGACCTTCTCCTCGCCGCGCGCGGAGCGGGGGTCGACTCGCAGCAGTCGATCGAGGCGATCCATTTCATGCACCGGGTCTGGACCACCTTCCTCGAAGATCTCGGAAGCCCCGAGAACGAGCTGCCGAAGGAGCTGCGCGCCAATCTGATCTCGATCGGCCTTTGGCTGCTGCGCGAAGGCGAATCGGTGCGTCAGGGCGCGTCGGACAATTTCGACGGCCTGATCGAGGTGTCGCAGATCATCCGGGACGGCATCCAATGAAGAACAGCCTGAAAATCTCGCTGAAGCCGAACGAGAAGATCTATATCAACGGCGCCGTCGTGAGGGTCGACCGCAAGGTCTCGATCGAGTTCCTGAACGACGTGCAGTTCCTGCTCGAAAACCACGTGCTCCAGCCGGAACAGGCGTCGACGCCGCTCAGGCAGCTTTATTTCATCGTTCAGGTCATGCTGATGAATCCGACCGAGAGCGAGGAGGCGCGTGCGCTGTTCCGCCGCACGCTGCCTCTGCTCCTCTCGACCTTCAGCGACGCGCAGGTCCGCGCCACGCTGAAGGATGTCGACAGGCTGGTCAGCGAGGGCGAAGTCTATGATGCGCTGAAGGCGATCCGCGGGCTCTATTCGCTGGAAGCCGAGATCATTGGCGGCGCACGCGCCGCCAAGCCCCTCCAGAACATTGCACAGGCAGGAGCAGCATGATGACCGTCTCGCCCGTCGCCGCATCGTCAACGCCGCCGGCCTCCGCCGGTTCGCCGAAAACCGTCGACTACCAGTCATTCCTGAAACTTCTCGTCGCGCAGATGAAGAACCAGGACCCGACCGCGCCGATGGAGTCCACCGACTTCGTCGCGCAGCTCGCCACCTTTTCCAACGTCGAGCAGTCGGTTCAGATCAACAGCAAGCTCGAGCAGCTTCTGCAGGCCTCGCAGCTCGCACAGGCCGGCTCCATCATCGGCCGCACGGTGACCAGCGCCGACGGCGAAATCTCGGGCAAGGTCACCGAAGTGCGCCTCTACAGCGACGGCGTCATCGCCGTGCTGGACAATGGCAAGCAGGTGCCGATGCTCCCCGGCGTCAAGATCAGCTAGACGCCGATGAACGAGGCCGACGCGCTCGAAATCGTACAGGCGGCGATCTGGACCGTGATCGTCGCCTCGGCGCCCGCCGTGGCGGCCGCCATGCTCGTCGGCATCGGCATCGCGCTTTTGCAGGCCCTGACGCAGATCCAGGAAATCACGCTGACCTTCGTGCCGAAAATCGTCGCGATCCTGCTTGCGATGATCCTCACCGGCCCGTTCGTCGGAGCGCAGATCTCGGCCTTCTCCAGCGTCGTCTTCGAACGCATCCAGACGGGGTTCTAGCCGCCACCAAGTTCGCACAAGTTTGAGCCGCTAGCCTTGATCGTGCTGCGCGCCTTTGCGCACGCGTCGAAAAGGGTTTGGCATTGGCGCTTGTAGAAACGCTTCCGAAAATCGCGAACGCCCGCAATGGCCGCGACGTCGGCTTCGCGATCGGCATCGTAGCGATCCTATGCATCCTGTTCCTGCCGATCCCGGCATTCCTCATCGACATCGGCCTCGCCTTCTCGATCGCCTTGTCAGTGCTGATCCTGATGGTGGCGCTGTGGATCCAGCGGCCGCTCGACTTCTCGTCCTTCCCGACGATCCTGCTCATCGCCACCATGCTGCGCCTGTCGCTCAACATCGCGACGACGCGCGTCATCCTGACCCACGGCAATGAGGGCACCAACGCCGCCGGCTATGTCATCGGCGGCTTTTCCAGCCTCGTGATGAGCGGCGATTTCGTCATCGGCATCATCGTCTTCTCGATCCTGCTGATCGTGAACTTCATCGTCATCACCAAGGGCTCGACCCGCATCGCCGAGGTCGGCGCGCGCTTCACCCTCGACGCCATCCCCGGCAAGCAGATGTCGATCGACGCCGACCTGTCGGCCGGCCTTATCAACGAGAAAGAAGCGCAGTTCCGCCGCCGCGAGCTGGAAGAGGAAAGCGCCTTCTTCGGCTCCATGGACGGTGCGTCCAAATTCGTCCGCGGCGACGCCATCGCCGGTCTCATCATCACCGCCGTCAACATCGTCGGCGGCATCATCATCGGCTATGCGCGCCACGGCATGAACCTCGGCGAGGCGGCCGACGTGTTCGTGAAACTGTCGGTCGGCGACGGCCTGGTCACGCAGATCCCGGCGCTCATCGTCTCGCTCGCCGCCGGCCTGCTGGTCTCGAAGGGCGGCACGCGCGGCTCGGCCGACCAGGCCGTCATGGGCCAGTTGTCCGCCTATCCACGCGCGCTCTACGTCGCGGCGCTCCTGCTGACGATCCTGGCGCTGCTGCCCGGCCTGCCGATGCTGCCCTTCGTCACGCTGGCGGCGCTGATGGCGACGGTCGGCTACATCATCCCGCTGCGCGCCAACCGGCAGGCCGCCGCCACCGCGGACCTCGAACGGCAGAAGGACGCCGCCAAGGCGGAGGAGGAGCGCAACTCGGTCAAGGAGTCGCTGAAGACCGCGGAGATCGAACTGCTCATCGGCAAGCAGCTTTCGACCAAGCTGATCGCCGGCCACCAGGAACTGGCCTACCGCATGGGCAAGATGCGCAAGAAGTTCGCGCAGCAATACGGCTTCGTCGTTCCCGAGGTGAAGCTGACCGACGATTTCTCCATTCCCAGCAAGGCCTATCAGATCAAGGTCCATGGCACTGTCGTCGCCGAGAACCAGATGCGCGTGGGCGAACTGATGGTCCTCGTCGGCGCCAAGGGTCTGCCCGAAATGCCGGGCGAGGAAGTGCGCGAGCCGGCCTTCGGCATGCGCGCCTATTCGGTGCACGAGATGTTCGCCGACGATCTGAAACGCGACGGCTACGCCTTCGCCGACAACATGTCGGTGCTGCTGACACACCTTTCCGAAGTCATCCGCAACAACCTGCCGCAGCTTCTGTCCTACAAGGACATGAAGGCGCTGATCGACCGGCAG